>Ga0224558_1001706_pt1 | contig 22086 bp, 15 predicted proteins | sample 714S32024metaG_FD_180682 | JGI IMG/M metagenome (GOLD analysis project Ga0224558, IMG submission 180682) | Peat soil microbial communities from Stordalen Mire, Sweden - 717 S3 20-24 | ecosystem: Environmental > Terrestrial > Soil > Wetlands > Peat | place: Sweden: Norrbotten County, Stordalen...
GATTGACATGTCGGCGCCGAACATCTGGATGCGCGACCCGGTCCTCTACCGCATCCGCCACTCGGAACACCATCACACCGGCGGCAAGTGGTGCATTTACCCGATGTATGATTTCGCCCACTGCCTGAGCGACTACCTCGAAGGCATCACGCACTCGATTTGCACGCTGGAGTTCGAGGTGCACCGCCCGCTTTACGATTGGGTTCTGGAGAAGCTCGACCTCCCCCGTCCCCTGCCCCATCAGTACGAATTCGCCCGCTTGAGCCTCGGCTACACCGTGATGAGCAAACGCAAGCTGATGCAACTGGTTACCGAGGGGCTCGTCTCTGGCTGGGATGACCCGCGGATGCCGACCATTTGCGGCCTGCGCCGCCGCGGCGTCACCCCGCAGTCCCTGCGCGATTTCGCCTACAACATCGGCATAACGAAATACAACGCCATTACCGACGTCGCCGTTTTGGAATACTCCATTCGCGAGGACCTTAATCGCCGCGCTCTGCGCCGCCTCGCGGTACTGCGGCCGCTCAAAGTCGTCATCACGAACTTTCCTGCCGGCCAAGTCGAAGAGCTTGAGGCAGTCAACAACCCCGAGGATCCCACCGCCGGCAAGCGCAAGGTGCCCTTCAGTCGTGAGCTTTACATCGATCGTGACGACTTCCTGGAAATCCCGCCGCCCAAGTACTTCCGGCTTCGCCCCGGCGGCGAAGTGCGGCTTAAGTATGCCTACATCATCAAGTGCGACGAGGTGGTCAAAGACGCCTCCGGGCAGGTGGTTGAGCTTCGCTGCACCGCCGACCTCGGCAGTAAGACCGGCGGTCCGAATGCCGGCCGGAAAGTCAAAGGCACTATCCACTGGGTCAGCGCCCCTCACGCCGTCACAGCCGAAGTGCGCCTTTATGACCGCCTGTTCACCGTGCCCGAGCCCGACGCCGACGGAGACTTCAAGCAACGCCTGAATCCACACTCCTTGGAAGTCGTGATGGCTCAGTGCGAGCCCAGCTTGAAGGACGCACGGCCCGAGCTCCGTTATCAATTCGAGCGCTTGGCCTATTTCGCATTCGATAAGGACAGCACCTCCGCGAAGCTGGTCTTCAACCGGACCATTACTCTGAAAGACGCCTGGGCCAAGGAAGCTCAGAAACGTTAGGCCGGCGGCCAGCCGAGGCCCTGGCTAAGAAGCAAGGCACATAGTTCTTGCCAGCTCGCCGTAACGCGGCGTTGACCGCCCGCCCCACTGAATTCTCATGCTGCCGCGCCCTGGCCCCGGTGCGATTGACATCCGGCTGTAATGCTCTAGGCTTTCGATGTTATCCGGCGTTACATGGATCGCCGGAATACTGCACAACAAAAGCAAAAGGAAAGGCAATATGAAGAAAGTAGCATTGTGTTCATTAGCTGGATGTTTGGTCGCCCTGACGGGATGCGTTGGCCCGATGGGACCGGTGGGAGGCGTCGGAGCCGGGATCTATACGGACGTGTCCGGCCCCATCGGCGCAACCAGCAATGCGGCAGGCACCAAGATGGGGCAAGCCTCCTCCACAGGCATCATCTGTGTTGCTACGGGGGATTCCAGCATCAAGACCGCCGCAGCTAATGGAGGGATCACCAAGATCTCGCACATTGATTATCACACCACTAGCGTCCTTGGTCTCTGGGCGAAGACCACGGTCACAGTTTACGGCGAATAGGCCCATCCCTGAGCCAGGATGGCGCGGCCAATTGCGCCCCTGATTGATTGGCCCCTTTGCACCAAGAGGGGCCCTTTCATGCCCATGCGCAAGGGCGACCACCGAGAGGTCTAACTACCCTTGCAGCGCCTTGGCCGGGGCGCCACCTGCCGATGGCTCACCTATCAGTCCCAATGGGCGCTGCCACCCACGACCAAGTCTCCCGAATATCCTGAGCCTTACCCTTACCTCTTCGCCGCTTCGTAGTATTTCGCTGCTTCCGCCCAATTAACCACGTTCCAGAAAGCCTTGAGATATTCCGCTCGGCGATTCTGATACTTCAGATAGTACGCATGTTCCCAGACGTCGCAGCCCAGCACAGGTTTGCCATCAACCCCGGCAACTCCCTTCCCCATGATCGGATTATCCTGGTTGGCGGTGGATACGATTTCCAACTTGCCGTTATTGACGACCAGCCAGGCCCACCCGCTGCCAAAACGGCCCACGCCCGCCGCCTCGAACTTCTCTCTGAAGGCGTCGAATCCGCCGAAGGTGGCCTTGATGTCGTCGCCCAATTTGCCCGAAGGGGCGCCGCCCGCTTTCGGGCCGAGAAGTTTCCAGAACATGGAATGGTTCGCGTGCCCGCCACCATTATTCCGCACAGGGCCGCGAATATCCGCCGGCACTGCGTCTAGGTGGCGGATCAGGTCCTCGACCGACTTCGCTTCTAAGTCCGGCTTGCCCGCAATCGCCTTGTTGACGTTGGTGACGTATGCCGCGTGGTGTTTGTCGTGGTGAATCTCCATAGTCAGCGCGTCAATGTAGGGTTCGAGCGCGCTTTTGGGATATGGAAGTGGAGGTAGTTCGTATGCCATAGTTTTCCTGATATATTTAGTTGTCCGTTTTAGTCTAACGCCCTTTCGTTCTTCTTGGGTATCGTTTACTGACCCAGCAAGATAGCACGTTTGTACGGGTGTCAAGGGGACGGGGGTGGAATCGGAAAGTGAAAGGCCGAAATGCAAGCCGGGGTCGATGCCCAAGGTCCCGCAGAAAAAGCCGAAGCCGCGAGGATCTGACTTCGGCTTATCTCCCGCTTTCGGTTCTACGACGTCAGACTTCTCAAGAGGATCAACTGGCCAACTCGACGAAGTTCTTCAGCAACTGCAGGCCGACCTTCTGGCTTTTCTCGGGGTGAAACTGTGTGGCAAAGACGTTCTCCCGCCACACCGAAGACGCAAAGCTCTCGCCGTAAGTCGTCTGAGTGGCCACGATCGAGGCATCGCCCGGCTTGGGAAAGAAACTGTGGACGAAATAGACGTAACTGCCATCCGGGATGCCGCGGAACAGCGGGCAGTCGGGTTTTGCAATGTCAAGCTGGTTCCAGCCAATCTGGGGAATCTTAAGCCCGTTCTGCTCGGAGAAGCGCACCACCTTCCCCTGGAAGATGCCCAGCCCAGCGGCGCAACTGTTGAATTCCTCGCTCTTCTCGAACAGCGCCTGATAGCCAACGCAGATCCCCAGGAAAGGCCGCCCTGACTGGATGAACTGGCGCGAAGCTTCAAGCAGCGCCTGCTTCTGAAGTGCCTGGATGCAATCGTCAAACGCCCCGACCCCGGGCAGCACCACTGCCCGCGCGCCGGCCATTTCGTCCGGGTGCTGAGCAATCCGCACTTCCGCGCCAACCTTAAGCAGGGCCTTGTGGACGCTGCGCAAATTGCCGGAGCCATAGTCAATCAGAGCGATCACGACCGCAGGGTAGTGCGGCGCATAAGCTTAGGCAAGCGACGCCCAACCGCCCGGCCTCCGCCCTATAACAAAGCAGCCAATCTCTGAATGCCAGGAGGACCTCGTCAGTTCCGGGCAACCCACCCGCAATGCCATAGCAAACCCCACCACACCACTACCCTAGCCCCTCTAAAGTTCCATAATAGTACCCTAATAGTACCATGATATTACCATAATAGTTCCCTGGTAGTTCCATGATAGTTCCATAATGGTACCTTAATAGTTCCCTGCTAGTTCCGTACCATTACCATAATATTATCCACTGCCAAGTGCCGGGGTGTCCTTCTCATTCCTATGGATGACCAGCCCATTTTATCGCTTTCGAAAGCTGCATCCCGAAGCACTCGAGATCCCGCTGGCTGCCGCCCTCCACCATTGCCTGTCCCTCCAGATTCAGCCCTTCGGTCTTTTCTAAAGTTTCGGTCATGGGCCTTTGGATTTGTGAGTGGCCGGACTGACCTCAGAGCACGCCTGCTTCGCGGAGGACCGCAGCGATTTGCGCTTAACCTTTGATCGCAGGTTTGGTAATCCTGCAACGCATGAAAGCCAGGAATGAAAACCTCCTCGGAAGGCTTCAGAATCTATCGCCCACCATTGCCACCACCATTGGCCTGCTCTATTTGGTCCTTCTGGGCATAGGCGACTTGTGTGCGCCGGCAGAAATGAGCCTTACGCTCTTCTACTTGGTCGGAGTCGCTTTCATCGGATGGTGCGCGGGTTCCCGGTTGGCGATAATGGGCACTGCCTTTGCCAGCGGCCTGATCATGGCGCATAAGTTTACGACCGTTCATCCCACCTACCCCATTTGGATCTTGGTCTGGAACGAATCCGCCCGGTTCCTTGTCATCGTTGCAACCGGCTTGCTGGCCGCTAGAGCCGGGGCATTCGCCCGGCGGTTGAGCGACTTGGTGGAAGAGCGCACCGCCAAGTTGCGGTCCGAGGCCGAGCAACACAAGGCCACCGCTGCCACACTTGCCGAAACCGTGGAACGATTTAAGCAGGTCGTTAACAACATCACCGAGGTGTTCTGGCTCTCCGACGTGCCCAAGAACCAGATCATGTACATAAGCCCTGGCTACGAGCGTCTCTGGGGCCGGAAATGTGACGAGCTTTATCGCGATGGAAGGTCTTGGGCCGAAGCTCTGCACCCCGACGATCGTGAGCAGATTGTCCGCCGCTCCCTCACTGACCAGGCCCGCGGCAACTACGACGTCGAATACCGCATCATTCGGCCCGATGGCACGGTCCGCTGGATTCGCGACCGCGCCTTCCCAGTGCGCAACCCACAGGGGGAAGTCTATCGGATCGCGGGCTTCGCCGAAGACATTACCGAACGCAGGCGAACGCGACAAGTGATCCAGACACAGGCGGCCATCCTGGAGAATATGGCCGAGGGCGTCGTGGTGACGGATGAGCACGGCCTGATCGTGCAGATGAACCCGGCAGCCGAACGGATTTGGGGCTACGAGTGCGACGAAGTGCTCGGCAAGCCGGCCAATGTGTTCAGCGCTTTGCCCGAGCCCGAGGCGATTGCCGTGATGCGCGAAGTGCTGGCGACTTTGCAGACCGGCGGTGTCTGGCGCGGAATCTTCAAGAACCGGCGTAAAAACGGCGCCATCATCTCTTGCGAAGCGGTGATCAGCCGGCTCCAAATCCAGGGCCGAGTGCTAATGGTCGCCGTCGAACAAGACATCACTGAACGCAACCGGGCAGAAGAGGCTCTGCGCCAAAGCGAAGAAGCGCTCCGCGCTTTCCTCAACGCCGTCCCCGAACCTGCCATGTTGCTGGACGAAAAGGGGGCCGTCCTTGTGGCCAACCAGACCCTGGCCCGCAGACTGGACGTCGCCGAAAATAAACTGGTTCATAAACCCGTGTTCGATTTCCTCCCGCCCCAGAGGGCGGCCAGCAGGAAAGCGATGTTCGATCAAGTCATCGCGACTGGGAAAGCACTCCAGTTTGATGACGCGCGTGACGACCGGCTCTTCGTCAACTGGTTTAGCCCCGTCACTGACGCCGCGGGTAAGGTATCCCGCGTCGCCGTCCTCGCCCTCGATATGACCGAGCGCAAGCGCGCCGAGGCGGTGTTACAAGAGAGCGAGCAGAAATATCGAACCTTGGTCGAAACCACCGGCATGGGTTATCTCATTCTCGATATGCAGGGCCGAGTTTTGGACGCTAATGCAGAGTACGTCCGGCTGAGCGGGCATCAGATACTGCGAGAAATTCTAGGAAGGAGCGTCATCGAATGGACGGCGCCACAAGACTCACAAAGAAACGCCGTGGCGATGGAGGAGTGCGCGAAAACCGGCAACGTCAGGACCCTCGAGATCACTTACGCTGGGCCCAACGGGCTGCTCACGCCCATCCAGATCAATGGCACCGTAGTGCGGACGGCCAAAGGCGAATCCATCCTTTCGCTATGTTGGGAGATCACCGAGCGCAAGCGGGCCGAGCACGCTTTGCGTGAGGCCCATGACAAGCTGGAAGAACGCGTGCGGGAGCGCACCGCAGAACTGCAGGTGGCCAACACCGCGCTGAGTGAGAGCGAGGCGCGGCTGCGGCTGGCACTGGATGCGTCGAACGCGGGCACATGGGACTGGAATGTGTCAACCAACAAATCAACGTGGGATGACCGCTGCCACGAACTGCTCGGTCTCGAACCGCAGGCTCCCAGGTCCTATGAGTCCTGGGTCCAGCGGGTGCGTCCGGAGGACAAGGAGCGGTTGCTGGCCCGGCTTCAGACGATGATCGAGTCCGGTTCGGAAAATACGTGGAATGAGGAATTTCGCGTGCTGCATCCGGTCAAAGGCGAACGTTGGATGGCAGGCCTTGGGCGGCTTCAACGCGACCAGGACGGCCGGGCTTGGCGCCTCAGCGGGATCAACCTGGACATCACCGAGCGCAAGCGGTCGGCAGAAGAACTGCAAGAGGCGCATGACAAGCTGGAACAGCGCGTGCGGGACCGCACAGCCGAACTCCAATCGGCAAACGCGGCGCTCCGCCAGAGTGAGGAGCGCTACCGTTCGCTGGTCAACAACCTCAACGTGGGCGTTTACCGCAACAAGCCCGGGCTCGATGGGGGTTTTGTCCAGGCCAACCCTGCCCTGGCGCGCATGCACGGCTACGATTCGGTGGCGGAGTTTCAGAAAGTCAGGGTGGCCGATCTTTACCAGAATGCGCGGGAACGGGAAGCGTTTCTGACTGACATTCAGCGCCAGGGAACCCTCCTTAATTACGAGCTGCGACTGAAGAAGAGGGACGGCACTGCCATCTATGGCTCGGTTAATGCCTCCGCTCACCGAGGCCCCAATGGAGAAGTGGACTGGATTGACGGTGTGATTGAAGACATTACGCAACGCAAGCAGGCGGAGCAAAGCCTGGCAGAGGCGCTCGAGTTGAATACCAGGCTGGTCTCGGCCTCGACCGTGGGCATCGCCGTTTACAAGGCTTCCGGCCAGTGCGTGATCGCGAACGACGCGCTGGCACGGATTACCGGTGGAACGGTCGAACAGTTGCGCCAACAGAATTTTCGCCGGATTGAATCATGGCGGAGAGACGGATTGCTGGCGATGGCCGAGGCGGCACTTGAAACCCAGCAGCCGCAGGAAATCCAATGCAATCACCGCACGACCTTTGGGCGAGAACTGATTCTCACTGCACGGTCTTCATCCTTCGTGAGCCAGGGCAAGCCGCATTTACTCGTGATGTTCACGGACCAGACCGAAGCCGCGCGCGCGCAGAAGGCACTGCGCGCCAGCGAAGAACGCTACCGAACCCTGGCCGAATCATCCCCGGACGCGATCTTCATCCTCGACCGCGACATCCGGGTGCAATACGTCAACTCAACTGCCGCGGCCTTGTGGCAACGTCAACCCGCACAGCTCATTGGGCTGACCCCGGCGGAGCTGTTCCAGCCCGAGACCGCCCAATACCATTGCCAGTCCGTAATGGATGTGTTCGAGACCGGCAAGCCTGTGCATCGGGATGAATCCCTGGCCTTCCCGGTTGGCGACCAATGGATCGAAATTCGCTTCGCGCCGTTATATGGGGAGCAGGGCGCCGTGACTTCGGTCATGGGCGTCTGCCGCGACATCACAGAACGGAGGCTCGCCGAGCAGCGACTGGCCGAGGCCCTGGATCTGAACCAGAAGATGATCGCTGCATCTACCGTGGGCATTGCCGCTTATCGAGCCTCCGGCGAGTGCGTGTTCGCCAACGAGGCTTTGGCCCGAGGCGTTGGTGGAAGCGTCACTGAGGTGCTTCAAGGCAATTTCCGTCGCTTGGAATCCTGGCAGCAGTCGGGGTTGCTGAAGCTGGCGGAGGCGGCCCTGAGCCAGGGGCAAACCCGCGTGGGGGAGATTCTCGCCACCACCCGCTTTGGCAAGAAGCTCTGGGTGGATTGCCACTTAGCCCCGTTCGTCAGCAACGGCCAGACGCACCTGCTGCTGATGGCCGTGGACATCTCGGAGCGCAGGCGTGCGGAAGAGTCGCTCAAGATACAGTCCCTGGTGTTGCAGAACATGGCGGAAGGAGCGCTGCTTCTGAGCCAGGATCAAACCATCTTGTTCGCCAACTCCGCCCTGGAGTCCATGTTCGGCTACGCGCCGGGCGAACTGATTGGACAGAAGGTCGCCGTCCTCAACGCCTGGTCGCCAGACGAGACCGCGCGCTTCAACGAAGCAGTTATCCGCGTCGCTCAACGAACTGGTACTTGGTGCGGGGAGTACCACAATCGCCGGAAAGACGGCACGATCTTCACTTCCGAGTCCCGCGTCAGCACGCTCGACCTGGGCGGCCATGTCCATTATGTTAGCGTGCAGCAGGACATCACCGAGCGAAAGCGGGCGGAAGAAGCCTTGCGTGAAAGTGAAGCCCGCATCCGGGCTGTTATCACCGGCGCGCCCGTGCTTCTCTTCGCGGTTGATCGCGATGGCATTATCCGCTTTGAGGGCGGACAGGCGCTTAAAGCCCTGGGAGCGCTGCCCGGCGCAAATGTGGGGCGGCCGGTTAAGGAAGTCTATGCCCACATTCCCGCCATCCTCGACAACGCCCGCCACGCCCTCCAGGGCGAAACATTCGATTCCGTCGTGGAGGCCGGTCCGGTTGTCCTCGACTGCTCGTATTCCCCAACCCGGGACCAGAACGGGAATTTAACCGGCTACATCGGTGTGGCCACCAACATCACCGAGCGCCAGCGCCTCGAACGCCAGCTTCTTGAAATCAGCGACCGCGAGCAGGCGCGCATCGGCCAGGACATTCACGACGGGCTTTGCCAGCATTTGGTAAGCTTGGCCTTTGACGCCAATGCTTTGCGGCGAGATCTCTCATCCCAGCGCCGCCCGCAGGCCAAGGCCGCCAGGAGAATCGCCGCCCTCTTGGACCGGGCCATCACGGAGTCGCGCCAATTGTCGCGCGGCCTCTTCCCGGTCCGATTGGAAACCGAAGGTCTGCCCTCGGCCCTGGAGGAACTGGCGGGAACCACACGTGACCGGTTCAAGGTCCAATGCCGCTTCGCCAGCAAGGGGCCGCCGGCAGTCCAGAATAGCGCTATGGCCACTCACCTGTACCGGATTGCGCAGGAAGCCGTGAGCAACGCCATCAAGCACAGCGGAGCCCGCAGAATCTCCATCCGACTCATCGGCCGCACTACTGCGCTTGAGCTGAGCGTTGAGGATGATGGAGTGGGCCTGTCCAACCTGAGCCGGAAGCAGGCGACGGGCATGGGCCTGCACATCATGGAGTACCGCGCTCGAACTATCGGGGGTACGCTCGGCATCGGTCCCGGACGGCGAGGTGGGACGCTGATTTCCTGTTGCATCCCCATCATGCGCCGATAAGATCAGCCCATGAGCGACAAGCCCCGCACCCCTCATGCCCCACAGAAGCGCATCCGCATTCTACTGGTAGATGATCACCCGATGGTGCGCGAACGCCTGGCTGATGTCATCAATCGTGAAGCAGACCTTATGGTGAGCGGCGAAGCCGAGGATCGCCATGGGGCCATTGAAGCCATCCTCGCCCAGCCGCCTGACCTGGTGATCGTGGATTTGAAGCTCAAGAACTCCGACGGACTGGAGTTGATCAAAGACATCCGAGCCCGCTGGCCCAAGATGCGAATGCTGGTCGTCTCGATGCACGATGAATCACTCTACGCCGAGCGGGTCATCCGCGCGGGCGCCTCGGGCTATATCACCAAACAGGAAGCCACCCGCAAAATCCTCCTGGCCATTCGGCGCGTGCTCACTGGGAGCATCTACCTCAACGAAAAGATCGCCAGCCGCCTCATCAGCCGACTGATGACCAACGCCGCGTCGGTAACCGCATCCCCCGCCGAATCCCTGGCAGACCGCGAGTTCCAGGTCTTTGAATTGATCGGGCGTGGGTTGAACACGCATGACATTGCTCATCAACTCCATATTGCCGTCAAGACCGTCGAGACCTACCGCGCGCGGATCAAGCAGAAGCTTAGCCTCAAAGACGCGAGCGAACTGTTGCAGTTGGCGATCGCCTGCTCCCGCAGCCAGTAATCCGGTTTCCTGCGGCCCCTCCGCCCGACCCGTCTTGTACGGAAAAACCCTACAAGAACAAGCAGGCCCTCCCTGACAGACACACTCCCGCCGCATTGATATAAGTAGTCCCGTCTATGGCGGACAGTCGCTATGAGTTTCGTTCGTGCCTTGGCAGGTTGTGGGTGCTCGCATTCTTCGGGCACTGAAAACCAGGGGAGCCTTTGGCGCACGGCTGGCTAGCTCGCATTAAGGTGGCGGAAACTGATTCCGTCGGGGCAGGGTGTTCGGGGGAACTTTGTGGGCTGCCAGCCGGCGCCTTAGTATCATGTCACTCTCGGTCTCCGGTCTCTGATTTCCCAACCTGTTGCCAGCCACGGGGTGTGGGGTGCCTTAGCCTAACTACCCGCTCGCCGGCTTGGTCCATTCACGCTTTGTCTTGCGCCCCGCCCCTGAATTCCCTAAAAGCTTTCCTGCCTCGCGCACCGCGCCCTAAATAAGTCCGGCGAAACTGCGTGATGCTGCATACTTAAGTCTGTTCGAACAACACAATCATTTTATGCCCGTAGCCACTGATACCAAATCAACGCCGACGCTCCGAACACTGCCTGGCGACGACCTGCGCCAGCTCATGTGGCGCTTCGCCGACCGGTTTGATCTAGCCATGCTCGTCCAGTCCACCCGAGCCGTGGCTCGTGGGCCGGTCGCCCGGCTGGTCGCCCAGGGCGCGCGCAATTCCCACGAGTGGACGCCCGAAAAGGCCAGCCTTCTGCCCGCCTTCGATGAGAGCGGCATAACCGCTGCCTTTCTTGACCCTCAGCACGGTGGTTTCATCGAAGGGCCAAAGAACCTGGCGCTGGCGCTGATTGCCTTCGAGCTCTCCTGGGTGGATGCCGGCGCCGCGACCTCCAGCCTCGCCGGAAACCTCGGTCTCTCTCCCATTCACGAGCGGGGCACGACCGAACAACGCAACCATTACCTGGCCCTCGCCGCGCCCCCCAAACCCGGCGAAAGCCGCCAGCAAGTCCGTGCTGCCTTCGCGCTTACTGAGCCCATCCCCTTTGTGGGCGTCGAGACCGGGATGCTGGGCGGCAAAGTGCGCGTCGTGGAATGGAAGGACGGCCAGGAACCTGTCCTCCAGGTCGAGAAACGCGGGCGGTTCATCACTAACATGGGTTTCGCCAACGTGGTCACCGCCGCCGTGGATTCAGACGACAAGCGTCTCAAGGGCTCCTGCATGATTATTCTGGAAGAAACCGACCCTGGCACCTGGGATCGCGGCATACCCACCAAGAAGCTGGTTCACCAGCTTTCCTCGACTCGCGACCCGGTGCTGAATGTGCGTGTTCCAGCCAACCGCATCATCGGCGGCTACACGGTGAAGGACGGCGTCATCCTCCCGCGCTATTCCCACGGCGAGATTCTCGAAGCCGTCTTCCGGCGCACGCGCGTTACCGTAGGGCTCATGACTTCCGCCAAACTGCTGTCGGCCATCGAGCCGGTCATCATGTATGCCCGCCGACGGTTCCGGGGTGGCGAGGGCACCCCCGGCAGTCCGCGCTACGAGCTGGGCCTGCAGCAAAAGGAAGACATGCTTCACCGCCTGGTGGATGTGTGGGCCACCGGCGAGGCGAGCGCCTCTTTGGGTTTCGCCGCCGCCAGGTTGTTCGACGAGCTTGATCCGCTGGAGCGGAAGAAGGACGAGCTTTTTGCCGCTCAGAACCTCACTGGCCGCGCCGCATTCAAGGCCCTGGCCAAGACGCAGCAGGAGGCGATTGAGCTGTTGCGGCTTTCTGCAAAGCCCGCAGGCTCGCCCGACGAGAAGCGCCTCGAAGCGCTGAAAGCGGACCTTCTAGTGCAATTTGCGTTGCTCGATTCACAAGCCAACGTGCTCTGCCCTGCCTGCAAACTTTGGAACACCGGCCACGGCGCCAACATGATGCGCGAAGCGGTCAGCCTTATGGGCGGTTACGGCGTTACGGAAGATTGCCCTGGCTTCCTCGGCCAGAAGTGGATGGACGCCCAGCTCGAAGCCACCTACGAAGGCCCCGAGGCGGTCCAGCGTCTCCAGCTCTCGCTCACCATGACCAACGAGCTGTTCCTCGTGCAATACCGGCAGTGGATTGCCGAAATGGCGCGCATCGCCTCCCAGCGCCCCGGCACCGGCGCCTGCACCTTGGCAACCGCCATGAAGCTCTGGCTCTGGACGCTCAACCACCTCCAGACCGCCACCGACGCCGATGGCGGCAAGCTCTACCACAAGAACCGCCAGGGCGTGACCTTCCCGCTGGCCGACGCGCTGTGTTGGCTGCTGGCCGCGCGTCAATTCATCCTCGACGTGATCGAACTTGAAGAGAAAGGCCCCGCTAATCCGGCGCTGGCCGACGGCCTGTCGGACTTCGTGGGCTTCTTCTCCGATCTCTGCCACGTGCAGAGCGCCCGCGCCGCCGGCGAGGTAGGCCGGATCTGCGCCGAACTGGTGCACGGCTTCAACCGCCACCCTGCCTGGGACCAGGCCAGTTGCGACGCCTGCTACTCAGCCGACGAACTCGAGTCCCTTGAAGGCATCATCCCCGGCATAGACGGATCTGCGCGCGCCTGCGCCGACGTAACCGAGGCAAGTGAATCCCATCCGCTCAAAGCCGGCCCCTGCGTGCAGCTCACCGGCTTGGAAGCCTTCGTCCGCCTCCGCGCCAAGCTCGACGCCTGCCTGACCGGAGCGCGCCTGGCCAAGGACCGTGCCGCCGAGGCGCTGACCAAGGTCATGATCCCGGAAGCGCTGGATTATCCGGCCTAGAGAACCGTTGCCAACTCTTGGGTTCACCTGACCAGGCGAAGGGCCAGCGGAAGTCCGAGCGCACAGCAATGCACCAATGCGACTACTTTTTGATCGTCATCATCCCGTAGGGATGATCGAGAATAGCCCAGCGTTTCAACGCTGGGACCGTAGTCAACGAGTGCTAAGTCCCGAAGGGACGGCTGACAACGGCTATCTCAATCGTCCCTCCGGGACTTGTCCTGCGGGCCGTGCACACCCAGCGTTGAAACGCTGGGCTATTGTCCTCCGTCCCTCCGGGACCTGAGCAGAGCCAGGCCTTCCCGATGGCGGCTATAATTGCCTTGATATGAATATTACGATCAGCGCCAAAGAACTCCGCGCCTCGCTGCCCGACGTGGTTGAAAAGGTGCGGCGGGGCGCGCGCTTCACAGTGCTTTACCGCGACCGGCCCGCGTTTCAAGTCGTGCCCCTGGATCAGCCCCCGCGCCAGGCGAGAGACCTTCAGAGCGATCCGCTTTACCACGCCAAACCGTTGGGCCGCTCCACCCACCTCCTGCGAGCCGCTCACCACGACTCGCTCCTGTACCCCAACTGAAGCGGCCTTTATGGAGACGCCCCAAACAGCACAAGGAAGCCCAGTGGAAACCCAACGCCAGCGCCTGGACGCTGACATCGTCTGCGTCGGGTTCGGACCGGCCACTGCGGGGTTTCTCACCACCCTCTCGAAGCAGCTCGTTAACCCGGACGGCACGCCCGTGGTGGAAAGTGCCGTCATGCCGGGTGCCCCGCCACAGGTCCTCTGCTACGAGCGGGCTGATGACATCGGCTTTGGCGTATCCGGCGTCGTCACGCGAGCGCGTGGACTGCGCGCCGCCTTCCCCAATCTCGACCCCAAAGACATCCCCATGGCCGCTCCCGTCGCCGAGGAGAAGGTCGTCTATCTGCTTGACCCGATCGGCGTAAGCCGGCGCTCGTGGTCCCTGCGCGCCGCCGATGCCGGCATTCGAGCCTTTCAGGGATTGCTGCCGTTCGAGCATGAGGCGGTGGAATTGCCTTGGTCGCCCCCGTTTCTGCACAAGACCGGCGGGCTCGTGCTCTCAATGGGCCAATTCATGCAATGGGTCGGCGCGCAGGTCCAGAGCACCGGCACGGTGCAGATCTGGCCCGGCACACCTGTATCCGAAGTACTGTTCGAACACGCAGAGCCAGAACCCGATCAGGTAGGGCGCGTCACTCCGTGCGGGCCGCGGGTTGATGGAGGTGGAAGCGACGCGCACGGAGTGACGCGCCCTTCCTCAGCACCCAAAGTCATCGGTGTCCGCCTACTCGATCAGGGAGTGGACAAACAAGGCAAGCCCGGCGACGGCTTCATGCCGGGCATGGACATTCACGCAGCCCTTACCGTGGTCGGCGACGGCCCGGTTGGCCCCATCGGCCAGCAACTCGACGCGCAGTTCGGCCTGCCCGAAGGCCACCACACGCGTGATTGGGCTGTAGGCATGAAGTTCGTGGTGGACTTGCCCACCGACACTGCCCTCAAGCCCGGCACCGTCCTGCATACGATCGGCTTCCCGGAACCGGAGATCTTCGGTTTCTTATACGTGCATCCCGACCGCGTCGCTTCGCTGGGCGTTTTCGTTCCCTCCTGGTTCGACACGCCTGTGCGCACCGCCTACCGCTACCTGCAACATTGGATGCTGCATCCGTACCTCTGGCGGCACCTCAAGGGCGGCAAGTTGCGCTCCTGGGGTGCTAAGACCCTTGGCGAATCGGGCCGCCGTGGCGAGCCGCACTTGGTCGGCGACGGCTACGCCCGCGTTGGCGAAGGCTCCGGCAGCACCAACGTCCTCACCGGCTCCGGCGTGGACGAAGCCTGGACCACCGGCGCTCAATTGGCCGAAAGCGTCCTCGAACTGCTCAAGTCGAAGAAGCCCTTCACCCGGCAGAACCTGGACGACACCTATCTGAAGCGTCGCCGCGCAAGCTGGGTGGAGGCGGAAGCCCTCGTCGCCGAGAAATCCCGCGACGGCTTCCAAAAGGGCGTCGTCCGCGGCATGTTAGGCATGGCCCTCGCGGGCTTGACCAATGGCCGCCTCACCCTCACCGGCGAGCCAGTCCCGCCCTATAAACGCATCCCCTCGCTGGAAGAATATTACCGTGGCCGCATCAAGCTGGCGGAAATCGAGCAGCTCCGCAAGGAGTGCGCGATCAAAGGCGTCTCGCTGCACGGAGCGCTGATGCAACGGTGCGGTTGGCCGGCGATACCCTACGACGGCCAGTTGCTCATCTCTCACCAGGACGCCCTGCTGCTGGGCGGCAAGGTGCAGGCGCCACCCGGCTACGCCGACCATGTCTTATTCCTCTACCCCGAGCTTTGCGAGCGCTGCGGCACCCGCATCTGCATCGAGCTCTGCTCCGGCCAGGCAATTACCCCTGCCGCGGGCGGCGTCCCGGACTTCGACCGCGAGAAATGCGTTCACTGCGGGGCTTGTTACTGGAACTGCGCGCAACCGATCCCGGGCGACCCCGAGCGCATGAACATCGCTTTCCGTGCCGGCACTGGCGGGCTGCATTCAGCCGAGAATTAGCGCGCTTCCTAAACGGGCTTTGCGCACCGGGGCTGTTGTATTAGACTCCGCCAAGAACTGACAGGCTATGCCTAAAGAAACGTGGATTATTGCGAGCGTGCTGACGGCGGTGCTCCTTCTGGGCTTGCTGGGTCTGGCCTCGTGGGAGAAAAAACGCGAAGTCGAGAAGGTTAGGGCCGAGCTGACCGAGGCCTTCGCGGCTGCAGCCAGGATTCAAGCCGAGGTCGCCGACCTCAAGGACAAACTTGCCGAAAGCCAAACTCGCATCCAGGAACTCCAAAAGGAGAAAGATATCGTCGTTCACACGCACCAGAGCCTCGAAGACGAGATGCGCAACGCTCTCGAGTCCAAGGACGTCACCATCTCCCAGTTGCAGGGCAAGTTGACAGTCAACATCCTGGACCGCGTCATGTTCGACTCCGGCGAGGCCGACCTGAAGCCCGCCGGCGCGGCTGTCCTGCGCAAGGTGGCGGCTGTCCTGGCGCAGCATCCCAACCTCAAAGTCCATGTCATCGGCCACACTGACAACGTGCCCATTAGAGCGGGTGCTCGGAACCGGTTCCCGAGTAACTGGGAGCTCTCCACGGCCCGTGCGACTGCCGCCGTCCGTTTCCTGACCGAGATTGCAGGCGTGGACCCGCGCCGCTTAGGGGCGGTAGGCTACGGTGAGTTCCGTCCTGTCGCCGACAACGCCACTCCCGAAGGCCGAGCAAGAAATCGCCGCATCGCCATCACCATCCTCTCCGAAGAATTGGCTGGCGCCGACACCACCCCGGCTGCCGCGCCCAAGTCCCCTGCTCTGCCTGATCCAGCGGCCCCGACAACCAATGCCCTGGCTGATCCCCCAGTCAGATAACGGTGCCCGCAATTCAGTGGCACAACACCAGTGGCAGGGAGAGCACAGGAACGGAGGCGCACTTGACCCAGTTCCTAATCAGGACTATTAGAATATCATGGTCCCAAAGCCTTCCACCTGTGGGGACAAAGTGATTGCCCCCAAGACTCGCCGTGAATTCCTGGCTGAGGTCGGCCGCGGTATGCTGGTTGCCACCGTCGGTTGCGGCATGGCGCGCGAACTTTGTCTCGCTCCTGCTTTCGCCACCGACGCGCCCGACACCCTCGACTTCGGTCCGCTCGAACCGCTCGTGCGGTTCATGCAGGAAACCCCCGCCAAAAAACTCGTGCCCGGGCTCGCCGACAAACTCAAATCCGGCACCGATCTGCGTCAACTCGTGGCCGCCGCCGCCCTCGCGAACGCCCGCACCTTTGGCGGCGAGGACTATGTCGGATTTCACACCATGATGGCGCTGGCCCCGTCCCTGCACATGGCAGGCGAACTTCCCGAAGCGCTTCAGCCTTTGCCCGTCTTCAAAGTCCTTTACCGCAATACGAATCGCATCCAGGAAAGGGGCGGCCGCAAGACCGAAGTGCTTCATCCGGTCACCCCCGCAGTGCTGGCGCCAGGCTGTTCCGGTGCGGAAGCGGTGCGCGAAGCCGTTCATCGCCAAGACGCCGAGGAAGCTGAACGGGACTTTGCTGCCCTGGCCCAACTCGGCCCATCGAATGCTCTGGATGGTCTTCTCTATACGGTACAGGACAATACCGAAGTCCACCGGGTCGTCCTGCCCTATCGCGCCTGGGACCTGCTTGATCTCATCGGCAAGGACCACGCCCACACGCTTCTCCGCCAATCCGTGCGCTACTGTGTGAAGGCCGAGGCATGGCCCCAAATGGCCAAATCGGACGAGCCGCGCAAGCTCCTGCCCAAAATGCTCGAAGAACACAAACTCATGGAGCGAGCCCCCGGTGCCCGCGCCGCCGAGGACAACTGGGTTGACCAGCTCAGTCAGGCCATTTTTGCTTCCACTCCGGACCGGGCCGCCGAAGCCGCCGCCATCGCCCTCGCAGAAGGGTTCTCGCCCACCGCTGTGGGCGAAGCAATTGCGCTCGCGGCCAATCAGCTCATCCTCCGCGACATGGGCCGCACCCCCCGCGACGAGGTAATCGGCAAACCCTTGGGCAGTGTTCACGGCGACAGTATTGGTGTCCACGCCTGCGACTCGGCTTGCGCCTGGCGCAACCTCGCCCGGGTAAGCAATGCCAGGAACACCTTCGCTTGTCTGATCCTCGGCGCTTATCAAGTCGCGCTCGACCGCACCGCGCGCGGTGGCGATTTCCTGCATTGGACGCCGCTGCCACTCCAACAACACGTCGATCTCATCAAGACCACCGAGGCCGACGCTCTCCTGAACGAGGCGGACGACGCCATCCGCCATAATCTCCAGGCACACGCTGCCGCAGTCGTTCATCGCTACGGCTCCCTCGGCCATGCGCCGCGTCCTGTCTTCGACCTGCTGCTGCGTTACGCCGTGAGCGAGGACGGCGCCCTCCATGCGGAGAAATACTACCGCACAGTGACCGAAGAATTCTCCGCCACGCGCCCTGCCTTCCGCTGGCGTCAATTAGTTGCATTGGCCCGAGTGACTGCGAGCGAGTATGGCCGCCCCGCGCCCGGCATGGCGGAAGCCCGTGAACTCTTGAAGGTAAGAGTCTGATAAACAACCTCACCCGGACCGCCCCCCATCATCAGCTAGCCGGAGACCATCGGCCGGAGTAAGACCGAACGAGCCCCTGGAGTTGGTAATCGCGTTGACAACCTCATCCTCCCGAATACGTTAGCAGCGTGAGTGCGGCAGACATCATTGATCAAGTCCAGAAACTCCCCCCAGCGGAAGTCTTCGAGATTGGCCGTTGGCTCCGGGAATATGATGCCGCGCTTTGGGACCAGCAGATCGAGGCTGACATTCGTTCCGGCAAGCTCGACAAGCTCGGCCAGGAAGCCCTGGAAGAACTCCACGCAGGCAAGACTCGCCCTTTTCCGGAGTAAACTCCCGGGCTACCAAACCAGAATTTTTCTACTTTCAGGGACAAACTCTGGTTGACCCCTTTCTCGGGGCAAGAAACTGTCGCTGACCGCCTCCCACCCTACACGCTCTGACGCTTGAACGCTTGAGCCAGCCCCGCTCCGCATGCCCACCCCACTGCTCGCAGCATTGGAAGGCTCAGCCCCGAAAAGCAAGAGAACGTAAAAACACTTTCGGATACCGCCATAGAGAAAATGCACTAATTGCCTCGCATCTTTGTTAGGTGCCATTATTCTAGAATGTTGCATACGCCTTCGATGGCTCCGACCGCCATCATTGCTTCGGCCTCGGTACAAGGGTGCTGGTCACGTAATTCCTTTTTGGGGTGGACAAAGTTGCGGTAATCGCGAAGAACCTGATCAAATGACTTGGCACGATCCGCTGGCAAGATGCCAATGTCAACAGAAACCTCAATCAGCTTGATAAACTTCCAGTTTCCAGCAACGAGGTCAAGGACGGTCCCGGTTTTGTCCTTGGGCGCCTTCTGGCTTGCCTTCGCCTTGGCCTCGATGGAAGAATCACGAACTAATTGATCGAAGAGGATCGCTTCCATGATGCTGCCAGCCAGTATAACGGTGCTTTTCCAGGCTCGGCTCGGAAATACCTTCAAGCGTAGTTCGCGATAATCCCGCTCTATGATCCGCCGAAGATCCGAGTCCTTGATAAATGCGAATGAACGGGAGACCACCCGACTGCCGTCCCCTCCATAATGCTCTAATGTCGAAACGACACGCTCCGCCATCTGCTTGATGGGCTGAAGGTGCACGGCCTCGCTAAAATTAAAATTGGTGGCCGCGCCCCACTCCCGCGCTGAAGCGCGCGCCAGAACGAAGTCGTATCGCGCGGACGGCAAAAAGTCCCCCGGATCAAGACGGTTCAGTTCCTCTGGCAAGACCCGAATCAGAGTGAACATGCGCTCGACGACACAGGGAGCCGTGGCCGCAGTCACGAGCTCTTTCGCAAGTTGCATTATGTAAGCGACCATTTCAGGAGGGGGCTAACAGGAAGCTCAGCGATAGTCTCCCGGAGCGATGTCCGCCAACACGAGGCCCGCCCCCGTTCGCGACGCGAGTCCGAAACGCAAGCGCAGCGCTACTATTCCCCCGAGTGTCATTGATATTCATCGCCAAAACATACGCCAAAGCAAAACGGCTGTGACCAGCAGTGCGGCAAGTGCGAATGGCAACAAAAGCATGACCAAGCAGCCGCTCGATAAGGGCGCGGGCGCGGCGGAGGGCGGAGCGCCCGGACCCATCTTCGGGGAGGCGGCCAACCCGTCGCGCCGAGCGTGGCGCCGAGCCTGGTCAGCTGCTGTGCTAGCCAAAGCGCCCGGACTCATCTTCGCCATAGCGGCCAGATCAAGACGCTCGATCACGTCGGAGCGACCCTCACAGGTGATGCAATAGCGGTCTCCGCCGCGAATGCCATTGGTGAAAGTCAATATGAGTTCGCTGGGTTTCTCGGTTAGATCCTTAAGACCCTCTGTGCTTACGCCATCCCTCTCCCGTGACTCTCGGACCTCTCGGTTGAGGGCCTCGTACCCACCGGGCCTACTAGTAGCGATGAGGTCGTAGGTGGTGCCCACCTCTTCCATTTTATGGATGCGAAGCTCGAAAGCAGGCCCCGCATCGGCGTAGAATGCAAGGCGTTCGGCCACAGGGCATTGACCGAAACTATCCGTGCCGGGTTCGTGGACTCTTAAGCAGTTGCCAATGGAAAGCTGGCCGACAGCGAAGACATAATCCTGCATTGACTTCCGCGCGGCTGGATCTGTGCAATCAATAGACTTGATCCGCACTTTAGTCGAATTTGGATCAAACAACACGTCGGGTAATGACTCAACGGACGTGCCATAGGCGGTTAGCCCGTGTTGTTCGCAAAGGTCTCGATAAAGATCGCCGTCAATGAGTTCGAGCGGCTTTCCCTGCGCGAATCGTAGGGCAGCGGCCGTAAAGGACGAGGTGGTAATCAAGATGCCCTTGTTCGCTCCTTGTGCGGGCATTGTGCCAAAGAGGTCGCGTAACACCGGCTCGCCGACAGGCCGACTCCGAGCCTTGCACTGGACGACGCACTTGCCAGCGGCCAAGGGGCTGGAGTTGGTGGCGACAAGGTCAACGCCCCCGTCCTGAGAGTAGCCCGTGACCTCGGCGTCGAAGCCCATCGCCTGGAGCAACCGCAGAACCTCGAACTCGAATTCTTTGCCGTCGTTCATCGTGCGAACCATCGAACGTGCCTAACGCTGCCGGATAAAATACAACTCTAGGATCTTGTCCTGCTGGTCGTAATCAATCTGCTCAATCATTTCCTTTTCGAGAAGGATACCGTAGTTATCCCCGAGAATCTCCCACATGTCGTGCGGCTTGGAGTAACTCAGGATGCCGGTCCCTTTACGGGGCTGTACGCCGACCGCGCCCTCAGGGAACTCGAAGCGAATCTTCTGCTTATCGTGGTACTTGATGAGCTCTTCCTCTCGCATAGATTTTAAATCGCGTGTGATTGCGGCAACTAACGACCAAGCTCACAGATGACTGCCGCGCCAACGATGTCCGCCCTTGCCAAGACGCCCAACGCGGCAGGTTTTGTGTGCAGCGGTTTGTTGGGCATCGCGGTCACAGTCTCGCAAGCTCCAAATGAATGGAATCCAACTCCTCAAAATTAAAGGACGCAATAAACCTGCACTTAGCGCACGACATATGCAAACCCTCAACACTACCCAATGGAACGCGACACGACGCACAGTATGGAATCAAAGCATACCCACCACGCGTCTGTCGCTTGAACAAAACGCCGCGATGCTCAACATACTCCGCTGCTGCCTGATAGCCCGCAAGCTGATTACGAAGTGTGCCACAATCCTTCACAAGTCCGGCGTTTGCTTCCTGCAACTCTTTAACCTGCTTTTCGAGCCGCTGCTTATCCTCCAACAGCAGCGCGATCCGCTCTCGCAAAACCGCATTGACGGGGATTCCGGAAAGAAACTCAGAAATGTTCATAGCGTAGTGATGCCCAATAGTATGTATGGGACAAAGTCACGCTGTAAAGGCAAAGCCAAGAGACAAAGCCCCGCATCCGCGTCGAGACTGGGGAATTGGCGTCAAACAGTCAAGGCCGGAACGGAATGAGTCATCCGCCGGGGCGCAAATCAGGTTTTGCGTCACTGTTGTTCTCAGCGCGCCTGGCCGGTCTTCGTTCCGGGAATAGTCAATGCCAGCAGCCGTGCTGGGCATCGTGTGGCTATTGCACGCAACCCGTGCAGACGCTTTTCCTTCGTCTCCTGCCCCGACCATCGCCGTCAGGCCCTGGGGAAAGGTCGCCTACCTGTAGAATCCGTGGCCAGGCGGCGCCTCGGCCTTGCTCCTTTGCTGGTTGCCGGAGTCTCGGTTGATAGCTCCAGCCCAGTTTGGCTCCCCCAAAAGGCCAGCCTCTGGCCCCTCACCCACCACCACCCTCCCGGCCCATTCCCGCGGATAGAGCGGCAGCAACTCCGTCGTAGCCTCGCCGGACCCTCGCCGGAGCCTCGCCGTAGCACCTCTTATCGCGGATAAGAGGTGCTACGGCGAGGCTCCGGCGAGGGTCCGGTGTGGCCACGGAGGTATGAGCGGTCGCTAGTGGAACTTCCCCTAGTTCCAAGGAATGCAGCGGAGGACCAATATTGCCACGCAAGTGTTGAAGCCACAATCATTTACGCGCTCTATCTCGGGTGCGCGCCGGGTATCGAATCGGCAAACCAGCTCGCTGGGGTGGAATGAGCGGGATTAAGCGCAGAGGATTTTCCGGAAGTGAGGGTGCAAGGGATAGAGCCAGATTTGTTTAAGGGCACAGGCTTGGCGGTGTTGC
>Ga0224558_1001718_pt1 | contig 21967 bp, 17 predicted proteins | sample 714S32024metaG_FD_180682 | JGI IMG/M metagenome (GOLD analysis project Ga0224558, IMG submission 180682) | Peat soil microbial communities from Stordalen Mire, Sweden - 717 S3 20-24 | ecosystem: Environmental > Terrestrial > Soil > Wetlands > Peat | place: Sweden: Norrbotten County, Stordalen...
TGGCCCTCTCTCACATCAAACACACGCCTGCGGCGTGGATGATCTCCGCTTCCCATTCCTGACCCTGTTCGCAGCTCAGGCAACTTCAACCGAGCGCTACCGGGTCATTTCTGCCGAGCGCCGAAGCGGATAGGCGGCAAGCATGAAAAAAGGTCTGCGATGGCATCGGTAAGCCGGTCGGCGATTTCGGCGCTGCCGCTTTCCCTGGCCGTGCGATACCAGATATCGTCCAATTCAATCTCGGCTTCCGGCGCGAGGCGGTGTGCCATCAGCGGTGCATATCGTGCTCGGCGTCCACGCGGGCGCGGCCCCTCTGCTTTACTTCCTGCGATAGATCCCGCATGGATTGTTGCGTTATGATGCGGCCGTGGCCGCGAGCGAGTGAGGCTTCCGCAGCAAGAACTTCTGCCCGCGTCCGCTCGCGCTCCTCCCACAAAACAAGCGCTTCTTTTACCGCGTCTTCTTCGCGCTGAAGCCGCCCGCTTTCGATGGCCTGGCGGACGAACGCTTTTTGGTCGGGGGTGAGGCTCACATCCATAGCCTGAACGTAGGGATTCCGGGCGGGCGTGTCAACGCTACCGAAGTGGACGGAGATGCGCTTCTACCGGTTTTGGCGGTAACAGATTTGCAAGGCTGGATGGACGGGCGGGTGACCACAATGCCAGCAGAGGAGCAGCGCCAAGTATTTGCAATACCTTGCGACCTTTCCGCATGCAAACTGGATCTTAACGGTTCTTGGGTATGGTTTGCTTACTGCGGTTGTGCTATCTGGCGCGGCAACGCATGCACGGAGGGCTCCCATGGATTCTGCCTGCTTTGACTGTGGCGCGCCTCCATGAAACATCTGGAGCGTTATATTGAACGCATCGTGTCGTCTCAGACCACGCAGGAGGCGTTTGACCACTTTTGCGACGCCATGAGTCAACATGGCTACGACCGGATCGCGTACAGCCTTGTGAACGACCATCCCTCCCTCGGTCTCTCCAGTCAGCACGGTCTGGCAACCATCTACCCAGAAGACTGGATGAAACATTATGCGGCGCGTAAATTCTCCCTGATCGACCCGGTAACGCGGCAGGTCCTCACGAGCCGCACGCCGTTTTTCTGGTCCGATGTAACCGCCAAGCTTGATCGGCTCCTGCCTCCACGGCAAATGATGGACCAGGCAGCCGACGCCGGTCTTGGCGATGGGATAGGCATCTCGTTGCGCGGCGATGGCCCGGAGCTGGTCGGGGTTGGAATAGCAAGATCGTCATTGCCCACATCCGAACAGAACAAGCCGCAAGACTACAATCTCTTGGGTGGCGCATACCTGCTCAGCACATGCCTGCATGCAACCTACCGCGACTTGTACATCAAATCCGCAAGAGCCGCCTTGAGTACGCGTCAACATGATATTTTATCCTGGGCCGCAGAAGGCAAGACGGACGAACAAATCGGCTTCATCCTCAATATCACCGTCGACACCGTACGATTTCATTGGAAGAAGATCTTCAAGAAGTCGGCAGTGAACAGCCGTACCTACGCGATCGCCAATGCTATCCGCAGGCAACTCATCGTCCCCGTCTCGATCCGCACCCCCTACCGGAATCGGTAGCTTGCGGCGGGCGGGGCGGACGCGTTCAATTATTGGATGATTGATTGCGTAAGCATCGCATCTGCGCACTGCTTTCCCGGTAACCTCATCGCCGCCCAGCACCGGCTGCGCTATCGGGAGGTCATCGCGAAAGAGGACTGGGGCAATATCTACGTCGCCGACGAGATGGAATTTGACCGATACGACAATGTCGCAACAGAGTATTTCATTGCCCGCAATTCAGAGGGGAATGTGCTGGGCGTCTCCCGGTCGTACCCTACAACGATCCCGTACATGCTCTCCGACGTTTTCCCCTTTCTTGCATCGGATGAACTCCCTTCCAGCCACAAAATCCATGAAGCAAGCCGTTTGGTGCTTGATCGCTCCTTGTTGACCAAAGAGGCGCGGCGGCCAGTCGTCAATAAACTGATTGTGGCCTACATGGAGCGCGGCATGCAGCGGAGCATCGACGCGTATGTGGGCTTCATGCTCCCTCGAATCTGGGACAGCACCTTCTTGAAAGCAGGATGGGACGTAGAATGGCTCGGGCCGGAGATCGCATTGCCGGGAACGGCAGATATCGTTCGCGCCGCATTGATGCCGGTCAATAGACGCATGAACGACAGAGTCCGCAAAGCGACCGGACTTCGAGAACCTGTTCTCAATGTCGGCTCAGAATCCGGGGCTTTTGTCCCAACTCTGGTTTCGTATTCCCACCTCCGCCGGCAAGACAACCTTGCGGCCTGATCATAGCTGACGGTTGGTTTCCATGACTTCTGGCCTTCCCGACTCCCGCATCGCGCCGAACGAAGACCCGGAGCGACACAGCGCGCTTGTGATGCGCAATGTGAACGTCCACGGGCACAGGACAAGCATCCGGTTGGAGCCGCAGATATGGGATATGCTGGCCGAGATCTGCCGCCGCGAATTCTGCACGCCACACGACGTGTGCAGCTTTGCTGCGGAACGCAGGCCGCCGCACGGCTCGCTTGCGTCCGCTCTACGCGTTGTCGTCCTCGATTATTTGCGCACATCCACAACCGAGGACGGGCACAGAAATGCCGGGCACGGCCAGGGCATGTTCATGGCCCAGCAGCGGGAACACCTGGAGATGCGCAAGCCGAAAGCGGAGCGGCGGGAGCCGGATGGGTTGGAGCCTGGTCCGTAACGCCTAATACGGGCCATCCGGGAAACACTCGTGTCCCTGGGATTTCACTCTGGGGGATTTCAGTTCGCACCATTGCGCTCAAGCGCCGCGACCGCTCGCTCGAAGGTTTCGCCCAAAACCCAGCCATAGCGGTCGGCCAGCGCGTAGAACCGCTCGATAGTATCCGCTCGCGCCTTGATGTTGAACTGGGTATTTCGACCTGTGCGATGCCGCCTTGGCTCGCGCGTGGCGGGCGCGGGCTGGAGGGGCGCCCGGATCGGGTCGCGGCTCACAAAGTTGGCAGTCTCCGAGACTGCCTTCACCTGGTCTGGCTGGGCGGCGGGCTTGGCTGCCGTTCGCGGATTAAACCCGGAAATGTCGATGTCGGGTCCGTGATCGAACACACTGGCGCGCTCCGAGCTCATCACGCAACCTCCTGGGCTAATGAGGACTCCGCATCCTGCGTCAATGAGGAATCCGAGTTCTGGCGCAACAAGGTGATGACCTCGCTCGCCAATTCGCGGGCATTTCTTATGGCGGCGTCCCGGTTGCTGACCTGGCTCGCCTCAAGCGATTCGAGTGTGCCGCCAAAGGAGAAGATGGCCTTAAATGCCTCGCGTTCGTGCATCTGGGTGCGAAGCGACGGGACTTTGTGTTTTTGGAATTCGTCGCGAATATGTTGCAGGGTGCGCGGGCGGATCGCCGCGTTCGTGCGCGTGAATAGCAGCGCATAGGGAATGCTGCGGCCGAAGGCCCGCTCCTGCTGACGGATCAGCTTGACAGCCTTGGCGGCCTCGAAGGCATCAAGTTGCGATCCCTGGGTCGGGACGATCACAAGATCGGCTCTGCTGATTGCGTACGCCACCGTCATCGAGGCCGTGCCTTCCAGATCGACCACTACAAAGGTCGTTCGTCGCGCCGCGTCTTCAATGGTTTCGATGATTGTTGATTCTGAGATGTTGGCGAGGACGGTCATGCTCTTGGGACAGCCCGGCCGTTGCGCCCATTGCGACACCGGCTTGTTCGGGTCGGCGTCAATTGCGGTAACCGTTGCGCCCTTGAGAGCAAGCTCTGTAGCAAGCACCACGGCGGAAGTGGATTTTCCCGCGCCTCCCTTCGGGCTGGCGAAGACGATGACTGGCATGAGACCTTCCCATGTGAGAGTTGCGCGTCCTTAATAGTGGATCGCAGAGTTATCCGACGGTCAACCGAAAGCTTTCTGGTACCGGGAGGCTATCTGCACTCAGAAAGCTTTCCAGTAGCTACCAAGTAGCTATCCAAAAGTATGCTTTTATTCGAGATCATGGGCGAGACTCGTGCGCCGCGACATCATCGGCTTTCTGGTAGCTACCCAGTAGCTACCTGGAAGCATGCCTTGGTTCGAGACCATGGGCGACAATCGTGCGCCACGACGCCATCGGATTTCTGGTAGCTACCAAGTAGCTATCTGGAAGCATGCCTTAGTGATTCGATGTCATGCGTGAGGCTCCAGCAGGCCTCCGTCCGTTGATCGGTTCGCGATGTCCGTATGGCACATCGTCTATAGATTCTGCCTTGTCGAACAGGGCGTTGCGTGAAAGTATGGCAAGGATAGGGTGATGTCCGAATCTTGGTGATGTCCGCTTATACTCCCGATAATGTACCTTTATCGGGAGCATGGTTTTTGTAAGATTGCCCTTGACGTTGATCGTGCGTGTGTCTATCTAGTGTGTATGAGAGAGCATGACAATATACACATGGAAGGCGGTAAAGCCCGCACGAACGTCTCCGTCGATGCGAAGTTGCTGGCTCTGGCTCGGGAATTGCGAATTAATGTGTCTGCGGCTCTCGAAGGTCGCCTTAAGGAACTGGTCGCCGCAAAGCGCTCGCAGGTCTGGCTTGAGGAACATGCCGGAGCGATCGAGGATGCGAATATGTTTCTGGAGCGGCGCGGTCTCTGGAGCGACGGAAAGCGGCAGTTCTGATGCAGTTTGCCGTTTACAAGAACCCAGGCGACTCGCAGAGCTACGCTCCCTACCTCATGGACGTGCAGGCCGGTCTATTGGACAATCTGGAGAGCCGGGTGATGGTGCCGCTGGTGCGCGTCGCGGAGTTCGGACGGCGCGCGGGTCGGCTGCATCCGGTGTTCACCGTGTGCGGCGAAGAGGTCGTCATGGCGACGCATCTGCTCGCGGCAATCCGGTGCGCCGGCCTCGGTCGCGCCGTGCATGCGCTGACCGGTCACCGGAACGAGATCATCGGCGCGCTCGACGTGCTCCTGGTCGGTGTGTGAGAGCTAGCGCACGGGCATATCTGAAGGAGTTCTTCTGATGCAGGACACCAAAGGCACGCGCCAGGAGGGGGCGCGCGCGCTGCGGGCCGGAGACATCGCCGCCATCTGCGGGACATTCCGTCTCGACACGCGCTCAATCCGGAACAAGGCGATTATTCTGCTCGGGTTCGCGGGCGGGTTCCGCCGGTCGGAGATCGTCGGCCTTAATATAAGCGACCTTGCATTCGAGGATGGCGTGCTGCGGGTAATCCTCCGCCGCTCGAAGACGGATCAAACCGGGGAGGGCAGAACCATCGTCATTGTTCCAGGAGAGAATCCGCAGACATGCCCGGTCGCGGCCGTGCGCGCCTGGCTCAAGGAGGCCGATATCGAACATGAGGGCGACACCGCCGCGTTCCGCCCGGTCGGGCGCACCGGCGTCGAGTTCACACGCCTCTCGGACAAGACCGTTGATCGCATCGTCAAGGACGCAGCTCGGGCCGCCGGCCTGAAAGAGTCCTACTCCGCGCACAGCCTGCGCGCGGGCCACGTCACCGAAGCGCTCGCCCAGGGCGCCGACCGCGCGGCGATCAAACGCCAGACGGGCCACCGCAGCGACGCCATGCTCGACCGCTATGCCCGCGAAACCAATCTTGCCGCCAACAACAGCTCAGCCGCACTCGGCCTATGAGCACCAGCCGTGCGGGCAATCTTACGAGTGCGGATGTGGCTCAACTTGCCGCCGGGGAGACTGCTGTCAACTCGCCGAATGGCGGCCCTGAATACATCTGGAACCGGCTTGTTGTCTCTGGGCCGCACGAGCGCCTTTACGATTTTATCGGCGCCTCGTCGGGGCCGGGCTTCGTCGATTGGCGGCCGGAGTGGTACAGCGTGTACGAGCAAATCTACTTCGGCGTGGTCAAAGGAGGCGCGCCGACGCGCGAAGCCGCCGAGCACCTCGCCCGCAATTTGCGGGACACTTTCTGGCGGCGGCATGAAGAGGAGCGCGTCTGCGCCGAGCGGGATTCGCACCGCGTGCCGCTCGATCTCAATGCGCTCATCCCGATTCCGCGGCGGGTCCTGCGCAAAGGCTTCGGCGAAGCCGGGCAGAAGTGGATGTGGGCGAATTGGGGCGTGCGTTGGCCGATCCGGCGCGTCACCCTCGCAATCGAGCGCCAACGAAAAAGCGGCGTCGAGCGGGGCGGCTTCGGCCCTGTCGCGGTGTTCCGCTTCCTCTCCGAAGATTGGTCGCCCTGGATCGCGCTTCTACGCATACGCAAGCGCTGGCCGGAATTGCGGTTTAAGATGACGGCGGAGTATTTGGAGATGGAGGGATAAGCGGCCCCCCTCTACGGTTTGTGTGCATGGATATGCAAGGCGGCTGACGGGTCGGCTGTACACGGGGTTTGAGATGAAGCCTGGTTATCTCGAATTCATCGAGACTTGAGTTGGTGGCGAAGGTCTGAAGGCCCACATCTCATCATTTTGCCAGTGCCGCGTCTCTCGGAGATCGGCGTAACGATGACCCGAGTGTGTCCGGTCGCCGCGAAAGATTGCATTTGTCGAATAGTTATCGCGCATTTGTTTGATACTTACCATTGTTTTAAACTCATTGCGCTATAGTTTCCAACTGTAGAGGCCAGTCTCCCGCTCAACAACCAACTGTGGAGGTTATTATGAGGTTACAAGTTTTCATGATGACAATGCTCGTCGCTGCTAGTATGAGCGTACATCAGGCCAACGCTGCTACCCCACCATCAGGACTGTGCGCTATGCAAGCTCAGCAGGGGGCGGCGATCCCCAAACCCGTCCCCACGGCAAGCGAACAGGTCACCCCACTTTGCAGCGGCCTGTGGCCGAAGTTGCATGAGGCTTGTACTGTGGCCCTCACACATAATCAAGCCTGCACTCCGTGTGAAAATTTGCTGACCGCCTATATCAAAGGCTCTTGTATCGGTCAGTGAGATCAAACGGAAGAGTCGGAAACGACTGCGTTTACGTCCGTTTGACAAACATTGCGTGAATCGGTGGCGCCTACGTGGAGACACCGGGTACGCGCGCCGTCTCTACACGGTTCCAGGCGGTCGCGTAATACCCGCCGTCAAGTTCGATGCCCACGAAAGAGGAGCGCGTCCACGCGGCCCCGGAATCGCATTCTTGTACCGCTCGATTCGCAATGCGCCCATTCCGATTGCCGGCCACGTCCTGCGTAAGGGCTTCCGCCCTAAATCGCGCTTCTGCGCATGCGCCGAACGCTGGCCGGAGCTGCGGTTCGAGATGACGACGGGGTATCTCGACTTCGTCGAGACCTGAGCAGGCCCTTGGTTCGCGGACGGGTCCTGTATCGGGGTCTGCTTACGAAACGGATGCTTACATATTCAACACTGCCTAGTTCATAGTGCATGTGCCAAAACTTGTCCCGCATTTGCTTGATAATTACCTGTTTCTTAAACTGATTAGGCTATAGTTCCTAACTGACTCACTATCTCAGACTTAACGACTATAGTTGTGGAACATGCGTGTGAAGGGACTCTTAAGCATATTCGGGTATAGTCCCAGACCAGCGAGATTGCATACGTCAGCGATGACTGTAGCCTGTGAACGGTCGGCCTAGACCCGCCTGTCTTATTCACTAAGGCGGCTCAGTTAGGGGGTCTTATGAATACGATAGTGTTCGTAACTTGCCGCGGAAAGATACTGCCACCGATGGAACTGCTGGCAAATGCTAGGAATCCCGCTTTCATTTTGGTTTTCGAGATGACCCAACTCTCTCATCGATAGGTCAGGCTAGATGATCAAGATCAGTCTCGCGCCTGCCGTAGGTCTAGCCTTGTTGATCTGCTGCGTTAGCCAGGCGCAAGCGGAAGATACTAGCGACGGCTCCTGCGGCGCATCGAATGGCGCCGGGTCCCTGACGGCGCCGAGCGCCAATCTTTGTAGCGTCGGCACACCCTCGGCTGTTGAGGGTGACGGCCCGTGGACCTGGTCCTGTGGTGGTAGCGGTGGCGGCTCGACTGCATGGTGCAGCGCCCCCGTTCTCGTCAACGGCTCCTGCGGCTCTTCGAGTGGAGCGGATTTCCTGAACGCGCCGAGCGCCTATCTTTGCAGCGCCGGCGAGCCCTCTTCTGTCGCGGGCGACGGCCCATGGACATGGTCCTGCGCCGGCTGGAATGGCGGTTCCACCGCATCTTGCAGCGCCCTGCTGGCGGTCAACGGCTCCTGCGGTTCGTCGAACGAAACGGGTTTCCTGACGGCGCCGAGCGCCAATCTTTGTGGCGTCGGCGCGCCCTCTTCTGTCGTCGGCGACGGCCCTTGGACCTGGTCCTGTGCCGGCAGCAATGGCGGCGTAACAGCGTCCTGCAGGGCTCAACTGACAGTGAACGGCTCCTGCGGCTCTTCGAACGGAGCGGATTTCCTGAACGCGCCGAGCGCCTATCTTTGCGGCGCCGGCGAGCCCTCTTCTGTCACTGGCACCGGACCATGGAACTGGTCCTGCGCCGGCTGGAATGGCGGTTCCACCGCATCTTGCAGCGCCCTGCTGGCGGTCAACGGCTCCTGCGGTTCGTCGAACGAAGCGGGTTTCCTGACGGCGCCGAGCGCCAATCTTTGCAGCGCCGGCGCGCCCTCTTCTGTCGTCGGCGACGGCCCGTGGACCTGGTCCTGTTCCGGCAGCAATGGCGGCGGAACAGCATCCTGCAGAGCCCTAGTGGCGGTCGACGGCTCCTGTGGCTCGTCGAACGGAGCGGATTTCCTGAACGCGCCGAGCGCCTATCTTTGCGGCGCCGGCGCGCCCTCTTCTGTCACTGGCACCGGACCATGGAACTGGTCCTGCGCCGGCAGGAATGGCGGCGCAACGGCATCTTGCAGCGCCTTGCCCGTCATCAATGGCTCCTGCGGTTCAGCCAACGACGCGGATGCCTTGAGCGCGCCGACGACCAATCTGTGCAGTTCCGGGACCGCTTCACAAGTTGGGGGCGAGGGCCCGTGGAACTGGACCTGTGCCGGCAGCAATGGCGGTGCTGCGGCCTCTTGTAGCGACACTCTCGAAATCAATGGTGCTTGCGGTCCGTCCAACGGGGCGGATGCCTTGAGTGCGCCGACGACCAATCTGTGCAACGCTGGAATCCCCTCGCAAGTTGCAGGCACCGGGCCGTGGAATTGGACCTGTTCAGGCAGCAATGGCGGTTCGCTCGCCTCCTGTAGCGAGCTGTTGACGGTCAACGGTTTCTGCGGTCTGGCCAATGGCGTCGACGCGTTGAGCGCGCCGACGACAGGTCTCTGTATTTCCGGAACGGCCTCACAAGTTGCTGGCACCGGGCCGTGGACCTGGACCTGCGCCGGCAGCAATGGTGGTTTGGCCGCTTCTTGTAGCGACTTTCTGACGGTCAATGGGTTCTGCGGTCTGGCTAATGGCGCCGGCGCTTTGAGTGCGCCGACGACAGGTCTCTGTATTTCTGGAACGGCCTCACAAGTTGCTGGCACCGGGCCGTGGAACTGGACCTGCGCCGGCAGCAATGGTGGGTCGTCCACCTCTTGCAGCGATCTCGTTATGGTCAATGGCTCCTGCGGTCCGGCCAACGACACCGATGCCTCAAGTGCGCCGACGACAAATCTGTGCAGCGCCGGCACCGCCTCCCAAGTTGGGGGCGTGGGCCCATGGAACTGGACCTGCGCTGGCAGCAATGGTGGTTCGCTCGCCTCTTGCAGCGACCTCTTGACGGTCAATGGTTCCTGCGGTCCGGCCAACGGCGCCGACGCCTTGAGTGCACCGACGACTAATCTGTGCAGTGTCGGAGCGCCTTCTAAAGTAGCAGGGACCGGGCCATGGAACTGGACCTGTGCTGGCAGCAATGGCGGTTCGTCCTCCAATTGTACCGACATTCTCGAAATCAATGGCTCCTGCGGTCCGGCCAACGGGGCCGACGCATCGAGCGCGCCGACGACTGGTTTGTGCAGCGCCGGGGCGGCCTCGCAAGTTGGGGGCGTGGGCCCGTGGAATTGGACATGCGCTGGCAGCAATGGCGGCTCGCCCGCTTCTTGTAGCGACCTCCTTACGGTCAATGGCTCCTGCGGTCCGGCCAATGGGGCCGATGCCTTGAGCGCGCCGACGACTGGTTTGTGCAGCGTCGGGGCGGCCTCGCAAGTTGGAGGCGAGGGCCCGTGGAATTGGACGTGTGCTGGCAGCAATGGCGGCTCGCCCGCTTCTTGTAGCGACATCCTGACAGTCAATGGCTCCTGCGGTCCGGCCAATGGGGCCGATGCCTTGAGCGCGCCGACGACTAATCTGTGCAGCGCCGGAGCGCCCTCGCAAGTTGGGGGCACCGGACCGTGGAACTGGACCTGCGCTGGCAGCAATGGCGGCTCGCCCGCTTCTTGCAGCGACATCCTGATGGTCAACGGTTTCTGCGGTCTGGCCAGCGGCGCCGACGCCTTAAGTGCGCCGACGACCAATCTTTGCATCTCCGGAGTAGCCTCGCAAGTTGCAGGGACCGGGCCATGGAGCTGGACCTGTGCTGGCAGCAATGGCGGTGCGTCCTCCAATTGTAACGACATTCTCGAAATCAATGGTTCCTGCGGTCCGGCCAACGGGGCCGACGCATCGAGCGCGCCGACGACTGGTTTGTGCAGCGCCGGCGCGGCCTCGCAAGTTGGCGGCGTGGGCCCGTGGAATTGGACCTGCGCTGGCAGCAATGGCGGCTCGCCCGCTTCTTGCAGCGACCTCCTGACAGTCAATGGCTCCTGTGGTCCGGCCAATGGGGCCGATGCCTTGAGCGCGCCGACGACTGGTTTGTGCAGCGTCGGGGCGGCCTCGCAAGTTGGAGGCGAGGGCCCGTGGAACTGGACATGCGCTGGCAGCAATGGCGGCTCGCCCGCTTCGTGCAGCGACCTCCTGACAGTCAATGGCTCCTGTGGTCCGGCCAACGGGGCCGATGCCTTGAGCGCGCCGACGACTAATCTGTGCAGCGCCGGAGCGCCCTCGCAAGTTGGGGGCGTGGGCCCGTGGAATTGGACATGCGCCGGCAGCAACGGTGGTTCCCCCGCCTCTTGTAGCGATCTCCTTATGGTCAATGGCTCCTGCGGCCCGGCCAATAACGCCGACGCCGCGAGTGCACCGACGACAAATCTGTGCAGCGTCGGAGCGGCTTCACAAGTTGGGGGCGAGGGCCCGTGGAATTGGACGTGCGCTGGCAGCAATGGCGGCTCGCCCGCTTCGTGCAGCGACCTCCTGACGGTCAATGGTTCCTGTGGTTCGGCCAATAACGCCGACGCCTCGATCGCGCCGACGACTGGTCTGTGCAGTGTCGGGAATGCCTCGCAAGTTGCGGGCGTGGGCCCGTGGAATTGGACATGCGCTGGCAGCAATGGCGGCTCGCCCGCCTCTTGTAGCGACCTTCTGATGGTCAATGGTTACTGCGGCTTGGCCAGCGGCGCCGACGCTTTGAGCGCGCCGACGACCAACCTATGCAGCTCCGGCACCGCCTCGCAAGTTATGGGCGTGGGCCCGTGGAACTGGACCTGCGCCGGCAGCTATGGCGGTTCGGCCGCCTCGTGCAGCGATAGTCTCGAAATCAATGGTGCTTGCGGTCCGGCCAATGGCACCGTCGAGATTGAGCCGACAACGGGTTTCTGCAACGCCGGGACGGCCTCACAAATTACCGGCGATGGGCCGTGGAGTTGGACATGCACCGGCAGCAATGGCGGTTCACTCGCCTCTTGCACCGCCTCTCTTATCCCCTTTAAGTTTTTAACACCTAGCTGGAGCAGTTTTAGCCCCGGCGGTTTTTCAGACTATCCGACACTTGCGACTCCTAATGGCCTGGTGCCTAGTGTCGGTTGGCAGGACGGCGTTTTTGTGAACCAACAGGCCATTTATTTCCCGTGGGGTGTTCTGCCGAGCAGCGGGACGGGCTGGGAGGCTGGGCTGGAGACTCCCCAATCGGTCATATTAGCCTACAATGGCTCTGCCGAAACCGCTGGGTTCAACGACGTGAATAATTGGTCATGGTTCAATCTGACCACGCTCAACTGGCAAGGGAAAGGAACTCTGCCGAATACACCTGCTGGCTACACGGGCGGTGCAGTTGACGGAAACATGGTTTATCCTGCACCCAATGGACAAAACGCCGATCCTATTTTCATAGCCTACGATTCTTCCCAGCCCCTGACCTCACCAGCCGCTTACCAGACTTTTGTTCCTCCCCCAACAGTAACTCCAAAGGGGGGCACCCCATCTCCAGGGACAGGCTCACTTGGTCCCAAATATGGTTGGTGCGAGGCGGTGTCTGACGGTCGGTATGTTTATTATGTGCCCAACATGAACCCGAGCGGCTACGTCGGCAATATCGTCCGCTACGATACGACGCAACCCTTTAGCACTCTCAGCTCCTGGTCGGCGTTCAATATGCAGACGAAGATCAACCAGGGCGCCGCAGCTTTTCAATCAGCCGTGTACGATGGCTACAGATTTGTCTACTACATCCCATTTCGCGAGACTCTGATTGTCCGCTATGACAGCTGGGGCGGTGGCTCTGCGCCCAATCCGAGCGCCTTCACGAACGCGGCCTCCTACACGCTGTTCGATCCAACGCAGCTCAACACAACAGGTCACCCCACCGTCTCTGGCCAAGGAAGTCCCGCCAACCTCGTGGGCTTTACCGGCGCGGCCGTCGCCTGGGATTCGGCACATGCCAACGAGTATTTGTATCTTGTTCCTTGGGGCTCCTTTCCGAACAATCAACAGAATCCGGTGTTGCAGAGCACCACGGCCAGGGTGCGCATTGGCACGCAAAGTGGCTCGACCTGGACTTATGTTGATTTCACCTCCACCACGACTTCCGCCGCGGCAGCCCCCAACTGGGAACTTTACGATCTGAGCCAGTTGACAATTAACCCGGCCTGGCCGACGACATGGCCGACAGTGTATCCAGCGTCTGTGACGCTATTTGCGGGTCAAAGCACCATTGCCGGCTGGCAGATAGCTTTTGTCACTACGACGCCGCTTTCCATGGTCGGATTTGTCCCGGACGCTTCCCAGTACTTAGTAGAGCAGAATGTTGACCATGATTTGTTCGATCCTTCCGGATGGTATGTTGCCCCTCCTGTGCCTGCTGGCTACCACGAAGGGACAATGGGCGGGCCCTATGACCCGGTCAACCAAATCCTGTATCCCGCTGCACCTGGCGATCCACTTTTCGCGGTCAGGTTGGCGCCCTCGGCTCAATAGGCGCCGGAGACACACCCGACCGGGGCAGACCCGGCCACCGCAGCGGCACACGAGAACTTGCGCTTACGCCGATCCCGTGCGTGGTGGTCTACACGGTGAAAACTGACGCCGTCGAAGTCCTGCACATCCATCGCGGTGCGCAGGATCGGCGATAACTCCGCCTTGGGAGTCGGCAGGTCTGCCGTGCCGCGCGCACGGGTGACGCTCCGAAAAACCCGCGTCCGGCCGCCCAGCGGCTTGTGCACAAATATGCAAGGAGAAGCGGGGCGTCGGGCGTGCACGGATATGCAAGAAGGTTGGTAAGAAGATCGTGATGCATCAATCGGTTGCATGGGGTGGTTCACGACGCTCGACAGAGGTTCCCAAAGGCCTCCGCGCGGGTTCGAGGTGGGCTGTTTTTTGCATCAGTTACCCGGCAGCCCTTTTCGCGAGCGCTGATCGTGCGCTGGAAGGCTGGAACATCCGGCACGGGAACGCCCAGATACAGCCTCCCTCGTCTTGCTCCACCGCGTCGTAAATCTCGTGAAAGTGGTGGCGCGGGCCGGGATTGTGGGTTTAAGTTGCTTCCATCGCGACGCCGAATCGCGCCGGTTTTCACGTAGGAATCCACGGGTTTAAGAACCGGCAGACAAGCTCTGATTCATGGTTTCACCAATGCGGCCTTCCGCCTTACCCCGCCGCGGCTGCGCGGTTCTGCGGTCTTTCTTGGTTTGCTCCTCGATGTGCTGGAGTGGTACAACGCCCCAGCGATGAAAAACATACCAAGCTTGAATGCTACTGCTGCGAAGACGTAGCTGATGATGATCGCGCCTTGAAGGGGCGGACTTGGCGTAGACTGCCGCAATGCCTCAACAGTCCATGCGGGCGCGTTCTCGTCGTCGAGGAATTCGGTTGCTATGCGATAGCTGCGGCGAATTCCGGTGGCGGGGTCATGCAGTGCGGCAAGCGTGTCCCTGGCTAGCCGGTCCTCGTCTTGTCGCGGTTCAGCTACGCCGATGGCGGTCGTGATGCGCGCGGAAACGCGGGTGAGGCAGACATCGGCGATGCAGGCGAGCAGAGCTGCCCCCAGAAGTGCGGTGCCCGTGACGGAAAGCAGCTTAGGAGCGTCAATGGGACGCAAGACCTCGCCCTTAGCCTGTCCGAGGAAAACGAGCAGCGCAATGCCTGCGGCGAATCCTATAACCGTAATCAGTGCGCTCACATCATTGGCGAGCGTCCGGTCCGCGTTGTAAATCGGGAGAATACGTTCCGGCGGCGTGGGATAGCGTGCAGTAATGAGAATTCCCAGCATCGCCAGGAAGTGCAGAAAAATGCGGACGAGGCGCTGAAGATTCAGCGCCTCCGGCAAGGATTTACTCATGCTCCTACCGCCCATCTGGTCCACATTCTTCCGTACGCGTCAGATGAACCGGGAGAGATGCGGACAATCCCGTTGGCCAAGATCCCACCGGCGCACCAACCGTAAGCGTTTGCCGCACCTGCCCGAAAATGCGCAGTTCGAAAGATTTTCCGCAATCGTTCCACGGCCTGCCCACGATGGCCGTGCCATCGAAGGTTCCGTCAGGCTGTGCCGTAACCGGTTCCTGCGGGAAGTATTCGTCGTTAATGCGCACGATCGCAAAAAGCCTCTCGCCGGGGTGGGCGCCGTCGCCCTGATATGCGACCTCGCGTCCCACGCGGGCATGGTGATGGGGGGTGATAAAACGCAGAACCTCGTCCATTGGCGGGACAGATTCGGCCTCCACCAGCGGTTTCTGGCGTGGCGTAACCGCCGCCTGGATCTCTTGTCCAGCCTTGACGGAACCGCAGCCGTGCACCACAAAACGCAGGACGGCCGCGGGCCTTCTGCCATCAACCAACACCGCTTCCAGAATGTCTACGTCGACAGTTGGGATCAGCGCAGCCTGCGGGAACACCGCCGCGATGCGTCGTTCTTCCGCAATGACGGCGCAGTCATCCTGACCCGCCGAAGTGCCGCTGGGATTCAGGGCGACTACGACGAGCCTGCGTTCGCGCGGCAGACGGACTGTAACCTGGGGGCCGGCGCATACATTCCGGTTGACCAGCAAAAGGTTGAGCGCATATTCCTCGCTCGCGATCTGCCGGGCGATGCGCAGCAGTTTCACGCACGAGGTGTCGAGCACGACATAACGCGCGAAGTACGTCTCAAAGCCCTTAACTGCATCGTTCAGGCGGCTCTGCCGCTCGGCTGCGAGCTGCCGATCACGCGAATCGCGGAACACGGCTTGAGCCAAGCCGGTCGATGCAAAATCATTCAAGCTGAGCGGTTTGGGCGGCGCGAAGTCCGTGCCAGGGTCGGCGTCGATCACGCCGACCTTCACGTCGAACTGATGGTTCAGGGCCACGTTGAACGCGGCGGTCACGAGCGAACGCGCCAGATGCTTATCCAGACGCGGATCGATCATCACGCGGATGGTCGAGGACGGTGCCGTTGGGCTTGCCCACGCGATTGTTGGGCGGATCAGGGACCAGGCCAACGCGAGGCCCAGGGTGATTGTCAGCAGTCTTCTCATCTTGGTTCTCCTTTGTGAATGTTCTATAAACAGCGATCTTGCCATCCGCGACGGCGATCTTCCGGCTTTTCTCTTCGAACTTCCTGGTCAGCCGTCCAGGCCAGTCATAAAGTCCGAGAAGCTCGGAAGCGGCGGCCACGAACACCAGTCCGCCGAGTTCGAACAGCATAGCGATCATCGGAAGAGCGGTCCGGGCCCACTCGCTTTCCGAGAAGCGGAGATATAAAAAGATTGAAAAGCTGGCGAGCGCAGTTAAACCGCCGCAAACGAGCAATACGTCCGCGCGGCGGGAACTCTCTGGGTCATGAATGTCCACGCCCGCGATGCCCGAAATCACGACATGGGTCATGATTCCCATCAAAACCGCGACGATCAGACTGCCCATGACAATCAGCTCTGGCGAAGGGCCGGCCAAGGACACAAGGTTAAGCAGAACGAACACCAGCGTGGCGAGCATCGCCCCAGCCCATTTGCCGGCGCGAAGAATGCGCGCTTTGCGGCTATAGGCCGCTATTGGCGCGGGCCGGCTCAGAGGCGCTTGAATTCCGTGCCCGCCACAAAATTGCCGGTACTGCTCAAGGTACAGTTGCTGATCGTCCGTGAGTGAGGTTCGGTCCGAAACGGCGCGATCCAAGGATGTGCGAAAGTGATCGGTGCTGGCACCCAGTGTCATTTTGCTACCTCTCTCCCGTTTCCCGACCGGCCCCGCGGCGCTGAACTCTCAGGATCGCCGAAGCTTTAAGTGGGAGCTTTCCCAAAATGGTTGATCGATGACTTCGGCGGTTCCCCTCAATTGCAGAGCTGGTCGATCTAAGGCGAGAATTGCACACAGCGCGGTTCCACGTCACGCCCCAGAGCGGTCGCCCGTATCGTTCGATTCAGGTGATTGGTGTCAAATCCAGTACCGTAACCCGTGATGGCAGCCGTAACGTGATTGTGTTACAGTGCGTTACGGACCGCACCTTGTAGCGCTTGAAGCGCGCCTATGCCCGAGCGAAGCAATGACACCCAATCCGACGTGGTTCGCCTGATCGAAGCGACCATTGCGGGGGGAACATTCAAGCGCGCCAAGGGGCGCGAAGTGGAATTGTTGCGCTTCCTCGGCAAACATTGGAATCAGACTGATGCAACCGAGTCGCTGAGCGAAAAGACGATTGGCACCCAGGTGTTCGGGTTGCCGAAAAACTGGAATCCGCGAGAACCGGAAGCGCCCGCGCTTGTCCGCACCACCGTCACCAGACTCCGGCATCACCTCGACGACTTCTTTAAGTACACCCCCAACGGCCGACAGTGCGCCAGGAGAATTTTCCTGCCGGACGGGTCTCCTTACTTGTTAAGAGTAATGGACAACAACGTGCAGCTCGATGCGGTCGAAAGATTTTGGGATGCGCACATCATCAGTGGAGGGGACTGCGCGATCATCTACACCGAGCCGTTGTTTTTTTGGGACGAAGACCGCAGAGCCTACATTCGATTCCTGGACATCAATTTCGAGTCGTTGGACCCCGATCAGATCGCTCGCGGCATTCGTGGAGAATTCGGGCCGGATCACCCCGCCCTTAAGATGAAACCGTGTTTTCATTACCAAGCAAGCGGCGAAATCCACGCCTGCCACAAAATTCAATCGTGGTTCGAACAAAACGGGGTTCCCATCGACGTGGCCCTGTCGCGAGACCGCAATGACGATTGGGCTCTGGAGCGCAACTTGATCGTGCTCGGAAACAGGAGAACAAACCGGTTGGTACGGAAACTTCAGGCCGGACTGGCTTATGAACTCCTGGGCGAGCACATCGTGATCCGCGATCCGGACCCAAACAGGAACGAGCAGCCCGAGTACAAAGATCTGCAACCGAGCGGCGACGGTACCGAGGGAAACTACGTGTACGCGATCGTGACGCGACGGCCAAGCTTGAACAAGAGGAGATGCGCGACCGTCATCGGAGCAAATCACGGAAGGGCCGCAGAAATTGTTGCGCACTACCTTACGTCGGAAAAGAGCCTCGAATCTTTATATGATCTGATGGGCGTCCAGGGAACGGATCAACTACCCAGCCAGTTTCAAGTCCTGTTCAGAGTCGGCGTCATCGATTTCGACACCTTGCTTGGCGAAGCCGAGCCCATCGCGCACCGTGTCTACCCCGCCGTCGCGAAGCAACGGGCGGGCGGATAAGATTGCATCTCTTGCTCCAAACCGGCGCGCCTATTCGTTGCTGTGGTTCTTCGTTTCCGACGTTGACGTGTCAAAGGGTTGCTGACTTCGGTTTTCTTCCCCGCCGCAATTGACTCCCTACGGCTTGCCACGCGACTGGACATCCGTCGCGCGGGCAGTTCTGACCGTACCTAAGGCGTGGGAAAAAATGATATGCGCTTACTTATAGCCTTGGCAGATGACGTTGATTGTCTTGCTGTTCATGGACGAGGCCAGATTGAGAGTGAGAACGGTGGCGGTTGCGCTTGTTCCGATGGCGCCGAGGCCAGCGGCGGTGAAGGTGGCCTCACAGACCGGGGTGCTGGTCCAGGTGGTGGCAAAACTGATCAGGCATGCCGTACTGGAGGTGCTGCCCTGGGTTATGACCATGACGTTGTCATTTCCGGCAATTGCAAAACCCGCGTTACCGCAATTCGTGCCGCTTTGGGTCGGCGTAGGGCCGTGCGTCGCAAGGTGCGTGTCGCCCGCAACAACAATCGTGTCGCCGATATCGATCTGGTTGCTGCTGCCAGCCGAGATTTGGGCCGACGTATTGCCGATGATGATATTGCTGCTGCCGGACGTGAGCGTCGTGCTTTCGCCGATCACGATGTTGCTGTTGCCGGTAACCGCATCGCCCGCCTCGTAGCCGACCAGCGTGTTGTCGGCGCCGGTCGAGATCGTAGCACCGGCCGTGAACCCAATTGCCGTATTATCGGCGGCGGTCCCCGTGATCGAATCAAGCGCGCCGTCGCCGATTGCGGTGTTGTAGTTGCCGGTGAGCGGGTTGGCGCTGGTCCCGAGCATGGCGAGATTGCCGATGGCGGTGTTGTGCACGCCGGTCGTCAGAAATATAAGAGCCTCAGCGCCGATCGCCGTATTCGGGCCGGTGGTCGCATTGGCGAGCGCAGAAAGGCCGATGGCGGTGCTGTTTACTGCAGTGCCGGTGAGCGAGTTGAGGGAGTTGGCGCCGATAGCAGTGTTGCCGCCGATATTGGTAGCAGACGCGCCCGTCATGGGATTGGCGCTGGTGCCGAGCATGGCTAGGTAGCCGATGGCAACGTTGTTGATGGAGCTTGTCACATATCTCGCGGCCTGCGCACCGATCGCCACGTTCTGGCCGCCGGTCGCGTTTTGGAGCGCTTCCCCGCCGATGGCGGCGCTGCCACTGACGTTCGTAATGCTGCTGAGCGCATCAAAGCCGATCGCCGTATTGTTGCCGCCGGTCAGGTTTTGGTTCATCGCCCCAAAGCCGATGGCCATGTTGTACTGCGCAGTCCCCTGAAGCACTGTGAGCGCCCCATCGCCAATCGCCATATCATAGCCCTGACCCGTCATGGGACTGCCGGAAGACCCTTGCATGGCATTGTTGCCGATCGCGAGGTCATCGATGGCGGTCGTGGCCCATTCCATGGCGTTCGTGCCGATCGCGAGGTTCGGGTTCGTGGAATGGACCGTGGAGGTGGTGAGCGCGTTATAGCCGATCGCGATGTTGCTGGTGGCCGCCCCCGTGATCGAGGTGAGCGCGCTGGCGCCGATAGCGATGTTGCCAGCACTCGTGGCCGTTAAGGGATTGGCGCTGGTGCTCTGCATCGCCTGATAGCCGATCGCCGTGTTGTAGGTGCCGGCCGTGATGTACTGACCGGCCTGATAGCCTTGAGCGTCGTTCGGGCCGGTGGTGCTCTGGCTCAGCGCCTGATAGCCGACCGCAGTGTTGCCCACGGCCGCCCCCGTGAGCGAGGTCAGCGCGCTGTCGCCGATGGCGATATTGCCCGCGCTGGTGGCCGTCAGCGGGTTGGCGCTGGTGCCGGTCATCGCTAAATAGCCGATGGCGATGTTGTCGGAACCACTCGTGACATATTCACCAGCGTTATATCCCATTGCCGTATTGGGGCTGCCGGTGGCTTGGAGCAGCGCCTGATAGCCGACCGCCGCGCTGTCCGTACCATTCGTGATGGCGTTGAGCGCCTGGTAGCCGACGGCAGTGTTTTGATTGCCTGTGTCGTTGAGAAGCGCATTGAATCCGACGGCGACGTTATATCCGTTCGTCTGGATGTTGGCGAGCGCGCTGTGGCCGACAGCGGTGTTGCCGGGACCGGTGGTGTCGGCAGTGAGCGCGTCAAAGCCGAGGGCGGTGTTGCCGCTGGCAGTGCCTTGGGCCACCTTGAGCGCCGAATCGCCGATGGCGACGTTGCCGCCGACATTGTTCGCACTCGCACCCGTCATGGGAGCGGCGGATGTCCCCTGCATGGCGAGGTTGCCGATGGCCGTGTTGCCGGTGGCGGTCGTGGCCCATTGGAGCGCTTCATAGCCCATCGCCGTGTTCGGAGCCGTGGAGTTGACGGCGGAGTTGGTCAGCGCGTTGTAGCCGATCGCCACGTTGCTGGTCGCCCCGCCCGTGATTGAGAGGAGCGCATTGTCGCCGATGGCGATGTTGCCCGCGCTCGTGGCCGTCAGTGGATTGGCGCTGGTGCCGACCATGGCGTCGAAGCCGATGGCGATGTTGTAGGTGCCGGACGTGACGTATTTTCCGGCGGCGTAGCCGAGCGCGCTGTTTGGGCCGCCGGTTGCGCCACCGAGCGCGTTCACACCGACGGCGGTGCTGGAATTACTGGTGGTGGATGCGAGCGCGTAGCCACCGAGGGCGGTGTTACCGGCGCCGGCGCCAGAGGACGAGGAGAGCGCGTAGGCACCCACGGCGGTGTTGGTGTTCGATGCCCCTTGGCTCCCCTTGAGAGCCGAATCGCCGACCGCCGTGTTGCCGCTGCTGGTCATGGGATTGGAGGAGACGCCTTGCATAGCCAAATTGCCGAGCGCCGTGTTGTTGGTGCCGGTCGTTGCGTATTCCATGGCGTTCATGCCGATGGCGGTGTTCGGAGCGGTGGAGTTGACGATGGATTGGTTGAGAGCGTTATAGCCGATGGCGAGGTTGTAATCGGCCCCGCCCGTGATCGAGGTCAGCGCGTTGTCGCCGATGGCGATGTTGTAATTGCCCGTTATGGGGTTGGCGCTGGTGCCTTGCATGGCCTCGTAGCCGATGGCGATATTGTCGGCGCCGGTCGTGGCATATTCATTGGCCTGATAGCCGAGAGCCGTGTTGTTAGCGCCCGTTGTGTAGTTGAGAACATCGTAGCCAATAGCGGTGTTGTAGCTGCCGGTGGAGCGTTGGAGAGCACCGTAGCCGCCGATGGCGGTGTTAGAGGAGCCGGTGGTATTGGAGTCGAGCGCCACAACGCCGATTCCGATGTTGCCACTGCCAGTGGTGTTTTGTAGCAGCGCGGAGGAGCCGACGGCGATGTTGTTGGCCGCAGCCCCTTGGAGCGCTTTGAGCGCCGAATCGCCGATGGCGGTGTTGGCGCCTATATAACTGTTCGAGCTCACGCCGATCATGGGATTGGCGCTCGTGCCCTGCATCGCCTCGAAGCCGATGGCGGTGTTTTTGATGGAAGTCGTATCCCACTCCAGGGCGTCGTACCCCATCGCCGTATTCGGGCTGCCGGTCGCTTGATTGAGGGCCTGATAGCCGATTGCCGTGCTGTCGGTGCCATTCGTGATGGTGGTCAGCGCAAGGTCGCCGACCGCCGTGTTGCCGCTGCTGGTCGCTGACTGCGCCGCCAGCGCCGATTTGCCGACAGCGATGCTGGTCGTGTCCTTGTCGGGAAGTGCTAGAATGCTCGTGCCATTGATCTGGTAGGCGCCCGCGCTGGTGTTGCTGCCATTCGTAATATCGAAGTTTCCAGCATTGTCGAACGCCGCGCTCTCGGTGCCGCCGGTCGTCACAAACAGATAATCGGACGTGCCGCCCTGGTAGAGGCCGGTCGTCGTGTCCTCGTTGAAGGTGAGGCTTGGCGCTGCCGCCGAGCCCGCCGCAAGCTCGACGTTCAGGCCGCTGCCGGACGCGCCGATCGTGCCCGTGATGTTCGTCGTCGTCGTCACCGGTCCCCAGGCGGGAGAACTCCCGCCATAGCCCTCGAACTCACTGAGCGTGCTGTTGTAGCGGATCATGCCCACTGCGGCGGTCGGGCGCTGGGCGGATGTGCCGTCGGG
>Ga0224558_1001719_pt1 | contig 21949 bp, 19 predicted proteins | sample 714S32024metaG_FD_180682 | JGI IMG/M metagenome (GOLD analysis project Ga0224558, IMG submission 180682) | Peat soil microbial communities from Stordalen Mire, Sweden - 717 S3 20-24 | ecosystem: Environmental > Terrestrial > Soil > Wetlands > Peat | place: Sweden: Norrbotten County, Stordalen...
CCCGTTTTTGCCTCAGACCGGGGTTTTCAACCCCTTTGCGTCAGTTGAAAACCAAGAACAGTTCGATGGTTCAAGGGCCGTCTACCGTCGGGACTGGGCCTAGCTACACGATTTCCGCCTGGTGGCCGGCCGGGCCGCGGGCGAGCAATTGGACCAGCCAGGCCACCTACGAGATCGTAGCCGGTAGCGTAGTGGTGGCCAGCACCAACCTGGATCAAACGGCCGACGGCGACCAATGGCATGACATCGCTACGGTGCCCCTGTCCGCGACTAACCCGGTTTATGTCCGGCTCACGGCGCCCGTCCGGGCCTGCGTAGCTGATGCGCTTCATATCCGTTCCCAATCCCGTTTGAACAACGGTCAACCCGCCTCCACCGTCCGGCTCCAGCCCATGGACGGAATCATCCTCCAGCGCGACCAAAGACTGCTGAGCCGGCCTGGTTTCGGCGCCGTTACAGTGTCCTCGAACTCAGTAGCTCTTAGCGTCACCAACCTGACCCCTGGCGTCACGTGGACACTGGAACGCTCTACCAACCCTGTGGCCGGTGCCTGGCAATCGCTTCAGGCATTCCAACCTTCGGGCTTTGAAACCCGCCTGGTGGACAGTATCGGAGCCAGTCGCCCAAACGCCTTCTACCGCATACGGACTGATTAAACTGGGCCTAATATGGGACCCGGTCCCCGAGGCGAGGGCGGCGCGGCGGCTTCGGAGCCAGGTTGGTCCCCCGCCGGCGGGTTGGTTGCGGCACTGGCGTCCGGACCAGTCCCCTGTTTCTTGCAGCCCATGGCCAGCCCGGCAGCCAGCAGCACAAACCAAAAGAAAACACAGCCTCGCCGCCTCACAGATCCGTCCTCCCACAGCCGTAGCCGGGTGCTGGCCAGCTCAGCCGGGGTGCGGCCAGCAAATGGATAGAATTCATCATTAGCGACAAGTCAACATCCCCATATTAACCTATACGCCCTGCTCGGCATGTCGTCAAAACTGGGGACACCTTAAAGGCTTGCTGAGCGGGTGTTGGCGCAGGAGTGAGCCGGGCGGTAAACCACCTGCGGGCCAACCTCCGAGATTACGCTTGCACAATCCTGGCACCGGGTCTTAGATGCGGGCCAATAAGCAGTGCCGGTATTCGCCCGGTCGCGGATCTCGGCGTTTTCCAAATCCAACATAACGCACACCAAAGAGATTATTCATGAAACCCATAACTGTATTTGGCCTGGTCACCTTCGCGGCAGCGGCGGCGCTGCTCGCGGCGGAGTCGAGCCCAAAAGAGGCCGTCACCGGTGCCGCTGCCAAGCTGACGCAGCAAAGTAGCTATAGCTGGAATAACACAACTGAATTCGGGAACTTCACGAGCACGTCCAAAGGCAAGATCCAAAAGGATGGCCTGGTGGGATTCACCATGACGTTCGGCGAAAACACCATCGAGGCCTTCCTGAAAGACGGCAAAGCGGCCGTCAAGTCCGGTGACCAGGATTGGCAATCCATGGCCGAGCTGGCCAGCGCCGCCGGCAGCGAGCCCGGGCCACGCCAGTTCCTGCTGCGCCGCCTGCAGAACTTCAAGGCGCCAGCGGCCGACGCAGGCGACTTGGCCAGCAAGGCCAAGGACCTCAAAAAGGACGGCGAGGCCTACGCGAGCGACCTGACTGAGGCGGGCGCGAAGGAGCTCCTCTCGTTCGGCGGCCGCCGTAACGCCAATGCGCCGGAACCGAAGAACGCCAAAGGCTCAGTCAAGTTCTGGGTCAGAGACGGCCTGCTGGCCAAATACGAGCTCAAACTGCAAGGCACCGTCAACTTCAACGGCGAAGACCGTGATATGGACCGCACCACGACCCTCGAAATCAAAGACGTAGGCACCACCAAAGTGGATGTGCCCGAGGCCGCCAAGAAGAAGCTCTCGGCCCCAGCCCCCGAGGCAGCGAAAGAAGGAAGCAAGACTTAGCCTGGTTCTACTTCCGTAGTCACCGGCTCCGATCGGCACGCCTGCGCCGGCACTTGCGCTTTGTCCCAGCCCCGGTAGGTTCGGAGGCATGAGCACGACCCCGGCTTCCAGCGACCAACTGGCGGTCCCGCCTTCGTCCGAAACTGGACAGCGGCATGCCACTTTCGTCACCACGCATTGGTCGGTGGTGCTAACGGCGCAGCGCAGCGATACCACGCGCGCCCAGGCGGCTCTAGCCAGGCTCTGCCAAACTTATTGGTATCCCTTGTACGCCTATGTCCGACGCCGCGGATATGGCCCACATGATGCCCAGGACCTGACCCAGGAGTTCTTCGCGCGCCTGCTGGAGCAGGACTGGCTGTCTCAGGCCGATCGCGACCGCGGCCGCTTCCGCACTTTCCTGCTCGCTGCTCTGAGCCATTTCCTGGCAAACGAATGGGACAAGGCCCGCGCCCAAAAACGCGGCGGCGCCATCCAGTTCGTGCCCCTGCAACTCGACTCCGCCGAGACGCGTTACGGCCAGGAGCCCGCTGACCCGGTGACGCCCGAGCAGTGCTTCGAACGACGCTGGGCGCTGGCGCTGCTGGATGAAGTCCTGAACCACCTGCGTCAGGAGCAGGTCGCGGCGGGCGCCGGGGACCTGTACGACACGCTCAAACCCTGTCTTGTGGGAACCCGCCAGGCGCAGCCCTACGCCGCGCTAGCCGCGAAACTGGGCATGACAGAAGGCGCCGTCAAGGTAGCGGTCCACCGCCTGCGCCAGCGTTACCGCCTACTGCTGCGGGAGGAAATCGCCAACACGGTCGCCACCCCCGCGGAAGTGGACGAAGAAATGCATCACCTCTTCGCCGTTCTGACGGGCTAAACCCCTCATCCTGTAGCCGAGTAGCCCGGTACATCCCGCAAGCCTCACTGGAGCAGTGCACTTGCCCCCTCCATCCCCCTTGCATGCCCCCTGCTTGTGGTAGGCCACCGCCACGCTGGCCCCTGGCCAACCGGTCCATATACCTTGAGTGGCCGTAGGGACAATTCGCGACCAACCACGACCGAGCACGCCCAAAACATAGCGAAAACACTTTCGGCGCAGCGATTCTTATATTGTTGGGTTGGTAGGGCGCGTCACTCCGTGCGCGCCGGTCCCAGGGCACCTGCGAGCGACCTGCGCGCATGGAGTGACGCGTCCTAACCTACGACCCATCCCCATAAGGCGAATTGCTGTAGCCGGCGCCAGGTACATGGCCACTTAAGCCTTTTTCTTGTAACCTCCCTCCCGCCATTTCTTCAGAAACGGGTAGAAAGACATTTATGGATACGCAGCGAACATGTCCGAGTTGCGGTAAACCGTTGGCAGCCGACGCACCGCAAGGGATTTGCCCGGAGTGCCTGATGAAAGCGGGCTTCGGGACTGCCTCGGGCAGCGAGGGCGGTGGGGACAGCGGGTTCGTTCCACCCCCGGTCGAGGCCATCGCCAAACTCTTTCCCCAGCTCGAAATCATCGAGCTCATCGGCCGGGGCGGCATGGGCGCGGTCTACAAAGCCCGCCAGCCCGGCCTTGACCGCCTCGTGGCCCTGAAGATCCTTCCGCCCAAGGCCGGCGGCGATCCGGGCTTCGCCGAACGCTTCACTCGCGAAGCCCGTGCGCTTGCCCGGCTAAGCCACCCGAATATCGTCGGCGTCTATGACTTCGGCCAGGTTAGTGGCGCAGGCGTCTCGCCTGCGAGTGCCGAGGGCGTCCCGCCCGCGGCAGCCCCCGCCGTTCCAGCCGGCCCCCCTCGCCCCTCAACCCTCCCCCGCCCTGCACTACTTCATCATGGAGTATGTGGACGGCCCAAATCTGCGGCAGCTCGAGCGCGCCGGCAAACTGACACCGCGCGAGGCGCTGCAAATCGTCCCGCAAATCTGCGAAGCACTCCAGTATGCGCACGACGAAGGCATCGTGCACCGCGACATCAAGCCGGAGAACGTGCTGTTGGACAAGAAAGGCCGCGTGAAGATTGCCGACTTCGGCTTGGCCAAAATCCTGGGGCGCGAGCCGCAGGACTTTCGTCTGACCGGCGTGGGCCAGGTCATGGGCACGCCGAACTACATGGCGCCCGAGCAGGTCGAGCATCCCCAGAACGTGGACCACCGCGCGGACATTTACTCATTGGGCGTGGTCTTCTATGAGATGCTCACTGGCGAATTGCCGCTGGGCAAATTCGCCCCGCCATCCCGCAAGGTCCAAATAGATGTGCGGCTCGACGACGTGGTGCTGCGGACATTGGAAAAGGAACCAGAGCGGCGCTACCAAACCGCCAGCCAGGTCAAGAGCGCCGTGGAAACGCTCTCAACGCAACCGATCCAGACTTCGCCGCCCGTCGTGCCGACCGCCACCGCCGCTCCCGTACCTGCTGAGGAGCGGATTCACAAGCAGGTCAAATTGACGGGCATCGGCCTGGCTTTCGTCGCCTGCTTCAATTGGTTGATGGCGCCGGTCTGCCTGTACCTGGTAATGCGCGCCTGGGCGGCCATGGACCTCAATGGACGCGTCTTCTCCAAGCTGACCATCGTTAGCCTCCTGGCCACACCGTTTGTCCTGTGTAGCCTCAACATCTATGCCGCGTTAAGGATGATGCGGCTCGAAGCCTATGGCGCGGCTCTCGTTGCCAGCATCTTGGCCATGCTGGTCCCGCCGGGGAATCTGCTCGGGTTCCCTATCGGCATTTGGTCGCTGGTCGTGCTGGCGCGACCGGAAGTGCGCGAAGCGTTCCAGAAAAGCAAGGCCTCCCTCGCAGCGTCAGGTGCCAGGCACTCCGCGAAGACGCCCCTCTGGTTCTGGCTGCTTGCTGCGGCGCCAGTCGTGGCGATCATGGTAGTTCAGTTGGTGCGAAGCGCTTCAATCCTCGGGGGAGACTCTGTGCCGTTTCCAACCCTGGGCCATGGCGGTGCATCGTCTAGCGGGCTCACCATGCGGAAAACCTTTAACCCACCCGATAAGCCGATTTCAGGCGAGTTGACCGTGACGGACGACAACGCCTGGGCCGTCAGTTGTACCACCAGGCAGACCGTCCGTTTGTTTGAGGTCCCCAACCCCGGCGTGGAGCGGTGCATGTTGACATACCGCGCGAAGCTTAAGAGCGAAGGCCTGGTCGGCCGCGCTTACCTCGAGATGTGGTGCCAGATTCCCGGCCTCGGCGAATCCTTCTCGCGCGGCCTTGACAATACCATTTCGGGTTCGAGTGGCTGGGCAACTTGCCAAACGCCATTCTTCCTGAAGGCCGGCGAGAAACCAGACCTCATCCGTCTCAACCTCGTGGTCGAAGGGCGGGGCAAGGTCTTCATCAAGGACATCGAGTTAACGTCAAACACCAGGGACACTGAGTTTAGGGTAAAACGCTTCTAGTTAGCCCGCAGCCGACTCACGCGTCCGAACCAGTAACCACAAACACAACAAGCCAAATCAGCAAAACAGACTATGAAAACAGCAAACTATTCCATCCTCATCCTGAGCCTGCTGGCGGCCTTGTCGGCCGCAGCCGATCCCAAACAGGAGGCGCAAACCATAAAAACATTCACCACCGCCGATCCGGCCATCGCGAAAGACCTGGTAGTGACCGAAGACAAAACCTGGCTGGCGGACTGCAAGAAAGCGCAGACCTTCCGCCTGTTTGAGGTGGAAAATCCCGGGCTAGAGCAGTGCATCGTGACCTACCGTGCGAAGCTCAAGACGGAGAACCTCACCGAACCGGCATATCTGGAGATGTGGTGCCGATTCCCCGGCAAAGGCGAGTTCTTCTCGCGTGGTTTGGCCCACGCCGTCACCGGTTCCAACGACTGGGCTTACTACGAGACGCCCTTCTTCCTGAAGAAGGGCGAGAAGCCCGACCTCATCAAGCTCAATCTCGTCCTCAAAGGTGCCGGCAAAGTCTGGGTGAAGGACGTGGAGTTGCTCAAAGCCCCGCTCCCTTCGGGGCAGCAGTGAACTGGAAGGCAGACGCGCCCCACCCGCCTTCACTGAGGCATCTCGCCGGGCAAATTCGCGGGTGGGGTTGCGGGTTGGGGCCTCGCGCCCTTGCGCTTCTGCAGGGACTGCTTGAGCAGGTATTCGATCTGGCCGTTGACGCTGCGCAGTTCGGCCTGCGCCCAGGCTTCCAACTCGGCCCAGAGCGCAGGGTCAATCCGCAGCAGGAACGGTTTGCGCGGTCCCATGCCGGCTTAAGTGTAAAGGGTGCCGGTGTTCAGCACGGGATGCACTTCGGACTCGCCGCAAAGCACCACCATCAGGTTGCTCACCATCGCCGCCTTGCGCTCGTCGTCCAATTGCACCACCTGTTTTTCGGCCAACTCCTTCAACGCCATGTCCACCATGCTCACCGCGCCGTGGACTATCTTCTGCCGCGCTGCGATGACCGCCTCGGCCTGTTGCCGCCGCAGCATGGCTTGCGCGATTTCCGGCGCATAGGCCAGGTGAGTCAGCCGCGCTTCCTCGACCGCCACTCCCGCCTTGGCGAGCCGCTCCTGAAGTTCCTTCCGCAGCGCCTGCGAGACTTCCTCAACGCCGCTGCGCAAGGTGATCTCGTTTTCCTCGCCATGATCGTAGCTGTAGCAACTGGCCAGATGGCGCAGCGCCGACTCGCTCTGCGTCTCGACATACTTCTCGTAATCATCCACGTCGAACGCCGCCTGTGCCGTGTCCTGTACCCGCCAGATGACAATAGCAGCGATCTCGATCGGGTTGCCGCGCTTGTCGTTGACCTTGAGCCGCTCCCCGTTGAGCGTCCGTGCTCGCAAGGACATCTTGTTCCGGGACGGGGGCTTCGCGCCGCCACCCCGTCCGCCCGCGTGCCGCCCCCCCTGCCCCGCTTCCATCTTGCCCGCCATCTGTGCCAACTGGACAAAACTCAGGCCCTGACTAATGCCGTTCGAGTAAAACGGGTTACCCCACCAGAACCCACTCTCCCGAACCGTCCCCTTGTATTCCCCGAACAAGATCAACACGCGCGCCTCGTTGGGCTGGAGACTAAAGAACCCTTTCGAGAAGATGATTCCTGTGATCGCCATCAGTATCCCCGGCACAAATAATCCCCAGGCGGGGTGCCCAGCGCTTCTGTCGCCCATAGGGAACGAATAGATGAAGACCGCCGGCCCGCCGATCATGAGTAAGATCACGACCGGAAGCATGACCCACCCGCTGAGAACCAGGACTGCTTTCTCGCGATTGACTGAATTGATTTCTGTATTCATGGATTGCCTTTTGTTCGTTCTGCGTTATGTAGTTAAGTGCTATCGTAGTGATATCATAATGCTATCGGATACCAGTGCAAGCAGAAAATGCAGGAAGATCGCTCGTCATCCGCGGCCAAGGACGAAGTCATCGTAAGTCATTGTAGGAGACGACGTAAGGAGTCTCTGAGTTGCGGAGGGCCGATACATGTCGCGACGGTGCCAGCGCCAGGTAAAGCTTGAACTCCAAACGACGTCCTGATTTCGCCAGGCGGAGCCGGACACCAGTCCATGGCCTGACGGTGCTTGGGCGCTCTCCTTTGCTAATTACCGGAGTCTTGGTTGACACCGCCGACCCAGGTGGGCGCCCCAAACAGGCGAGCCGTTGGCCCCTCACCGGCTGCCGCCCGCTCCGCCCACCGCCGCGGACAGGTTGGGAGCCTCCCCGGAGCCTCACCGTAGCCTCGCCGGACACTCGCTGTTCAGCGACAATTAGAAATGCCATCTGGCGACAATTATCAACTTTTGTAAGTGTTTTCCCCCAATGAGCATTTGTCTTTTCTAACCCAGCCGCTATGAGAGCTTTAGCTGCGGTTGGGTTAGAAAAGACAAATGCGACTTACGTGAATTGATAATTGTCGCCAGACCCCAAAAGTAATTGTCGCTGTACAACTCGCCGTAGCACCTCTGATTGGCTATCAGAGGTGCTACGGCGAGTGTCCGGCGAGGCTACGGCGGAGCCCGTGCGCGGCTGGGGAGGGCTGGGCGAGGGGAGGGTGGACGGCCGGCAATGGGTGACCGGGTAGTGTCAGCGCAACAATACCCGCGCATCCCATTGATTGCCAGGCAGTTGCGGAGCCGCCGATTCCCTGAGCCCGGACTGCGCGCATTGGTGGCTAGAGCGTCAAATCCACCAGCCAGCGCCAAACATCGGGGTATTGGCGCGGCAGTGCCCCTGAGCGAAGTGGTTCGGAGTTCGAGCTTTAGCTGGGAGGGGCTGAGGCGTGGCCTCCAACGGCACTGTCCAAGCCAAAACGTGGAATCCCAATGGATTAGCGGCGGTCGCGAATTTGCCCTGTGCATTACAGAAGCGCTAGCTTTTGTGCTGTTCCCGTCGAGACTCACGCGATAGTGTGGTACGGCCCGTGACGCGACGATGAAAGCACCGCACCCCCAGGAAAGCGGCGGATTCACTAGATGCGTTGCGGTGTTTGCCCTCGTCGCCTCGCTGCTGGCTGGATGGCCAACCGGCGCCAAAGCGAGACCACGCGCTCTTAAGGGTTACATCACCAATTTGCCGCCCGAGTCCGCCTCCGAGAGCGCAGCGCGGCACCAGAGAGTTGCCGAGCGCCGCGCCGGCACCATCGTTATCGTTCATCGCGGCGCAGCGGCCTTCGCCCCCGAAAACACCTTGGAAGCTTACGCCGCCGCGATGGACTACGGCGCAGACGGCTGCGAAGTGGACCTGCGCCGCACCACGGACGGCGTGCTTGTCATGTTTCACGATGACATGCTGGATCACCTGACTGAGGGCCTCGGCGCCGTCAACGAGGTCACCTGCTACGAGTTGCTGGCGCTCAAACGGCGCTTCGTTTATGGCACCGCCACGCGTGAGACGCTGATACCGACCTTCGCGGCGCTGCTGGCTTTGGCGCGGCAGCGGGCAATGCTCTTACACCTCGATGTCAAGGAGCCGGGACTCGAAGAGGGTATCATCCGGTTGCTCGACGCGGCCGACGCCTGGGACCACGTAGTCGCCGTCAACAATTACAACGCCGATAGCCTGCTGCGCCACCCCAAGCTTCGCCTGCTCCATTACAAAGCCGGACTCTTCGATGGCAGGCGCGATATGGACCCCCCGGCGGTCCGGGCCGCCCTGGCGCAGCCCGGTGAAATGGTGATTGTAGATGACGCGCGCGTGGTCGCCCGCGAACTGCGCCGCCGGCCCTATCAGCAAGTCGCCCTGCCCAAAAACGTGCGCGTCAACGTCTGGCCGGGCCCCGCACCGGCTCTGCCAACCAACCAACCGCTCAACCTCGCCGCGTTCGCAAGGTCCCTGGCGGAGCGCATTCCGCCGCGCCAACCCGATTCGCTTCAGAAACTACTGGCGCCGATCGAGGCCGGTTTTGCCGAGCGGAATCAACCGGACGGCGACGCCGATTACCAGCGCCTGCGCGCGGAGAGAATTCTCGAACGCGCTTGGGCCGCCGAACAACTGGCTCGCACCGGCTCTCGGCTGGCCCGCGTGGACGATGCGCTCGAACGACTGGTGATGGAGCGCAGCCTGCACCACGACTGGAAGCTCCACGGATTGGACGGCGCGCTGGCCAGCCGGTCCATCGGCCTGCGTCACTCGACCAAATCAGCGCCGATCTTGATTGCTGCGTTTCGCCGCATTGATGTGGCGTTGCAGAAGGTAGCCAACCCGGAGTGGGCTCAGAACCCGCTCGCCTGGACTGACTTCCGCGCCAAAATGTACCTCCTCCCGGCGCTGGGCGAACTGCGCTCCGATGCCAGTAAGCGGTTCCTGCACGAGTATGTCGCCCTGGACGACGCCGAAGCGCGGCAGCTCGCGCCGCCGATGTTTGAGGAGGCCACGCAAGCGTTGCTGCGCCAGGACCTTACGCCCGACGAACTAAAGGCCCTCCTGCAAAGCACAAACACCGCCGTCCGCGGCACCACGATTCTTGAGTGCCTGGACCACCCGACCCGGGTGCGAACTGCGGCCTTGCGGTCCGTGACCCCTTGGACGTTGGCACTGCCCCACGCCAAGAGATAGCGGTTTGATCCAACTCACGGATGAACCAAGCCCTGATATACTCAGTAAGCTGCCGCCGCCGGTCGCCTTGCTCATTCGTTTGGTCCAATTCTGTGGGCCTCATGGTCGGGCAGCATTCTGTTCTGAATCCAATCCTGAAACGTAGCCTCTAGTTCCATTTTCGGCACCTCCGGATTCATTTCCGTTTTACCCGACCAGGCGAGCCGAACCTGGGCACACTCACACAAGTGTGGGTTGATGGCCACAAGGATGTCGTCCGTGTCCGTCCGACGCGCGACCACTTCCCGATCAAGCGAGGCCAAATGGTGCAGCAAGCACACCTCCCGTGCCAACTCGGCCTCTAACCGTTCCTGCTCCTCAGGTGTCACCGCAGCCCAGGGTGCCTTAAACTCAATGCGCGTGGTCATTGGGATGACTGGGCGAACGCTCGGCCTCTGTGGTGCCGGGCCACTGACACACGATTGAAACTACAGCGTCGTCCCGGCATCCACTGGGGGCAGCTTGTTCGGTTCTTCATTCGGCACATCATCGCAGGGAGCTGGGAAGCAGCGATTTCATTACCTCGCACGCCGCCTTTGTATGCTGAGGGTCGAAGGGATATCGGTCGCGCGGTTTGAGAAGATTCAAGTATGCAGAGGGCTTCTCATTGAATGGACCGGTCCTTTTTACACGATGGAATGTTTTGTAGCACCAGCCGTTTGTGACAACGAGTACCTGGCATGCTGGAAAGCCGGCGGCGTAGCGGCGTACCTGCTCCGGAGCGAAGTCGAGGCCCGAGCCCAAGTCCTTTGTCTCGATCAGGAGCACACACTCTCTGTTCTTGCACTGGTAGGGTCGCGGAAAACATGCAATGTCAATCTTTCCCTGGGCGCAGGGCAGTTCGATCTTCATCTGCTGCTCTGCCCAGCCCAGCGCGAGCAAGAGCGGGACAACAAGAAAGGTGCGTGTCTCGTGCTCGCGCACGTCTTCCCACTCGAAGTTCTCCGCCTCTTTGTAATATTTCGCGAGGAGGCGGATCTTGCGGACAGTGTTCGTCAGTTCTTCAGCGGCGGAAGGGCGCAATCCCTGCGAGATCATGAACTCAAGAATCTCCTCGTCGGTGATGCGACGTGTTGGCTTCGGCTCCGGAGTGAACTCCGGGACGGGCCGCGCGAGGAGCGAGTTGGCTAGGTTGATGTGCTCGTCCTTGTTCGCCCTTGTGATCGCCATCCGCGTCAAACCTTTGGTTCTAAGGGGCTTTGCAGGAGGAACTCGCCAGTCAACATAGCAGTAAGCGGTGAGGTCCCAGCCGTCGATATCTTCGAGCCACTCCTTGTCGCCCTCTCCGCGGTGCAATCCCTTCCGTTTGACGACTTCCCCGGCCGTAATGATCTTGGAGGTCCCTTTCTTCAGAAGAACAATATCCCCGACTTCGACCTCCTGGATGCCGCTGAAACCTTGGCCGACGAACGCTATTCCGTAGCGGATGAAGAGGTCAGCATAATCGCGGCTGAACGCCTCCGATCCCGCTGCAACCTGCCAGTATTTTTTGCTCATATTGGAATCCTCGATTGGGCTGAACCAAAAGCCCAGCGGCGGCGGGCCACCAGGCCATAAAGCGACTGAAGCGGAATCCCGCCGTCCGCTGGAGCGATCTCGTTGGGCCGTGCGGTCATAAACTCAAACCTTCGCCGTCTGAACGACCGCGCTTGTGGCTGGAAACACCCTTTTGCATACGGGGCACTCAATCTGCTCGTTCATGCGCGACTCGCGTATCTGTCCCGGCTCCCTGCATGCCGGGCAACGAATATCGAGAATCCGTTCAACGGCACTGCCGCAGTGAATGCACTTGTGCGCACCTTCGACAACAACTCCGCCGCACTCGGGACATCTCGGCTGGGCGCGCTTCAGCACGTCACGCACAGACAGATAGTAGGGAAAGGCGATTATCCACAAGAGCAAGCAGAAAACCAGCCAGCTCGCCGGCCCCATGCTGCCCTTGAACCCAGGCACTTGCCCTGCCCTCACGCCGATCTTGATGGCATCAACAAAAACCCAAAAGCTGGTGAAGAGAACGAGGGCGGCGATTACCAAACCGAGCCACGATCCAAAGCTGTCTGCGAAGTCGTCCATAGTTCTGTCCTTTCTTTCTGTTGTGAGAACGATTTTCAAGGCGCGAGGCCGCTTATTCTCCGGGTGAGCAAATCATGCTTTCAGCGCGCCCTCTGCTCGAAGCTCCTCGAGAACATGCAGCAAAGCCTTCTGGTCAGCGCACGGCGCGCCAAGGAGACCCCTGACGAACGCGAGACTCAGATCTTTGGGGAGCATGAACCAGACGGGATATTTTCCCCGACTCGGATAACCCTTTTCCTATCGAGCGCCATTCCAGCGCATACCGAGACACTTGGGATCACCTTCGTACGACCCCCACGCGATTGAAAAGTCCTCGTTGTTGTAGATGATGAGTGGAGAGGGAAATATTGAGTGGTTGACTTCTTCAGGTGCCATAGTGGTTTCAATGTCGTAGTCTGACTTGCGTCGATGAATTGGAAACCGCGTGCGGCCGGCCCATCTATATTTTTAACATTCAAATCATGCACGGGAACGTGCATGATTGACTTTTGGAAGTAGCAGTATTCTCATGGGGTTATGAAGGCGGACTGAGTGGTTGATAGGGTTGGAGTTGATGGTTGATAGTTGGGGGCGACTGTCTGGTGCGGATGAACGGGGCACCGTGTCCAGCGGGCGGCGGGCCGGTGTCCTTGACGCGGCTGCTGACGGTCCTGCGCAAGTCGCTGGCAAGGGCAGGCTGCGCTGGTGATGGCTGACCTTGAATGCACTCACGAAGATAGTGAAACGCGTTGCCAGGGCTTCCGCAAGGATTCTTTTCAACTGGAGTGCTTGCTTTCCGCTGAGAAAGATGGTGAGCATAATCCGCAGATCGTTCCTGTGATGAAGCTTGTTTCCGGATGAACGCCATGAAGCGGGCCAGGCAAGCCCTGAGCGCTAGCGTTGTTCTCGCAGGTCTGCTGGCATGGGCGGGTGGCCGCGCCCTTGCGGCCGAAGGCGCGCGGATGGTTACTGTTTGGAGTGACGCCGCCCCGGTGGAATTCGCCGCGACGGCAATCGCCCGGGCACCGCGAGCTTCCAAAGCGACGGCGCGGGAGACTGACTCGACCATTCGCGTACCTCGCTGGCAACTGTACGATTTTGCCTTCACGAACCGATCAGAGCCGGATAATTCCTTCCAGGTGCCCTTCTCCGCCGAGCTCACCGGGCCTGACAGAACCAGGATGGTGCTGCCGGGTTTCCACGACGGCGATGGGACCTGGAAAGTCCGCTTCTCGCCCACGAGGGAAGGTAAGTGGCAGCTTGTGACCCGTTCGTCCGTGCCAGAGCTCGACGGGCGGCGTGTGCAGTTCGTCTGCGCGCCTGGTGCGTCGGGGGTGCATGGTGGTGTGCGAGTTGACCCTCAGCATCCGCGCCATTTCGTCTGCGAGGATGGCACCCGCTTCTTCCCGATGGGTTACGAATGTGACTGGCTGTGGGCGTTGGATGCGACCAACCCCGAACTGCCGACGGTGAACCGGTTCCTGAACAAGTTGGCCGCCAACGGCTTCAACTACGTTATCCTGAACGCCTACGCCCATGACACTTCGTGGGCTAAAGGCAAAACGAGTGACGACGATTATGGGCCGCCACCGCTATATGCGTGGGCCGGGACCAACGAACAACCCGACCATACCAGGTTCAACCTGGCCTATTGGCAGCATTACGACCGGGTCATCTCGGCGCTCAATGAGCGCGGCATGGTCGCCCACGTGATGATCAAGGTCTATAACAAGATGGTGAATTGGCCTGCCAAGGGCAGTCCTGAGGACGACCTGTATTTCCGCTGGCTGATCGCCCGTTACAGTGCCTACCCGAATGTGCACTGGGATTTCTCCAAGGAATCGAATAACGAGAAAGACCTGGGTTACAAGCTGGGGCGGATCAAATTCATCCATGACCACGATCCCTACCGCCGGTCCATCACTACCCACACCGACCTCGCGACCTACGACAATGGCGCCTACAACGGAGTGCTGGACTACCGCAGCGACCAGGTGCATTCGAAATGGCACGCCTCGCTGCTCGAACACCGCCGGCAGCATACCTGGCCGGTGCTCAATGTGGAGTTCGGGTACGAGCATGGCCCGCGAGGACCGCAGGACATGACCTATGGGGTCGTGCAGTCGCCTGAGGAGGTCTGCCGCCGTGCCTGGGAGGTTTGCGTGGCGGGCGGCTACGGCGCCTACTACTACACCTACACGGCCTGGGACATCATCCGACCCGATGACTCGCCTCCGGGCTACCGGTATTTCCGCCAATTGCGCGAATTCTTCGAGAGCACCGGCTATTGGCGGATGGAGCCGTCGGATGAGCTTGTCAGCGAGGGGTTCTGTCTAGCTGAACCGGGACGAGAATACATCGTGTTTCTGAACAAGCCGGCACGTTTCACCTTGCGGCTCGAAGGATTGGCGGCCCCAGCCAAGGCGGAGTGGCTCCACCCATTCACGGGCCAGCACCGAAGCGCGGGCACGCTCGGGAATGGCGTCCAGCAATTAATAACCCCGGATGACTGGGGCGAAGCCCCGGTTGTGCTGCACGTTGGCAAACGCCGCGAACCGTAAATCCAGTGCTTGGTTGCACAAATAAGCGATATGAAAGCGGCAGAGGACAGCCGCACTCCAAGACCTTGCGGGCGAAGCAACGTCCCGAAAAACGCGCTAGCGTCTTGGAGTGCGGCTGTCCACTGCCGCTTTCCGGCCCAGCGCGAACTCGTACAATTAGTCGCTAGAAATGAGGCCGGCACAAGTCGCAGTCGCCCAGTTGAATGGCGCACGCCTCCAGCTCGCTACCCTCACCCACCCGCCATAGCGCCGATAACCAGGAAGGGCTCCGCACCCGTCGCGACCGCCTCGGGCAAAGGAGTATCCGGCGGTTCAAGGGACAGGTCCTGCTGGCAGGCGAAGAACCTGACAAACGGCCGCCGCCGCAACGTAACATGGTCACGGATCGTCCCGCGCAGCACCGGATAGTTGGTCTCCAGGGCGTCGAGCAACGCACGTAACGTAGCCGGAGCCGCAACTTCGAGCTGCACCTCCCCCTGCACCCGTGCCAGCGTTCGCAAGTGAGCCGGGAGAACAACTCGAATCATGGCAGTGTCTGGACTTCAACCGACAGCACGGCCGGAAGGTCGCGGACGGCGGCAGTCCAGGTATCGCCCGCGTCGGCGGAGGCATAGACCTGCCCGCCAGTGGTGCCGAAGTACAATCCGCACGGTTCCAGCGAGTCCACGGCCATCGCGTCGCGCAGCACGTTCACATAGCAGTCTTTCTGCGGCAGACCTTTCGTGAGCGCTTCCCACTCGTTGCCGCCCGTGCGGCTGCGATACACTCCCAGCTTTCCGTCGAGCGGGAAATGCTCCGAGTCGCTCTTGATCGGGACGACGTAGATGGTCTCCGGCTCGTGCGCGTGAACGGCGATCGGGAACCCGAAGTCCGTAGGCAGATTACCGCTGACCTCGTGCCAAGCTTCTCCACCGTCGTCGCTACGCATAACGTCCCAGTGTTTTTGCATGAACAGGGTGCCTGGGCGCGACGGGTGCAGCGCGATGCAGTGGACACAATGGCCGACCTCCGCATCCGGGTCCGGGAGCTCATACGGAGACTTGAGGCCGCGGTTTACCGGCTTCCACGTCTTGCCCGCGTCGTCGGTCCGGAAGGTGCCCGCTGCCGAGATGGCGACAAACATCCGCGCCGGATTGCTCGGGTCCTGCAAGATTGTATGCAAGCACATCCCGCCGGCCCCAGGCTGCCAGAGGTGGCCTTTGGCGCTGCGCAACCCGGGAAGCTCCTCCCAGTTCTGGCCGCCGTCCACGGTTCGGAACAGGGCCGCGTCCTCCGCCCCGGCATAGACGGTGTCCCGCTCCGTCAGCGATGGTTCGAGATGCCACACCCGCTTGAACTCCCATGGATGCTGCGTGCCGTCGTACCACTTGTGTGTGCCGGGGACCCCGTCATAAACGAACTTGTCTCCGACCGGCTCCCACGTCTTGCCGCCGTCGTCCGAGCGCTGGATCTTCTGCCCGAACCAGCCACTGGTCTGGGATGCATATATCCGGTTCGGGTCAACGGGCGATCCCTTGAGGTGATAGATTTCCCAGCCCGCAAAATGGGGACCGCTGATCTCCCACCGTTTCCGCTTGCCGCCTGCTGTTAGGACGAACGCCCCCTTCTTTGTTCCAACCAATAATCGTATTTTGCTCATAGCTTGCCCTCTTTCATGGTGTTGCTCTTCTATAACCCATGACGCCCGTCCGTTCAAACTCCCACCTTTCACGCATCACGCATCACGCATCACTCATCACGTTTCACGTTTCACGTTTCACGCTCCCCCTCCCCGACCACCGTGATCATGATCGTGCGCCGCCGCGGCTTGATGTCGCACTCCAAATGGAAGACCTGTTGCCAGGTGCCCAGCACGAGCTTGCGATCTTTAACGGGCACGGTGAGTGAGGGCCCGAGCATGGTAGCCTGCAGGTGCGAGTGGCCGTTGCCGTCATGCCAGGCTTGCTCGTGACCGTAGTCCCGGCTCGGCGGAAACAGCTTGTCCAGTATCGCCGGCAGGTCGTGCTTGAGGCCCGGCTCGAACTCGATGGCGCCGATGCTGGCAGTGCTGCCGACGTTGAAGATATGCACCAGGCCGCACCGCACGCGCGACTCGCTTACGACTCGGGCGACCTCGCCCGTCAGGTCGTGCATCTCGCGGTGCCCAGAGGTCTGGAGTTGTATTTCTCGTTGGTAAACCATCCATTGCTTGTAATATGGGCTGCATGTGGAAGCGATGCATTTGTTTCGGCGGCCGGGTTTGGCTGGCGGCCTTCATGGCGTGGGCGGCGGAAGGCCAAGGCTGGTTTGCGTTTGACCCGAAGCCCGACACCTTCGCGGACGGCAGCGCCATTGATCTGCGCTTCCTCAATGAGCGTTTCGCCGGCGAGCAGGGCTTCATCGCGGCAAAGGACGGCCAGTTCATTCACAGCCGGACCGGTGATCCGGTGCGGTTCTGGGCGGTTAACGGCCCGCCGCACGAGTTGACGGGCGCGGACCTGCGGCAGTGCGCGCGGATGCTGGCCAAACATGGCGTCAACCTGGTGCGGGTCCACGGCGGTTACTTCGATGAGCGCGGGGAGGTTGCCCCCGCCAAAGTCAAGCGAGCCATCGAAATCGTCGAGGCAATGAAGGCCGAGGGCATTTACGCGCATTTCTCGGTCTATTTCCCGCTCTGGTTCACGCCCAAACCGGACAACCCCTGGCTGAAGGGCTATGATGGAAAGACCCACCCGTTCGCGGCGCTGTTCTTTAACCCGGACTTCCAGGCGCAATACCGCCGATGGTGGACCGCCCTATTGACCACGCCCAGCCCAGTGACGGGCAAGCCGCTGCTGGAGGAGGCGGCGGTCGCCAGCCTGGAAATGCAGAACGAGGACTCCTGCTTCTTCTGGACGTTCTCCGAGCAGAACATCCCGGACGTGCAGCTCAAGCTGCTGGAGAAGTTGTTCGGGGATTGGCTGGTGAAGAGATACGGTTCGCTCGAGGCGGCGCTGGCCAAATGGAACGGTCTGAAGGCAAAGCGCGACGCTCCAGCCGAGGGCCGGATCGGATTCCGGCCCCTGTGGAATATGTTCAACGAGAAGACGGCGCGAGACCAGGATACGACTCAGTTCCTCCTGGAAGTGCAAACGCGATTCTACTCGGAAACCTATGCTTTTCTGCGGAAGCTGGGCTTCAAGGGGCCCATCACAGCGTCGAACTGGGCCACCGCCAGCCCGGAAGTCTTCGGACCGTTGGAGAAGTTAAGCTACACCTGCGGGGATTTCATAGATCGGCACGGCTATGTTGGCTGCAACCATAAGGGCGAAAGCGCCGAATGGTCGCTGCGCAACGGCCACACCTACATGGAGCGCAGCGCCTTGCGGTTCGATGCGGAGCAGCCAGGCAAGCCCAGGCAGTTCGTGCATCCGGCGATGGATGTGCACTACGACGGCAAGCCCTCCATGATTTCGGAGACCACCTGGGAGAGGCCGAACCGGTTCCGCAGCGAGGCGCCGCTCTACCTGGCGGCGTATGGCGCGTTGCAGCACAGCGACGCGATTGTGCACTTTGCGCTGGACAGCCGCGATTGGGCAGTGAAACCGAATTATTGGATGCAGCCGTGGACGCTCATGACACCTGCGATGATGGGGCAGTTTCCAGCAGCGGCACTCATCTTCCGGCGCGGGTTGGTGAGTACCGGCAGCGTGCTGGCAGACCTCCGTCTGAGCCGGGAGGCCCTGCTCCACTTGGAAGGTACGCCCCTGCCCCAGGATGCGGCTCTGGATGAACTCCGATTGAAGGACATTCCGAGCGGCGCCGAGATCAAGCCCGGGGCGCGGCTTGATCCGTTGCTGCACTACGCGGGGCGGGCCGACGTGAGGTTCGTCACTGGGCAAGGCGCGGTGAAAGCAAGCGACCTGAAGCCGCTGATTGATCACGCCAAACAGATGGTGACCAGCAGCACCGGCGAGTTGAAGCTCGATTATGGGAAGGGCGTGCTCACCATCGATGCCGCCCGCGCCCAAGGGGTGAGTGGCGCGCTGCAGGCCGCCGGTTTGGTGGAAACCCGGGACCTGGCCATTGCCTCGGAGATGGAACTGGGGCACATCGTCGCCGTTTCGCTCGACGACCAGCCGCTGGCTCATTCAAGCAAGATTCTGCTGCAAGTCATGTCGGAGGAGAAGTCGTCTGGCTTTCAAACAGAGTCAGTGGGCGAGGGGGTCAAACGCATCACCAACATAGGAACCGACCCGTGGCAGGTGAAGGAACTCAACGGGACTGTCCGCTTCAAGCGCGCCGACGCGGCGCAGCTCAAGGTCACGGCGCTGGATTTTAACGGCTATCCTGCGGGGGCCTGTGGTTCAGCACAACAGCTCAAGCTCCAGCCGGCCACGCTCTACTATATTATCAGCCATTAGAGTGCGGTTCAACGTAGATGAGAAGCATTGTCATTAACTTTGATGACTTGCGGATTGCCTTACACTGAGCGTACTTTGGGTGGTTAGTGAACTCGATCTGGCGTTCGGCATTTGTGTGCCTTTGGGTGTTGCTGGGAGGCTGCGGCCGTGAGGCCAAGGGGCCTCCACAGCCTCCTGAAGCTTCCGCGCTGCCGACCTCACCGCGAGGCCCGGTTCGGATGGGCGAGGCGTCGCCTCCAGCGCCGGTTATTCCGGACTCCGGCGACGTGAATGCCACCTTGCAGCAACTGACACAGGCCCTGCGCGATTATGTGGTCCGCACCCGAAGCGTCCCGAAGAACTTCGATGAATTCGCCGCCAAGTCCCAGGCGCATTTCCCGCAGCCGCCTGCGGGACAGAAATATGCCATCGAGGGACAGAAGGTCGTACTCGTCAAACGCTGACTGCCAAAACCGGAGCGCGTCCGCTCCACTGCTGAGATGAAGTTAAAGAAATGCCAATGTGTAAGGCCGGCCACTCTGGGCTCGGCTTTCACCCTGATCGAATTGCTGGTGGTCATTGCAATCATTGCCATCCTCGCGGCGCTGCTGCTGCCGGCGCTTGCTTCCGCCAAGAGTCGGGCGTGGCGCGTCCAATGCTCCTCGCAGCAACGACAGCTTGGCTTGGGCTTCGCCATGTTTGCGAGCGACATGCAGGACCAGCTCCCCGCCGCCTCGTACTACGTCAACGACTACCGGCAACTCGCATGGGATACGTGGATTCACCGATACATCGGCGGCACTGCGCCGGACAACGTGTTGAACATCGCTCTCGTGCCCACTCTCTATGCCCCGAAGATCGAAAAGTGCCCCGCCGACCGCATGCCGACCCTGGAAAGCGACCCGCAATGGGGCTGGGTGGATTACGGCCTGCGCCGCACGTATGCCATGAACAGTGTCGGTCCCGACTGGGGGACGGAATCGTGGGTGGACGCAAGCCAGCCCCTGCCAGACCTGAATGTCCCTGGCCGTCATGGACTGGGAATTTCCTGGACGGGCCCGGGCGTGGGCGGTTTCCCGGATCCGGACGCCAAAGGCTACAAGACTTCCGTGGTCAAGGATCCGGCCGGCACCATCCTGCTAGTCGAGCAGCCCAATATTCAGAATGTTGTCGGCAATGCCTGGCCCGCTTTTTGCAACGGCCCCCATGGGAGCGGCGACCTTTATCAGTTGGATCCGGCGCTGGATGCCAAGAACTTCGGAAACAACCAGTACGGCCTTCACGGCAAACGGTTCAATTACCTGTTCCACGATAACCACGTTCAAGCCCTCAAAATCGAGCAAACCGTCGGCACCGGCACCTTGAATAACCCCAAGGGTGGCTGGACGGTCGCCGTGGGAGACTGAACCGGCCAACCTCAAGTCAGTTTGTCTTCCGCTCCGCAGGTTCGGCGGGGCGGGTTCGTGCGGTGTGCAGCGTGATGAGCGCGGCGACAGCTTCGTCGCTGGCTTGAAAGGCCGTGTGACCGCTCTGGTTGACACATACCAGAACGGCAAAATCGCGGTGCGGAGCTACCCACACGTTGGCAAAGTTCATCGTATTATCGCCGGCGTGATTCAAGACCATGCCGCCGCCCCAGGCGCGCTCCACTGCCAGCCATCCCAAGGCGTACTCGCCTTCAAAGGGCGGGGTGTGAAGCTTTTGATATGAGGCTGAATTGAGCAGTGCGGGTTTGCCCTCCGACCCGCGTAATTGGTCGGCGATGAATTTGGCCCAATCTTGAATCGTGCAATGGACACGGCCAGCCGGACTTAGCACCGGCGGGTTGTCCATGGCCGGGCCATTGCCGAACACAGGCCGCCCGTCCGGAGAATGGCCCCAAGGCTGGTCCACCTGGCCGGGCGTGCCGGTGCCGCCGAAGCCAACGCTCTTCATGCCCAGCGGATCGAACACCTCGTCCCGCATAGCCTGCTCCCAGGATTTGCCGGTGATCTTTTCCGTGATGGCGCCTGCGATGGCATATCCTAGATTCGAATACTCGTAATGCGTGCCTGGCTTGTGGTTAGGAGCTTTGCTTAGCTCGTCCTTCACTACTCGCAACCGTTCCTTGGTGCCGTCGGCCCCTCCATAAACCACCAGATCAGGGTTAGGCTTCAGGCCGGAACGATGGGACAAGAGTTGAAGAACTGTGATAGTACGAGCCTCGGCGCTGAATCCCGGCGCCAAGTCGGGAAACACCTCCGCCACAGTGCTTTCCCATTTCAGACGCCCCTTTTCGACCAGCCTCGCAACGAGGGTGGCCGTCATGGCCTTGGTGTCCGAGCCGAGATGCCACTGGTCGTTCAACGTCACGCCGGTTTCGGTGCCCCGTTTGCGCGTGCCGACGGCGCCGACGGTGACGAGTCCCTTGCTCGTGACGAGCGCAGCGGCCATCGCCGGAACCTTGTGCTTCGCGCGAATCGGCGTCAGCAGGCTTGTCACCGCCGGGTCTCCAGATCCTGGGCAGTAGCCGACGTCGAAGGATGCCGGTGAAGCGTTGTCCGCTCCAGCCGCGATTGCAGCGCTGGCGGCCAGGAACCCGGCGATCGCTAGCAAGCTCAGCCAATTCGACGCCTGGGAGGAACCAGGCCCTGCATCCGCACTTTTCGGATCGGTAGCCGGTTCGCCGGTATCCTTTAGGCTCGCGAGCAAGGCCTGAAGCTCCTGCCGCCGCGGCTCCAGCTCGGAACGAATGGCGTGCTGGTCCAACCAATAAACCGCGACGAGAATCGCCCCCGCCACGGCGGTCATTCCGGCGACCACGGGCACCACCCACCAGCCTCCATCCCGGATCACCCAGGCGATCTGGCCAAAGAACGCCATCATCGCCAGGCCAGGCGGCAATAGATACCACCAGACCACATTGCGCAGCAGCCAGATTTGGTGCTCAACCTTGGCCAGGGAACCGGCCACTCGCTGGCCCAGCGGCTCGCCCTTCTCGGCCGGGCGCTGCTTGTGCCGCCAGCGATCCACCA
>Ga0224558_1001722_pt1 | contig 21934 bp, 20 predicted proteins | sample 714S32024metaG_FD_180682 | JGI IMG/M metagenome (GOLD analysis project Ga0224558, IMG submission 180682) | Peat soil microbial communities from Stordalen Mire, Sweden - 717 S3 20-24 | ecosystem: Environmental > Terrestrial > Soil > Wetlands > Peat | place: Sweden: Norrbotten County, Stordalen...
CCTACCTCACCATAAGCCTGAGCGAACCCTTCCAGGGTTACCACTACAAGCTGGTAGCTGGCGTCGTGACCCTGCCGGCCTGATCGCACTTCTTGAGCGCCTGCCAACTGACCCGGCAACCCGCTCCCGCCTGTTGTATCGTGTTAGGTAACTTCCAGCAGAGAGAATTCACCATGCTGACCACCCCCGACATCATCGAGCTCTTCAAGCGGATCAAGTGGAACTCGTTTCATTCCTGGGTTCCGTTTCACAATCTGCTCGCGCCGGTTGCGGCGTCGCTCGCTGCGTTAGTGCGACGGTGGATCAAACGCCGCCAGGCACGCCTGGCGCAACACTGGCTCGTCGCGGAAGGGCAGGTTCAATCCATCGACGTGAAGGCGGGAACCAAATTCTTCGGCAGCGCGCGGCAATTCGATGCAACATTCAAGTACTCCTATAGCGTCAACGACGGAGGAGAGGTCCACTACTATTCCGGAGACTTTTCGCGCCCCTTTCCAGACAAAGAGCGGGCGTGGGAGTGGCTCGAGCTGTTGAAGAACAAGCGAATCCGTGTCCACGTTCGACCCGGCCGGCCTGAAATCTCCGCGGTGCTGGCCGCCGATCTGGACGCCCATTATTCCCTTCCCGTGCGGACTCCGTCTGACTTCGTCCTCTCCCCGTCGGGAACCCGCCCGGAGTAGCCCTGCCAACCTTTACCCTCAAACGCAAGAGAGCCGCCCCGAAGAGCGGCTTTCTTGGGCATGGTTGCGCCTCAGTTGCTGAAAATGGCCCCAACCGTTTCATTGCCCGGCAAATTCTGAACGTTGCAAGTGTTTGACCCGGTGGGAGCGGTGGGCTGGTTTGGCGCGCAGTTAACTGTCCATCCACCGAACGTATCGCCGGGTGCCGGAGTTGCGGTTAAGGTCAATGTAGATCCCAAGGGGAAATTCCCCACGCACTCGTTCAGAGAGTTGTAACCGCAACTGATTATCAGCGGCGTAGTGGTGCCTGGGGCAGCGGCTGTTACGGTCCCGGTGCCGCCATTGTTGCTAACCATGTAGACCGTCACCGTCGACAATGTCGTCCCAACGCCTGTAAGTTCCGAGAACGCCGCAGTCCCCGTCACCACGCTGCCATCGGGATTCTTCCAGATAGCCGAGATCGTTGTCGAGCCAGGGTTCAACCCCGTAGCAAGGCCGGAGGCAATAATTGTCGCAACCTTCACGTCGCTCGAACCCCAGGTAACCTGGTTTGTCACATCCAGCTGAAGCCCCGAGCTGGAGGTTCCAATCGCGATGAACTGGCCGGTCTCATTCGTGGACACGACAATCTGAGATGCTGGAACGATAGAAAGCGACACGAGGGGCTCCGCCACTGAGACCGTGCCCGTAACCGTGACCGTCGCGGTGTTGGAAACAACGCCGGTGAACCCGGGCATACTTGCAGTGATCGTTGCAGTGCCCGCGAACACTGCCGTGACGACGCCGGAAGAACTCACGGTCGCCACGGCTGGAGCGCTGGAGGCCCAGGTCACCATGGAAGTTACATTCTCAGAGGTCGAAGGATGAGCCCCGTGGCCAATTATCCCCGTCGCAGTAAACGACGCTGTCTGTCCAACCACCAGAGACTGAGACGCCGGGCTAATCGTGATGGAATCCACCTGAGTACTGGTGCAGCCAACAACCGCCAGGGCAAGTCCAGCCACCAGCAACGCATTCAAGCACGTTCTATTGAACATCGATGACCTCCTGGGTCTCCGACCGGCTTCGGCCCCGCCATTTCCCGACGAAGTCGCATACCCTCTTCCACCTTCGACTATAAGTCCGAAGGTAACTAAACCGCCGATCCGCAAAGGCGTCCCTCTTCATACGGAATCAAGACAGTTATTAAACCTGCCCAACCAGCGGCACAAGCACTTCGCCCGTTCCAGGTTTGCGGCGCTCGCCAGGATGCATAACTCCTAAAACAGACTGGACAGACCGGCCATGAACTGATCCGTCCAGGCCTGAATGCTACACAGTCGCAGCATTCTCGCACTTTGCTCTTGCAAGTTGATAGCCATTCCTCGCCCTGCCTATCTTCTTTAGAATCCGCTAGTCGCCAACCCGGCGTAGTACGCCAATGTAATCTCCTGTATACGCAGTCGGCCGGACGGGTACGCTCGTTTACAAGTTGGCGCGCCACTCCTCCCGGTTGCACCCGCAACCCCACCCCGCTACACTTCCTTCAGCATGGCCATCGCCCGCGACAACACCCCGGAACGTCTCGTCAGCGCCTCCCGCGCCGAAGAAGAGCAGGGCTTTGAACTCAAACTCCGCCCCCGCTGGCTCCGCGAGTTCATCGGACAATCGAAAGCAAAAGAACAGCTCGACATCGCTCTTCAGGCCGCCAAATCCCGTGGCGAGGCCCTCGACCACGTCCTCCTCTTCGGCCCTCCAGGGCTGGGCAAAACCACCCTCGCCACCATCATTGCCAATGAACTCGATGTCGGTTTCCAGCAGACCTCCGGCCCCGCCCTCCAGATTCAGGGCGACCTCACCGCCATCCTCACCAACCTGCGCGAGCGCCAGGTCCTTTTTCTGGACGAAATCCACCGCATGCAGCCGGTGCTGGAAGAAAAGCTCTACACCGCCCTGGAGGACTACAAGCTCGACATCATCATCGGCCAGGGCCCCGCCGCGCGCACCCACGTCATGGAGATTCGCCCCTTCACCTTCATCGGCGCCACCACGCGGCCCGGCCTGCTGAGTTCACCGCTCCGCTCCCGCTTCGGCATCCTCCTCCGCCTTGAGTTCTATACGGAAGAGGAACTGCGCTTCATCGTCTCCCGCTCCGCTGAAGTGATGCAGGTGCCCATCGACCAGGACGGCGCGGCGGAGATTGCGCTTCGCTCTCGCGGCACTCCGCGCATCGCAAACCGCCTTCTCCGGCGCGTCCGCGACTACGCACAGGTTCGCGGCTCGGGCACCATCGACCGACCCACCGCCAACGCCGCTCTCACCATGCTCGAAGTGGACGCCCACGGCTTCGACGAAATCGATCGCCGGCTGCTGCTCACCATCATCCAGAAATACGACGGCGGCCCCGTGGGCCTGGGCACGCTGGCCGCAACTCTCGCCGAAGAGGAAGACGCCCTCGAAGAGGTCTACGAACCGTTCCTGATTCAGATCGGATTCCTCGACCGCACGCCGCGAGGCCGCGTAGCCACGCGCCTCGCCTATGAGCACTTCAACCTGACCATGCCCGGCCGCCAGACGCCGCTGTTTTATTAAGTGAGCAAGTGAACCGTATCCTCAAGGAGTTATTTCATGTCACGCACCGAATCCACCATGCTCTCGCTCGGCACCACCGCCCCGGACTTTGCGCTCACAGACGTAGTGACCGGCAAGACCGTCCGCCGCGACGACTCTCAAGGCAAAACAGCGCTGCTGCTCATGTTCATCTGCGCCCACTGCCCCTTTGTCAAGCACATTGAGGTAGCTCTGGCCGCGTTCGGCAAAGACTACGCTGCCCAGCCCGTCGGAATCGTAGCCATCAGCAGCAACGACGCGGACACCCACCCCGCCGACAGCCCGGCCGGACTTAAAGAGCAGGCTGAAACCGTTGGTTTTGTCTTCCCTTATCTCTATGATGAGACCCAGGCCGCAGCCCATGCTTATAAGGCCGCCTGCACCCCGGACTTCTTTCTCTTCGACGCCGATTTCCGCCTTGTCTATCGCGGCCAGTTCGACTCCAGCCGTCCCGGCAACGAGATTCCCGTGACCGGCGAAGACCTCCGCGCCGCCATCGACCTCGTCCTCGCAGGCAAGCCGGTCCCCGAAGACCAGCGTCCCTCAATCGGCTGTAACATCAAGTGGAAGGAGTAAAAAAGAAAGGTCGGCGAGCCCGCCCCTGATCCCTGTTCCCTGTTCCCCGTTCCTACAACTGCAGCCCCTTCAAATACTCGCGGAACTGCGGTCCAAGATCGCTCCGCTTGAGCGCAAACTCGACAGTCGCCTGTAACATCCCGAACTTATCGCCCGCGTCGAACCGCTTGCCCTCGAAGGTATAACCGAATACCTTCTCTTCCTTCACCAGCGCCAGAATCCCATCGGTAAGTTGTATCTCCCCTCCCGCGCCCGGAGTCGTCTGCTCCAGCAGCTCAAACACGCGCGGCGTCAACACATACCGTCCGATGATCGCCTGCTTCGAGGGCGCGTCTTCAAACTTCGGCTTCTCCACCATGCCGGTGCAGTTGTAAATCCGCGGATTGTCGGGATCCTGCGACCCCGAAAGCACGCCGTAGGCGCTGATCCCAGGCCCTTCGACGGTCTGCGTCGCAAGCACCGACCCGCCCCTCTGGTCGAAAACCCTGATCATCTGCCTCAGGCATGGCACCTTCGCATCAATCACATCGTCGGGCAGGACCACCGCAAACGGCTCATCGCCGACCAGATCCTTGGCGCACAGTACAGCGTGGCCCAGCCCCAGCGGTTCTTTTTGTCGAACGTAGCTGATCCGCGCCAGCCCGGACACACCTCGCGACACCGCCAGCAATTCATGCTTGCCGCGCCGCTCCAGCGTCGCCTCCAGCTCAAAGCTATGGTCGAAGTGGTCTGCGATCGCGCTCTTGCCGCGGCCAGTCACAATGATGATGTGCTCGATGCCCGACGCGATCGCCTCTTCAACGCCGTACTGGATGATCGGCTTATCCACCAGCGCCAGCATCTCTTTCGGAATCACCTTCGTCGCCGGCAAGAAACGCGTGCCTAGCCCGCCTGCCGGGAATACTGCCTTCCGTATCCGCTTCTTCATTCCATCTTCCTCGTCTCAACCACGCCCAAATTCACTGTCGCGCAAACGCTGGATGCCCCAGGGCCTCGGTTCCATGACCCGGCAAATCATATTCCGCCGACTACAGTGTTGGCGAATCGTCGCCCATCAAAGCTTCACGCACAATCTTGACCGGCGGAAAGCCCTGCTTCAAAAAATCATCGTGAAACTTCTCCAGTGAAAACGCGGCGCCCTGTTTCTTTTTCATATCCTCGCGCAGCTTCATGATCTCAAGCTTGCCCAGCGTGTAGTAGAGATAAGTCGGGTCGCTGGTCCCGCGCTTTGTCTCCACCATGGCCCCTTCCTTTGACTGATAGCCTTCCTTCTGAAAAAACGCGACGGCCTCGTCAAAGCTCATCTTGCCAGTGTGCATTTCGATGCCCACAATGAAGCGCGCGTTCCTGAGCAACGCATCCTGCAGTTGGCCGAGTCTCAGGAATTTTGACTCGCGCTCATCCCTGGCTCCGGCGCCTGGTTGTCCATAGCCTTCGTCCAGCATCATCTGCTCGGTATAGTGCGCCCACCCCTCCACGTCCGTGTTCGCGCCTAGAAGTTTGCGCACCCGGCTGGGCGCCTGTGGCAGCCACAGAAATTGAATATAGTGCCCCGGATAAGCCTCGTGTACCGCCGTCGAAATCACCGTGCCCACATTGAACCCGTGCATGTAGCCTTCAACCTCCGCGGGCGTCATCGAAGGGTCGGGCAAGGTTACGTTGAAATAGGCTTCTGTGGCGTGCGTCTCGAACGGCCCCGGCGTATCCATGCTGGCAGTCGTCGTAGCCCGCATGAATGGCGGCGTCTCTTCCACAATCGGCCGCACATCGGAAGGAATAGTCACAATATGATTTGCGCGGATAAAGCTCACCAGCCCATCGAATGTTGCGCGAAAGGCGTCCAGCAGATGATCCGGCGCGGGATGATTCTCTCCGAGTTCCTCAAGCACAGCGCGCGTATCCTTGTCCGGCTCCAGCTCCTTCGCGACCTCGATGAAGTGTGCCTGGTTCTTGCGCATATCGGCCCAGCCAATTTCCAGTAACTTATCCAGCGGCAGGTCCACCATTTCGTCGTAATGGAGCTTTTTTGAAAACGCATCCGCGCCGATGCGGAAGTCTCCATTCGACTTTGCCAGCAGATCCGTCTTCAGCCAGTTCAAATAATCTTTGAGTCCTGCAATCACTGCGGCATTGGTCTGCGCAAACTCGGCCTTCAGCGCTGGGTCGTGTGCATCGGCAAAGGCTGTCGGGACGTCGTGCTCAAAGAAGCTCACAATGTCCGGCAACTGTTCGATGGCAATTTCGGTGTACACGTGCGGCGGATTCTTCAGGTTCACGCGTGCCGCGGCCAGCAGCGCAGGCATCTGCTTTTCGCGCGCAATCAGCGACCGCAACCGATCATCGGGCGGAGCAAACTTTCGCTCCATCAGCACGAATGCCCCATTCGCGCACGCGCTTGAGTAGTTATCCGCATTCTTCTCCCACGGCCGAATCGTCTCCAGCGTCAGCAGCCTGGAATGAATGGTCGAAAGCACGATCTCGCGGTCGCTTCGCGGAACAAAATCGGCAACCGCGTCCTCCGGATGAATTGCCTCGATGCGCTTTTCAAAATCCTTCAGCGCGGCAACCTCGGCATCGATGCTTTTTCGCGAGTAATCCTCTAACTGCGTGTCGTATTGGTGATACCCCACCTGCGTTCCCTGAGTCGGCTGATAGCGAAAGTAAACCTGATCGAAATACTCATCCGAAACTTTCTCGAACTGCTGCTTCCAGGTCTCTTTAGCTGTCCGCGCATTCATCACCGAAGACATACAAACTCCAATCGCAAGGTATGCAACGATTCTCTTCATCATGCCTCTCTTTACTGAGGGGAATTACTTACACGCTCACCGGCGCTGCCGCCAGCTTCTCAAGCACTTCGTGAATCTCAAGCAATACTTCATCGGACCGCGTAGCAGCCAGCGGATACTTCAACAGCCCCTGCGGCGTGAACTGCGCGCCTCGCTTGGCGTTGCGCGCTACCAATCGCATCAGGTGCGCCGGATCCACCGCCGCGTTCTCCATGAACCGGATCTGCAGTTCTCCGCGCCGTCTGTCGACCTGCGCAATGCCCATTCGCTCGCATTCCAACCGCAACTGTGCAGCCTCCAGCAGGTATACCGTTGCATCGGGCGGCGCACCGTAGCGGTCTTCCATCTCCGCGCGCACCTCGGCCACAGCCGCTTCGCTCGTCGCGCCCGCAATCTTTTTGTAGAGCCGCAGACGCTGATTCTCTTCGGGCACATAGCTCTCGTCGATACGCAATGCGATCCCCAGGTTGAGCTGCGTCGCCGGCCGCTCTTCGCTGCTCTCGCCCTTCATCTCCTTCACCGCAGCCTCAAGCATTGACGTGTATAACTCGAAGCCCACCGCCTCGATGTGCCCGCTCTGCTCGCCGCCCAGCATGTTGCCCGCGCCGCGCAGCTCCAGGTCCAGCGCCGCAATCTTGAATCCCGCGCCCAGGTCGCTGAACTCCTTCAGCGCCGCAAGCCTTCTGCGCGCAATCTCTGTAAGCTCCTGCTCCGGCGGGATGAGTAAATACGCGTAGGCACGCCGGTTCGACCTGCCCACCCTGCCACGCAACTGATACAACTCGCTCAATCCGTGCCGGTCGGCGCGGTTGATCAAGATTGTATTCGCCAGCGGAATGTCCAACCCGTTCTCGATGATCGTCGTCGCCACCAGCACATCGTACTCGTGATGCATGAAGGCAAGCATCACCCGTTCCAGCTCCCTCTCGCTCATCTGCCCGTGGCCCACCGCTACGCGCGCCGCCGGCACAAGCTCCTGTATCCGCGCGGCAATTTCGTAAATGGACTCAACACGGTTATGCACAAAATAAACCTGTCCGCCGCGCTCCAGTTCCACCTCCACGGCCGAGCGGATAATCTTTTCGTCGAACTTTGCGACCACGGTCTGAATGGCCATCCGGTCTTTCGGCGGCGTCTCAATCACGCTCATATCCCGCAGCCCCACAAGCGACATATGCAGTGTGCGCGGAATCGGCGTAGCGCTCATCGCCAGCACATCGATCTCCTTCCGCATCTGCTTCAGCCGCTCTTTATGGCGCACGCCGAAACGCTGCTCCTCATCCACCACCAGGAGGCCCAGGTCCTGAAACTTGATATCTTTGGAAAGCAGGCGGTGCGTGCCGATAAGGATGTCGATGTTGCCCGTCTCCACCCGCTCGACAATGATTTTTTGTTCCTTCGCCGTGCGGAACCGCGAGATCATCTCGACGTTGATCGGGAACTGCGCAAACCTCTTCTTGAACGTCTCGAAGTGCTGAAAGCTCAGCACCGTCGTTGGCGTCAGCACAGCCACCTGCTTGCCGTCCTGCACCGCTTTGAAGGCCGCACGCATAGCCACTTCTGTTTTTCCGTAGCCCACGTCGCCGCACAGCAGCCGGTCCATCGGCGTCGTCGATTCCATGTCGTACTTGATAGCCAGAATCGCGGATAACTGATCGTCTGTCTCGCTATAGTCGAATGATCCCTCAAATTCCTTTTGAAACTCATTGTCTTTCGAGAAGGCCGTTCCCTGCGCGGTGGTCCGCTCGGCATATAACTTCAATAACTCGCCGGTCATGTCCTGCATGGCCTTGCGCACCCGCGCCTTGGTCTTGGTCCACTGCTGCGAGCCTAGCTTGTTCAGCACCGGCGCCGGTCCCGCGTCCGTCGAACGGTACTTCTGAATCAGATCCAGCCGAGTGAGCGGAACATATAACTTGGTCTGCTCGGCAAACTCCAGGATCATGAACTCGACGGAGAGACTGTCCTGCACAATCTCCTTCAACCCTTGATATTGCGCAATGCCGTGCTCGGTGTGAACTACATAATCGCCAATGGTCAGGTCTCGAAAATCGGAGACAAACGCCGCTGTCTTCGATCGCTTCGGCTCCGGGCGCGCCGCCACATCCGCGTCGTCACTTAGATCGTTGGCCCCGAACACAATCAGATTCGCGTCCTGGAAGCTCACGCCGGCTGAAATCGGCGTCCGCACAATCACCGGCACGCGCAAATCACCGGCCAGATAACTCGCTTCGTCCAGCACCGTTTCGCCGCCGGGATGAAAGAACCGGCTGCCCAGCCGGTAAGGAATCTGATACTCGCGCAGCACCGTGGCCAGCCGCTCCACGTCGCCCTGATTCGGCGCGGCCAGCACGATCCGCGTCTCCTTTTCCATGAGACTTTTGAGCTGCTCGGTCAGCGCAGGAATCGATCCATGAAACCGCAGCGTGGGCCGCGAGTTCAGCTCGATCTCGCCCAGCGTGTTGTCCTGATCCAACACGTCCACCACGCCCAGCTGATCCAGATCCAACCCCATGTGCGAGTCAAGCGCGCCTGCCAGCACTTCCGGCCGCAGATAGATGTCCTCAGGCCGAATCAGCGACCCGATCCCCGACCGCTCATGCCGCTGTTCCACCTTGTTCCACCAGCGATCGATCTGGTTGCGCACCATCGCCGGCTCTTCGACAAACAGCGCGCACTTGGGCACCAGTGACAGCAGCGACTTATCCGCCCCGGCCACCGCGCTGAAAAACTCCCACCCCGGAAACACGCTGACGCCGCCCGCTGCCGCAACCTCATTGGCCATCTCTTGATTGACGTGTTGGTCTTCGCCGGCGTCTGCAATTCCTGTGTCGTCCCCACCCTCGAAATCCAGGCGCTGACGGCTCAACCGCCCGTGCACGGCGGCCAGCAGCCGTTCCGTCACCGGCGTCTCGGTCAGCGGCAGCAATTGCGCCTCATCCAGCCCGCTCTGCGACCGCTGCGTCTCCGGATCAAATTTTCGGATGGTCTCAATCTCGTCACCGAAAAACTCGATGCGCACCGGCCGGTCCGCCTCAGGCGAATACACGTCGAGAATCCCGCCCCGCCGCGTGAATTGCCCCGGCATTTCCACCAAGTCCATCGGCGTATAGCCCACGCTGGCCAGGTGTCCGGTCAGCACCTCCACGTCCACCTCTTCGCCGCGGCGCAACGTCACCGCCAGCCCGGCGTAGTAGTCGCGATCGAACAGCTTCAGCGCCGCAGCCTCGACTGGAGCAATGAGAATGGACACGGCTCCGGTCGCCAGCTTCCACAACGCCGCAGCTCTTTGTTCTTGAACGTCCGGATGTGGAGAAAGGTTTTCGAAGGGAAGCACATCGTGCGCCGGCAGCCGTACCACTGCGGCAGGGTCAACGGCGCCGGTCAGCTCGCAGCCGGCGCGAAGGGCAAGTTCCAGCGCCTCGGCAGCCTTGTTGTCGGCCACCACCACAACCACCAGTTGCTTGGCTGCCCGCGCCATCAGCGGAAGATAGAGCGATCGAGCCGTCGCAGTCAGCCCGGACACACGTCTCCGCCCCGTATGAAGGTTGAGGTGCCTTCGTACGCGCTCAAACCCCGAAGTCTGCTCCAACTCCGCAAATATCTCGCGGACAAACGGGAGAATCATCTGAACCCAGTTTAGCAGTCAATGAGTCGGCGCTAATTCGTCCGTGGGTCTCATCTTCTGCGTCGCTGCGAAAGAGTGGGCACGCTCAGCATCCGTCTCAAACGCCAACGCGCCTGCGTATATCCTTCAGCAGCACCAAAAGATGCAGCGGATCCGCCGGAGAGGCGACAAAATCGAACTGCTCGTAATAGCGCCGCGCCTGCTCATCTTTGGCATGGACGGCAAGCGCCCGAATCCCGGCAATGTCCGCGGCCAGGACGGTTCGCAGCACGGCATCCCGCAGCAGTGCCCGCCCCACGCCCCGCTTCTGCCAGCCCTTGTCGACAGCCAGACGGGCCAGCAACATGATCGGCACCGAATGCCGCGCCAGTCCCTTCTGCAATCGCTCCGGCGCATCGCTATACTCAATCTGCCCGACAGCCAGGCTGTAATAGCCAATCACAAAGTTTCCCGCCAAACCAACATAAGTCTGTGCCGCGCTAGCGCTTTGATTCTGCAGCGCGTGTTTCCGCAGCCAACTGTTCAACAACTCTTGTCCACAGTCGAAGGCGTCCACGGGGTGATCGCGCCGGAGTTTCTCAATCCTTCGCTCTTCGGCCGTGCGATTCCCGGTCATCTTTTCGCGCTGGAATCGAAAAATCCCGGCTCATCGAGCAGCGCTTGCAGACGCGGCAACGGACGGGCGGGCGCTTCCAGAGCGGCCTGAAAGGCGGCCCACTTTTCGGCATCCAGCCCAAAGATACGCCGATTCGCAAGGGTTTCCTCCGCGCGAGACAGTGCGCTCTCCATGACAAAATCGCTCATCGAGCGATGAGCGGCGGAAGCGGCAGCCTGCAGCTTCGCCTTTGCCGAAGGCGAAACACGCACGTCCAGCTTTTCCGTTCGCCGTTCTGTCAAGGCGGGCTGAGTGGCCATGAGGTTCCCCGTTCCTTCCTCAATGAGGATGACCGATTGTCATGACAATGTCAAGACGGATGGCAAGATTCCCACTCGACTCGGAGGCCCCCTGCATGCATCAACCTCTGCCAGGCCGCCTTCGTCCTGAAAGCCTGACCCGGCTCCAGCCATTTGCGAACTCCAGTAAACTGAAAGCTGATGAGACTTGGAATCGATTTCGGAACGACGCGTGTCGTGGTCGCGCTAGTGGACCGCGGAAACTTTCCCCTGGTAAGTTTTGAAGCGCCGGACGGGCAGATGCACGACTGGTTCCCCCCTGTCGCGGCGGTCAACGGCGATGGCCGCCTCTATGGGTGGGATGCGATTGCGGTCGAGGAAGATGAGAGCTGGACTGTTCTGCGCTCGCTCAAGCGCTATCTCCGCTCCGCCAACCCGCATACCCAGGTCCCCGTCGCCGGGCAGTTGCTGCCCCTGCGGCTGCTGATGGCGGAAATGATGATGGCCTTGCGGCGGCAACTGCTGGAGCACTCGAATTTAGGCGCGGATTCCAGCGCAGACTCAGCCGCGGAATCTCAAGACCGGCTGGAGGTCATGCTCGGCGTTCCTGCCAATGCCAACAGCAACCAGCGTTTCCTGACCGAAGAAGCCGCGCAGGAAGCGGGCTTTACGGTGCTTGGACTGCTCAATGAGCCGTCGGCGGCGGCCATCGAGTTTGCCCACCGCAACAGCGCGGAGCGCAAGAGCCGAGCTGGCAGCGGCCTGGTGGTCTATGACCTCGGAGGGGGCACCTTTGACGTCTCGCTCGTCACCATGGGCGAGACCGAGCACACCGTCGTGGCCTCGGATGGAATCCCGAATCTGGGCGGCGACGACTTCGACGAGATCCTCGCCGCCCTCGTTCTGGAATCGCTCGGCGAGCACGGCAAGCTATCTCCGCTGGAGAAACATCGCCTGCTCGAGGAATGCCGGGAGAAGAAAGAGTCTCTCAATCCCAACACTCGCAAGGTCACCATCGATCTGGAACGGGTGCGCGAGGGATGGGAGCAGGTGACCATTCCCGTGGACGCCTACTACGAGCGTTGCCGCCCTCTGATCGAGTCAACCCGTGTTGTGGTCGAGAATCTGCTCGCCGCTCATTCAGACAGCACTCTGGACACCCTCTACGTCACCGGCGGTGCAGCCGAGCTTCCGCCCGTGGCTCGTATTCTGCGCGAAAACTTCGGTCGCAAGGTGCGCCGCTCCGCTTATATGCGCTCAGCCAGCGCAATCGGCCTCGCCATCCGCGCCGCTGCCTCAGGCGAGCAGGGATCCGACCTGTTGCCCGACCGGTTGCATGACCAGTTCAATCAATACTTTGGCATCTGGCGCGAAGCCGACCATGGCGGAACCATTCTTTTCGACCTGATATTCGCTCGTGGAGTGCGCCTGCCCGCACCCGGCGAGTCACCGATCCGCATCGAGCGTGCCTACCAGCCGGCCCATAACATCGGCCACTTCCGCTACCTCGAATCTTCGCACCTCGACGAGCAAGGCCAGCCCACTGGAGAGATTTCCAACTGGGATCAGATCCAGTTCCCCTTCGATCCCCAGTTGCAGCACCACGCGGATCTGGCCTCCGTCCCGGTAGCCTTGCTTTCCAATCCCGACGGCCTGTTGATTCGCGAAGAGTATACCTGCGATTCAAGCGGGAACCTGCGCGTCAGAATCTCCGCGGAACCTGCAGGATACACACGCGAATTCTCCATAGCCCAGTCGTCCAGAATCTAACGGACGAGCGGCCCGGATCTTGAAAGCGACAGATCCTGCAAAGGCGCTTATTCCGCCGCGGCGCCTGCGCGACCCACAAAGACCTGCTGTGGAGAAGTCACATCGAGCCCCAGCCCTGTCACCTTCACCTTCATGCCTTCAACCGCCGGCTTGCGGTCAAGCTTGGCGGCAAAATCAAGCTCGTACTGGTTGTCCAGCCGCCGCGCCAGGTCCTCAAAAAACGGCTGGAACGAAACCGGATTGCCCATCCCCATCCCATAGCTGGCGCCGCCTGTGGCCTGGGTGACCTCGGCCAGCAAGCTCTGCCCGCTACTGCCTGCCGTTGAACTATCGCTAACGCTTGTCCGGCTCTGCCAGTAGATTGCGTAGACCACCAGCCCCGCGCGGACGGAATCCGTGATTGCGGCCTGCACATAAGCGTCGTCGAGATCGAGACGCGGGTTGTTGGGATCGATGCCGTCGCTGACGAGCACCACTTCGCGCCGAACTCCGCGAATTTCAGAGGGCCAGTGCTGGGCAAGGTCAGACAAGCTGAAGTAGTCGTTCGAACCCGGCCCTCCCAATACATGAAGCTCACCCACCACTTGCGCATGGTCTGCCGACAGCGGACCCGCAAGGATCGTTTGTCCATTCTGCATATACCCGACGGCAGCTTTCGTGTGCGGTCCCAGGCCCTGGACGAATTGCCTGATCTCATCGAGCTGGCGGCCCAGGTTGCGCGCCCCGCCGTCGATCAGCACCACCAGTTCCAGCCCGTCATTGGTTCCGCGCAGCGGCGTCCAGCCGGTGACGCTGGAATCCTTCCCATTCAATTTGACGCTCACATCCTGCTGAGAAATGTTCGGAGCCAACTCGCTATGCTTGGCAAAAATCGTCACCACGGCTCGTCCCTGACCCGTTGCGTTCACACCCTGCGCAAACAGCGGCGCCGCCAGCAGCAGCATCCCCGCAGCCATCCAAATCCCTGTCCCGACTCTTTTCACGCGAACCAACCCTTCCCAATCGCCACTTCGAGGCCGCGCCGCCGACAGTAAGTCTCTGTCTGCCTTCAGGCGGCCCTGATCCTCTACCGAGTTAGACGCACCGCCTCCAAGACTAGCCCCATTTCGGTATCGCGCCAGACGGCTCTCTGTTCCCTGTTCCCTAGTCCCTAGTTCTTTGGCCGTATGAAAATGTTCCTTTTGGAAATGTAGCGCCGGCCTCCTGGCCGGCTGTAGCGTGGGCCTCCCGGCCCACGTTCGTTCATTGGATAGAACATCTTCATCCGGTCACGAACCTAGTCCCTATTCCGTGCTTTTCCCCTCTGCCTTCAAAAACGAGTGGAAGAAATCCAGCGACTTCCAAAACGAGTCCACCGGCAGCCTCTCATCCCGCCCGTGGGCCCTCTCATCGTCCCTCTCCAGCGCAATCGCCGAATACCCGTAGCTGGGAATCCCCGCCTGCGCAAAATAGATCGAGTCGCTGGCCCCGTTCTCCATCACCGGAGTCACCGGCGTCCCCGGCCAGATGGCCTGCGTCAACCGCGTCAAAGGGGCAAAGACTTCGGGGATCGGAGCCGGCGGCGCCATTGCCTTCCTGTCCGGCGCCGTATCGGAAACCACCCCCGCATCGGAGACGAACTTCACGCTCAGCTTGTCATCGCCGAAGATCCCAATCAACTGTTTCCGAATCTCCTCCGGCGAGTGCCCCGGAAAAATCCTGCAATTCACGATGGCCTGCGCCGTCTGCGGCAGCGCATTGTTGGCATGGCCCGCGGACAGCCGCGTAGCCACGCATGTCGTCCGGAAGTTTGCGTTGAAACTTGGTTCGACGCCCAGCCGCGCCGCCGCGGCCAGATCCGGCGGCGAGGCCAGAACCGCCCGGATATCCGCTTGCGTCTGCCCCGTCTCTTGCGCAGCCAGGTTCTTGAAGTAGGTGCGCGTCACCTCGTTCATCTCAAACGGAAACGCAAACGCCGCCAGCTTGTTCAGCGCCGCCGTCAGCTCATAAATCGCATTGTCCGGCCGGGGAAGCGAGCTATGCCCTCCGCGATTGGTGGCCGTGATCTGGAAGTCGGAGTAGACCTTCTCCGTAGCCTCCACGTCCGCCACCACCGCCCGCCCGTGGTCCAGTTCTATCCCGCCCGCGTCGGGATTGATCACGTAAGCCGCGTCCACCAACTCGCGATGCTCCCGCACCAGCCACTCCGCCCCGTTGAACTTGCCACCCTCTTCATCCGCCGTGAGCGCCAGAATCAGGTCGCGCTTCGGCTTGTACCCCTCCCTGTGCAGCCGCAGAAACGTCTCCACCAGCGCGGCGTCGGAGTTCTTCATGTCCTGCGTCCCCCGGCCGTAGTAGTAGCCATCCTTCTCGACAAACTGGAATGGATCGGTCGACCAATCGGAGCGCAGAGCCTCCACGACATCCATGTGGCACAAAAACAACACCGGCTTCTCGGTTGGGGTTCCACCCGCGCGGAAGCGTACCACCAGATTCTGCTTGCGCGCATCCGGCCCCAGCAGATGCACATCGGCAGCCGGAAATCCAGCGTCGAGAAATCGCTTCTGCATGGCCGCGGTCGCCGTCGTCACGTTGCCCAGCGGCGTATCCGTCGTGTTGATCTCAATCAGTTGCTTGAAGATCGCCCGAGCCTCCGCGCGATCCTCCGCGGAGGCCGCAGGCAATGAATTCTGAGCAAGCACACCTGAGCAAAGCCAGGCGCTCGCAAGCAACGCCGAGAGAGTTACCGGGACAATCTGACTTGCGGGGAATCTTCTACGCATGAGGGCATTGTAAGGCGGCCAGGACCCATCTCTTCGCGGAATAAGTGTTTTCGGCGTTTGTACACCGCAACGAATCGATTTATCGTAATCTCACGACACATTCGAGGTGCAAAATGCAGTTCAGGTTCATGGTTGCCACTTCTCTCCTTGCCTTATCCGTCACCACCGCCGCTCAAATGCCCGACAAGCCGCTGGCACGGCCCAGGATCACCGGCATCTCCCACATCGCGGTCTACACCTCGGACCCCGCCGCCACCGACCACTTCTACCGCGAGATCATTGGCGCGGTCAAAATGCACGACCCTGAGAACCCCAAGGGCGTCCGCTACGCCCTGAGCGCCACGCAATTCATTGAGGTGCTGCCCCTTCCCGCGGACGCGGGCATCAACCGCCTCGACCACACCGCCTGGAACACCGACGACGCTGAAACCCTTCGCCGCTTTCTTGGCTCCAAATCATGGAAGGTGCCGGGCCAGATCGAAAAGGGCGCGGACGGTAGCCGCTGGTTCACCGTAAAGGACCCCGAAGGCAACAAGGTCGAGTTCGTCCAGCCACCCGAGAACCTCAAGCCGCTCGCAGCCCCCTTGGTCATCGGCCACCACATCATCCACGTCGGTTTTCTGGTCCATAGCCGCGCCGTCGAGGACACGTTTTACCGCGATCTGCTCGGCTTCCGGCCCTACTGGTTTGGCGGCATGGTCGAGGGCAAGCTCGACTGGGTCAGCCAGCAGTCTCCCGACAGCCACGACTGGGTCGAATACATGCTCACCAGCGGTCCCTCCGGTTCCGGAATCCCGGCCACGATGTCGCAGCACAATCTCGGCGTCCTCGACCACTTCTCCATCGGCGAAGACTCCGTTCCCCGCGCCTACGACGTGCTTGAAGCCGGCAACCGCCTCACCGGAACCCACGACCCCCAACCCAAGATCGGCAAAGACGGCAAGTACCAGTTCAACCTCTACGACCCCGACGGCACCCGCGTGGAGTTAATGAACTTCCACGCCAGCGAAAAGCCCTGCTGCTCCGCGTTTACGGCTGACGATCCGGCGGAGTGAGGCAACAACGGTCCGCTTGCGCCGCAGTCGCGAGTGGAGGATACTTAAGAAGAGGATGGAGATATGACCGAACGGCCGAAAGCTATTCCTGTGCGGACAAGTGGCAATTGGGGCGTCGCACAAGACAGTATGCCCAAGAGCCTCTCCAACGGAAATCAGTCCTTCAAACCTTCCAAACCTGCAAACCTGGTACGCCCACAGGGAATTAAACCCCCTCCTCCGCGGAGAACGAAATAGCACTCCGGGAGCGCGGCTTTGCCTGGAACGACGGAAGCTCTTGGTGTGCTGCTTTTGTTGTTGCCGGGGTTCAGTTGCGCGTACCTCATTCAACGCTTGGCCGTACGGCCCCAGCAGACAGAACTCGATAAAGTCATCGAAGCTTTGTTGTTCAGTTTTCTCCTTTATCTTATTGCGTCCCCATTCTTTGGCTATTCACTTCCGCTAAGCTGGAAAAAGATCAGCCCTGATGGAATTGAGCAATATGCCTTTCAGCTGAATTGGCCTTATTGGGCCGTACTGGCGGCTTTGGCGTTTGCCATAGGCATCCTCCATAGCTCAAACCTCAATCATGATTGGCTACTGCGGCTACTACGCAGGTTCCGGATTACACAACGCACGGCGCGCAGTTCCATTTGGAATGACGCCTTCCAGGATATTTCAACCTCTTTCGTACTGGTTCAGCTTTCAGGAGACCGTACCATTATCGGTTATCTCCGCTATTACTCCGATGAGCCTGAGGACGCATCGTTGTTCTTGGAAGACGCAGCCTGGATAGCGGACGACCAAGGCACACAGGATCCAATCGATGGACCGGGCATTTTGCTCACGAAGCAGGCCGGAATTGAATCCATTTCCTTTCTAAATACGGGAAAGAACCAGCCCGGCGGGAAGTCATGACGCGCTAGAATTTCAATATGCCCGCTGCTCTCGCTCCTGAAGTCCTGGCCAAGTACGAGCCCGTCATTGGACTCGAAGTCCACGTCCAACTGCTCACCGCGACCAAGGCTTTTTGCGGTTGCGCCAATCATTTTGGCTCGGCGCCCAACACCAACATCTGCCCGGTCTGCCTGGGGTTGCCCGGCGCGCTGCCGGTTTTGAACGGGAAGGCCGTCGAGTTCGCCACGCTCGCCGCCCTGGCCATCGGCTGCCAGGTCCGCGAGCGCTCCATCTTCGCCCGCAAGAACTATTTCTATCCCGACTTGCCAAAGGGCTATCAAATATCGCAATTCGACAAGCCCATCGCCGAGCACGGCTTCATCGAGGTGCCCGCAGCGGACGGCGCCGTGAAGCGCATCGGCATCACCCGGCTGCACATGGAAGAAGACGCCGGCAAGAGCCTCCACGACGGGTTTGCCGACTCCGCTACCCGCACCTATCTCGACCTCAACCGCTGCGGAACTCCGCTGATTGAGATTGTCTCCGAGCCCGACATCCGCACCGCCGACGAAGCCTTCGAATACCTCACGCGCTTGAAAGAAATTCTCCTCTACACCGGCGTCTCCGACTGCAACATGGAGGAGGGATCGCTGCGCTGCGACGCCAACGTCAGCGTCCGATTGAAGGGCGCGGACAAATTCGGAACCAAAGCCGAAGTCAAGAATGTCAACAGCTTCCGCTTCGTCCGCGCGGCTTTGGAATATGAAATTGAGCGCCAGATCGAGGTGATCGAATCCGGCGGCCGCGTGATGCAGGAAAGCCGCCTCTGGAACTCGGCTGAAGGCCGCACTTATTCCATGCGCACCAAGGAGCAGGCGCACGACTATCGCTACTTCCCCGAGCCCGACCTCCCGCCGCTCATTGTCTCCGCCGCATTCCTGGCCGAGACCGCCAAAAAGCTTCCCGAGCTGCCCGAAGCCCGCCGCGCGCGGATGATCGCCGAGTACGATCTGAATACGCAGGACGCATTCACGCTTACCGCATCGCGCGAGTTTGCCGACCGCTTTGAAGCCGCCGCCCGCACCGCGCGCAACCCCCGCCGCGTGGCCAATGTCCTGCTCAGCGAGGTGGGCGGACGGCTGAAGGCCTTGGGCCTCGAACAGGAGCAGTCCCCCGTCTCCATGACAGGAATCGTGCAGGCCGCCGACCTGCTCGACGAGGGCAAGATCAGCTCCAAGCAGCTGAAACAATTATTTGACGTGTGCTTTGAAAAAGCAGAAGACTTCCCCGCCGTCTATGACCGCGAGAAGCCCCAGCAGATCATCGATGTTTCAGCGATTGAAGCCATGATCGACGAGGTCATCCGAGCCAACCCCAAACAGGTGGAGCATTATCGCGCCGGCAAGAAGACCGTGGCAGGGTTCTTTGTCGGCCAGGTCATGAAAGCCTCAAGAGGCCAGGCCAACCCGGCGCTGCTCAACGAGCTGGTGGTGAAAAAGCTGGATGGGTAACGCTCGTCAGCTTTTAAGCCGCGTGTCGAACGGAAAGAGAAAACTCTTTTCGATTTGAAAGAGCGCTGCATCTGTGTGCAGCGGATTCAGCAGGTAGTTGACTGTTTCAGGAACAAGCGCACTGGGTACGCGAAGCAAAGCGGCACTCCGCCGTCTCAGCCATTCCGAACCCAATTCACGCGTAATCTCAGCGCGCTCAAACCACGCCGGGTCCAGCATGGCCAGCTCGATCTCGTCGAAGGGCAAATCGGGACCGACAACCTTGAGCATCGTAAACGACGGGGGAATGTCATTGGCGCTGGTGTGAACGCAGGTTTCGATCAGCGCCCCCGCGGGCGACTCCGCAACATACACCACGGGAGTTCCCGCATGATGCCAGCGTCCAGCGAAGGAGATTCCGCCCCGTCCGTCCAGCTCAAGATGCTTGCTGATACGCCAAAGAACCATTCACCGCCTCAGATGAAGTACCCTTCATCGATCTGGCCCAACAGTTCCTCGACGATGCGCGCGCCAGTATCCGTCTTAAGCAATGAGATCGGCGACCGGCCATTGAGCCGCGGATTCACACGGCGCAGCCATTGCAGCGCACGTTCCCGGCTTTCGTAAACTCCCTCGGCTGCCGAAAGCACCCGGAGCGCTCGAATCACCCGGTCAGATTCCTCAACAGTCAGCCGCTCGTTTCGAGAGCGACGATGCTGCAACGTACGCGCGGGAATAATCACCGAGTGGACCTCATCCCGGCTCAAACCCATCTCAAAGAGCCGCTGAATCACTGGTGGATCAAGCTGCTGCTCGATAATCCCCAAGACTGCCGCCTGAGTCATGGGCGGTTTAACCCCAAGCCAATCCCCGATTAGCGCGGATGCGGAGTTCATCGCTTCACCTCGTATACATTATGCCATAAATAATCGGGCAAAGTGTAGATCTCGGACAGCGCGCAGCCTACTTCAACTTCAGATCGCTTTCAAAATCTTTGCGCGCATCCCATTGGCTCACGGTCTTGACCGCGCTCTTCTTCCCATCTTTTTCCGCCCACAACTCATAGTCTTCCGCCATGTTCACCTGGGTGAAGCGGAACTTGCCGTCAGCCTCGGCAGTAAAACTGCGGATCGACTTGGTCTTGAGGTATTTGAGGAAGACGGTGGCTCCGGCCACCGGCTTGGAATTCGCATCCACCACGAACCCAAACACGACGCGCTGACCCAGATTCTGCGCCTGCGCCTCAGCCGGCCCAAGGCTGAATCCACCCTGCCCGCTATGCGGCCCCATGGGAAATACTCCGGCTGCCAGGGCGGCAATCGCCACTCCAACCGCCAATCTCGAGCTGAAAAACCTCACTCTTCCTCCTCGTCCTCTGCAAGCAGATCGTCGTCCTCAACCAGGTCGCCGTCCACCCGCGCCAATTCCAGTGGTTCTACACCCACCACCTCATACTCCGTGCCGCACTCATCGCAGGCGATCACGTCGCCCTCTTCCACTTCGTCCAATTCAATGTCAAGTCCATTCTCGCACTCAGGGCAGTTGGGCATGACACTCTCCTCTCTTTTCATGGCATTTCACATTTTAAGATGGCGGTACCTTGCGGTACGACTCCGCTATTCTTGGGGACAACCCGGCCTCAGGTCAAGTGGCATTTAGCGCCCGCGCAACCGCACCCCCCAATAGTGGAGAATACGCTATGAATCTTCCCGTGATGCAGCTCTGCCAGTCACCGCCTCGGCGCATAGGGGTCTTTTGATGGTCCCGCAATGGGACCCACTCCCGATTCCTGGGGCTTTCCACACCGCCCAAGCCGGGCGCGACGCCGCGCTCGACCGCCAAACCCCATGACACCCGCCCGCTCCACCGTTTACCCTGTTCTCTACGATGCCCAGAATTGGCAGCAGCCCGTTTTCCTTCCCCGACTTCCGCGGCGCCACTCGCCGCCTCGTCCTCATCAACCTGTTTGCCTATTTCGCCTTGCTCGTGGCCCCGTTGCTGCTTCCCCACCTGGAAGTTCCACTCACTGACCGCTTCGGCTTTGCTCCCAGCTACTTCCTGCACGGTTGGTTCTGGCAGCCCTTCACCTACAGCTTCATCCACCCCACCCTCATCGGAACCCTGTTCGAGCTGCTTTCCTTGTGGTTCCTGGCCGGGTTTCTTGAGAACCTTCACACCTCAAGCTGGGTTGCCAGCCTTTATGCCATTTCCGTCCTGGGCACAGCGGCCTCTGCCACCGCCATCTATGCCGCCAGCGGCACCCTCGGCTATTCGCTCAATGAGATTGCCATTTACGGCTGTGGCGGCGGAATCTTTGGCCTGCTGGTGGCCATCGGCGCACTCTACGGCAATATGGAGTTCCTGCTCTTTTTCACCATCGGCATCAAGGCCAAATACCTGGTCGCAGTCTACGCGCTGATCTCCATCGCCATGCTCTTCGGCCCGCAGAAGATGTACGCCTTCGCCCAGTTGGGCGGTGCGCTTGCCGGCCTGCTTTATATCCAGTTGGCTCCGCGCCGCGGAGTCTCGTTCGCCTTCAGCGAGCAGTGGTTCGCCCTGCGCAACCGCTACTACCGCTGGAAGCGCCGCCGAGCCGCCCGCAAGTTCAAGGTCTACATGCGCTCCCAGGGCCGCACCGTCCGCTTCGATGGCAACGGCAAGCAGATCGACGACGATCCCAACGACAAGAAGCGCTGGAACTAGTTCTTTGGCCGTATGAAAATGTTCCTTTTGGAAATGTAGCGCCGGCCTCCTGGCCGGCTGTAGCGTGGGCCTCCCGGCCCACGTTCGTTCATTGGATAGAACATCTTCATCCGGTCACGGAC
>Ga0224558_1001725_pt1 | contig 21928 bp, 20 predicted proteins | sample 714S32024metaG_FD_180682 | JGI IMG/M metagenome (GOLD analysis project Ga0224558, IMG submission 180682) | Peat soil microbial communities from Stordalen Mire, Sweden - 717 S3 20-24 | ecosystem: Environmental > Terrestrial > Soil > Wetlands > Peat | place: Sweden: Norrbotten County, Stordalen...
TGAATCACGCTCTCAAATCCCTTGTTGGGCGACAACAACCCAAACGTGAGCAATACAGCCTTTCCCCTCAGCGAGAGTGAATCCTTGTAAACCTCCGGCTCCACAAAGGGCAAGTCGGGGATGCCATGAGGAATCAGGTCGATCTTTTCGGCGGGGACTCCAAATACATCCTGCAGAACTCGAGAAGAATACTCGCTCATAACAATGAGGCGAGCGGAAAGTGCTGCGATTTGGTGCATGACCATTCGCTGGTCAGGGTCCGGCTGGCGAAGAACGGTATGGAGCGTTGTTACCACGGGCATGGTGAGGTGCTTGAGCAACTCAAGGACATAGCTGCCGGCTCTCCCTCCATAAATCCCGTACTCGTGCTGTAATAACACTAAATCGACATTGGCGACGTTGAGATAATGGGCGGTTTCCCGATAAGTGGATATGTCGCCTTCGGCAATCTCGAATCGCACCCGCGCAGGGTAGCTGTACGAGGATTGGGAGTCATTGACGGCTGCCACCAACAATCCTGCCGCTCCGTACTCAGCCGTGATTGCATCGCACAAATCAGTTGTGAAGGTTGCGATCCCACACTGCCGGGGAAGATGATTTCCGACAACAGCTATACGCATTGGATGTGGATGGCGGGGGATCGTTTGCAAAGATGACGCCGAATTTGTTCCGAATACAGGAGGCCGCGACCCGCGGAGCATCAGGGAGGTTTGCTGCGAATTTACGGAGCTATTCTGTGTCGACATTGCAGCCTCCTGGCACAAACGTGCGCGCCGGTGGGGTTGGAGGAAATTTTGCGAACTAGGGCCTGTTAGAAGACCCTGGGATCATTGGGCAAGCGCCCGAATCGCCAGCAGTACTTCACTCGTGATGAACGCCATAAGGAATAGCGCGGCGCCGATACCCGCCAAGGGCTTACTCGACTTGCCATTGGCGCGCATAGGTTCGACTCGGTCTGACCGATCTGCTTCCATTGCGACCATGCGGGAGGCGCGTGTAAATACGAAGCACCCAGCAGAGGACGCCAACAGGCAGCCCGTAAGTGACCCGAGTTTAAGAATGCACCTCACAAAGCAATTCATCATGGCTTGACTCTACTCAGGCCAGGTTTGGCTGGATGTACAGTTTTGCTCCCTGCGAAAAGCCCGTGAAAGATCGGTTCATGAAGGGTTGTTAAATGGCGGCGGCAGTGTTGAAGGGGTGCTGCCTTCAGGGGAACGCAACCGTATGATCTGGCATCACTGCCGCCGTTTTGGTGGGAACACCTGTAGATATGGTGCGTTTGCGGCGCGATGGAAGCTGTTCAATTTTGCTCAGAGCGGATATCCGGCTGGCCGGTGACGATGCGCCGCGTGGAGCGAGCCAAAGACTCCTGGTGAGATATGGATTATCGGATTTGAATCAAAGCCGGGGCGAAGTGTCCAGTATTGAGCAGACCACGTCCCACGGACCGCGCCAACATGATCTCAGTTCGATGAAGAAGCGATCACGTGCAAGAGTCTGCCCAATGAGGTGATTGAGATGGATGACCCCCGGTGCAAGATCGCGGCGATTGAGACAGAAGACCCTCGCTGCAAAAGCCTGCTGAATGGCATGGTAATTGAGGTGGAAGATTTCCGATGCAAGAGCCTGCGCTATAGCCTGACGATTGAAATGGAAGATCCTCGGTGCAGGCGCACGGCAGGCGAGATGGAAGATCCTCGCTGCAGGAATCTTTCCAGTGCGTGGTGAGTGAAACCTTGAAGCGGGCCACCGATGCCCGGCAACTTCCTGAGTCTGCGAACCTTTATTCTTCGCGCTGTTTGTTGAATTCGCCGGGGGCGCACAAGCGGCACAACCGAATCGCTGCATAACCCTGGAGCTACCATCCAGAGAAAAGGGGATCTAAAATGCTCATCATCATCATTATTGTGCTGCTGCTCGTCTTCGGCGGTGGTGGAGGATACTACGGCTACGGCCGGTGGGGCGCCGGCGGGGGAGCAGGCATAGGGCTTGGCACGGTGCTGGTGATTCTGCTGATTTGCTATCTGCTTGGACTTTTCAGATAGAGCGTTTATCGGCAACTTTGGCTCGCTTCCCGGAGACTGGCGCCTGGGCGGAAATTACCGCCCAGGCGCGCGTAGCGTGCAAGGAAATAGGTGTACGGAGGAAAGATATGCAGATTGCAATGAGCTATGCGCTGGCGCTGATGTGCTGGTACGGTTTCCGATACTTACAAGATTTCAACGGCCGCGACTTTTTCTGGTTGCTGATCGGGGTATTGCTGGCTGTGGTAACGATGGTGGTCATCTCACGGCGGAGACGGCGCTGGTTTTAGGTGCCCTCACATCATGCAGGCCCTAAGCGGCTTCGAGCCGTGAGGCAATCTGCGAAAACTGTGAAACGGCCGCTTCCGGTCGCGCTACCACGCCAGCAGTTCGTCGCCGGAGGTGGGTGAAAGGAAGGCAACCGGAGCGGCGTGGGGTTCCGGGAAGTCGCCGGCGCACTGGATGGATTCGGGTCCCGTGGCTTTGGCGACTAGCAGCGCCTGTTCGGCTTCGCGCAGCACCACCACCGGCGAGCGGCCCAGGCTGCTGGCGACCCCGAAGCAAGCTGAGAGGCGGATGGCGTCGCCGTTTATGCGAAATGGAGCCGAGAAGACATCCATGCGCAGCCGCTCGGCCATCATGACCGCGTTGATGCTGGTGCAGCCTGGCAGGGCCATCAGGAACTCATCGCTGCTGGCGCGGCCCAGCAGGTCGTAACTGCGCAACAGGCGCGAGGTGCGCGCCACCACATGGCAGAGCAGCTCGTCGCAGGCATCCGGGCCGAGACGCAGGTTCCAGTGGCCGAAGTCGTCTATGTCGAAGAGGATTACGCACAGCGAACTCTTCATGCGCTGCACGCGGTCGGTTTCGCGAAAGAGAATCGACAACATGGTTTCGCGGTTGTAGACGCCGGTGAGCCGGTCCATCTGCGCGTTGAGCGCGGCGACCTCGCGCAGCAGCTCCAGCTCGCGCGAGCGGCGATGGTTGCGCAGCACTGCCTCCAGACGGAGCCGCAGAAAAGCAGGCTCGATGGCGCGCGGAACGAGGTCATCGATGACTTCTTCAGCCAGACGATCAATCCACTCCTGGGTGACAGTGTCCGAAATCAGGACAATCGGGAAGCGGCGACCGGCAGCCTCGGCGCGCGCGGCGGCCAGCAATTGGCCGATGCTCATGGAAGGCTCCATGCCGGGCAGATTGACGTCAACCAGCGCCAGCGTGGGCGCATTGGCCGCGGTGAGCGCGGGAAGAGCTGCCTCAGCGGAGAGAAAGATTTCCACGCGCGCCCCGTCGGCGGCTAGCTGCGGCTCGATGGCAGCCAGCAGCGCGGGCTCGGGCGAAGCGAGAAGAAAGAAGGGAGTGGAGTTGGGAAGCATGTCGATACAACCTCGCTAGAGGATGCATCGGCGATAGTTAGAAATTATTTAGGGAGCGGGTGAAAGATTGTTAAGAGGTTTCAATGACTTTCGGGCGAAAATGCGGATGCCGAAGGTACTGTTGGCTGCGTGCCTTCGTTGAAGACTCAAACGAAGGCACGCAGGCATTGGGGCAGTCTCAATCGACGAAGTCAACCTGCGGGGCGATGGGGATGATGCCGCGCTCGTGGCCCAGGTCGAGCAGCTTGCGGATGGCGGAGCGGCCGTCGGCGCCGTAGTCCAGGGTGCGCTCGTTCACATACATGCTGACGAAGCGGCTGGCAAGACGGACGTCGAGGTCGCGGGCAAACTGCATGGCATATTCGAGGGCCTGCTCGCGGTGGTCCAGGGCGTGCTGGATGCTGTCGCGCAGGGCCTTGGAGATGATCTTGTGCTTGTCGGCGCCCAGAGAGCGGCGGATGGCGTTGCCGCCGAGAGGCAACACCAGGCCAGTGGTCTCGCGCCACCAGACGCCCAGGTCGAGCACCTTCTTGAGGCCGCTGGAGGAGTAGGTGAGCTGGCCCTCGTGGATGATGAGCCCAGCGTCGTAGGTTCCGGCTTGAATCGCCGGGATAATCTGGTCGAAGGGCACGGTCTCTGTCTTGAGTTCAGGATTGAAGATCTTGAGCGCCAGGTAGGCAGTGGTGAAGGTGCCGGGGACGGCGATCTTGATGCGGCTCAGGTCTTCGAGCGCCAGCGGCTTGCTGGAGACGATCATAGGGCCGTAGCCCTCGCCCACGCTGCCGCCGCAGCCCATCAGCGTGTAGTTCTGCTGCAGATAGGGGTAGGCGTGGAAGCTGATGGCGGTTACGTCGAAAAAGGCCTCGTTCTGCGCGCGGAGGTTGAGGGTCTCGATGTCGCAGAGGGTGTGCGAAAACTTGTAGCCGGGGACGCGGATCTTGTTGGTAGCCAGGCCATAGAACATGAAGGCGTCATCGGAGTCGGGACTGTGGGCGATGGAGATGTCGAGCGTTTCGGCCGGGGTAACGGCAGCGGGATTCTGCTTGTTCATGAGGGACAAATGTCCTTTCAACGGAAAACTACAATATTTCTGTCTCTACTTCGGATTCCTCAGCGGGTCCGGAGGCCGAATCGGGGGCTTGCCGGCCTGTCAAAGACCTGGGGAGCTTTGAACGCTGGAGCCAGATATGCCACGCACCACCGGCAGCCGCAATCAGCAGCGCCGCGAGCGAGACGAGCAGGGCAATCAATAACCAGCGCATCGTGCGAACCAGCCTCAGAATACCAGACGAGGCGTTGGTTGCAGGCGGGCGCTACGGCTGGCGCAGGCTCTCTTGCAACCAGTCGAGGTAGGGCTGGCTGGCGGCATCGACCTGGAGAACCAGAAACTCGGGGGTCTGGTAGCTGAGCAGCTCGTGCAGACGGGCTTCGAGAGCTGAGAGGGAACCGGGCCCGATCTTGAGCAGGAGCAGCGTTTCGGTGGAAGACTCGACCTTGCCCTTCCAGCGGTAGAAGGACTCGACGCCGGGAATCAGCGTGGCGCAGGCGGCAAGGCGCTCCTCGACTAGCGCGCGGCCCAGGCGCGCAGCTTCATCCGGGTTGGCGGCCGTGGTCAGAACGACGCGGGCTGGCGGCGGTGCGGCTTCGGGCATGGTGTGGCTCCAGCGCAAGTGTACGATTGCGGGGGTATCCCTTGACAGTAAGAAGTCTCATAGCGGTCTGGGACACGTGCCGCTACAGGTTCATCGCGGCGCCTACCCACCCCCACCCATATTTTGGGCGCAAATTCCTTGTTTTCAAGAGGATACAAGGGAGGTATCGCTCTAAAATCGTCATTCTAATAGAGTTATTTGCAAAATAGTCTTATCAAAGGAGTTACGGCGTTTTTCTGAGGGTCTGTGGAGGTTTGGCAGTGTGCCGGGGCATTTCGTTGCGCCTGTTCTGTCAATGATGATGCGCCAAAGGAGGGTATTTATACGCAAGCCGCTAGCTCATAGCTTCAAGCTTTCCCAGGTCTCTTAATCAAGCTTCAATCGAGGGTCCGGAGCGGGCAGGTCGGCGAACACTGGCCGACTTCTCGGTAGTTATAGTGTCTCAGTGAGTGCATTGGCGAAAATGCACTCACCGAGATCCGCCAATTTCAGATGGGTTAAAGCCTGGGGCTCGCGGCCATCTCGGAGGCCCGCGCCAGTGCTTGCGTGTCGATATACTCCCGGACGTTCGTCAATTTGCCATTTCGAACGGTAATGGCGAAGACCCAATGGTCCTCGAACTTCCTATTCGTGGCTTTGATTCTCCCCGTAGCGAAGCCGACGACCAGAACCCGGTCTCCCTGCGCTATGAACTCGGGGGGCTCTGGGTACGAAGTTTCCACCGTTTCGTTAGCCTTCTGAAGTAAATCCGCTAATCCCGCGTGCCCGCGGTGCGTGCCGGCCAGCGGCCAGCCCTCGCCTGGAATGATCCACTCAATATCTTCGGTAGCCAACGCCAGCAAATCTTGCTCATTGTAGCTGCCCATTGCTGCAAAAAAATCCTTCACAATCTGTACATTCTTTTCGATACTCATCGAAATTTCTCCTTTTTCTTTACATCAAGTGTGTCCGATCGAATCGGACGTTTTGGGACCATCCGTCTCGGGCCAAATCACACGGTCATAGATCGATTACTGCTGCTTCTTGAACAAATCCTGGAAGATGAGCCGACCCCAAGTTTGGCCGCGTGCGTGCACCAGCGCACCACCCTCGTTGAACTTTCCCAGCTTGACGGGTGCGAACCCAAGTTTTTTGACCAAATCCGCCACGGGAGCGATAGCGTCCTCGTCGTCACTCGACAGAAAGACGACCCGGTGGCCGCCCTCGACGATCGGATCGGTAGCCAGTGTGGCCGCAACCAAGTGGTTAAAACCTTTCACCAACTTAGCGCCGGTGAACGCCTTCGCAACGAATGCGGAGGACGGAAGACCGTCCAGCTCCTCAGGTGGGACTGGAAACGAGTTCATCGCGTCGATGACCGTCTTGCCTTTCCAACTCGGCAGGGCCTTCGCAATCTCGCGATGTTCTCCGAACGGAACCGCCAGGATGATTGTGTCGGCCTCGAGTGCATCCCGCAGCGACTTGGCGACGACCGTGGGTCCAATCGCCCGAGCCTGCGGTGCCAAGGCCTCGGGGGGCCGGCGACTCGCAACGGTCACGTCGATGTTTTTACGGGCGAAGGCGTGGGCGAGGGCCTGGCCTATCTTGCCGAATCCTACAATTGCGTAGCTCATAGATTCTCCTTTGGTTTACCGAACCCTACGGCGCTCCGAATCATCGAATGGAGCGCCGTAGGGCGAGTAGGTCAGATTTGCGCTAGGCCGCCGTCGACGGTGACCTCGCTGCCGGTCATGAAGCTGCTGTCCTGCGACGCGAGAAAGGCGGCCACCGCTCCGATCTCCGCCGGATCGGCCATGCGCTGGAGCGGATTCATCGAGGCGTAGACCTTCATGCCCTCCTCGCCTAGCGCTGCCTTTGCGAGATCGGTCGCAGTCCCCCCGGGCGACAGCACGTTTACCCGGATGCCGGTGCCCTTCAGGTCCACCGCCCAGGTCCGCGCGAGGTTGCGCACTGCCGCCTTGCTCGCGCTGTAGGCGCTCATTGCCGGGGCGCCCGTGGAGCCAGCGATCGATCCGGTCAGGATGATCGAACCGCCCTCGCCCATCAGCGGCAGCGCCTTCTGGACCGTGAAGATCGTACCCTTCACATTGGTGTCGAAGGTTTCGTCAATGTGCTCGGCGGTGATCTTGCCGAGCGCAAGCTGGCTTCCCACCCCGGCATTGGCGAAGACGATGTCGAGGGTTCCGCGCTCGGCCTTCACCGCCGCGTAGAGTCGGTCGAGGTCGGTCAGATCGGAGACCGAGCCCTTCACCGCCCGGGCATTAGGCCCGAGGTCGGCCACAGCGGCGTCGAGCGCTTCCTGCCGGCGGCCGAAGATGAAGACGAAGGCGCCCTCCTCAATGAAGCGCTTTGCTGCGGCGCGGCCGATGCCGGTAGCGCCACCTGTGATCACTGCAACTTTACCTTGAAGCTTTCCCATATTTACTCCCTTCGGAATGTGTGAAGCATTCGGTACACTAAGGTAGATTCTTTGGCGGCGGACGAAAACTGCTCAAGGGTCCAAATTTCTTGTCTATTCGTCCAGAAAGATGGCTCAACTGAGCTGTTTTGCACCTTTTGATGGAGCTGGGACGCGCGGCACGAGGAAAAGGCGTGTAGGAGTTGTGACGCTGGAAGGAAGGAGAATGTCCGTGATGGTTGAGGCCTCTTCTACCTGAAGCTGCGCTTGTCCGACAAGCGAAGCTGTGCAGCTTCGTACAGTTCTCACAGAACACTATGGTTTTCGAGAGCAGATGGAGGCTCAGTTGGACCCGATAACAGACATCTTCAGAACGATGCACGTAACCGCTTTCGGTCAGCACAGGCTCGAAGCCACAGCCCCGTGGGGCTTGATACAGGAGAAGCAGTCCGAAGAGAAAGTCACGCCTTCCGACAAAAAAAATTCACCCACAGATCTGGCGCACTTCGCCATGCTGTCGCGCGGTAACTGCTGGCTCAGTATCGAAGGCATTCCGGACCCGATTCCCCTGACCGGTGGCGACTGCTTCTTGCTGGGCCGCGACACTTCGATCGTCATGCGCGATAGCCCGCGAACACGTCCAAGGTCAACCTTCCGCGAAATCGCCGCTAAAGCCAACGGTAATGTCGCTCATCATGGAGGGGGTGGCGCGCCGACGACTATCGTCTGTGGGTCCATGAGTTTCGATCGCGCCAGCCTGAGGCCGATCACTCAGTTATTGCCGAGCTTCATTCTGATTAAGGCCGAGCAGGCACGCACGCTTGCTCTTCACGACACAATGCGAGCGCTGGCGTCAGAAATGGCAGAACAGGTGCCGGGATCTGAAATAGTCGCGAATCGGCTAGCCGAGGTCTTGTTTATCCAAATACTCCGGGCGCATATCGCGTCGGGACCGGAACGTAACAAAGGATGGCTTCGTGCGATCTTCGATCCTCAAATGGGCACTGCCCTGAGTGCCATTCACGACAGTGTGGATACACCCTGGACGGTCGAATCCCTGGCCGAAGCGGCGGGCATGTCTCGCTCCGCATTCGCAGCCCGTTTTAAGGAGCTGCTCGGACAAACGCCACTGGAATATGTAACCGAGTGGCGGATGCAGAAGGCGATGCAGTTACTACAACAGCGTGACACAAAGCTCACAGACGTTGCTCGGTCGGTCGGTTACGAGTCCGGCGTTGCCTTCAGTAAGGCGTTCAAGCGAGTTGTTGGGGCTAGCCCTGGTAAATACCTCAAACGTGGTATTTGAAGACCAGGGTTATGCCGGAATGGCGGAAGATTTTTGAAGCGGAGGATTCTGACTTTGGCGGTGGGGCTAGGTGCCATGGAAGTGTGTTCTTCCACTGAAATGGGTGCCCCAGGTGCCTCGCATTTGGGAACGGGAGACCACGGACCCAAAACTGACCGAAGCAGACCACGATCAGTCCCGGTAAACGCCGATGTCGACTGGAGGGTTTATCGGATGATGCCAAATCGCCGGGGCGCGGGCTTTCGTAATTCTGGGCTGCCACGATGAATCTCCTCCTGTGATAGCCCCGTTCCCGGCCAATTCAAGCACTGGTCGCTTGCCGAGAGCGGCCGACTCAGGCAGTATGGACGTGGCGGGTGGTGGACCCCGAATCCGCGGGAGACAAAGACGATGACGACAGCGATCAGGTTTGGGACTTCGGGTTGGCGAGCGGTTGTGGCCGAGGAGTTTACGTTTGCCAATATCCGGCTGGCGGTGGCGGGGATTGCCGCTTATGTGAAGACGCAACCGGAGCCGCACAGGGTCCTAGTGGGCCGCGACCCGCGCTTTCTGGGCGAGAGCTTTGTGGCCGAGGCGGCGCGCGTGTTGGCAGGGGCGGGCGTGATGCCGATCATCATTCCCGAGGCCGCGCCCACGCCGGCCGTCGCTTACGCCGTGAGCGCGCTGAAGACCTCCGGCGCGATCAACTTCACCGCCTCGCACAATCCGCCGGAGTACAACGGCATCAAGTTCTCGACGCATGACGGCGCGCCCGCACTACCTGACGTCACGAAGCAGATTGAAGCGGCCATTGCGGCTATTTCCGCTGCTGGAACAATGATTCCCAGCGCAAATGCTTCCACAAACGGCTTTGAGACCGCCGATGTGAAGCCGGCGTTCCTCAAGCGGCTGGCCGAACTGGTGGATTTGAAAGCAATCGCCAAGTCGGGCATCAAGCTGGTCTACGACCCGTTCTGGGGCGCGGGGCGCGGATACAGCTCGGAGATTCTGCGCGAAGCCGGCGTGCGGGTCGAAACGGTTCACGATTATCGGGATGTTTTGTTTGGCGGCCACGCGCCGGAGCCCTCAGGCGAGCTGCTGGACGACGCGCGGGCGAAGATGAAGGAGACCGGCGCGGCATTGGGAATTGCCACCGACGGCGACGCGGACCGCTTTGGGATTTTGGACGCGGATGGAACTTTCATCCAGCCGAATTACATCATTGCGCTGCTCTTCGACTACCTGGTGGAGACGCGCGGCTGGCGAAACGGCGTGGCCAAGAGCGTGGCGACGACCAATCTGATCAATGCGCTGGCCGATTATCACAAGGTGCCGCTCTACGAGACGCCGGTGGGCTTCAAGTACATTGGCGAGCTGATTAACGGCGACAAAATCGCAATCGGAGGCGAGGAGTCGGCGGGACTGACCATCCGTGGACACGTGCCGGAGAAGGACGGCGTGCTGGCCGGCTTGCTGGTGGCTGAGATGGTGGCTGCGCGCGGCAAAACCCTGGGAGTCCAATTGAAGGAGCTGTTTGCCAAGGTTGGTTCCTTCTATCCGATTCGGGAGAACTTCCGCTTGACCCAGCAGGGGATGGCCGCGTTCACTGAGAAGTTGAAGGCTGATCCCACCGAGCTGAGCGGGCGCAAGGTTGCGCAGGTGGTGCGGACCGACGGACTGAAGCTGATTCTCGCGGACGGCTCGTGGGTTTGCTACCGCCTTTCCGGAACCGAGCCGGTGGTGCGGGCCTACACTGAGGCGCGCAGCGAGCGGGACGTGGAGACGCTGAAGGCGGCGGCGGAAAAGTTTGTGCTCCAATAAGAGCGGATTGAGGATTGAATGCGGGACGAGAACGCGCAAGCCGGAAAGATGAAAGCGGAAGACGAGACTGTTTCCGTCCCCGTATCCCGGCGAGCGCTGGAGTTTGCACGGCGCGCGTGGCGCCCGGCGGCGACCACGGCGATCGTGGCGCTGGCGGCGCTGCTTGTTTGGCACGTGGTTTACGGCAGGAACGGTGTGTCGGTATGGGAGCAGAAGCGCGTTGAAGACCGGCAGTTGCGCAAGGAGATCGACGACCTGAATCAGGAGAATACGCGCCTGCGCGACCGCGTAGAGCGGCTCAAGTCCAATCCGGACGCCATCGGCCAGGTGGCGCGGGATCAGTTGCACTACGCCAAGCCCAACGAGGTAATCGTAACCCTGCCGCCTGACAAGCCGACGCAGGCCCCGCCTGCCGGGGCCGCGAAATAACCTGACCTCTGTCCCCACCGTTAAAAATCCACGTGTGCCCGCACCGAGCCGACCCAGACCGGCCCCTTGTCGCAGTTGTAGCCGGGATTGTTGATGTGCTGCACATCGACGGCATAGAACAATCCCCGCCAGGCGTGCCAGTTGTAGTAGCTCTCGACGATGTTCTCGCGCCCGTAGTTCAGGTTTCCATCGCCCAGGATGAAGCCAAGGCCGCCCAATTTCAGATACTCTTGGTGATCGCGCTTGATGGCGTTTGTGACCATGGCCAGGCCGATCTTGTCCACCGGGCGATGCCACCGGGCACCGGCGTAATCGGCGCCGCCGAGGACCGTCTGGTCCACCTCGGTGTAGGCGAACGACTCGTGCTGGCCCTCGTTCCAGCCGAAGCGGCCGAAGACGCGGAGATTCTCCGTCAACTCCTGCTCCGTGTTGTAGCCGAAGCCATATTTGAGCGCGCTGAAGTGCTCGTGAAGCAGGATATCCGGCGCCAGAAGCGATTTGTCAGATCCGTACAGGAAGGCGTTGACCGCCTCGCGATACGTGCCCATATGGGCGCGGTTGGCGAAAAAAAGCACGCGCTCTGTCCCTTTGCGCTTTGGAACGAAGCTGTGCCGCAGTTCGAACTCGCCATTCTGCCCATGGGCGCGGCTGAAGGCCCAGTCCATGTCGATGCCGTTGGCCACCACGGGCATGGCGAAGATGCCATAGCGCACGCTCCACTGCCGGTCGTCGTACTCGGCCATGCCGCCCACCGTGTAGCCGCGTGTGTCGGCGGCGTAGTCCCACGCGCCGTTGTTGTCCACGGTCCAGTTCATGAACTGCAAGTGGCTGTCGGAGCCGGGACCGTTCACGTCGAAAAAATCGGGCAGCGTCAGTTTGCCGATGCGGAACTCGACGCGGCGAACGGGCACACTGGGCGCCACTCCAAAAAATCCCGGCTCCTGGCTTGCGGTCTCCTGCGTCAGGCCGAAGACCTGATGAATCTGGTAGCGGGCCAGATAGGGTACGGGGCCCAGGGTGGGGTTGCGCACCACGTCCAGATTGGTGAAGCCAGCCAGCCCCAGCGCCTGGCTTAGTCCGCGCCCGCCCGAGCTTTCCAGGTCCAGGATCAGGTCGGTGTTGTAGCGGATGGAGCGTGTGGGCCGGAGCGCGGTGTAGAGCGTGCCCAGGAGCGAGGTCTTGTACTCGGCCGCGTTGCGGAAGCTGTTTGTGCCTTCGTACGTGGAGTGAAAAGGCAAATCGCCCTGGAAGATGATGTTGGCCTGGCCGGAGAGCCACCAGCGGTCGCTGCCGTGATGCGGAGACACGGAGACTATGGGCGTTTCCGGGGCTGCGGGGACGACAGGACTCGGATTGCCGGGCGCACGTCCGACGCTGCCATACTGGCCATCGGTGAGCGATTGCGCTGCCCCGGCTTCGGAGATCTGTGATGCAAGCTCGAATTGCGGCTCCGGTGCGGAAGGCAGCGTTTCGGGCGCCTGGGCGCGGGCCGTCACAGCGGCCAGGGGCAGCGCAAGGCTGGCCAGCAGCCAGGCGAGCATATGCCGGGAGCGGGGAGACGTCGGGCGTATGCGGCGGGTCGAGGCCATAGAGAAGCTTTCTAATCGTAGCGCGGGACGTTGTCGACTAAGGATAGAATGGAGACGCAACCATCCCCCCATTCAACAGAATCCAAATCGGGTGCGGGGATGGGCAAGAGGAGGCCGTCGATGTCCCACCATGACCGCGAAAAGATCAAGATGGTGCAGCGCCTGCGCAAGCTGCGAGGACAACTGGACGCCGTCGAAAGAGCGCTGACGGCCGATGAGGACTGCGGCGACCAACTGATGCTGCTGGCTGCTGTCCGCGGCGGCGTCAACGGATTGATGGGAGAAGTGCTCGAGGATCATATTCGGTTTCATCTCACCGACGGCTCGAAAGAACAGATCGCACCCGAGCTGGCCGAAGACCTGATCGACCTGGTGCGCGCCTATCTGAAATGATTTTTTCAGTTTCGGTTCCATGCTCGGGCTCCTTCTATCGTAGCTTGCCGGTCTTGATGCAATGTGAACGTGCGGTTGATAGGCAGGCCGCTACCGGAGTTGATGCACGATTCCGGCCAGGTCCAGCACATGATAGAGGAGCATAATGCTCATCAGAATCAGATAGCCGCGCAGCACCTTGAGCGATAGGCGCACGGTGGGCGTCATGGCAATTTGGCCCAGGCCCTCGGTGGAGCATTTCTCTTCGGGCGCGTCGTCAAGCGGATGGATGACGCAGTAGTATTGCGGATCGAACGAGTTCTGCATGGTTGCCATAAATCACCTCGCGTTTTCAGTTGAAAAGATTGGGTAGCATCACCTGCGCGGCCAACAGCAGCGACAGGGCAAAGAGAACCACGATGATGGTCCAGTTGATGGCGTTGTTCCATGGGCGGTTGACCCAACGCTCGCCGAGCAACTCGCGGTCGTTGAGCAGCAGTTGCAGAAAAATGATGGCCGAGGGCAGAATCAGTCCCGCGAAAACCTGCACGCTGATGATGACCAACTGGAGCGGCATGCGCGGAATGAGCACGATGGCCGCGGCTGCGGCGACGCACACAATATAGGTCGCGTAGAACCCCGGCGCTTCCCACACTTTCTTATGCAGCGAGTGTTCCCAGCCCTTTACCTCGCCGTAGGCCCAGGCGCTGGCCAGTGAAATTGCGGTGGTGCCCAGCACGGCCGCGTTGACCATCAGCAGCAGAACGCCGTTGCGAACGAAGGTGCCGGCGATGGGACCGAGCGCGAGCGCCAACTGCGCTGGATCCTCGAAGACAATGTGGTGCTGGTAGCCGTAATTACCCACCAGCATCATGGCGCCAGCCACAGCCACGGTAAAGACTGCGCCGATGAGCGTATCGAGCCGCGCCCATTTCAGATCGGCAAAGCGCAACCGTTTTTCTGCTACGCAGCTTTGCTGGAAGAACAGTTGCCAGGGCGCAATGGTGGTGCCCACAACGGCGATGACGAGAAAGACAAGGCTGCCGGTGATGCCGCCTTCGGGCATGGTGGGCAGCATGGTATCGGCGCCAACCGCGGCCCAGTCGGGATGCACGACATAGGCCAATCCAAACCATGTCAGGTCCAGCAGGCAAAGCGCGATGACGATGCGCTCCCAGCGAAGATAGCTGCCGGTTACCACCATCAGAATGAGCGCAAGCGCCGATACCGGAACTGCGATCCAGGGGCCGACTCCGAGCGCGCTCAGCGCCAGGGAGATGGCGGCAAATTCCGTGACTAGTGTCAGAAAGTTGACGATCAGCAGATCGATGAGCGAGAAGCGTCCCCACCACTTGCCGAAGCGCTCGTAGATCATCGCCGCGTGGCCCTTGCCGGTGGCGATGCCCAGCCGGGCCACCATCTCCTGCACGAAGTAGCAGATGGGCAACAGCACAACCAGGGTCCACAACAAATGCATGCCATATTGGCCGCCCGCCTGCATATAGGTAGAGACGGCTCCGGCGTCGTTGTCCGCCTCCATCACGATCAGGCCGGGGCCGAAGACCATGAGGAAGGTGAGCAGATGTTTCTGCCACGTGCGGCGCACCAACACGCCCACGACGGGCATCCCGGTGGTATCGAGTTGGGGTTTTGTCATGCGCACAGGCGCAACCCCCCGGCTTCAGAACCGGCAGAAGCTGCGGAAGCGGCGCACGGAGCGCCGGCCTCCACCCACACGCAGGCCAGCGGCCTCTTCGCGTCGCCCGTCGGTGTCCAAACGCAGGACAGGCGCACGGCCTTCCTGACCATGTACAGTTGGTTCTTCATGGTTCCTCCTCGTCTCGTCCACACGCGGGTTTAGCTCCGGAAGCGCAAAGGCGCGCAATCCGGCGACCGTGTGCCGCGCATGATCCATGGGTTCGGGAGGGGCGAGATGGCTTGAACGAAAAACCGCCTCACGCGCTCAATTCACAAGTTGTATGCCGTGAAGAGCGGTGAGGGAACTGTCCCTGAAGGTCAGAGGCGGTTTCCTGAGCGCTCATCACTGCATAGGAACGAACCCCATGTACTCGGAGGTTCTTGTGCGGATTCGATGCTCATAGTTCTCCTGCAAAGCGGGGAATTGCCCTGCATTTCCTTTGTACCATACCCCCTTAGGGTATTGTCAAGCGAAAAACGCCCGCATTTTCAGAAAACTGGACAGAGCTCTCGAATTTTTCCTTTGCGAAAACGCCCTTGGGCGGCCTTTGACATTCCCGCTTTTCCTGCTCTTAAGGCCAGAGCTGTGCGACCCGAACGCAGAATTCCCAGCGAACGCGCGCCGGCCTTTTCAACCCTGGGCGTCGTCCTTCCGGCAGCGATAGACTTGTTTTGGACAGTTCATATTGTCAGTGGGAGCCGCTGCTCATCCTGGAGCTTGAGGGTGCGCCGGCTGCCGCACAGGAGCGCTCGTCATGAATCGAATTTCTCGTCGTCTTTTTCTAAAATTGCTGCCGGCTTTTCTGCTCGTTGCCGCGCTCGCGCCGCTGGGTCATGCGGCTCCGGTGCTGATGATCTCCATCGATGGTTTGAAGCCTGAATACATAACGCAAGCGGATGCGCACGGCATGAAGGTGCCGTATCTGCGCACGCTCGTGCGCGACGGCGCGTATGCCGAGGGAGTGGTGGGGATTTGGCCCACCGTCACCTATCCCAGCCACACAACGCTGATTACCGGCGTTTGGCCGGCCGAGCATGGCATCTACAACAACCTCGAATTCGATCCGCAGCAGCACTATTCCGGCGCATGGAACTGGTACGCGCCGCTGATTCGCGTTCCCACACTGTGGAAGGTAGCGCACCATGCAGGCCTACGCACGGCCAGCGTTGGATGGCCGGTGAGCGTGGGCGCGACGGATGTGGATTACCTGATTCCGGAGTACTGGCGCAGCGCCGATCCGTCGGGAGGGTCGGGAACATTGAACCCCGCTGACCGGCTACTGATCGCCGGGCTCTCGCGCCCAGCCACGCTGATCGAGCAGTTGCAGCCATCTGCGGGCGAGTACATGATGGGCAACGATACAAGCATCGGCGGCGACGAGATCAAGACCCGCTACACCATCGAGATTCTGCGCAAGATGAAGCCCGCGTTTATGACGCTGCATCTCAGCTCGCTCGATGACACCCAGCACGCGCACGGCCCATTCAGCGCGGAGGCGGATGCGGATCTGGAAGCGCTGGACGGGATGATGGCGCGGCTGACCAAAGCAGCCGTTGCCGCTGATCCCGCCGCTGTGGTGGTGCTCGTCTCCGACCATGGATTCATGAACATTACCCACTGGGTCAACCTCTATATTCCTTTTCTGCAGGCGGGCTTGATCGATGCCACTCAAAACCCGGCAACCAAGGCTCCCGTCATCGGCTCATGGAAGGCCGAACCGTGGCTGGCCGGCGGCGTGGCTGCCGTCATGCTCCATGATCCCAACGATCATGCGACCGAACAGCAGGTGAAGGCGATGCTCGATAGGCTGGCCGCGGACCCGGCGAATGGCATCGCGGCGATTCTCGATCGCGACGCCATCAAGCAGCGCGGAGCCTTTCCTGACGCGGCTTTTCTCGTTGTTCTCCAGCCGGGCTACTATATGGCCGCCGGCGTCAGCGGCAATCTGGTAACGGTGATTCCGACTGCCAGAGGGTCGCACGGATTCTCGCCGGAGTACCCGGAGATGCGCTCGTCGTTCTTCGCCGTGGGAGCGGGAATCGCGTATCATCGCGACCTGGGCGTGGTGGATATGCGGCAGATTGCGCCCACGGTGGCGAGGATTCTGAAGGTGCAAATGCCGACGGCGAAGGCCACGCCGCTGCATGTGGAGAAGTAAACAAGGCGCGAGAAAAGGTTCGCTCAGGAGGTTAGTTTTGAGGCGCCAAAGTTTGTTTGGGTGGTTCGGTTTGGGGGCCAAGAATTTGCTTGCGTGGTTGCGAAAAATATACTGCGTTGACCACGCAAGCAACCCTGAGATGACAAGGCTTGGTTTGGAAGGTTGCGAATCCCGAGAAGAGTTTGCCTGGAATGGGGCAAGTTGTTTTTTGACCGAGCCGGATTGGGCGGGATTGGGCCAATCAAAGGTTTTTGCAATCAGATTCTTGTGGTTTTTGTGACTGTTGGGTGGGATAAGGAATAGCCGCCTCAGCGACAAAGACTTGTCGCTGAGGGCCCCGGCGAGGGAACAGGGAATAGCATTAACAGGCCCTAGCGGGTACTGGAAATGCAGACACCTTCCACGTCGCTCGATTCGGGATTGACGAAGTACCGGCGCTGGAAATACAAAGCCAGATTCACGAGCGCGATCATCACAGGGACCTCGACCAGAGGCCCGATTACAGCCGCAAACGCGGCGCCCGAGTTGATGCCGAACACAGATACCGCGACTGCGATCGCCAGTTCGAAGTTGTTCGAGGCGGCGGTGAACGCGAGCGTCGTCGTCTTCGAATAATCGGCACCCAGTTTGCGCCCCATGTAGAAGGACACAAGGAACATGACGACGAAGTAGATCAACAGTGGAACCGCGATCCTTAGCACGTCCAGCGGCAGACGCACAATGTAGCTTCCCTTCAGAGAGAACATCACCACGATTGTGAACAGGAGCGCGACAAGCGTCAGCGGGCTTACGCGCGGGACAAAGCTCCCGTCGTACCACTCGCGCCCCTTGGCACGAACGAGGACCGCGCGCGTCAAAAATCCGGCGATGAAAGGAATGCCAAGATAGATGAACACGCTTCGGGCGATCTCGCCGATGGAGATGTTCACCACCGCGCCATGCAATCCAAACCAGCCAGGTAGAACCGTGATGAACACCCACGCATAGACGGAATAGAAGAACACCTGGAACAGCGAATTGAACGCCACCAATCCCGCGGCGTACTGCGTGTCTCCCTTCGCCAACTCGTTCCACACGATCACCATGGCGATGCAGCGCGCCAGCCCGATCATGATGAGACCCGCCATATACTCGGGGTAATTCCGCAGGAACACAATCGCAAGCACGAACATCAGAACCGGCCCAATCAGCCAGTTCTGCAGCAGAGAGAGCCCAAGCACGCGCTTGTTTCGAAAGACCTCGTGCAATTCCTCAAAACGTACCCGAGTGAACGGCGGATACATCATGAGTATCAGGCCGGCAGCGATTGGAATCGAAGTCGTGCCAACGCTGAAGCGATTCAGAAACGGCACCACTCCAGGGGCCAGCCAGCCCAGTGCGACGCCGACCGCCATTGCCCCGAAGATCCACGCGGTCAGATAGCGGTCAAGAAACGATAGACGACTCTTCTTCAACGGCACTCCTCCTCAAGCTCTGCTACGAGCGGCCAATGTTTTCGACTTCGCGCTTGATGGCGAACTGGTCAAGGGTGGCGAACGGCAAGGACAAGAACAACCCGATCCTGCGGTCGAGCACCATGAAGGCGTCGCGAAAGGCCCGTGCGATCTCTTCCGGCGTTCCCTTTACGGCTGCCGGGTCGGGAATTCCCCAATGCGCGGTCATCGGCTGTCCCGGCCAAAACGGGCAAACTTCGTTCGCCGCGTTATCACACACAGTAAAGACAAAGTCCATCTTCGGGGCGCCAGGCCCGGCAAACTCATCCCACGACTTGCTCCGCAATCCGGTAATCGGCATCCCCGCAGATTCGATCTGCGCGAGTGCTTCCGGCCGCGGCTGGCCCGAAGGATGACTTCCTGCACTGTACGCGGTGAATCGTTCTTTGCCGCGCTGGTTCAGAATCGCCTCGGCCATGATCGACCGCGCCGAATTGCCGGTACATAAAAACAGGATGTTGTAGTGGTTTGGCATCGGCTTACTCCTTCGCTCCGATCGTGACTGGCGTGCAGCAACCCGGCTCGCAGCAAGCCGCAGCGGGCTTGGCGGCGCGGATGAAGGCGCCCATGAACTTCCCGTTCACTTGCGGAGCAATGGCGTCAACATCAACGCCGGCCTCGGTGAGGAACTGGCGCGCATCTTCAACGTTGTAGACGCGGGTGGGTTCGATGGAAACGTCGTTGAACCCGGCTTTCGCCAGTTTCGCAATATAGTCGGTTTCTTCCAGCGCTCCAGCAATGCAACCCACCCAGAGGAGCATGCTGCTGCGCACCTCGTCCGGCACGCTGCCCCGGACCACCACATCGGAAACCGCAAAGCGTCCGCCCGGCTTGAGTACGCGAAACGCCTCACTCAACACGCGGTCCTTGTCGGCCGAGAGATTAATCACGCAGTTCGAAATGATGACATCCACCGAGTTGTCGGGCAGCGGAATGCTCTCGATCTCGCCCTTCAGAAACTCGACATTGGTCGCGCCTGCTTGCCGCTGATTCTCGCGGGCGAGCGCCAGCATATCGTCGGTCATGTCCAATCCGTAAGCTTTGCCTGTCGGCCCAACACGCTGCGCAGAGAGCAGTACGTCGATTCCGCCACCGGAACCGAGGTCAAGCACCGTCTCTCCGGGGCGGAGTTCGATCAGGGCGGTCGGGTTCCCGCATCCCAGCGAGGCCAGCAGGGCCTTTTCGGGAATCAGCCCTTTCTCATTCGCGCTGTAAAGATTTGTTGTGATTGGATCGCAGCAACGAAGGCCGGGGTCGCAACACGCTTGCACGCTGCCCGACTCCGCGACAGCGCGGGCCGCGCTTCCGTACTTTTCCTTTACCTGTTCCTGAACGCTGGGGGTCGATTCCATTGTCGCGTCTCCTTGTATACGTTAAGGCGAATATATTCTTCCTTGGACATATCTGTCAAGGCGTATATTATGAAATTGTGAATCGTTCCTCGAAAACCTACGACCTGGCCCTGCTGTTTGCGGCGCTCTCTGATCGCACGCGGCTTCGACTGCTGAACCTGATGGACAGGCGCGAAGTCTGCGTCTGCGATTTCGTTGAGATTCTGGGACAGAGCCAGCCCAAGATTTCCCGGCACCTTGCGTATCTGCGAAGGGCAGGAGTGGTGGCCGCGCGCCGCGAAGGCAAATGGATGCACTACAGGATCGTTGTGCCTTCAAACATTGGCGCGGCCCGGATCCTGCGCGAGACAATCGCGGTGGTCAGGGAGGAGAAAGCGATGCAGATGGACCTGGCGCGTCTTGACAAGGCCTGCTGTGTGTCGCCCAAAGTCTCCGCGCTCGAGGGTGCGCCACTGCCGATTCTGGTCGATGCAGGCGTCTGTTCCGCATGCTGAACCGATGGGAACAGCCTAATCAGTTATTGATCCGTGATGAGATCGATTTCTGGAATTCCGGTCGGTTGGTCGCCTACTCGGAAGCTAATCGCACACATCCTCGTTTAGGTGGAGTGGGAATGTATGCAGGAGACGGATTCGCCGATGAAACTGCTGGTATACTGCTTCGTGCCGTGAACCCAAAATGGATAATCCGGTTCAATTGGCGCATGATTAAATGTAGTTAGTTTCCAATGTCCTCGGCGAGGGCTCGGGCTCCCGGCTGTTCGCCGGTGGGAGTGATGGATTCGGCCAGAGTTGCCGATGAGAACTCACAGGCGTAATATGACGCAACACCAGGCAAGTCGGATATACCGGGCTAAGAGACTCATTGCCCTGGTCGTCATCCTCCTCGGAGTGTCCTCGACTGCATGGGCGGCAGAGCCTGCCCCTCTGACCACCCTGCGCGCCATCCATGCCGTCACCAATGCCGAGGCCAGCCAAGCGCCGCCGGTTGCCTTCGAGGGGACGGTTACTTACCTCCGCGGATATGAAGCGAATATGTTCGTGCAGGATGGCGATGTTGCAATCTATGTACGCACCGCCCCGAATCCTAGCTTTGTTCCAGGCGATCGCGTCCTGGTGACGGGAACGATGGCGGCGAGTTTTCGCCCCATCGTGATTGCAAGTAGTGTGACCCTGCTCCACCACGGGACCCAGCCCAAGCCCGTGCCAGCCACCTTTGACGGATTGATTAGTGGCCAGTTCGACTCTCGGCTCGTCACCATACATGGCGTCGTCCGTGCAGCGGACCTGGTGGTGAGCGGCACGGAGCCCCCTGTGCGCAGCGCTCGTCTCCAAGTGGTTACCGAAGGCGGCCGCTTCCAGGTGTACCTGGACAGCGACGATGGAAACGCCCTCAAAGATCTGCTGGACGCTGAAGTGGAAGTCTCCGGCGCTGACGCCGGAAAGTTCGACGACAAGATGCAGCAGACCGGAGTCGTGCTCTACGTTTCCACACTGGAAAGTATCAAGGTTCTCAAGCGCGTCGGCGCCAGCCCATGGTCGCTCGCGATCACGCCTATGGACAGGGTTCTCGCCGGCTATCACGTGAATGATCTTTCGTCGAGGGTCCGGGTGCATGGAATCATTACCTATTACCAGCCCGATTCAGCCATTGTGCTGCAGGACGGCTCGAAGAGCCTGTGGATTGAAACCCATACCCGCGAACCATTGCAGATTGGCGATGAAGCGGACGCAACCGGTTTTCCCAATGCTCACGAACGTGTCTTGACCCTGACCGACGGCGAAGTCCAGGACAAGCACATCTTCCAGCCGATCACACCTCTGTTGGCGACCTGGCAGCAGCTAGGCTACTGGAGCTCCAACAGGCCGGATGGCCACCAGAACGATCTGGTCTCCATTGAAGGCCAAGTGGTTACGGAGGTCCGCGAAGCAATCCAGGACGAGTATGTTCTGGACTCGGATGGCCGGCTGTTTACTGCCATCTACCACCATCCACCTGCATCTGGCGTGCTTCCGCCGATGATGGAGATTCCGTTGGGTTCCAGGATCCGAGTGACCGGCATCTGCTTTATTGAGTCTTCCGATCTGATCAACCCGGGCGAAGAGGTGCCCTTCAATATTCTGCTGCGTTCCTTCGACGATATTACGATCGTCGCCAGACCCTCGTTGCTGAACATTCGCAACCTCCTCTTCATCGTCGGCTTGTTGCTGCTGGTGGTGGTTGGGGCGGGCGTGAGAGCCTGGACCCTGGAGCGCAAGGTGCGCCGGCAAACCGCCG
>Ga0224558_1001728_pt1 | contig 21920 bp, 19 predicted proteins | sample 714S32024metaG_FD_180682 | JGI IMG/M metagenome (GOLD analysis project Ga0224558, IMG submission 180682) | Peat soil microbial communities from Stordalen Mire, Sweden - 717 S3 20-24 | ecosystem: Environmental > Terrestrial > Soil > Wetlands > Peat | place: Sweden: Norrbotten County, Stordalen...
CCTGTCCGGTTCGATAAGCGGGGGTGTGGAAACGAGGCATGGGAAAGCTATTGAGGCACCGGCAAACGAAAGGGCCGGTCTCGGCTAGGCTTTACCTAAACTGTCGCGCCACCCCTCGACTTCACCCCTCGTGCGACTGCTCACGTTCTCACGACGTTTACGACGCTTCCTCAACCACCGCGACTTCCTCCGCCTGCGCGCTCTCGGCGGAAAGCTTGCGCAGCGACAGGCGTTCGCGATGGGAGAGCAACAATCCAACGGGAACCACGGCGACAAACGTCACCAGCCACAGCATGATGCCGCAACTGACCGCGAGTTCCTTGGGGACAATATGAAAAACGTGGTCGAGCGCGCTGATGGTGGCTAGTTGCGACCCTCCGCCGACGCCGGGCAACTGCACCATGGAGCCGATCATGCTGGAGCCCATGAGAAGAAGAACCTTGGTGGCGCTCAAGGCAGCCATAGGTGCGCCATAGGCGTGCGTTACTTCCTTGTAAGACAAGGCAATAACCCACCACATCGCCACCGACACGGCTGACACCTGGAGGAATGCGAATGGGCCGTGAATGGTATTGAGCCCCACGGTAAACTCGCGAATTTTTTGCGCGATGCGATGGCCCAGGTTCTCGGCGAGATGGGAAAAGCGGCCTTCGACCCACTGCGCGATCCGCTTCCCCCGGTAGGCCATCACCACGGCTGCGGAAAGCAGCCCGAGTACGAGCGCAATCAAAGCGTATCCCGTGAGATGAATCCACTCCCTGACTTCCGGCGTTGCGGCTTCAGTAAACGTGCGCAGCTTCGAGGGCAGAAAAATGCCCGCCACCAACAGGACGGTAAAACCGCCGACGTCAAAAATTCGCTCCACCGCCCAGACCGCAACTTGCGAGGCGAACGGCAGGTTTTCTCGGCGGGCTATCAAATAGGGACGAATCAACTCACCCGGCCGGCCGAGCAAGGCGAGTCCTGTGAACCCGATCAAAGTGGGTGGAAGCAAGCCCAGCAGGGATGCGTGCTGGCGCACCGGTCGAAGGAAGATTTTCCATCGCACCGCCCGCAGGAAATAGGCGAAGTAGATGAGCGCTATCCCGTGAAGAATGTGGCGCCAATTCAGCCCGTACTGAAACAGGCGGACCCAGTCGAAGTCCCGCCAGGTGCGAAACTGCAGATAAACCAGCACGGCCAGAACCAGAAAGACGACGGCAGAGGCTGCGTATCGTTTTTTATTCATTCAGTTCTTTTTCATTCCGCCTTGCTGATTCTGTTTGTTGCGGTGCTGATCGTTTGGCGCGCAGCAGAGGAGTGACCGAGTTGCGGCGAGCAAGCCCCCGGAATGAAGGTAAATGAGAGAGGAAGCAGGGTCAACGCTGCGATGTGCGCGCTGGCATGGTGCGCGCTAGATGGTCAACGCGGAGATTCGGCGGCGACCGTCGCGCCGGCGGGTTTCGCAGTGCCCTGGGCGTGGCTCGGAGCCTTGCTCGGAGCCTTGTTCGGCGCTCGGGTGGACGCCGCTTTTTGTTTCGCCGCTTTTTCCTGGGCGGTCTTCTTAGTGTTGTATTCGTGCACGATGCGGGCCACGTAAGCGCGGGTCTCGCGAAATGGAGGCACTCCTCGATACTGCTCGACGCGCTCGGGGCCAGCGTTGTAAGCGGCCAATGCCTTAACCAGATCGAAATCGTAGCGTTCCAGAAGTTCGCGCAAATAGCGGCTTCCGCCCGTGACATTGGCTTGCGGATCGAAGGAGTCGTTCACGCCCAGTTGGCTGGCGGTGCCGGGCATCAACTGCATGAGTCCGCGGGCGCCTTTGGGGGAAACGGCATGCGCGTTGAATCCGCTCTCGGCATGAATGACGCTGTTTACCAGGTCCGGATCAAGATGATAGGCGGCGCTGGCGACGTTCACCACTTCATTCAGTGGGGGCGCAGGCCCGGACTTAGCAGACCCGGATTTCGCAAACGCCGATTTCGCAGACACCGCCGGCGCGGCGACGGAGGCGTGCGAACTCGCGGGCGGTGGCACCGGTAAGGAGAGATCTTTTTCGTAGCCGGTGATCTCCTCCGTAGGCACGTCGGTGAAGTTGGAATCGTCGGCCGCGAGATAGAGGCGAGTTGTTGATCCCATCACCAGGCGATGCTCGTGGCGGATAGTGAAGCCGTTGCGGAGGATAGCTAACTCGGCGGCAGTAGCGGGACGGGCGAGCAGAGCGACGGCTACGGCAAAATTAAAGAAAAGCGCGGCGCCCGTCGCCGCAATTTTCGAAGCCCGAGGCATCGCGAATCGTCTTCTTTGAATCATCTTCTGCAAGTCATCCTCGTCCAATCATCACAAGCTGGTCACGATCGCCGATGGTGTGCGAATCTGTTCAACCACTACCGGGTCAAGCGCTTTTCCGTACAGCGCGTGCTCGATGGCGGCGGCTACGCCGCTTTCGGCGTTCGAACGGGTAAGCGTCCAGCCCCGGGCACGCAACTCTTCGGACGCATTCCCCATGATAAACGGGTGGCCGGCGAACGCAAGCATTTCAATGTCGTTATAGTTATCACCAACGGCCATGACCTGTTCGCGCGTAATGCGCCGGTAATTGGCCCAGCGCTCCAGCGCGTGTCCCTTGGAACAGCCGGCGTTGAGCACATCGACAATCGAAAGATCGCGGCCGGGATACTCGGTGCGCAAAACTGTGATGGGCAGCCCGCAGCTTCCGAGGACTTGCAATACCCGTTGCATGTGCGCGACCGGGCCGCAGAACATGGCCTGCACGGGATCGCAGGTGAGCGCATCCTCGATCGGAACCACGAACCGGATGTACTGCATGTTTTTTTCCAGCCAGCGCTGGATGCTGCCTTCCAGCTGGTCCAGACGCTCGAGCACGATGCTGCCCGAAGGACTGCCGTGATCTTCGCCGTGAAGATCATTGCTGTCAAAAGTCAGAACCGTCTGACCGCGAAATTCCTGCATCACGCGGACGAGTTCGCGGCAGGTCGGTTCCGGGAGCAGGTCGCGGTGGAAAGTTTCTCCGGCCAGCGACCGGGTGACGGCGCCATTCGAGCTGATCAACCAGAGATCAAATCCCAGTTGTTGAGCGATGGGCAGGGCAAAAGTGTGGCGGCGTCCGGTGACCAGGATGATCTCGATGCCTTGGCCATGCACGCGCCGGAGCGTTGCAAGATCGGTCTCGGAAATCTTGAATTCCGGATTGAGCAGGGTGCCGTCTATATCGATGGCGATAAGGCGGAGGCAAGCGGCGGGCACACTCAATTTTAGCATTGGTGGCGGAGCGCCGGCGTCCCCGCCAGGCCGAGACCCTTCGACTTCGCTGATGGCAGGCTCGCGAGACGCCGGGCGCACCACTTTCTTTTGAACCCTTCTTTTTCCTATGCGACAATCATTCCCCACGGAGACTATCGATGAAATTGAGATTTCTTCTGTTGTTTCTGACACTGCTCCCAGTATTTCTCCCTGCCCAGCCGCCGCCGGAAACGGGCAAGCCCTTCGTGGTCGAATACTATTACAAGGCCAAGTGGGGATATGCAGACGAGTTTCTGCAACTCTTCAAGAAGAACCACTACCCGCTCCTGAAGAAACAAGTGGAGATGGGCCGCATCTTCAAAGTCTGGATGGACCAGCCGCGTTATCACACGACGGAAGACGGGCGCTGGGACTATCGCGTGACCATCGTGTTCAAGAACTCGACGGCCGCGAATGAGCCCTTCGACGAAGACGCGCTGAAGAAGCAGCTTTGGCCCGACCAGGCCACCTATGCGAAGGAAGAGCAGCGTCGGTTCGAAATCCTCGTTGGCCATTGGGACTTGCCGATCAAGAACGTAGATCTGGACGGGAAGTAGGTGCCAGGGCGGTCAGTATGGAAGCTGTTTTCGCCGGGGGCCTGCACGCGCTTTTGGGAGTTGTGGGTGGAGAGGGAGAGGGCTGATTGAAATCTGCGCTGCTGGTAATCGATGTTCAGGTCGGTCTGGTGAGCCTGATGCCGCTGGAACTGCAGGATCGTGTTTTGTCGAATATCGCGGTTCTGCTGAGCAAGGCGCGCTCCTCTGGAATACCCGTCTTGTTCATCCAGCACGACGGTCCCAAGGGACATCCCATCGAAGCCGAGACTGCGGCGTGGGCGATCCATCCTTCGATTCCTCCGCTCAGTGGAGAGCCCGTCATCAGAAAGAAGGCCTCGGACTCTTTCTACGAGACAAGACTCGCAGAAGAACTTCAGACCCGCAAAATCAGCCATCTCATCATTGCCGGTGGCATGACCGAATACTGCATCGATACCACTTGCCGCCGAGCAGTTACGCTGGGCTATGATGTGACGCTGGTAGCCGACGCGCATCTCACTCGCGATAACCCGGTTCTAACGGCCTCGCAGATTATTGAGCACCACAACCTCCTCCTCGATGGCTTTGCTGCCGGAATCCATTCCATCAAGGTCACACCGGCGGGCGAGATTTTTCCCTGAAACTCACCGGCGCCCTCCGCCAACACCGCCCAATGCGTTGTAGATGCCGTTAAAGTGGTTTTCTCGGGGATTCAGGCGAGCCCGTTTGCAAAAAGCTCATCGGCTGAGAGAACATAATCGGTTTGCATACATCCCTCGGTTCCTACAAGGAAGCAGCCAAATATGGCGAAGCTGAAAAAGTCCCCCCCAGCAGCAGTGAAGAGCACACTAAAGAGAACAGGCAACAAGGTGGCGAGCGTCGAGATTAACTCCATCGGGTCCCCAAGCGAAGCACCCAGAGGCGCCGGGCGTGACGGCGCGATCGAGCCAGCCAAAGGCAAGCTAGGCGTGATGATTCCGGGCATGGGTGCAGTCGCGACGACGTTTGTGGCAGGAGTGGAAGCGGTACGCAAGGGAATCGCCCACCCCATCGGCTCGCTCACGCAGATGGGCACCATCCGTCTGGGCAAGCGCACCGATGGCCGGTCTCCCAAAATTAAGGAGTTCGTTCCTCTCGCCGGCCTCAACGATCTGGTCTTCACCGGCTGGGACATTTTCGAAGACAACATGTACGCGGCCGCCCGCAACGCCGGCGTGCTGGAGCGCGACCTGCTCGACAAAGTGAAAGGGCGGCTCAGCGCCATCCAGCCGATGAAGGCGGTATTCGATCACAACTACGTCAAGAAGCTCGACGGCCCGAACGTGAAGAAAGGGAAGAACAAACTGGACCTGGCCGAGCAACTTCGCCAGGACATCCGCGACTTCAAGAAGTCGAGTCACGCCAGCCGCCTGATCACCATCTGGTGCGCCTCGACCGAGACCTTCATTAAGCCCAAGGCCATTCATCAGAGTGTGAAGTCGCTCGAAAAGGCGATGCTGCAGAACGACAAGAACATCGCGCCCTCGATGGTCTATGCCTACGCCTCGCTCATGGAGGGCGTGCCCTTCGCCAACGGTGCGCCCAACCTGACCGTTGACATACCTGCGATGCTCGAACTCGCGCGTGCGCGCGAAGTGCCCATCTGCGGCAAGGATTACAAGACTGGCCAGACGCTGCTGAAGACCGTGCTCGCCCCCGCCTTCAAGGCGCGCCTGCTAGGGCTGAGCGGATGGTATTCGACGAACATTCTAGGCAATCGCGACGGCGAAGTGCTAGACGACCCCGGATCGTTTAAAACCAAGGAGGAATCGAAGCTCGGAGCCCTGGAACACATTCTCCAGCCGGCTCTGTATCCGGAGCTCTACGGCAATATTTTCCACAAAGTTCGCATCAACTATTACCCGCCGCGTGGCGACAACAAAGAAGGCTGGGACAACATCGATATCTTCGGATGGCTAGGCTATCCCATGCAGATCAAAGTAGACTTCCTGTGCCGCGACTCGATTTTAGCCGCTCCGATCGTACTTGACCTGGTGCTATTCCTAGATCTAGCGCAGCGCACGCCGGAGCTTCGCCACCTGGGCATTCAGGAATGGTTAAGCTTCTACTTCAAGTCCCCAATGACCGCGCCGGGCCTATATCCGGAGCACGATCTGTTCATCCAACTGATGAAGCTGAAGAACACGTTGCGCCACTTGAAGGGCGAAGAGTTAATCACTCATCTGGGACTGGAGTACTACGACTAGAGCGTGTCGGATAGCTCGTAGCTCGTGTGGCGCGGGCGCCCTCGCCCGCGTTGGTTTAGATAATGCGCACCCCTCACCACACCGTTTTGAGTAGAGGACAGTTGCGTATTCTCTCGTCTCGAGTGACCAAGGTCAGACCTTCCGCTCGAGCCGTAGCCCCAATCAGCCGGTCCGCCGGATCACGCGGATAGTCCTCGGGGAACTGTGCCGCCAGGGCCGCAATCTCCGCAGTAATCGGCCGCATCGTCACTCCTTCGAGAAATCGAAGTAGCGAGGTTTCGACTGTACCGTATCCTTGGATCCCTCCGGACGCAATCTGCCACGCCACCTCGTAAGCAGTTATCGCCGACACTGCCAGACCGTCGCCACGGCGTGCGCGGCGAATTGCCGAGGCTGCGGCTCTCGAAAGCCGCTTCGAGTCGGCGACCGCCCAGATCAGTACGTGGGAGTCAAGCAGGATCACGAGGACTCCCACCCGTCGATAGGGGACTCGATAGCGCCGACGATGCGGAACACTCCCTCTAGCCTCCCAATAAAATCGTCCTTGTTATCGTCTGCCGGCACCAATTTGGCAACGGGCTTCCCCCGCTTGGTGATGATCAACGGCTCCCGCGTAGAGCGCACGTCTTCCATGAGCGTCAGACAGCGCGCCTTAAATTCCCCAGCTGCAATTTTCTTCATGGTCAGATTATAGCGTACATGGTCATGTGAAGGCGACCATTTGTCGAGATCTCAGCGACCGCCCGGTTTTCTGCGGCAGTTCCCCGATCCACTTCTGAACCATGGCAACGCCAGGATGAACGGTGTAAGGCCTGAGTGTTCCTTTTGCGGGAGACACGGGCACCTCCTGAGCGCTCGATAATTCGCCCGACATGATACACAATTCCGGCCCCGGTTCACGATAGAATCTTCCGATGGCGGCAAAGAAGCACGAAGCTCGGCGCTCCGAAGCTGGACACGACACGCGCTACATAAAACTGCAGAAGAACTACTGCTTCGCCTGCGGCAAGAACAATCCTGACGGCATGCGCCTGCGCTTCACCTACGACGAAGACCGCGACTGTTTCGTTTGCCGCTTCCGCTTGGGCAAGCGCTACACCGGACCGCCCGGACACTCGCACGGCGGCATTATCGCGACCATCCTCGACGAAGCCATGGGCAAGGTCAACAAACTGCGTCATGTGGTGGCCATGACTTCCGAGATGACCGTGAACTACCTGAAGCCGGTCCCGCTGAAACAGCCGCTGCGCGTGGAATCGCGCGAGGTGAAGGTGGAGGGCCGGAAGCACATCAACATGGCCGAGATCCTGAACGAAAAAGGGGAAGTCCTGGCCCGCAGTCAGGGCTTGTTCATAGCGATCGATCCGCACAAAATGTTCGCAAGATTTGTGGACCGCTAATGTTCGTGTGGTGACGGGCTCGTGTGGTGACGGGGCTATGCCCCGTCCAAGCCAAACGAAGCTCGGCAGTTTGCCAGCGGACACAGCAACTCCGGTCCAGCCATAATTCGCCGGGGGTACCGCGAATGGCAAACCGGCTGTAAAATTGAGACGAAGCCCAGGAAGAGGGTAGACCCATGTCGCAAAACAACGGACACAACACCACCAGCCTCCGCCTGAAGACCGGCCTCGCCGAAATGCTAAAGGGCGGAGTAATCATGGACGTCACCACCGCGAAACAAGCGGAGATCGCCGAGCGCGCCGGAGCCGTAGCGGTGATGGCGCTGGAGCGCGTCCCGGCGCAAATTCGCGCCGAAGGCGGAGTAGCGCGCATGGCCTCGCCGAAGGTGATTCGCGAAATCATGGCGGTGGTAGATATTCCGGTCATGGCGAAGTGCCGCATAGGCCATTTTGCCGAAGCGCAGATCTTGCAGGAGTTGGGCGTAGATTACATTGACGAGTCCGAAGTGCTAACCCCCGCCGACGAAGCGCATCACGTCGACAAGCAGGCGTTCACAGTTCCATTCGTCTGCGGCGCCCGCAACCTGGGCGAAGCTCTAAGGCGCATAGCCGAAGGCGCGGCCATGATTCGCACCAAGGGCGAAGCTGGGACCGGAGACGTAGTGCACGCCGTCCGTCACATTCGCCAGATTGTGCTGGAGATGAAAATTCTAACCGTGCTCGGCGAAGAAGAACTCTACGCGAAAGCCAAGGAGCACGGAGCGCCCTACGAACTGGTTAAGATGGTGGCGCGAGACGGCAAGCTCCCCGTGCCCAATTTCTCAGCCGGAGGAATCGCGACTCCAGCCGACGCCTCGCTAGTAATGCAACTCGGAGCCGAAGCGGTATTCGTAGGTTCAGGCATCTTCATGAAGAACTCAACCGAATTCGCCGACCCCGTCGAAGCCGAGAAGCGCGCGAAAGCGATAGTGCAGGCAGCAACGCATTTCAAGGACCCTAAAGTGTTACTTGAAGTCAGCGAGAATCTGGCGGGAGCGATGAAGGGACTGGCCGTGTCCACGCTCGATGAGGCGCACCTGCTGCAAACCAGAGGGTGGTAAATACTACGACTGATGCGACGCTTGAGTAACAACGCAATCGAAATCGACCCATATGATCCCTGTTACTGCGGCAGCGATAAGAAGGTGAGATTTTGCTGCCGACTGGCCGGTGATAACGGCGAGATTGCTCGATCCTCCCCCTCAAACTGCACACCGCCCGGTCCTCAGACCGGGCTCGCCAATCCTCGTTGTTATGCCCGCGCATTAAACGACTGCAGCACCGAGATGAGCGGCGAACATCTATTCAGCGAAGTCACGCTGAACCTGTTAGCGGGCCCCGACGGCAGGATCGTAAGAGCAGGCTACCCGTGGCAAGAAGAAGGCGAAGTTCAGCTACTGACACCCTCCACTTGCAAAGCGAATGTACTCTGCAAGCGGCACAACAATGCTGTGTCTTCCATCGACGCAACGCAGGACGATTTCTCAAGGCGGTTCTGCGAACCCCGGATTTTCTACGGGGCCACGAAATGCGCGTCCTCATGCTAAGCGGGGACGACCTAGAGCGATGGATGCTAAAAACGCTTTGCACCCACATCGTCGTCGTGCGCAAGTTTGGCGATAACTGGGAGCCTCCCGTGCCGTGGCTCGACATCCTGTGGGGTATGAAACCATTTCCTTCCGGCTGCGGGCTTTACTTCAACCAAAGCATTGGGGAGACCTCGCCCGACGCGCCGAGACTCGGGCTTCGTGTGATGAGTTGTCCGGGCATTGTCGGACCGACCGGAACCAACATTCAACTTGGAGCCCACCGGTTCGCGCTGGCGATGATCGCGCCGACCGCCCAACAGGCGCCCGGCTCAGCGCTCCAGACGCAGTACTATCGCCCCACAGACTTCGTAATCAATTTCGGGAAGTCCGAAGTCGTCTACTCCTTTGGATGGGGCGACTCAGTCACTCCTCGCCGAATTGGCATGTCATGGGCGCCGAACGTCTAAAAGGCGATGATCAGTCGAGCGACAGGTGGCCTACCCTAACTCCCCAGGCGGGTGGGCCACATCTAACTGGGCGGCATAGCCTGAACTGTCTTTGACGCTGACATCAATTAACTGGGGGGCGCCACTTCTCACGCTTTTTGAGAAGTGGCCTGCCGGGCAGTCCTCAGTTTCTGGCTTCCCGCGCAAGCGGACCTTCTGCGGTGCTCCCCAGAAATCCAAAAGCCCCGCTGGTCAGGCGGGGCTCGGCAAAATTGCCAGTCGGTACGCCACCTTTCAAACATAATCATCATAGCAAACGTCACAATCAACCTGTGATGACGCTCACATACGGTCCACCTCGCCCGATGCAACAATGTTCAAAGAATGTTGCAGCGAGAAGTGTCTCCGTCTCCAGAGACGGCCCAGACGCATCTCGCGAGAGCTGCATAGGTACTCTTTGATAACTTATTGTCGGCGCGACCGAGATGCCCGAATCCCGCCCAAATCGGGACAGAACGAAGGATTTTGGACCTAACTCCTTATTCCGGAATATTTTCCATATAACCCCTTTGCGTTCTATGTTTTGAAAGTTTTCCACAGCCTAACCCGCTCATTCTAATATCAGGGGGGTGGGGGGTAGTAGTAAACACGGGTTAATAACCCAACAGTAAACAAGAGCCTTCCGACCCCAAGCCCGAATCCCCTCCAACGCCGAACCGGTCGATCGCGCGATGCTTTGCATCCCCTGCAAATAAGAGTCGCCACGAGTAGTCGTATAAAATCAGCTCACATCGTTCTTGGCCAACGACGAACGACCAACGACTAACGACCGAGCTTGACCAACGACGAACGACCGAACAACCATGAAAATCGGAGTCCTCGCACTCCAGGGCGATTTCGACGCACACCGCCGCCGTCTAGAGGAACTCGGCGCGGAAGTTGTCCTGGTCAAAAAGCCGGAACAACTGAATGACCTCGACGGCCTCATTATTCCCGGAGGCGAGTCGGGAACATTTCTCAAGCTCCTCGGTGAAGACGGATTCGCGAAGCTGCGGGATTTCGTGCTCGCGAAGCCGACCTTTGGCACGTGCGCGGGATGCATCCTGCTGGCGGCAGAAGTAGAGAATCCAAAGCAGGCCGGCCTGGGCGCGCTCGACATCACCGTGCGCCGCAATGCTTACGGACGGCAGATCGACAGCTCCATCCGCGAAGGCCTATTTCTTAACAGTCCCATCGAAATGGTCTTCATCCGCGCTCCGAAGATCGAACGCGTGGGTGAAGGCGTCGAAGTGATTGCGACGGAAGGTAAGGACGAATCCCCGGTGCTGGTGCGCAAGGGCAAGACGCTGGCGGCGACGTTCCATCCGGAGTTGAGCGACGATCCCCGCATTCACCAATACTTTCTGGAATTGGTGGCGAAGCTGTGAAATCCTGATCTCACGTCTGCATGGAACCTGCTCCCGAAATAGAAGTTAGCCGCGTGTCGTTTGCCTCGTACGCGCGCCTGCTGCGCGGCAACCGGAACTTTCGCCGCTTGTGGAGCGCACAGGTCGTCAGCGAAATCGGCGACTGGTTTTACACGCTGGCTATCTACAACCTGCTGCTGCAACTCACCGGACGCGCCGGATCGGTGGCGCTGGCGCTGGTGCTGCAAGTTCTGCCGCAAACCGTGATCGGGCCGACTGCGGGCGTGGTGAACGATCGGCTGCGGCGCAAGCGCGTGATGATCGCCTCGGACATCGGGCGCACGTTGATCGTCCTCTGCATGCTGCTGATTCGCTCGAAAGCAATGGTGTGGCTGGTCTATCCGCTGCTGATGGCGGAAACCTTGCTGGCAGCTTTTTTTGAACCGGCGCGCAATGCCGTGATCCCGAACATTGTGGAGCGGGAAGACGTGGTGCTGGCGAACACGCTCTCCTCATCCACCTGGAGCGTCAATCTCATGATAGGCGCGACCCTGGGAGGCGTGGTCGCGGCGCTGCTGGGCCGCGATGCCGTCTTTCTGCTGAATGCGCTGTCGTTTGTAGTTTCAGCCGCGTTGATCTGGAGGATGCGTTTCGCCGAGCCCCATGCCGAAGGTGCTCGGCGGTTCGAGGCGCGAGAGTTGGTGGATTTTTCGCCGATCCTCGCGGGAATCCGCTACGTGCGGGCGCATGTTCGTTTGCGCTCGACGATTTTTGTAAAGTTCGGACTCCTGATCATCGGGCCGGGCTGGGTGCTCTTCACGGTGATGGGACAAAAGGAATTCGCTGTCCGCTGGCATGGCATGGCGCCCGAACGCGGCGCGTTTCTCGGGATGAGCCTGCTGCTCGGCGCCCGCGGACTAGGCGCGCTGCTCGGGCCACTTTTGGCCGCCCCATGGGCGGGGCACTGGAAGCATCGCCTGGAAGTCGCGATCTTTTGGGGATACCTCGCAGCGGCCGCCGGCTACACGCTGGTCGGTGTGTCAGGGCATCTCTGGCAGGCCTGTTTGTGCGTAATGCTGGCGCACTCTGGAGGTTCGATCGTGTGGGTGTTCTCGACCACTCTGTTGCATCTGCAAAGCGACGACAAGTTTCGCGGGCGCGTCTTCGCCGCCGACCTCGGCCTCTGCATGTTCACCATCGCCGCGGGGGCGTATCTTGCCGGACGCTTCGTGGATTGGGGTTTCGCCGCGCGTAACGTAGCCAGCGTCGCGGGCATGTTGATGCTGATTCCGGCGGCGCTGTGGGGATTGTCGATCACCCGATTCAGGCGAGACGGTCAATCTTCGCCGCCAGGATGAAATCCGACTCGGTCAGCCCATCCACCGCGTGCGTCCAGGTTGTGATTTCGACCTTGCCCCATCCCAGCAAAATGTCGGGATGATGGCCCTGCTCCTCGGCCAGTTCGCCAACTCGATTCACAAAGGCGAGGGCCGACAGGAAATCCGGGAACTTGTAGGTGCGCACCAGGTGATGTTCCTCGACAATGTTCCACCGTCCAGGTTCCTCCAACTGCTGATGAATCTCCGTAAGTTTCTTTCCCTTCAGCGGCGGTGTACCGCCGCGGCAGGGGACGCATTTCCGGTCTGCAAGCATAGGCCTCCTCGTGCTGTCTTAGATGCTGGGCAGGTTCGAGCGACGCAGCAGAAACGCAAGAACTTCGATCGCGTGCCGGTGGCTGGAGGTCATAGCTACCGTTGCGCTGGAAAGTTAAGACGAAGTCCAACCCGGTAGAGGATGGGCGGGCCAATATTGACGATGGGTGTGCGCGCTACCTGGTAACGCTGGTCGAGCAGATTCTCGGCAGCGGCAAATACTTCGAGGTGCCGTGTCAGGGCGCGGCCCAGTTGCAGGTCCATGGTGTAGAAGCGATCCAGCGGAAACTGGTTCTGGTCGTCATCGAATTGCTGCCCCACGAAACGTCCCTGCAGGCTGAGCAGAAGCCGCGAAGGATTCCAGTAGCGAGCTTCCCAGGTGAAGACATTGCGCGGGACTTGCGCCACCTCCAGGCCCACCAGAGAGACTGAGGGAGGCGAAGGATAACTCACGACCGTGGCCGCGGTGAATTCGTAGCCCGCGGAAATCTGAATGTCGCGGTTGACGCGCACCACCCCGTCGATCTCGACGCCGCGCGAACGTATGCGGCCGAGGTTTTCTTTTTCCCGGGTAATCAACGATGGAGTCTGGCTAAGGGTGACGTTCTGGACGGGATCAACGATGTCGCTCCAGAAAAAAGTTCCGCGCAAGTCGAGCTTGCGGTTCCATCCCGTAACGTTCGCTCCAGCCTCCGCTCCGGTCATGCGCTCGGCGTTGAGGTAAGGATTGTTGTTGGTCTGGATGTCGCCCACTCGGAACGGGCGGTAGAGCTCATTCAGAGTGGGCGCGCGAAAGGCGCGGTATATGGAACCCGTGAGCGAGACATGACTGTTCAGCGATCGCAGCACCGACAGGCGCGGGTCAAAAGCCGTTGCATTGCGGGCCGGGAAAAGCGTGCTCGGTGACTTGCACGTGCCGGAAACCGGCGTGCAGATTGAACTGTCGTTGAAATTGCTCCAGCCGTCAAACCGCCCGGCCAGAATGATGGTCCACTTTTGGCGCAAGCGCAGAATGTCTTCGCCGAACCACCCCAGATTGCGCTGCCGTCCTCCGGCCGCAGTGTTATGGGTGTGCGTGCCCGACGAATAGAATTGATCATCGCTCGCGCCCATGACTTCCATGAGGTCCATACCTGCGATCAGCGTCTGGCTCTTGCCGAGCAGGTGCGTCCACTGCGCACCGCCGCCGCCGACCTGTTCCGGGACATGCTGAATGTCGGTCAGCGATTCGCTGTCGCGATCGGCGGCGACGGCGGAGAACACCTCGTCGTATCCCTGCACCAGGCCGTAGGCGCGGAGGCTCAGCGAATCATCGCTGCCCAGTTGCCGGTCGAGGCCGAAAGCGCCTTCGCCCGAACGCGTATCGTTGGTTTCGAGCAGCGTGCCATTGTGCCGGAACTCGGTGAAGAAATTGCCGCGTCCAAAGATTCTTCCCTGGTCGCCGAGCTTGTGGCCGAGGTTCAGATCGACCGTCGCGTCTTCAGCATTGGCGGCGGTATCGATGCTGCCACGAAGATAACTGGGTACGACCACGAAGCCATCGCTGCGGAACATCTCCGACGCGAGCGAGACGTCCCACGGGCCAGCGCGCGTTCCAGTCCAGAAGGAAAGATCGGGAGTGCGCTCGTTGCCATAGGAGGTCTCCAGGTTGATCGCCGGAGCCTGCGGCTGGCGCGTGACGAACTGCACAACTCCGCCGAGCGCGTCGCTGCCGTAGAGATTCGAAGCACCGCCGCGGAATACCTCGACCGTCGAGAGCGCCTCGCGTGGAATGCGATCCCAGTAGACCCAGCCGCCGAAGGCATCGACCAGAGGCAAGCCGTCTTCAAGAACCAGAGCGCGGCTGGCAGCAGTGCCGCCCAGTCCGCGCAGCGAGACGCCTTGGTTGGAGGCAACCGCGAAGCGGCTGTCGGAGCGTCGATAAAGCGAAAATCCGGGAACCTGGCGGAGCACGTCGTCGACCCGCAGGGCAGGAGTGGCGGCAATATCGGGAGTGGAAAGCAGAACCGTGCTGCCCGGAGTCTCCGAGAGGCGAACCTCGGTGCGGGCCGCTAAGACTGTGACTTGCTCGTTAGCGGATAAAGGCCGCAAGACGATTTCCAGGTGGGCGATTTCCGGGTGCGTAATTTCCGGGTGCGTGATTTCTGGATGCGTAGCCTGATTCGCTTGAACCCGCCAGGATTGGCTTGCGACGGTGAATCCCGCGGCGCTCACTTCGACCGTTCCGGTTGTGCCCAGCACATGGGGAAACGAGAACCGGCCAACGTGATCCGTTTCAGTCGTCGCGCGAAAGGCATCGCTTCGCAGGTTGACCGTCGCGTGTGCAATCGCGGCGCCGCTCGTATCGCGGACGACCCCCTCCACTTGCGTTGTCTGGGCGGACAGACCAGGAAAAGCCAGAGCTACGAAAAACAAGGGCAGAATGAGGATGAGGGTTGGTCTGCGGTGCAGCATCGAAGCGATAAGCTTACAACAACTTACTTTTCTTGAGTTGATCGCCGGAGGTAGAGGCGCGCCGAGCTTCGCTCGGCTGGGACGGGCGAGGGCGCCCGTCCCCACACGAGCTAAGTCCACACGAGCTAAGGTTTCAACCTAGAACGGAATATCTTCATCCGTAATCGGAGAACTGCCGGCTGGGGCGTGCTCCGGTTCGGGCGCGCTCTGGTCGAAGTTGTTGCCGCCCGCGGATGCCGAGACCCCGCGCGTGCTGCCGGCGTGCTCGCCACCACCGCCTTCGCCGCGTCCGCTCAGCAGAACGATGTCGTTGCCCACGATCTGAGTCATGTATTTCTTCTGACCGGTTTGCTTGTCGTCCCAGGAGTCGGTTCGGATGCGGCCTTCGATATAGACTTTGCCGCCCTTCTTCAGATACTCTCCGGCGATCTCCGCCAGCCGTTCCCAGAGCACGATGTTGTGCCACTCGGTGCGGTCCTGCCAGTTGCCGTCTTTGTCCTTGTAGCGCTCGTTGGTGGCCAGGGAAAATTTCGCCACCGGCTTGCCCTGCGGCGTGTACTTGATTTCGGGATCCTTGCCGAGGTTTCCAATCAGAATGACTTTGTTTACGCTTTTCATGAGTGCGGGCTCCTTCGTCGAGACGCTGACCTTCGAGACGCTCACTATAGCAGAATTGGGCGACCCCTTGGCGGTGTCGCACGTACTAAGAATATGTGATGAATCGGGAGCGGGGTTCCGGGGGGAGCCGATTTGCCCCAACTGTAGAGACGCGGCTTGCCGCGTCTCCCGAAGCGAAACAACCATCTCCATCTTCTATGCAAACATCTGAAACAGCATGAGGTAAACGATCACGCCCGTCACCGAGACGTACAACCAGATTGGAAACGTCCAGCGGGCGATGGCCCGATGCCGGTCAAATTGCTCACGCAGCCCACGGGTCAACGTAATCAACACCATGGGTACAATAACGATGGCTAGGATCGTGTGCGAGATCAGGATGGTGAGATAGAGGATCCGCGCCCATCCCGTACCGCGAAAATACACGATGCCGCCGTGATGTGGCCAGTGATAGTAAACGTAAGACACGAGGAAAAGCGAAGAGGTACCGAATGCGGTCAGCATCACCGCGCGATGCGCCGCGATCTTGCCGCGCGCGATAAGCATCCGCCCTGTAACCAGCAGCACGGCGCTCGATCCGTTGAGTGTCGCGTTGATCTTGGGAAAAATTGAGTAGTCGGTCATGGAAGAAGTTTAGTTGTACGGGGAAGGGAGCGTGTTGGCAAGGTCAGAGGTCAGAGGTCAGATTGCAGAGGTGAAGAGCAAGGGCGGCTTTTACCTCTGCAATCTGACCTCTCACCTCTGACCTCCCACCTCTCGCTCCCTCGCCTCGCTTGCGTATAGAATATGCACACGATGCCTGACCTATGGAGCCCTCAGCCGCCGCCCCCGGCGGCCACAAAGGAATCCGGTGCGCGCACCCTGCCCGTGGTGGCGGTTTGGGCACGCGATCTGCTGGTCTCGCTCGTCATCTCCGCTTTCATCATTATATTTCTTTATCAGCCGGTGAAAGTGGAAGGCACCAGCATGATGCCCGGCCTCGAAGACCAGGAGCGGATTTTCGTCAACAAGTTCGTCTATCGCTGGGAGCCCATCCAGCGCGGCGACATCGTCGTCTTCCGCTATCCGCGCGACACGTCGAAAAGCTACATTAAGCGCGTCATCGGCGTCGCCGGCGACCGAGTCCGCATCGAGAACGGCCAGGTCTACGTGAACGGCGAGGCGCTCGACGAAGACTACGTTCCCAGCGATTACGCGGATGCCCGTTCTTATGGCGAAGTCAAGGTTCCGCCGAATAGCTTCTTCGTTCTCGGCGATCATCGCACGATGTCGAACGACAGCCGCGACTTCGGTACCGTGAACGAACGCTACATCTACGGCAAAGCCGTCTTCGGGTATTGGCCTATGGAGAAGCTGGGGCGCTTACGCTAGCTGTCAGCCGTCAGCCATCAGGAAATGCGTTTTGTGGCCATGCTTCATCTATATCCCAGAATAGAGCTGGTCTTCTTGATGGCTGGCGGCTGATGGCACGGCTGACAGCTAAATCTGCTGACACCCTCTCACACTCCTGCTAGAATCGATAAAATCCACTCCCAGGAGTTCTAATGCAAGCGATCCTTGCGCTGGAAGACGGCAGAGTCTTCCGAGGCAAAGGCTACGGCGCTAAAGGCGAGTGCTCCGGCGAAGTCGTTTTTAATACTTCCATTACCGGCTACCAGGAAATTTTCACCGACCCGTCGTACGCCGGGCAGATGGTCGTCCTGACCAACCCCGAAATCGGAAACTACGGCACCAATCCCGAAGACAGCGAAGCGGTGCGTCCATACATCGAGGGGCTGATCGTGCGCGAGTTCTCGAAAGTCAGTTCCAACTGGCGCTCGCAGCAGGTCACGGACGAGTTCATGGAGCAGTTCAAGATCCCGGTGCTCGCCGAGATTGACACGCGCGCCCTGGTCCGCCACCTGCGAGATAACGGCGTGATGCGCGGCGTGATCTCGACGCTCGAAGACGATACCGACAAACTCGTCGCCAAGGCGCGCGCCATCCCGAAAATGGATGGCCAGGATCTTGCCAAAGTTGTCTCGACCAACCACACCTACGTGTGGGAGACGGGCGAGCGCTCGCACCTACCGGACGAAATTGTCGGCGTCAAAGACGAGCCGGCGCGCTTCCACGTGGTCGCCTATGACTTCGGCATCAAGCAGAACATTCTGCGCAAGCTGCGCGGAGAAGGCTGCAAGGTTACCGTTGTCCCGGCACAAACGACGGCGGAAGACGTGCTGGCGCTGAAGCCCGACGGAGTGTTCCTGTCGAACGGCCCGGGCGATCCCGAGCCTTGCACCTATGCGGTGGACAACATCCGGCGACTAATGGGAAGGCAGCCGATTTTCGGAATTTGCCTGGGACATCAACTTGTGGGCATAGCGCTCGGAGGGAAGACCTTCAAGCTGAAATTCGGCCACCACGGCGGGAATCATCCCGTAAAGCAGTTGGCCACCGGCAAGATCGAAATCACTGCGCATAACCATAACTTCGCCGTCGATCCCGATTCGCTCCCGCAAAGCGAAGTTGAATTGACGCACATGGACCTAAACGACCAGACGCTCGAAGGCATGCGCCACCGGAATTTGCCGCTATTTACAGTGCAGTACCACCCCGAGGCCGCGCCGGGGCCACACGATTCGCACTACTTGTTCAAAGATTTTGTGAAAATGATGGAGGAGTGCAAGCGGTGAAGGACCAAAGCGTCTTCTACGTTTACGCTTTGAAAGATCCGCGATCGAATCCCGCTCGCCCTTTTTATATTGGCAAAGGTGCTGGGACTCGCGCCTGGGAGCACGAACTTCGTGCCGATCAATCCGCCAAGGGTGAGCGGATAAGGCAAATTCATGCTGCGGGACTGGAAGTGCTCACGGTCAAGTTGGTCGAAGGGCTATCTGAAGCCGAGTCTCTGAGGATTGAAGCGGAATTGATCAGCGCATTTGGAACGGAAGATCGCGGCGGTCTTCTTACAAATGCGGTAGTGCCGACAGGTGTGGCGCTAGGTAGGAGTCGCGGCGTAGTTGTTCCGTCGGGCGTGGTTGAAAAAGCTCAGATCGCCCTCGACCACTTGAAAAGCGCAGTGTTTGAGACGACACGAGCTAACAAGGACGGCATAACTAATTACGAGGTCGCTAAGTGCCTCGGGCTGCAGAGCGACTATGGGGGTGGCTCTAAGAATTATTTAAGCTACAGCCTGCTTGGGATCTTGATGCGTGACGGAAAGATCAAGCGGCTTCAAAACAAGAAGCACATAGCGGCGGTCAGATAGCTCAATGCCAAAACGAACTGACATCTCGAAAATCCTAATCCTCGGCTCCGGCCCCATCGTCATAGGCCAGTCGGCCGAGTTCGACTACTCCGGCACGCAGGCTTGCAAGGCGCTCAAGTCGGAGGGCTTTGAAGTCGTGCTGGCCAACTCGAATCCAGCCACCATCATGACCGATCCTGAATCAGCCGACCGCACTTACATCGAGCCGCTTACCCGCGAATATCTCGAAGAGATTATTCGCGTCGAGCGCGAGCTGTCGCCAGGCGCGGGCTTTGCCCTTCTGCCCACGGTTGGCGGACAGACCGCGCTCAACCTCGCTATCGAACTTTCCGACGGCGGCGTGCTGGAAAAGTACAACGTGCATCTGATCGGCGCGCAGATAAGCGCCATCAAGAAGGCCGAAGACCGTCTCTTTTTCAAAGATGCCATGCAGCGCATCGGGCTCGACGTCCCGAAATCAGCGCTCGTCAACAATCTGAAAGATGGCATCGAATTCGCCGGCAAGATCGGCTTTCCGGTCATCATTCGTCCGTCGTTCACGCTCGGCGGAACGGGCGGCGGCATCGCCTACAACCGCGAAGAACTGATGGAAGTTCTCGCCCGCGGCCTCGATCTCTCGCCGGTGCATGAGTGCCTGATCGAAGAGTCCGTGCTCGGATGGAAAGAGTACGAGCTCGAGGTGATGCGCGACACCAAAGACAACGTCATCATCATCTGCTCGATTGAAAATTTCGATCCCATGGGCGTGCATACCGGCGACTCCATCACCGTCGCCCCGGCGCAGACGCTCACCGACCGCGAGTACCAGGTGATGCGCGATGCGGCGATTGCCGTGATCCGCGAGATCGGCGTCGAGACCGGTGGATCGAATATCCAGTTCGCCGTCAATCCCTCGACCGGGCGCATGGTGGTGATCGAGATGAACCCACGCGTCTCGCGGTCGTCGGCGCTCGCGTCAAAAGCCACCGGTTTCCCCATCGCGAAAATTGCCGCCAAGCTGGCTATCGGCTATACCCTCGACGAGATTCCGAACGACATCACGCGCAAGACTCCAGCCTGCTTCGAGCCCACGCTCGACTACGTGGTCGTCAAGATTCCGAAGTGGCAGTTCGAAAAATTTCCCGGCGCCGACGAATCGCTCGGCCCGCAGATGAAATCCGTCGGCGAAGTGATGGCCATCGGCCGCACCTTCAAGGAAGCCTTGCAGAAGGGAATCCGCGCGCTTGATACCGGCAAGCGCGTGGGCTCGGAAAAAATCGAGCCCAAGATCCTCACCCAGCGCCTGGTAACGCCGCATCCCGAGCGGCTCTCCTACGTGCGCTACGCCATTCGCCAGGGGCACACCATCAAGCAAATCGCGAAGATGACCTCGATCGATCCCTGGTTCCTCTACCAGCTCAAAGAGATTAACGACATGCAACTTGAGCTGGAAAAGCATCCGATGGAATCGATCCCCGCCGATCTGCTGCGCGAAGCGAAACGTATGGGATTCTCCGACGGACGGCTCGCCGGCACTTGGCGTCTGGATGGCAAAGGCGGCCAGGAACAAGTTCGCCACTTCCGCAAGAAGCACGGCCTCAAGCCGGTCTACAAGCGGGTCGATACCTGCGCGGCGGAGTTCGAAAGCTACACTCCTTATCTCTACTCCACCTACGAAGAAGAAGATGAGGCCGCGCCCACAGCGAAGAAAAAAGTCGTCATTCTCGGTTCCGGCCCCAACCGCATCGGGCAGGGAATTGAATTCGATTACTGCTGCTGCCATGCCGCCTACGCGCTGCGCGAGGATGGCTACGAAACCATCATGATCAACTGCAATCCCGAGACGGTCTCGACCGATTACGACACCAGCGACCGCCTCTACTTCGAGCCACTCACGCTCGAAGACGTGTTCGCCGTCTGCGAGCACGAAGCATCGGCAGGCGCGCCAGTCGGCGTAATCGTGCAGTTCGGCGGCCAGACGCCGCTGAATCTCTCGTTGCCGCTCAAAGCCGCCGGCGTCAACATCATCGGCACCACGCCCGAATCGATCGATCTGGCGGAAGACCGCAAGCGTTTCGGAAAACTGCTGGAGGAACTCGACATACCGCAAGCCCCCGGAGCCATGGTCGCCTCGGTTGAGGAGGCGGTCGAAGCCGCGAAGAAAATCGGATTCCCGGTGCTGGTGCGGCCTTCGTATGTCCTCGGAGGCCGAGCCATGGTTATCGCCTACGATGAAGACACGATTCAGCAGTATATGAAGCAGGCTGTCGAGTATTCGCAAGACCGCCCTGTGCTTATCGACAAATTCCTGGAAGACGCAATTGAAGTCGACGTAGACGCGCTCTCCGACGGCGAGGACGTCGTCATCGGCGGCATCATGCAGCACATCGAGGAAGCCGGCATCCACTCCGGCGATTCGTCCTGCGTGCTGCCCGCCGTCGACATCCCCGAGCCGCTGCTCATTCGCATGCGCGAATACACTTTCAGGCTGGCGCGCGCCCTCAAAGTGATCGGCCTGATGAACGTGCAGTTCGCAATTCCGCGCGGTGAGTTTAGCTTGTGTGGTGACGGGGCTTTGCCCCGTCCGAGCGGGGCAGAGCCCCGCAGCCACACAGCCAGCGGGAATGGCAAAGTCTACGTGCTCGAAGTCAACCCGCGCGCCTCACGCACCGTGCCCTTCGTTTCCAAAGCTACGGGTGTGCCCATGGCCAAGATTGCCGCGCGCCTCATGACCGGCCGCAAGCTGCGCGAGTTTCTCCCGGAGAACATCGAGCGCGGCACCGATCTGGATACGGGCCGCTGCTTCTACGTGAAATCGCCGGTTTTTCCCTGGTCGAAATTTCCCGGCGTCGACACGGTTCTAGGCCCCGAAATGCGCTCCACCGGAGAAGTCATGGGCGTCGCCGACAATTTCGGCGAAGCCTTCGCCAAGGCCCAAATTGCCGCTGGCCAGAAGCTGCCGGCGCAGGGCACAGTTTTCATTAGCGTCACCGACCATGACAAGCCGCACGTGGTCGAGGTCGCGCGTCGCTTCGTCGACATGGGATTCAAACTAGTGGCCACGCACGGCACCGCGGACGTCC
>Ga0224558_1001732_pt1 | contig 21896 bp, 14 predicted proteins | sample 714S32024metaG_FD_180682 | JGI IMG/M metagenome (GOLD analysis project Ga0224558, IMG submission 180682) | Peat soil microbial communities from Stordalen Mire, Sweden - 717 S3 20-24 | ecosystem: Environmental > Terrestrial > Soil > Wetlands > Peat | place: Sweden: Norrbotten County, Stordalen...
AATCCCGAGGTCGATCGCTGCACGCGGGTCGCCAACCGGGAGCCGCGTGCCGCCGATGCTGACCTTCCCCGCCGTGGTCGCCCGCAGCCCGGTGATGACCTCGGCCAGCTCGCGTTGGCCGTTCCCTGCGACACCGGCGATGCCGAGGATCTCGCCGGCGCACACCTCGAGCGTGACGTCCTTCAGCGCCTCGGTGCCGAGGTCGCCACGCGCAGAGACACCCTCCAGCTCTAGAACCACCGGGCCCGGTTCTTCCGCGAGCTTGGCGGTCGCCTCGAGGGAAACCTCGCGGCCCACCATCAAACCGGCAAGATGATCGGCGTCGGTGCCAGCGGTCGCGACGGTGGTGATCGAGCGGCCCTGACGAAGGATCGTCACGCGGTCGGCCACCGACAGGACCTCGGGCAGCTTGTGGGAAATGAAGATGACCGTCCGGCCGGCAGCGGCCATGTCGCGCACGCTGGAGAAGAGCTTGTCGGTCTCCTGTGGCGTGAGCACGGTGGTCGGCTCGTCGAGAATGAGGATCTTTGCGCCGCGGTAGAGGGCTTTCAGGATCTCGACCCGCTGACGCTCCCCTAGCGACAGCTGCCAGATCCTCGCCTTCGGATCAACGGGCATCTGGAAGCGGTCGGCCGCCTCGGCCACCGCCTTCTCGACTGCCCGCGGGGAGAAGCGCAGTCGTCGCGGCTTGGACCATCCGAGCACCACGTTCTCCGCCACCGTCATGCTGTCCACAAGACGGAGGTGCTGGTGGACCATGAAGATGCCGGCATCCTGGGCGTCTTTCGGGGAGTGAAACCTCACGGCATGGCCGCCGATGAACAGCTTGCCCTCGTCCGGCCGGTAAAGGCCCATGAGCAGGTTGCACAGCGTGGTCTTGCCGGCCCCGTTCTCACCGAGCAGCGCGTGCACTTCCCCGGCGGCGGCCTGGAACGACACATGGTCGTTCGCGACGACGCCGGGAAAGCGCTTCGTCATGTCGATTGCCTCCACAGCCAATACCCCCGGCATGCCGCCGGAGGCATTGGCGGGGCTTGACGCCGGGGCCGGACCTACGACCGGAGCCGCATGGTCGTCCCCAGCGTCGAGCACGGAGTCGGTCACGGAGCCCGTTAGCCCTTCGGGTTGCCGATGACGCCCTTTACGAACCAGCTCAATGAGTACTTCTGCATGACCGTGAGGGTCACGCCTGCCTTCACGCCCACGGTCCCGTTCTGCTCGATGATCGGTCCGGTGAACGGGTCAAGTGTTCCCTTGATGATGGCGCTCTCCTTGGCGAGAATCGCCTTCCGGGTGGCTGCGGTGACCGACGAGCCGAACGGGGCCATGATCACGAAGTGATCGGCGAGGCTGCCGTACCAGAAGTGGCTCTTCCAGGTACCGTTCATCGCCGCCTTGACTTCCATGATGTAGTAAGGGCCCCAGTTGTAGGTGGTCGCGGTCAGCCAGGCCTTGGGGGCGAAGCTCTCCTGGTTGGAGTCGTACCCGGTCCACTTCAGGCCATGGGCTTCCGCCACCTGACCAGTCGTCGGGCTGTCCTGGCCGTCGCCGAGCACGTCCACACCAGCGGCGACGAGGGCCTCGGCAGCCGTCCTCTCGGTCGCCGGGGCGAACCAGGTGTTCGTCCAGACCACTTTGACTGTCGCCTTCGGGTTCATCAGCTGTGCGCCCATCGTGAACGCGTCGACCTCCCGGATGACCTCAGGAATCGGATAGGGAGCGACGAAGCCGATCTTGCCGGTGACAGATGCCGCGCCGGCCGCCATCCCGGACAGGAAGTCCCCGTCCTCGCCCGCCCCGTAGTACTCGGACAAGGTCTTGGTCACCGTTGTGCCAGTTGCCTGCTCGAAGAGCACGTGTGGGTACTTCGCGGCGGCTGCGACCAGCTCTGGCTGATAGCCGTAGGAGGTGGCGAAGATGATGTTCGCTCCCGCGTCGACGAGCTGAGTAATCACCTGCGTGCACTGCGGGCCCTCAGGTACGTCCTCCTTGTACATGGTCTGGACGCGCCCACCGAAGTACTTCTGCACTTCGAGGCGCCCGACGTCATGGGCGTGGGTCCAGCCCGCGTCGCTCGGAGCGCCGACGTAGATGAACGCCGCCTTGAACGGGTGACTCTTGGTCCACTGGCTACCTGGGGCCGTCGTTGTTGTCTTCGTGGTCGCGCCCGAGGACACGCTGTTCGCGGCACCTACCGCGACCGCGCCGACCATCGTGAAAGCGACGAACACGCCCAACAACTTCTTCATCCTGCTCATGACCTTTTGTCTCCTCTCGGGACGACCGCCAGCTAGCCGCCGGCCATCTCCTTCGTTGCGCCGACCGGGCAGACCCGGGTCACCGGCTCATGTCCAAGGATGCAAACTTTACGAACGCGTGTACAGGGTCATTCGGCCCTAACCGGCCGAGGCATCTTCCCACTGGTTGCTCTCGAAGCCTACATCGCATGAGCGCGCGGGCCCGGGACGCAAGCCCGGGACGCAAGCCCGGGACGGAGCTCGAACCCCCCGACTGGGCATCGGGATGCCAAGTCGAGATCGACGCCGCAGGCCGCTGCGGATCGGGACGTGAGGCAAACCCGAACCGCTGTCCTCCAGGTTGCGAACCTCGCCATTCCATGCGCGGGAGAACTCGACCCAGCGCGTGGACGGACTCACCCCGAGACTGACAGGTGCGGCCGAGGCATAGAAGATCCGACGTCGCCCCAGACGCGTGGGAGAATCTTGCCGAGGCACATGGCTTCGGTCGCACCTAATTCAGGCAGTGGCGTTGGGAAAGTGAGACGAGGAGTATCAGCAGGGTCAAACGAACGGAGAGACTATGGACGATATGACGCCGACGGAGGGTGCGGGTGTTGTGACGGGCGGCGGCAGCGCTGGGGCGTTAGCCCTAGACGCCCCCCCGAGCACCGAGGGCTACCAGGCAGGCAAGCTGGAGCAACGAGGTATCGAGCTGATCCCTGAGTCGGACAGGCAGATGCGCCCCTCGAGTCTCTTCTGGATGTGGGCTGGCGCGATGTGGAACGTCGAGTTCCTCGTATACGGGGCCCTCGTCGTCTCGTTCGGGCTCTCGTTCTGGCAAGCGGTGTGGGCGATCCTCATCGGCAACACCATGTACTCGCTTTTGGGGCTGGCCAGCCTCCCAGGTCCCGAGACGGGCACTACTGCGTTCATGATCAGCCGAGCTCCTTTCGGCCGCAACGGCAACCGCGCTCCTTCACTCTTCAACTGGATCACCCAGGTCGGCTTCGAGATCGAGGGTCTCGTCATAGTCGTGCTCATCGTCGAGGCGATGTTCAGCCGAGAAGGAACGATCCTCGACACCGGTGCGAAGGTCGTCGTGATCATCTGCGCCGTAGCCGTTCAGTTCATAGCTCCCTTCCTCGGCCATGCGACCATAACGAAGGTTCTCCGATACCTGTCTTACGTGTTCATAGTCGTGTTCATCGTTATGGCAATACTTGTCATACCGCACGCCCACGTGACCAGCTTGCACCAGCACACGTCATGGTGGCTCTGGACGACAGCCTTGGTGCTCGTCGTCTCCGCCGGTGGCTTGGGTTGGACCGAGAACGCTGCCGACTACTCGCGCTACCTCCCCCGGGACACCCCCAAGGCGAAGACCTTCTGGGCCGCAACACTCGGTGGGGCAGTCCCATCCATCCTGCTCGAGCTCCCTCGGAGCGGCCGCCTTCCTCGTGAGCCCGAAGGTCACAGCGGCCGCCGCCGTGCCCGCGGCCTTCGCCAGCTGGTTCTTCTGGCCCTTCTTGATCCTCGCGCTCCCGCAGCTGTTCGCGATCAACTCCATCGACATGTACTCCTCCGGAGTCACGCTCCAGGCGATCGGGATCCCGCTCAAGCGGTGGGGCTGCGTGCTCGTCGACACTGTCATCTCCGGTGCGGTGACGGCCCTTGTGATCTTCAAAGGCAACTTCTACACGGACCTCTCAGGCTTCCTCGACTACATCGTCGTATGGTTGGGCCCCTGGGTCGGGATCCTCCTGGTCGACTACCTGCTCCGTCGTGGCCGCTATGACGTCCTTTCGTTGGCTGAGAAGCGAGGCGGACTGTACTGGCGTAACGGTGGCTTCAACTGGAAGGCGCTCGTATCGCTGGCGCTCGGCATGTTCGGGGCAATGATGTGGATCGATGCGGCGTATTACTACCCGCTCAACTACACATCTCCGATTTCGAACGCCACGAACGGCTCTGACTTCAGCTGGCTCTTCGGGATGATCATCGCCGCCGTCGTGTACTGGATCCTGTCGGTCGCAAGCGTCCGCAAGGAGGCACTGTCCTCATCGTCACAGTTGGAAGCATCCCGCTCGTAACAGGTGCCGCGACACATCCCGCGGGAGCGACCGGCTTGGGCCGTCTTCCGCGGGACGCTGCGCAAGCCTCGCGACCGCGCGGCGGAGGCCGAGTCGCAAGCTGAGGTTGAGGTTGAGGTTGAGGTTGAGGTTGAGGGTCGGAGCTCCGCTACCGGCCAACTGGCGCCGACATGGAGCCCAGCGGGTGACCGGGTGCCGGCTCGTGCGGCGACCCCCAGGCCAGGGGGGCGCCGGGGGTCGCGCACATGCGGCTAGCTCATAAGGAAGTATCGACCCCCATCGGCGACACCTTGAGCATCGTCGCGGGTCGAGAGCACCGCTGCGTGCGACCGGCTGAATCTGCCGATAACGATCCGGCAGTGTCGAATTGGGTTCGGGTACTTCTCCAAGGAGGCGCTGAGAACATGGGCCCGGCACCGCGCCGGCCGGCCTACGAGTTGGCCGAACAGCTCCGAGTCGGCTTCCGGCCGGCAAGGTCGTACCACGCCACGCCGGGTTCGAGGCTCACCGTGGGCGGCCCCAAGAGCGCGGTCAGCAGCCCGATCGCGCGAGTGCGGATCGCTCCAATGCTCGTGCGAAGAACCAACGCGTCGACCTCGTACGCACGAACAACCGCCTCGAGAGAGCGACAGGCGCTCTCCAAGGGCACCCCGGGAGTGCCTGAGGGCCCGACGAGGATAGAGGACAGCTTGCTCAGGTCGGGGCCTTGCGCGATGTAGTAACTGCCTCGACCCGCCGTCCCAGGGACCAGTGCATAACCGCCGACGAGCCGGAAGCTCATCTCGTCCGCTGCTTGCCAGAGCATGGGCTCGTCGTTGTGTGCACGCGGGTAAGGAAAGGCCAGCACCACGCCGCCTTTCGGAACCGAGCGCGCGAGCGACGCAGTGAGCTGCGGCGCGGTCACAGGTTGCTCGCGGACAACGGGGAGCTGATCGAGGAGCGGGACGAAGGCCACGATCAGAAAGACCACTAGGACAACGGTGTGCAATCCGGCGTCCAGTCGGGCCCTGGACATGACACGCCGCACCCGATGCTCAGCGACAGGCTCGGCGAACGTCCGGGCGCTGCGAGCGTGCTCGAGTATCCAGGTCCTGGTGTGGTCCAGACCGACCGCCAGGATGACCGCCAGGAAGAGCATCTCGATGCCCGACATCCTGACCGGCTCGAGGTCGACGAGAACCGGGACGTGCTCGAAGAGCGCCTCGGGGAGCCAGATCGGAAAGGTGTGCCCGTCGACGGTGAGACGCGGACCGAGGGAGACCACGAATGCAGCACACGCGCAGGTGACCGCGAACCGGATCATCCCGAGCTTCCGCCACCACACGGCCAGTGCCACCAGGCCGATGAACAGCGGAACGCCTAGGTAGCCCGACGAGTTGGCCGGCGGTAGCGACGAACGCAGCACCGGCCGGAGAAGATCAACGTGGAATGCTGCGATCACCCCGGCCGGCTGAATGCCGTGAGGGATCCGCCGGGGGCCTGTGAAGAAGTACCCGATCGGATAGCCCGCTATCGCCCCGAAACAGGCGCATGCCGTGAGCACCCCGGGCGCTGCCACGCGGATGCGCGCAACGATCTCGTGGCTGTGCGTTAGCCCGAGGAAGATCAGGCCGATCGCCGCCATGATGGCGCAGAACGCCAGTATCTCCGGGTCGATGAGGAACTGAGCAGCGCTCAACAGCCCTAGAAGGATGCCAACCTTGATCGGCGAGCGTCTCCGGGTCACGAACAGCTCGTCGAGGCACCAGAGCAGGAGCGGAGGAATGGCCATGAACGCGAGGTCGAGGTGGACCGAGCTCTCGAAGGTCATGTAGGACCCGAACCCGTACAGCAACCCTGCCCCGAACGCGGCGGGCCACCACCTCACCCAGCTTCGCGAGACAAGGAACATCGAAGTGGCTGAGCTCGCGAGCGCGATGCGCATCAGGAGGTTGAACGACGCGACCGGGCCCAGCGCGAACGTGACGGGCGCCGCCAGGAGACCGAGCATCGGGACCGAAGTGTTCGAGGCGAGGTTCACGCCGAGGGGGAAATCGATGTAGTTGGTGAAGAAAGGGTTCAGACCGTGCCCGAGCGCGAACGGCGCCCACGCAAGAAACCACGTCATCTGCGCCGGGTCCCCTGCGCCCGCTCCGAGGGGGTGCGGCAGCTTGCTCGCGTCCAAAGGCAAGACCGGCCAGTACGCCACGACGGCGAGAACCATGTAGGCGCCGAGCGCGAGCGCGAGCAAAGCAATCCGTCTCCGTACCGACTGCATATCGCCCGAAGGCCGCATTGGCACGTCGTTCCCTCTGAGCCGAGCCCCCGGCTTCGCCGCCACCCGCGCACCAGCGCGTTGCACCGGTGCGCTGGTGCAGAAGGATAACGGTTCGAGCAAGCTCACCGGAGGCAGTCGGCACCCGTCTGCGGGGCGGTGACGGCCTTTGACAATTGGCCTCAGCACCGGTGGCCGCGTCTATGGTTCAGCGAAACCCATGATGCACTCCCCCTCAACCGTGACTCTCGGTCCGCGAGACCGGGCAGGCATCGATGCTCCCGGGGCGATTCCCCGGCGCTGGTCACTTGTCGCGCGAGCCGACAGGTGGGCGATCGCGCTCTTCGTCGCGATACCTGTGTTGATGGGTGTCCCACCCGCGCTGGTGGGAAGACCCCTGTTTCCTGGGAGCGGCACGGCGGACAACTTGACACAGAACTACCCGCTGAGGGTGCTGTCGGGTGAGCTGTTGCGGCACGGTCGACTGCCGTTGTGGGACCCGTACATCTGGAGCGGGACGCCTCTTCTCGCGGGATGGAACGCGGGAGCCCTGTACCCGGGCACGTGGCTCTTCACCATCCTGCCCGCCGGCGCCGCATGGACAGTCAATGTCGCTGCAGTGTCGGTGATCTGCGGAATCGGGATGCACGTGTTCCTGCGCCGGCTCGGTTGCTCTCCGCTCGCGGCGCTGCTCGGCGCGTTGACCTTCACTTACACCGGCTTCATGAGCGGCCAAGCTGTGCACATCGGCCTCGTCACGGGCATGAGCTTCACTCCTTGGATGCTCCTTGCCGTCCACGAGCTCGGGACGTCCCCCGAGCCGCGGGAAGCCCGGCGCTGGATCGCGCTGCTGGGTGGCTGCGGTGGGCTTGTGGTGCTTGCCGGTGACCCTCGCGCCGCCTCCAGTATCGCTTTCATAGTGGTCACTTACTTCCTCGCTGTCTGCTGGCGGGCATGGCGCACGGGCCGGCGCGTCACTGTCGCCAGTGTCGGCATCGTGTCGGCCGCGCTCGTTGCCGTGACCCTCTCCACGGCGCAGTGGCTACCAGGGCTCAGCTTCCTGCACGAGTCCGAACGGGCGGCAGTCACCTTCACCCGCTTCGCGGCAGGATCGTTGTCGTGGCACGACCTGGAGCTGCTTTTCGTGCCGTTCCTGGTCGGCGGTAACGGCACCTTCGGCCTTCCTGGCTATCTGGGCTCTTACAACCTCCCCGAGCTGAGCTATGCGGTCGGCATCGTGCCACTCGTCGCGGCCTTTGCTCTCTTCGGGCGCGCCATGCGCCAGCACACGGGCGAGAGGCCTCTCGGGGTCTGGTACGCATTGATCATTGAGGGCGTCCTGCTCTCAGCCGGAACCAACACGCCCCTCGGCCACGTTCTGGTGGATATTCCGCTTTACGGAGGCCAGCGCCTCCAGAACCGCAATGCCGTGATAGTCGACCTCGCGCTCGCAGTCCTGCTCGCCGTGTTCGTCGACGTGCTGAGGCCTCGTGCCCCCGGGCGCGGCGCGCCACCAGATCCGGCGCCCGATACCGGCTCGGGACTGACGTTCAGCGAGCGCCTGGCAGGCCTCGTGCCGGTCACCATCGTGGCAGTCCTCATTCTCGCCGCATATGTGCTGGGTCGATCGATTCAGCGCGGCTTCGGCGTCTCCGGTTACCACCCAGGGCTCGCCGTGAGCCTGAGCCCGTACTTCGCAGCCGTGCTCGTCATCTCGGCCGGCGCTGGTCTCCTACTGGTTCGCGCGCCTCGTCTCGGCTTCAGCGGTCGTCGGCGACTCGTGACCGTCGTCGTCATCGCCGATGTGCTGATGTGCGTCTTCAACGGGTCTTACACGTTCCCCGCCAAAGCCACGATCGCGAAGAAGAACGCCGCAGTCGTCACCCTCGCGAAGCTGCTTGGACCCCAAGGCCGCTATGCGATCTTCAATCCCGCACAGAGCCTGCCGACCGGGCTCCGCGGGACAATCCTCGCGCTCGGCCCTTTCAGCCTTGGAATCCTGCACCAGGTCCCAAGCGTCCAGGGTTACTCGTCCGCCGTCGCCGGTAGCTACCAGCTCGCCACCGGTGCGCACGACGTCGAGAACCTGCAGCCGGTCGCCCTCACCCATTCCGATCTCGACATCTTGAACCTCAAGGAGCTGGTGACACTTCCCGAGTACCTGGTGGCGGAGATCCCGGGCAACGGGCCGATCCCGGTCGCGCAGGGAGCTCCGGTGGCGCCCGGCACCGAGTGGGAAGCCCAGGCGCTGGACGCGATCGCGCCCGACAAGCCGCTGCCACGCCTGCCGCCGTTTCTGCTCTCCCCTGGGCACTCGTCGACTTGGATGCTCCCGGGCCCCATCGCGCTCAACTCGGCCACCATCGTGCTCGTGCGCCACAACAACGAGCCCGCCCGGACTGTCTCGGTCGGCATCCTCGACGCGAGCGACCAGATAGTTGGCGACCGGCGCATGACGGTCTCGGGCTCACGAGTTCAAGTCGCCTTGAAAGGGCGGGTCGCGTATGGAATCCAGGTCGGGGCGCCGAACGGCACCTCGGTCGCCGTCGGTGCCGTCGAAGTGACCACGGTGGACGCGACGGCAGTCAACTCCGGCCCGCTCACGCATCGGCTCGTCCTGAACCAGGTCCTCCAAGGTGTGCTCGAACCGCCGAAGTGGCAGTACGAGACCGAGATCGGAGGGCTTCCCGTGTTCACCAACACGCTCACCCGGGGAGCCTCCTGGGTCGAGCCGGCCGGGTCCACGACACCGCTTGCGCCACTGCTCCCGCTCGCGCGCTCGGTGACACCACCCGTCGAGGCGTGGCAGAACCCGAAGACGGTCGTCTCGACGCCGAGCCCGGCGGTGCTGGTCCGGAGCGAGGCCTATGACAAGGGCTGGGTCGCGCGGCTCACTCCGGTCGGTGGGGGCTCTTCGGTGACCGTGCGCGTGAGGCCGCTCGGGGTGCTCCAAGCGATCTCGATCCCACCAGGCAAGTTCATCGTGACCTGGGTCTACACTGCCAAGCTCGCGAAGCTCGGGGTCATTGCCAGCGGGGTCGGCGTGCTCGCGCTGGTTCTCCTGGTGTTCACGCCAAGGCGGCGGCGCAGACCGAAGTCCGGCCGAAACCCTACTGGCCCTCCCCAACCAGGACCTGGTTCTGAGCGCGACGTCGAGCCCGTACTCAGCCAGCAGGGCCAGTGGCAAGCCGCAAGGTCGCAGCGTGCCGGCCCCCTGTGGAATCGGTCCAGCCGACCTTCAAGCGGTCGCCGGGGTGGTACAGCTGCATCAACGACGTGAGCCCGGGAGCGGAATGGACCGCGGCGCCTTCGAGCGAGGTTATGACGTCGCCTGCGACCAGTCCCCCCGATGCAGCGGGCGAACCCGGCAGCACTTCGTGTATGACCGCTCCGGACGGAGAGGACCCGCTCTGACTGGACTCCACCTGGACACCGAGGAACCCTGTCGGCCCGATGTGCACGCTTGCCGAGGAGTGACCGGACTCGATCTTCTTCGCGATCGCGACCGCGGAGTTGATCGGGATGGCGTAGCCGTCGGTACCTGTGGTCTGAAACGAGAACCCCACAGAGGCCGCCGTGTCCATCCCGACAACCTTCCCTGATGTGTTGACCAGTGGTCCGCCCGAGTCACCGGCCTGGATGTACGCGTTGACCTCGATGAGGCCCCCCAAGTTCTCCGGGTTGCCGCCGTCCTGTTCAGTGGCTGTGATCGACTGGTCGAGAGCCTTCACCGAGCCGCCGGCCACACTGGGTGTTCCGCCGACACCACCTGCATTCCCGATGCCCACGACCGCCTCGCCTCGACGAACCGTCGACGAGTCGCCGAGCGACGCGACCTTCAGGGCGGACGCATCATGCAGCTTCAGCACGGCGATGTCACTCGAGCGGTCATAACCGACGACTGTTGCCGTGTAGGCCCGACCGTTGCCCACGTCGGTCACTCTGATACTCGTGGCGCCGTCGACCACGTGATTGTTGGTCAGCACCTCACCGCTCGACGTGAGGACGATTCCCGTGCCGGCCGCTTCCTCGCTCAAGTAGCCGAGGGTGGTATTCACGTCCACAAGGCCAGGGTCGACCCTCAAGGCAATTGCCGAGGCGTTCGAGGGGCCTCCGGATGCGGACGAGACAGAGCCCGACGAGCCCGAGCCGAACGGGAAGGTTCCCGAGCCGAACGGCGAGGTTCCCGAGCCGAACGGCGAGGTTCCCGAGCCGAACGGCGAGGTTCCCGAGCCGAACGGCGAGGTTCCCGAGCCGAACGGCGAGGTTCCCGAGCCGAACGGCAGTGTGCCCGAGCCGAACGGCAGTGTGCCCGAGCCGAACGGGAAGCTCGGCGAGCCCGAGGAGGGCGAGCTTGCCGATGGCAGCGAGGTGGACCTCGACTTCCAGGCAACGTGACCGATGCCGAATCCCGCCGCCATGCCGATCAGAAGCAGCCCCACGACCAGCAATATGGTCGCAACCCGACGCCGGTGTGGCTGCGGTGTGGGCGACACACCCCAGTACGCTCCCGGGGGGCCAACCCATTTGGCCCCATCGCCCATTCCTCCGGGCGCGCCGGGTGGAGGTGGAGGAGGCACCCACATCCAGCCGCCGGCTCCGGCGTCTGTCCTGATGGGCATGGCCGGAAACTCGGGCGGTCCTCCACTGACAGCTTCCCCTGATGCCGGCCCATCGACCCTCTCTCCGGTGGGTTCGACGCTCTCGCGGTCCTCGTTCATCGCCCTCTCCTCCTCGGGGACGGTAGCGCGCATACAACTACCCACATTCAGTAGACCGAGCACACCTGAGGATTTCCTGAGTTGCGCCTCGGCAATCGCTGAGAGAGGCCCACGGCCGGCCATGGTCCGTCCACAATCGACCTGCTTGCACGCTGGGAGAACCCAGGTACTGCTGGTTAGAGTGGAGATTGTTGTGCCGGGTCCGCGGCGCGGCGCCGGCACATTGCCCGTAGCAGACAGCCCGCAATCAAGGACGACAGTGACAAGCACGCACACTGCGTTGGGAGCGACCGGTCGGCGACAGACAGCCGAAGCCATCGACCGCCGTGACGAGGGAACAAGGAAACGGAGGTGTGCCCCGCGGACCTCCCTTCGGCAAGGACCATCCGACTCTCGATGAGCACCTCCGTCTCCGGCCCCGAGCCTGTCGGTACCTCACGACCGGGTTCCGCAGACCCGGCGGCACGCTCCGAGACGTCCGAACACTCAGCGATCCGACCCATCCGGGACCGTCGGCTCATTCTAACCGTGCTGTGCGTGAGCCTCCTCATCGTGAGCCTCGACAACACGATCTTGAACGTGGCGCTGCCGGTGATCGTGCGCACCCTGCACGCCTCGTCGAGCTCGCTGCAATGGATCGTCGACTCCTACGCGATCGTCTTCGCCGGGTTGCTTCTTGTCGCCGGCAGCCTCGGCGACCGCCTGGGACGCAAGTGGGTCTTCATGACCGGACTGGCAATTTTCTCAGCTGGCTCAGCGGTGTCCGCTTTCTCGGGAACGGCCGATCGGCTGATCGCGGCGCGAGCCTTCATGGGCATCGGAGGAGCGGCGATAATGCCCTCGACCCTGTCGATCCTAACCAGTACCTTCACCGAAGCCCGTGAGCGAGCCCGCGCCATCGGAATCTGGTCGGGTACCACGGGGCTTGGTGTAGCTGTTGGTCCTGTGGCCGGCGGCTGGCTGCTCGCTCACTTCTGGTGGGGCTCGGTGTTCCTCGTCAACGTGCCCATCGCGCTGATCGGGCTGTTCGCAGCGGTCTGGCTCGTGCCCAACTCGAAGAACTCGAATACCAAGCGTTCCGACCCGATCGGTGCCGGCCTGTCCATCGTGGGCATGGGACTGCTGCTGTGGGGGATCATCGAAGCACCGAATCGCTCCTGGACCTCCCCGCTCATCCTCGGCGCCATCGCCGCCGCGCTGGCGGTGCTGACCCTGTTCATAGTCTGGGAACGGCACTCGTCCCACCCGATGCTCGAGGTCTCCTTCTTCAAGTCGCGGCGGTTCTCGGCCGCTGTGGGAGCCATGGGGCTCGTCATGTTCGCATTGATGGGCGGGCTCTTCCTCCTCACTCAGTACCTGCAGTTCTCCCTTGGCTACACAGCCTTTGAGACCGGCCTGCGGATCGCACCGATCGCCGCCGTGCTGCTAGTCGTTGCTCCTCTCTCGAGCGTGGTGGACCGCCTAGTCGGGACCAAGCCTGTTGTCTTCGCAGGAATGGCTATCGTCGCCTTGGGCTTCGGGCTCTTGACCCGAGTCACCGTCCACGACACTTATATGGACGTGCTTCCCGCGTTCTTGCTGATTGGCCTCGGCACGGGCCTCGCCTTCGCCCCCAGCACCGAATCAGTGATGGGATCCTTGCCTGTCGACCAAGCCGGAGTGGGCGCGGCCACCAACGGCGCCGCGTTGCAAACCGGTGGCGCGCTCGGAGTCGGTGTTCTCGGAAGCCTTCTCAACACCCGCTACCAGAACCGGCTGGCTCCCGTGCTCGCCCACTACAAGATGCCGGCGTCGATCCTGCACCTGATCACCGGCTCGCTCGGCGGTGCTCTCGCCGTCAGCCAGAAGATCGGCGGCGTGCTCGGCCCCGAGCTTGCCAACTTCGCGCGGCGGTCGTTCGTGAGTGGCTTGGATCTCGCCGTCAGCGTCGGAGCGGTCGTGGTCGGCACCGCAGGACTCGTGGTGCTCGTCGTGCTGCCGAACCGGAGTGCTCAACACCGTCAGGACCGGCGTCGGGAATCAGCACCAGAGACTCCGGTCCGATCGGGACGAAGCTGAGGGCTCACGGCATGCCAGCTCATCTGCCGACGATCCTTGCAACCTCTGGAGGAATCAAGCGAGGGTCTCGTACCGAATTCGCGTTCGCTCCGTTGGTCCTTCACGCCATCGAGCTTGCCGGGGTGGATGCCCGGCGTCCCCGTTTGTGCCACGTGGGAACCGCCGGTGGCGACCAGCGCTGGTGGAACGGATTGTGGGACGAGGCCGGGCACGCGGCCGGGATCGACGTAGTGAACCTGAACCTGTTCCCTATGCCGAGCGTCGAAGACGTAGAAGGCTTCCTGCTCGACCAAGACGTGATCTGGGTTGGCGGTGGCAGCGTCGCGAACCTGCTCGCGATCTGGCGGCTTCATGGTCTCGACCGGACACTTGCCGAGGTTTGGCGAGCAGGCGTCGTGCTCGCCGGAGTGTCCGCCGGCTCAGTGTGCTGGCACGTCGGGGGCACGACCGACTCCTTCGGGCCAGACCTGCGCCCCGTGACCAACGGCCTCGGCATCCTGCCCTACTCCAATGGAGTCCACTACGACTCTGAGCCCCAGCGCCGTCCCCTGTTCCAGCGACTCGTCGCCGATGGCGTGCTGCCCGACGGGTACGCCTCTGACGACGGGGTCGGTCTCCTCTACCGAGGCACCGACTTCGTCGAGGCAGTGACCGAGATCAGGGGAAAAGGGGCCTACCTGGTTCACCGAGAGGGAGACCAGGCGATGGAGGAGCGAATCGAGCCCAGGAGCCTTCCGGGGGCTTCTTGAGTCCTCGCGGCGCATGAAGGCAAATGGTCTCACGATGCGCTTGCGGCGACAGTCACAGCTAGCCTGCGCTTCGTGTCGAGAGAGCCATCCGAGTTGCGGCTCCCCACTTGCGAAATTGTGCGGCCCAAGGGCCTTTGGCAATTCGTCATCACTCGTGTCCTGGCGGTGGCCGCGCTGGGCTTCATAATGGCCGTCGGACTGAACCACTCGTCAAAGATGGTCATCGCAGCGACACTCTTCCTCGCCGTCATGACCGCGTTGGCGGCGATACAAGTGCCATTGATCAAGCGAAGGTGGCGCCGACTCGAACAGAGCCGGCTCAGGAGCCTCTCGGGTGACGCTATCTATGCGGGTCCGGCACGGGCCGAGAGTCTTCCGGGAACCCGGGGGAGCCGCCATGTGGCAGGGGAGCTCGTGCTGGACGGGCAGGGACTCTCCTTTACGCCCCGGCGCGCGACAGAGGCCCCCGCTCTCAAGATCACTTGGGCCAAGATGACTCATATCCGGCTCTTGCCGATCTCAACGGCCCCGGTTGCCGGCTCGCTCGAGCTGACCCTGTGCGGGGGTTCGACTCAGAGCTTCGTCGTACAGCGCTGCGAGTCTCTAGCTGACAAGCTGCAGCACCTTCCTGAACGGCTGTGAGCCGTCACGGCTCGTGTTTCTCGCCTCTCTGATCCAGATGGAACACTTGACAGGCGTTCGATCTCAGGTTTCCCCAGGCGCTACAGATCAACTGTCGGCTGGGGATGCAAGGCACGCCAGACACGCTCGGGCGTGAAGGGGATCGCGTCGATGGTCACACCGGTCGCGTCGAGAACGGCGTTGCGTACCGCAGGAGCGACGGCATCGATGACGATCTCGGCGATGGACTTTGCCCCGAAGGGGCCAGAAGCCTCCATCGTCTGCACGAGGAAGACCTCCATGGTCGGCGTGTCGTCGGACCGGAAGATCCAGTACGGCCCAAAGCGCGCATTCAGCGGGCGGCCGAGATCATCGAGGAGCGTCTCTTCGCTGAGCGCGTAGCCGAGCGCCTGCACCATGCCGCCCTCCACCTGGCCGCTCGCTGTCACGGGGTTGATCGCCACACCGCAGTCCACAGCCATCACGAGCTTGTTGACCGTTATCTGGCCAGTGTCGACGTCAACCTCGATCTCGGCGAGCTGCGCAGCGAACGGAGCCGGTGACTCGGTCGACCAGTGGGACGCCGTCCCCATGATCTGCTCCTGGTCCTCGGTGTGCAGCGCGTTCAGGGCAATGTCCCCCATCGAAATGGATTGCCCGTCGAGCGCCCAGGCACGGCGGTCGCGCAGCACGATCTCGTCGGCGTCGACACGCAACAGCCGGGCCGCTCGCTCCACTATCCGTACCCGCGCGGCTTCGGCGGCCTTCTTCACCGCCATGCCGGAGATGTAGGTGGTACTCGAGGCGTACGCGCCGACATCGAACGGCGTGAAGTCGGTGTCGCCCGAGTACACCAAGATGTCGTCAGTCGCGACCCCGAGCACGTCGGCCGCGATCTGGGCGAACACCGTGTCTGCCCCGGTACCGAGGTCGGCAGCACCGACGAGGAGATTGAACGACCCGTCGTCGTTGATCTTGATCGAGCACGCCCCCATGTCCACAAACGGGATGCCTGATCCCTGCATGCACAGTGCGAGCCCGATCCCGCGGCGGATGTGCGGCCGGTCGGGTGGCTGCTTCCAAAGAGGGTCCTCCCGGCGGTGCCAGCCGATCGCACGGAGGCCCTGCGCTACGCACTCCTCGAGGCCGCAGGTCGTCACATGCGGCAGGTCTTCCGGTGCGATCTCCTCCACCACGCCCCCCCGTTCGCCGAGGCGCGGCAATATGTCGAGTGCGTCGCCGGACTGCACCCAGTTCATGCGCCGGAACGCGACGGGATCAAGGTGCAAGGCTCGGGAGATGTCCTCCATCTGCGACTCGAGCCCGAAGAACGCCTGCGGTGCCCCATAGCCGCGGAAGGCGCCCGCCACAGGGCGGTTCGTATAGGCGACGTCGCAGCTGAACCGCTTGGCCGGGCAGTTGTAGAGCGAGAGGCCGCGCGCACCCGTGAGCGAGTTCACGGTGAAACCGTGTGTGCCGTAGGCGCCGGTGCTCGACAACACGCGCAGGTCCTGTGCCACGAGGTGACCATCGCTCGTGACCCCAGTGCGGTATGTGAGCGTCTGGGAGTGTCGGGTCCGCGTAGAGATGAACTCCTCTTCCCGGTTGAGAACGAGCCGGACAGGCCGGCGGGTAGCAAGCACGAGGTGACCGACGATGTCCTCGATGACCATCTCCTGCTTCGAGCCGAAACCGCCGCCCATGCGCGGCTTGATGATGCGAATGGCCTTGACCGGGAGCCCGAGCAGCGGCGCGAGCATGCGGCGGATGTGGAAGGGCACCTGCGTGGACGACCGCAGCACGAGCCGCTCGTCCTCGTCGAGCCAGCCGATCGTGGCGTGCGGCTCGATCGGGGTGTGCTGCATCTGCTGGACCTCGAAGGTCGTCTCGAAGACGTGGTCGGCCCGGGCGAAGGCGGCGTCCATCTCCACATCGCTGACGGTCTGGCCCTCGATGTGGTGGCTGATGTTGTGCGCAGCGTCGAAGATCCCCACCGTGTCAGATTCGTCATGGATAACCGGCGCGCCCTCGGCCAAGGCCGACTTGGCATCCAAGACCGCCGGAAGAACCGCGTAGCTGACCTTGATCAGGCGGCACGCCTCCTCGGCGATCTCCGGCGACTCCGCGGCGACGGCTGCGACCCGATCACCGACGTAACGCACCTTGTCGTCGAAGCTCACCTCGTCGTGCGGACGCGGGTTGGGCCAGCTCTGGCCGCCCGAGGCGTACTTCACCCGCGGCGTGTTGGCGTGGTGCACCACGGCGTGCACACCGGGCAACGCCCTTGCCTGCGAGTCGTCGATCGCGACGATGCGAGCATGAGCATGCGGGCTCCGCAGGACCTTCGCATGCAGCATCCCGCGAAGCTCGATGTCGTCGGCAAAGGCTGCGTTGCCCTTGACGAGACGCAGAGCTTCCACCTTGTGCTCAGGCTTTCCGACCACAGCGGTCTCCGGAACATCGGGGGACGTCACAAGACGCGGCACAGCAGGCGAGACGTCCAGCCCGAGCGGAGGCAGCGTCTCTGCCAGCTCCAGATTTCCCGACAGGGATTCGACGACGAGGGGCTCCATCGGGTCCGGCTTCTCGCCTCGGAGCACCGCCGCGGCGCGGCGGACTGCTTCGATCACCTTGGTGTAGCCGGTCTCGCGGTCGAGGATCCCCGACAGCGCGTCGCGGATCTGGTCATCGGTGGGATCAGGGCCACGTTCGAGGAGGGCCTTGGTCGCCAGAACCATCGCCCCGGCCGAGTACCCGGACTGGAGCGCCCCCGTCTCGACGAACGCCTCTTGGATCGGGTCCATCTCCCCTGTGGCCACGTTCAGCGACTCGACCGTAGTGACCACGTGCCCGTCGGCCTGGGCGGCAAGGAGCACATCGGCCGAGATCAGCCGGCCGTCGAGCAGGACCGCTGCTGCGCCGGTCTCACCGGTCTCCGACCCGTAGCGGACGCTGAAGCACCCCTCCCGGCGCAGCACGTCAAGTAGCGAGTCACCTGCGTCACAGGTGAGGCTATGTGTGACACCGTTCAGTTTGATGGTCAACTCCATCAGGACACCCCCTCGATCGCACGAGAAATGAGCACGGCGGCCATCGCGCGGCGGTACTCGCCAGACCCGCGGAAGTCGCCAGGCGGATCGAGCTCGTCCTCCTCTTCCACCAGCACCGGAGCCGACGCCACCCCGGCGAGGGCAAGCCGTCTGCGCCCGTCGGCCCCCACACGAACCGCCGCCACCACGATGGGCTTGTCAGCCTGCGTGCGCGCCACACGCGCGACCGACGCCGTGCCCGCGGTGTCGATGGCAACAGCCGTCACAATGTCGTGCGACGCGAGCGGGAGATGCGCGAGCAGAGCCTCCAGCCCCATCTTGTCGGTTCCCCCAGGGCGCGCGACGAACACGACCGCATCATGGACCAGCAAAGCCGCGAGGAGCTCACTCTCCCTGTCGGCGCTGACGACCGCCCCGCCGAGCGTGGACTGAGCCCTCAGCGTGCTCGGTAGCTCCCGCCGGGCCGCCTCGCGAACGACCGCTGGGACGTCTTCACTGTCGACGAGCTGTTGCAACGTCGTGGTCGCGCCAATACGTAGCGTCCCAGCGTCGAGCCGCTCGATCCCGTCGAGGCCGGCAACCTGCAAGTCCACCACCGACATGGGCTCGGATGACGTCCGGCCGTTCAGCTTTGTCCCACCGCCGATGAGAACCGCCCCGGGCCCGTCGAGGCATGCGAACGCCTCACCGATGGACTCAGGCCGAGAATAGGCAGAAATCCGCTTCATCATGCAAGCATAGGCTCGAGGCTCGGCGGGCGATAGGGCCAAAGGCCCATCTTCGACCGGAGTTCGGCGGCTCAGCACCCGTCATTGCAAGCTCGAGCCCCAAAAGCGGCCCCGAAGCTACGAAGTGATCTCTTCCCTCTTGGGCGGTGGCGCGCCCTGGAATACATCAGGCTTGTAAGGCTGTCACGACCGCTCCACACCGACCATCCCCAGAGCGCGCGGCGCCCGCATAGACGCACAAGCTGTCCATGGCCCGCGGGCGAGACGACGTCTGGGGTATCAGGCCATGTCAGCCGATCTCCAAGACATCCAGGGCCTCAACGCCGGGCAAAACGCTCCTCGGATATGACGCCCTCGGGCTACTGCAAAGCCGCCGTCGGCGTTCTCTCGTCGAGGCCCCACGGAGCGCCGCTGTCGTTCAACAGCTCCAGGAACGGCTCGGACGCGAGCGCTTCCGGACCGAGCAACCCGACACCTGACCAGGCTCCCGAGTCGAGGAGCTCTATTGCCACTATCGGGTTGATCGCAGTCTGCCAGACAACAGCCTGCGAGTCGTCCACCGACATGCACCAGTCGTTGTCGACTGCGTGGTACAGGTAGACCTCCCGCGGTGAGCCGTCCTTGCCAATGCCCGTCGCCCAGGTTCCGGCGCAGGTGACTCCGTGCATGAGGTGTCCGATCAGGGCCGGGTCCGGAAGGCACGCAGCGACGACGTCTCGAGGCGAAACCTTCTCCACGCCCACCGAGACCTTCGTCGTCGAGTCGAGCCCGAGCATGTGGAGCGTCTTGAGCACGCCAATGAAGTCGTCCCCCAGGCCGTACTTGAACGTGACCCGCTTCGCGTCGAGCCAGCGCGGCATGAGGAGAACCTCCTCATGCTCCACGTTCACGCACTCGACCGGGCCTATGCCGGCGGGGAAGATGAATGTCTCCGGCTCGCTGAACGGCTCGGTGGTGAACCATCCACGCCCCTTCTCCCAAATGACGGGAGGGTTCAGGCATTCCTCGATCGTCGTCCAGATCGAGAAGCTCGGGCAGAAGTCGTAGCCGTCGATGACGAGGTTGGCACCGTCTCTGACGCCGAGCTCGTCGACGGAGCTGAAGAGGTTGTCCACCGCGTGCCGAGCGAACACGTCAGACAGGCCCGGCTCGACCCCCATGCCGGCGAGGGCCAGTAGCCCGCGCTCCTCCCACTTCGGGGCGAGCTCGAACTGCTCGTCTCCGAGCTTCACTCCTGTCTTGGAGTAAGGCTCCTCGGCATGTGGGTGAGAGAGCGACATGGCCATGTCCATGTAGTTGACGCCCGCTGCCAGAGCGGCACGGTAAATCGGCATGACAAAGCGGGGGTCGACGGCGTTGAGGACCATGTCGCAGTTCTCCGCCCGAATCAGCTCGGTGATCGCCGACTCGTCGGAGGCGTCGATCTTGAAGCCCGAGAAACGGTCCGAGACCGACGCTGCCTTCTCAGCGCGCTCCTTGTCGTAGTCGGCCATCACGACCTTCTCGAAGTTGCCCCGGCGCGCCGCTATATGGGCAAAGGCGCTCCCGACTCCACCGGCTCCTACCACGAGAACTCGCATGAGAAAGTCCTTTCTCGGCAATCCGACCGAAGATCAGCAAGAGGCAGCACGATGAAATGCAACTTCAGACGTGCGCCTGCTTAGTCTAGAGGAAGCTTGACATTTCTCCATAGGCCGAAAGTCCCTATCCAGGCTCAGTCGGCGGTGAGACAATCGCTAAAGAGCCCGATCGGGTTGAAGATCTACTGCACCCGATCAAGACCGTCATGTGGTGATCGAGGACCGACGACGGAGGGCGAGGAGCGCGGCAGATCGGCAAAGCCGAGCAAATGAGAAGCCAGATGTGCACAACGGAGTGCACAGGGAGGCAACTGAAGTGAGCAACAACGTCAAGAGCATCCTGAACGATCTCGAGGCACGCAATTCGGGTGAGCCGGAGTTCCTGCAGGCGGTGAGCGAGGTACTGACCTCGCTCGAGCCCGTTGTCGAGCGTTACCCCAAGTACCAGGAGATGAAGGTCCTCGAGCGGCTCGTCGAGCCGGAGCGGGTGATCATGTTCCGGGTGAGTTGGACCGACGACAACGGCGAGATCCAGGTCAACCGCGGCTATCGAGTCCAGATGAACAGCGCCATCGGGCCCTACAAGGGCGGGCTCAGGTTCCACCCGTCGGTCTACCTCGGACTGCTGAAGTTCCTCGCGTTCGAGCAGGTCATAAAGAACTCCCTCACCACCTTGCCCATGGGCGGGGCCAAGGGCGGTGCCGACTTCGACCCGAAGGGCAAGAGCGACGGAGAGGTGCGCCGTTTCTGCCAGGCCTTCATGACAGAGCTCTACCGTCACATCGGCCAGTTCACAGATGTGCCGGCCGGTGACATCGGCGTCGGTGGCCGGGAGATCGGCTTCCTGTTCGGGCAGTACAAGCGGATCGCCAACCAGTTCACCGGTGTTCTCACCGGCAAGGGTCTCAACTGGGGAGGCTCGGAGATCCGCCCGGAGGCCACCGGCTACGGTGCGGTCTACTTCGCCCAGGAAATGCTTGCCACGCGAGCGGAGAACCTCCAGGGCAAGACGTGTCTCGTCTCGGGTAGTGGCAACGTCGCTCAGTACACCGTCGAGAAGCTGATCGAACTGGGCGCGAAGCCCCTCACGATGTCAGACTCCGACGGTTTCGTCCATGACCCCGACGGGATCGACACCGAGAAGCTGGACTTCGTGATGGAGCTGAAGAACGTTCGCCGTGGGCGGATCCGCGAGTACGCCGAGCGCTTCCCTGGTGCCAGTTTCACACCGGTGAAGGACGAAGGGTTCAACCCGCTCTGGGCGATCCCTGCTGACTGCGCGTTCCCGAGCGCGACCCAGAACGAGATCAACGGCGCCGACGCGCGGAGCCTCGTGACCAACGGAGTCAAGCTCGTCGCCGAGGGCGCGAACATGCCGACCACGCCCGAAGGCGTCGACCGGTTCCTCGAGGCCAAGCTCCTCTATGGACCGGGCAAGGCTGCGAACGCAGGCGGCGTGGCGGTCTCCGGCCTGGAGATGACCCAGGACATAGAGCACCTCTCGTGGACCAGAGAGCAGGTGGACAACAAGTTGCGCCAGATCATGCATGCGATCCACACCAACGTGCGTGCCGCAGCCGAGGAGTACGACAGGCCGGGCGACTACGTCCTGGGTGCCAACATCGCAGGCTTCGTCAAGGTGGCCGACGCCATGGTGGACGAGAGCACGGTCTGATGTCCGCCGGCCCCGCCTTGCAACCATTTGAGGAAGGGGTCGACAAGGGCTTGAAGTCGGGGGCAATTGGGCTCCTCTCGAGCGTGGTCATCGGGACCGCGTCCACTGCCCCCGCCTACAGCCTGGCGGC
>Ga0224558_1001733_pt1 | contig 21893 bp, 21 predicted proteins | sample 714S32024metaG_FD_180682 | JGI IMG/M metagenome (GOLD analysis project Ga0224558, IMG submission 180682) | Peat soil microbial communities from Stordalen Mire, Sweden - 717 S3 20-24 | ecosystem: Environmental > Terrestrial > Soil > Wetlands > Peat | place: Sweden: Norrbotten County, Stordalen...
GGACCCAGGACTGGAAGCCAAAAAGTCTCCACGTAGGTCGATCGTGGGTCGTGGCCGACCTCGTCGATCACCGGGTCGTGCCAGGGCTCGACGCAGAGGCCAGGCCGCAGTTCGTCAGACCAATGCCCTGGCTCATCGGGGCATGGCGCGGCACTTGGGTCGAGCTGCACAAGCATCTGTTTGACCTCCGTAGTTGCTGAACGATGCGATCGCTCAGATGCTGGACCCGGTGGTTCCCGTGCTACCTACCGTTTCCCTGGTGCCGTTCGTGCCGGTTCCTCGGTCAGCCCGCCCTATGAAAGTGGGGGTTGCCCCCCAGGAGAAGAAACCCTGCTAGCAGGCTTCTCACGGGGCGGGGAATGTTCAGCTTTGGAGTATCAGACGTCAGTTCGGCGTAAGCGACAACTAATCGGAGAGATAGATAATTGAGACCGGGGTGCGTATTCGTGTCTGGCCTACCGAGATGATGATCGTGGTCTCAGAAGAGCTCGAGACTCGAGTCCGGGCGGTCGCCCACGAAGTCTTGCGTGCACCGTTCACCAGGCGAACCTGGTCAGAGCTTTGGTTTCTGGTAACCGTATCGGCCCTAGCGGGAGTTGGCCTTGCCTTTGTCGCGCTCACCATGGCCGCGGGCGTGGTCTTCGCCATCACCTTCTTCGGGCTCGCTGTCATTGGCCTCTCTCTCCGTGGCGCGCGAGGGATTGGTGGGTTCCAGCGCCAGGAGGCACGAGGGCTTCTCGACGAACAGATCGACGACCCCGATCCGTTCGTGCCACGCCCGGGGTTCCTGGGTTGGCTTCAGACGGTGCTGCGGGACCGGACAGCTTGGCGGTCGGTCGCCTACATAGCCGTGAAGGTCCTGCTGGCGATCCTCGGGATCCTCACGGCCTTCAGTGTGTGGTTCGACGCCTTCACCTGCCTCATCACTCCCCTGGGAGGGGGTCCCCGCGGCAGCCATGAAGCCCGGCAGCCCGAGCGGGCCGCGAAGTCTCGTTTCGAGCCCAGCGCTTCGCGAGCGTTGCGGTCAGGTGACTCGTGGGCGGTCTCGCACGTCCTCTACGCCAGCTTCGAGAACCTCGGCCATCCGCTGGACGGCGTCGAACACGTCTACAAAGCGCGTGTAGAGCGGTGCCGGGCCGAGCCTGAGCACGTCGGGTGGTCGGAAGTCTCCGATGACCATCCGACGATCGATCAAAGCCTTGCACCACGGCCAGGCCCGGGGATGGGCGACCGATACGTGGGCTCCTCTCCGATCCGGATCGGTCGGACTGGCCAAGGTGGCGCCGAGCGGCTCAAGCTGGTCTCGCACGAGGTCCACGAACATGGCTGTGAACTGCTGCGATTTCGCCCATAGCGCAGGGATGCCAGCTGACTCCACGGTCTCGGCCGCGGCGTCGACGGTCAATAGACCGAGCACCGGAGGCGTGCCCGTGAGGAAGCGCTCCATCCCGGTCTTCGGGTCGTAGCTCGGGCCCATGGCGAACTGGTCCTGTTGGCCGAACCAGCCCCATACCGGTTGGCGCAGCTGGACCTGCAAGCCACGCCTCACGTACGCGAAGGCGGGCGAGCCGGGTCCGCCGTTCAGGTACTTGTAAGTGCAACCCACAGCGAGGTCGGCGCCCGCCTCATCCAAGCCGACTGGAATTGCGCCGGCGCTGTGGCACAGGTCCCACAGGACCAGTGCACCGTGACGGTGGGCTGCCTCGGTGATGGCAGCGAGGTCCAGTCGGGCACCTGAGCGGAAGTTGACATGCGAGAGGCATACCAAGGCCGTGTCGGCGTCGATTGCCGAGCCCACGACTTCGGTGTCGAGGCCGTCGATTGCACTACCGTGCAGAAGGCGCAACTCACGGCCGCTGGTCTCAGCGAGTCCCTGCAGCACGTAACGGTCCGTCGGGAAGTCGTCTGCGTCGGCCAAGATGACCCGCCGGTCGGGCCGGGCGGCCAGGCTGGCCGCGGCCAGCTTGTAGAGGTTGACGGTTGTGCTGTCGCAAACCACGACCTGTCCGGGCCCGGCGCCGATCAGGCGGCCGACCCGGTCACCCACCGCGGCAGGTAGGTCTATCCACCTGGACCACCCGCCAACGAGGTTCTCAGACCAGTCGCGCACTGCCGCCGCGAGCCCCTCTACCACAGACGCCGAGGGACGGCCTAGGGAGTTGCCGTCGAGGTAGATGGGACCGGCGACGGTGAACTGGCTCCGGTAGGGCGCCAGAGGGTCGCCAAGGTCCATCGTCACTGCAGCGGCACGGTCCACCGTCCCATTCTGGCGCCTCCAGCCGAACCGATCATCTCGACTTTCCGCCTCGAGCTCGCAACGGCTGGTGCCTTGTCCGAAGGAAGTTGCTCAAGTGACCGATGACTCCCGTCGAAAATACAGAGAGCGAATACACGAGGTCAGGGGGTCTGTGTCACTTCCTAGGGCGAATGAAGCCTGTGTTGTCACTGGACCGCGGTCATCTGGAGCTCAGACCGGGTTTCCACGCGCCTGGAGGTGGTTCCTCGCCGTCGAGACTGTTTTGGCGCTTGTCTATTTCCCGTTCGGAATCCCGCCTGAGAAGCCTTTGATCTTCGGTTGGCTTCCCTGGATGCAATGGCCGGGCCAAGTTCCAGCGTGGGGACTGCTGGGATTGTCGGCAGTCATTGCGATTGCCTACGGAGTAAGGCACAACAGACCGAATGTCCCAGTATCCTGGTGGCTCCTCGGCGGTGGCCTGTTCGTCTTCGTCACGGGCGACACGACTTACAGGTTCTGGCGTCAGATCATGGACCAGCAACAGGTCCCGTTCCCCTTGTTCATCGACGCGATCCACATCGCGGCGTACCCGGTGCTTGCAGCCGGGCTGCTGCTTCTTGCCCGAGCGCGAGTTCCCGACGGCGATCGAGCCGGCCTGCTTGATGCGCTCACGATCACGCTCGGCATCGGCCTGCTGTCATGGATCTTCCTCATCGGCCCAAACTTCCGTGCGCCCGGTGGACTGCTGGTGCGGTTCACAGCTGCCGCACACCCACTTGGGGACGTCCTCGTTCTGGCGGCGTTGGCGCAACTTTGGAGCGCCGGCGGCATTCGCCACACTGCAGGACGGTTGCTGGCTATAGGGGCACTGGGAACGCTTGTCTCTGACTCACTGTACGAGCTGGGCCAACTGCACCCGGGCTGGAATTGGCACGACGGCAACGTTGTCGATCTTGGCTGGATCATCTTCTACGCGTGCTTCGGCACGGCGGCATTGCGCCCGTCGATGCGGGCATTGTCTCAGCCGAGGTCGGTTGCGCCGCTGCGTACCAGCCGCTCCCGGACGAGGCTGCTCACCGGAATCTCGCTCATCGCGCCGGCCGTTCTGCTCGCGAAGACCTTGCGAGGCGATACCGTCGACGCGCCAGTCATCGCCGTGGTCGCCGGGCTCATGTTCCTTCTCGTGATCACCAGAATGACTGGTCTCCTGCTGGTGTACGGGCAAGCTGTGGCGCGAGAGCAAGCTCTGCGCAGGTCGGTCGCAAGCCTCGTAGCGGCATCGGACCGCGATGCGATCTATCGGGCCACGATTGCGGGCATCAGGGAGCTGGTCTCGCGAAACGGAGACGACTTCAAAGTCACGTTCGCGGTGACGAACCCGGACGGCGAACCGGCAGTCGTCATGAAATCGAGCGACGGCCGGACAGCAGGCCAGCAGAGCTTGACGGCTCTGTGGGCGACCGCGCGACAAAGCCTGGCCGACGGCGACGTGGAGAGCTATGTCATCGGGACGAATGGCCAGCGTGGCGGCTCCGCGGAGCACGAGTTGTCTGAACAGTTCGTGTGTCCGTTGGTCGCCAAGGACCATCTGCAGGGGCTGATAGTTGTCACAAGTGCCGCCAGGTTCCCCTTCGAGCTCCGGAGTGCGATCGAGATTCTCGGCGCGCAGGCAGCAATGGCCATCGGCCGCGAGACGATGGGCGAAGCCTTTCACGCGCGTCGCGGTGAAGCGCGGTTCCAGACTCTCGTGCAGAATGCGTCGGATGTCATCCTGATCGCCCGTCCCGACACGACTATCACCTATCAAACTCCTTCAGCCGAGAGAATTCTCGGGTACCGAGATGGCTCCCTCGAGGGCAGGCGGTTCACCACTCTGCTCCACCCCGACGACATCGAGCAGGCCTTGGCCGAGTACACAGGCGTAGCGTCTCGAGCAGGAACATCGATCACGGCAAAATGGCGGATCCGACATTGCGACGGTTCGTGGCGTCACGTCGAGGTGACGACGACCAACCTGATGCACGAGCCGACCCTCGAAGGTATCGTCCTCACCCTGCGGGACGTGAGTGAGCGCACGAGTCTCGAGGAAGAGCTGAAGCACCAGGCCTTCCACGACGCGTTGAGCGGGCTCGCCAATCGCGCCCTGTTCCGGGACCGCCTCGAACATGCCTTGGCACGGGCAACTCGGTCGAAGTCGTCCCTGGCCGTCTTGTTCCTTGACCTTGACGACTTCAAGCTGATCAACGACAGCTTGGGGCACACTACGGGCGACGCTCTGTTGGTGGCGGTGGCCGGACGGCTCTCAGAGTCCCTCCGGAGCGGCGACACGGCGGCCCGGTTTGGCGGTGACGAGTTCGCGGTCCTGCTTGAGGAGACCTCCAGCCCGGAGGAGGCCTGTCAGGCCGCTGAACGCCTCATCTCGGCCCTACGCGCACCACTTGTGATAGAGGATCACGAGATCCAAGTGTGCGCCAGCGTAGGGGTCGCCCTCAGTCAGGCGGGGCGCGAGGATCCGACCGAGTTGATGCAGGCGGCAGACGTGGCCATGTACGCGGCAAAGGCTCACGGCAAGGGTCGTTACGAGGTGTACAAGTCAGACCTCCAGGTGGCCATCGTGCGGCGTCTGGACAGGATCGCTGATCTCCAGCGAGCCATAGACGGCCGAGAGTTCGTCGTGCACTACCAGCCGATCGTGAGCCTCGGCGGGGGCAATGCAGTCGGGCTGGAAGCGCTGGTGCGGTGGCGCCATCCGGATCACGGGCTACTGCTTCCCGACGAGTTCATCGCACTCGCCGAGGAGACCGGCCTAGTTATCCCGCTTGATCGCTGGGTGCTCAAAGAGGCATGCGTCCAGACGCGCGAGTGGCAGTTCTGTCACTCGGAGGCCCGTCGCTTGTGGGTCAGCGTCAACATCTCGGCCAGGCACTTCCAAGACGAGGGATTGGTGGAAGACGTCTCGACGGCACTGCGGGAGTCCGATCTCGATCCCCAGTTCCTCGTGCTGGAGATCACCGAGGGAGTGTTCGTCCAGGAGGCCGAGTCCGTCCTCGAGCGGATGTTGGAGCTCAAGGCGCTCGGGATCCGCTTCGCCATTGACGATTTCGGCACCGGCTACTCGTCACTGAGTTACCTGAGGCGCTTTCCCATCGACATCTTGAAGCTGGACAAGTCCTTCGTGGACGACGTGGCCGTTTCCTCCGAGGACGGCGCGTTCGCCGAGACGATCGTCCAGCTCGGAAAGAACTTGCATCTTCAGACGATCGCTGAGGGCATCGAGCACGCGCCCCAACTCGAGGTGCTCCGCGCATTGGGATGCCAGCTCGGGCAAGGCTTCTACTTCACCAAAGGACTCCAGGCCAGTGAGATAGACGACCTGTTCTTGCGGAACTCGCAGGTCGAGTCCTTGGTAGAGGCAGTTTGGGTCGAAAACCCTTCCCTCACCGAAGAGACCGTCGGCTGATCGCCCCCGCGACCCTCACGCCGAGCCCGAGGCCCACAGTCTTCGAGCGTCCAGCCGGCTTGGCGACCTGCTCTTGGCCCCACGCCGTCTGACGTGGCGACCCTGGCTCAAGGAGGCTGAAGGGTCCTTGTACCCTGGGCCCCGCCTCGGCGACGGACGCAAGGTTGCGATCCACACGCCCGGTTCGCGATGACGCATCGGGCGCCGCCGTGGCATCATGACGTCAGAGGCGGTAGTGCCAAAAGGCCCTAGCGCGGCGACGCCGAGCAGTGCAGCCTTGGTTCAGCGGGGAGCTTGAAGAAGAGAAAGGGGGGCACCGTGTCTCAGGAGCCGTCACAAGTGATCGCGCCTCAAAGCGAAGCAGGCCCGCACACGCCTGAGGACATTGCCGCTTTGGTGGCCGACCACCCGCTGCTCGCCGGGTTGCCGGGCGACATGGCCAGGCTTGTCACTGGCTGCGCCCGCAATGTCGCCGTCAAGCCCGGAGAGTTCTTGCTAGTCGAGGGAGAAGCTGCAGACACGCTGTTCCTGCTGCGCAGAGGCCGGGTGTCTCTGGAGGCACGCGCTCCGGGGCGGACGCCGCTGGTGATCGAGACTCTGGAGCCAGGGGCGGGGGTCGGGTGGTCGTGGCTATTTCCCCCCTATCGCTGGCAGTTCGATGCACGCGCCACCGAACCGGTCGGGGCAATCGCCGTGGACGCCGTCTGTCTTCGCTCGAAGGCCGAGGCCGACCCGGTCTTCGGCTACGAGCTGATCAAGAGGTTCGCCTCGGTGATGATGGCTCGCCTGGATGCCGCGCAGTTGCGCCTATTGGACCTTTACGGGAGGACGCGGTCCTAAAGAGGCGGAGGGGTTACTCTGAGACCGTCGGATGCACAGGCGGGCTTGGGCTTCGAACCTGGAGATCGGAGGACAACATGATCGCCGCGATGTCTAGTGCAACTGCAACCGTGATCGGTGTGGTGTCCTTGCTAGGTGCCGTCGTGGTCGGCTTCGTCGTCGGGCCGAAGTGGTGGCACTGGGGGTCCTTCATCGTCCTGACCATCGTTCTGTTCATTCCGTTGGCGATGGCGTTCTTCATCCCGTTGCCCATCGTGGTCGTGCTGAACGTCGCCATAAGCCACAGCGTCTGGCTGAAGAAGCACGGCACCCCCCCTATGAAGGGCATCACCGCGTTGAGGTGAGGAGGGCAGGTCTCACCGGGACAGTTCGTCCGGTGCTCGGGTAGGCGGAGTCGGAAAAGAACCTTCGCCGGGCTCACGAGCCGCCAACGCCTCCACGCCGAAGATGCGACAACGGTCTGACACGTCCCGGGGTGTTACCCGCTCGGGTGATCGATGTCCACGGCCGGCAAGTTCTGCACATCCTGCTTCGATATCTTGAGCCGGATGCCGTCGTCGACCCCGGTCACTGCGCTGATCGGGATAGCGACTTGCTTGTGGCCCCAGAAGTGCCCCTCTTGGAGCAGCACGTGGGTGACGTGGTGGTTCTGGGGGTCGATGACGAGCCCCTGGACCTTGCCGATGTCGCCGTCGGTTGCGTGGACGTGCTCTCCTCTACGCACGGCCACCTCGCCAAGGGGAACGGTGTCATAGGTGACGGGCTGTGAGCCCATTCCCAGGCCGCGGTAGGTTCCCAGGCCGTAGTACGGCCGGTAGAACACCTCCCCTGTGCCGTAGCCCCCGTAGCCCTTTTCACCCGGAAGGAACTCCGTCTCTTCGGCGGGGTCGAGCTTGCCGAGCTCCTCCCGAGTGCAATGGACCTGGATATCGCGATCCACGACCTTGACAAGGTCGATGGGAACAAGCCGGCCGATTCCTTGCCGGTGCTTCGGCTCGACGACGAGATGTGTGACCGCACGAGCGACGGGGTCAACGACTACGCGGCTCACCTCGCCACAGATCCCATCGCTGCAGCAGGCGTCGGCTCCGATCGTGAACTGTGTCGGTTCTGCCATGGCCATCGTCCTTTTCGTGGGGCCGAGCTCTGCGAGCCTCTGCCGGCCTCGAGCACGCCTTCGCAGCTTGCGGGTTGGGCATCGACCTTGAAGCATCGGCCACCTTAGCCATTCTTCTCCTCGTGGCGGCCGTCACAGCGGCCGTCACCGAACACCGGGGATGGCCCCGACGACAGGTCCGGATCGGGCCCGTAATGGCTGACTTGGACGGGGGTGAGCTGCCGCCGCCGGAGTGCTCACGGCTCCGTCTCGTCCAGCGCGCTCGAGGCCGTGTCGTTTACTGTTGGCTGCTGATGAATTGGAGGAGCCGTTGATGATCACGACCCTGAAGCAAGACGTGCGAGATGCCAACCTCGAGCTTGTCGAGCGCGGCCTCGTGTTCGACACTTTCGGGAACGCCAGTGGGATCGACCGGGATCTGGGCCTCGTCGTGATAAAGCCGAGCGGCGTGCCCTACCGCGAGCTGTCCCCGGACGACATGGCGGTCGTCTCGCTCGAGTCGGGCGAACATCTGGAGGGTCTGAAGCCATCGTCCGACACTCCGACACATCTCGAGATCTACAGGTCGTTCGCGACGGTGGGCGGCGTCGCTCACACACATTCGACGTGGGCGTCGAGCTGGGCACAAGCCCATCGGTCGATCCCGTGCCTGGGAACCACACACGCCGACTACTTCAAAGGCGCGATCCCGTGCAGTCGCGACCTGACCGGCAAGGAGATAACCGGCGCGTACGAGCAAGAAACGGGACGAGTGATCGTCGAGACCTTTGAAGCACTCGACCCTGACGAGGTGCCTGCGGTGCTCGTCGCGTCGCACGGAGTCTTCACCTGGGGACGCGATGGTTCGCGGGCGGTTCTTCACGCCGCGGTCGTGGAGCAGGTGGCCCGGATGGCGCAGCTTTCACTCGAGCTGAGCCCGGATCTCGGCCAGATCACCTCGCAACTGCTCGATCGCCACTTCCTGCGAAAGCACGGAGTCCACGCCTACTATGGCCAGGTGAGCGGCTGACATCTCTCCGAGCGACCCGTCCCCGGCGAAAGGCAAGGTTCGTCCTCGGTGCCACCAACTGAGTTCGAGTTCGCGAGCGCCGGTCGGATCGTTTTCGGGGCAGGTCGGGCAGTCGAGCTCGCGTCGTTCGCCGGGCGGCTGGGGTCGCGCGCCCTGGTGTGCACCGGCGCGGAGCCTGACCGGCACGTCGGGCTCCTGGAGGGCCTCAAAGTGCCTTTCACTACTTTCCCGGTCCACGGTGAGCCCACGGTGGAACTGGCTCGAGCTGCTGTGGGGGTCGCGCGCGGCGAGGGTGTGGATCTGGTCGTCGCCGTGGGTGGCGGCAGTGTCATCGATCTCGGCAAGGCCGTGGCGATGCTGCTCGGCAATGGGGGAGACCCACTCGACTACTTGGAGGTCATAGGAGACGGCCGTCTCATCGACAAGCCGTCGGTACCGTGTGTCGCCCTGCCGACGACAGCAGGCACGGGAGCCGAGGTGACCCCGAACGCGGTTCTGGCCTCGCCGGACCATGGGCTGAAGGCGAGCTTGCGCAGCCCTGTGATGCATCCCACGGTGGCGCTCGTGGACCCACTGCTCACAGTGAGCTGCCCGCCCGCGGTCACTGCGTCGAGTGGGATGGATGCGCTGACCCAGTGTTTCGAGCCCCTCGTCTCCATCCGTGCCACACCGATGACCGACGCGTTGGCAAGTGAGGGCCTGCGCCGGGCGGCTGCCGGCCTGCGCCGGAGCTATGCCGATGGCAACGACCTGGAAGCCCGGACCGACATGGCACTGTGCAGCTTGCTCGGCGGGCTGGCTCTCGCGAACGCCAAGTTGGGCGCGGTGCACGGCCTGGCCGGTGTGATCGGCGGCACGGTGGACGTGCCCCATGGGGTGGTGTGTGCCGCGCTGCTCGTGGCGACCATCGAGGCCAACGTGAGGGCACTGCGCGCCCGGCAACCGGACAGCCAGGCCCTGGCCAGGTATCAGCAGGCAGCCCGGCTGCTCACTGGCCGTGCCGACGCCACGATCGAGCAAGCCATCGCCTGGATCGGAGAGACCGTGAGGCTGCTGGGGATACCGAAGCTGGCCCGCTACGGCCTGGGACCAGAGCACGCCGACGAGATTGTCGCAAGAGCGCTTCATGCGAGCAGCACCAAGGGCAACCCGATCGAGCTGCGCGCCGACGAGCTGCACGCCGTATTGGCGGCAGCGACATGACAACAGCTCCGCCCTCGGTCGACCTGTCCGTCGAAGCCGCCTTGTTCGTGCGCGACCACGGCGGGAAGCTCTTCATCTGGACCCAGCGGCAGGTGTGCTGCAAGGGCCGGACCTCGTCGCGGACCCAGACGTCGTTCGAGGCCCCACCGCACCGGTCGTTCGTTCGTGTCTTCTCGTGGGAGCAGGTCGAGCTCTATTTGGCGGCCGGCCTGGCCCCAGCGGAGATCACCGTCGCGGTGAGGTCATTCCCGAGGCGCCGGGTGATCGCGTTCTGGCCCAACTGCATGCACCAATGAGCCGGCGAGCTGGTGCCGGCTCATTGGCAATGATCAGCGGGACTCGCGCGATGCGTGCTCAGGGCAGCTCGATCAGCCCGTTGTGCCCCGGTCCGCGTGGGAAGACCGGCCACACGTCGATCACTCGGTCGTCGTCCACGACGTAGTAGCAGTCGTACATGTTCACCGTCGCCGGTGCGTACCCCGGGACCATGCGCAGCCACGACCCGACCGGAAGGTCCAGATCCGGGCCGGCGACGAAGATGCCGTGCTCCTCGTCGAACCGCAGCAGTTCCAGGTCGACGCCCACCAGCGACGGGCCGCACGTGGGCGAGCGACAGGTAAGCGGCGCTCTCCTCGATCGATCGGAAGCATCCGACTCGTGTCGCCGCAAGCTAGCGTCAAGGAAGGCCGGTAGAGCCGTTCGCGGCACTGTCTCCCGGAACGGTTGATCACGATCACGCCGTGACGGTTGTCGTGCGCTCATGGCGCTCCGGTCACCTATGGGTTCCCTGTCCGAACAGGAGCGGCGGATGACTGACCTTGCTGGTGTCATCGACAGGTCCTCTTCAATTCCGTTTCATCTTCAGTTGCGCAAGTTGTTGGAGCATCAGATCGAGACTGGTCAGTGGCCTCAGGGTGATCGGCTGCCTTCCGAGCCGTTCTTGAGCGAGCACTACGGCGTGTCGCGCGCGACCGTGCGCCAGGCCTTGCACGCCCTCGAGGAACAGGGGCTCATCCGGAAGGAAAAAGGTCGAGGGGCTTTCGTCAACCGGACCTCGTCCGGCTCCTGGCTCCTCCAGTGGGCAGGTGCGCTCTTCGACGACGAACTGTCTCGCCGCGGCGTGACGGTCGAGTCGACGGTGCTCCGGGCCTGCGTCGAGCGCTTGCCCGACTGGGCCGCCGACACGCTGCAGCTAGGCCGTGGCGCCCAGGGAGTGACCTTGGAGAGGCTCCGCCGAGTCGACGGGGAGTTGGCGCTCTATGTGGTGAACCACCTCCCTGAAGAGTACGCCGCCATCCTCCCGGAGATCCGGAAGAAGTCCAAGGCGTCGCTCTACTGGACATTGCGCGACAAGTGCGGTGTGGAAGTGGCAGGGAGCAGCCGAATGCTCGAAGCGGTGGCCGCGTCGGCCTCGCTCGCTCGCCAGCTGGTGGTGCCGCGCCGGTTTCCCCTTGTGTACATCCAGTCTGTCACCAGGGACGCGGCCGCGAAGCCCGTCGACTGCTTCCGAGCGTGGCTGCGCACCGACCGGTTGCGGATCGCCGTGGAGACCGACACGTGGCCGTCGTTGGCCGGACGTGTCGTGAGCCACTCCTTTGTCGGCATTCCCAACGATGATCAGTCGCCGACGCCGTGAGTTCCTTCGCCTGAGCTTCCCGGATGGGCCAGAGCACCTGACGCAACGCTCCTCGGGACCGGTCGGACGAGCTTTGAGGATCCACCGGAGCACTTGAAAGAGTGCTTGCACCTGTCCAGACAACTTGGTGGCTTGCGCCGACAGGGAACGAGCCTTCTCACCGGCACTAGCCCCCACGCCCTTGTCAACTCCCCTGACCTTCCCGGCCTCGCCATCGCGCAGCGGCTCTGGGGTGGCGCTTGGGTGATCGTGCTGGGCGCCATGTTCAGCTCGACCCTGGCCGTGTGCCAGGCGTGCCACAACGTCTCGACCCGTATCTGGTTCAAGATGGGCGAGACCGGCACGCTGCCCGCGTGGTTCGGTCACGTGCATCCCGCTCACAAGACGCCGACGCACGCCATCCTTGCCAACCTGGTGCTGTCCTTGGCTGTCGGGCTGGGCGTCGGCTTCGGCTTCAACGCTGCCCGGTCGTACTTCCTCACCAACGGCCTCGTGCTCGTCATGGCCGTGACGTACATCTACATCTCGGCCAATGTCGCCGTCTTCTTCTACTACCTGAAGCAGCGGCGGTCCGAGTTCAACGTGATGCTGCACTTCATCCTGCCGGTCGTGTCGACCGCTGCTCTGATCTATGTGACGGTCAAGTCGTTCCAGCCCTACCCGGCCTTCCCCTACGACTTGGCGCCCCTGATCGACGGCGTCTGGCTCGTGGTCGGGTTCGGGATCCTCACCTATTTGTGGGCAAGCAAGAAGGACCAGTGGATCGCCAAGCTGGGTCAATCCGCAGTGGAGTCCGATTACATCCCAGAGGTCGACGAAGCCGGCTCGGTGATTTGATGCAGTTCTGAAGCACTTGCTGGGGCCGGAAAGCTGGCCAATGTCGTAGACGAGTATCGTGCCCTCGGGTGTTGTTCAGCCCGGGGGCACGATCGCGATTTCGTCGGGAACACCGACAAAGGAGGCCACGTGCAATTACGAGAGAAGATTGACGCCGCGGAAGGTGTTCGCAAGTCCGACCTCGTGCTGACCGGCGGGCAGCTTGTCAATGTGGCGACAGGAGAGATCTACCCGGCCGACGTGGCGGTGGCCGGCGATCTCATCGCAGCCGTCGGCGATGTCGCGCCGCACACAGGACCGGACACGGCCGTCATCGACGTGAGCGGCCGGTACCTGGTCCCGGGTCTCATCGACGGCCACCTGCACATCGAGTGCAGCAAGCTGTCGATCACGATGTTCGCCGACGCGGTGGTCCGCTACGGCACGACGAGCGTCGTGTCCGGGCTCGACCAGACCTTCGCGGTAGCGGGGCTTGACGGAGTGAGGGACGCGCTCTATGAGGCCGCCGCCAGCCCGATGAAGGTGTTCTGGGCCGCCCCCTACAAGGTGCCCTACACGATCCCGGAGTCGAACGTCGGGTTCCGCCTCGGTCCGGACACCCATGAGATCGCTCAGAAGTGGGACGACTGCTACGGGGTCTGGGAGACGGTCACGGAGTTCATCACCAACCGCGACCCGGAGGTGCTCGAGGTGATCGAGATGGCCGCACGGAACCGGCTGCCGGTCTTCGGCTGTGCACCGATGGCCAGCGAGGCCACCATCGGCGTGCTGGCGGCCGCCGGGGTGCGCCTCGACCACGAGAGCTACAACGCCGGAGAAGTCCTGACGAAGATGCGCGCGGGCATGTACGTGATGGTCCGCGAATCGGCCGTCGCCCATTTCATGGAGGAGAACATCCAGGTGGTCACCCGCCTGGGTGCGAACCCAGGCAGGGTCGGCTTTTGCACCGACGACGTGACCGCGACCAGCCTCCTCGGTGGCGGGCATCTCGACCGCCTCGTGCGGATGGCCATGAAGGCCGGCGTCCCGCCGATCACCGCGATTCAGATGGCCACCATCAACACTGCCCAGATGTACCGGATCGATCACCTGGTCGGGTCCATATGCCCGGGGCGGGCCGCCGATGTGCTCGTCGTCGACGACCCGGTGAGCTTCGTCGTCGAACGAGTGATCTCCAAGGGGATCCCGGTGGCCGAAGGGCAACGCACAACGCGCCCACCTCGTGCACCGTCGCGCGGCCCGGCAATGCTCGACACTATGAAGCGGGCGCCGCTCAGCCCCGACGAGATCAAGCTGACCACGACCCTCGCCTCCCCGGTGCGGGTGCTTGCAATGGACATGGACCGGGAGGTCCCCTTCGTCCGCCGTCGCCGCGACGTCGTCCTACCGGTGATCGACGGCGTGGTGCAGCCGGAGGTGGCCCAGGATGCGCTGTATGTGACCGTGATCGAGCGGTACGGGAAGACCGGGACAGTGCCGGTCGCCGTGGTCTGCGGCTTCGGTCTGCGTTCCGGCGCGCTCGCGACCAGCGCCGCCCCCGACGACAACAACATCGTCTGCGTCGGCACGAACCCATCCGACATGGCCCGCGCGATCAACGAGGTGATCGGTATGGGAGGCGGCCTTGCGGTCGTGGACGGCGGGGCAGTGCTCGAGACGCTGGCACTGCCGGTCGGTGGCATCGTGGCCGACATCGACGTCGAGACGATGGCGGTGGCTGAAGCACGGCTGGATGCGGCAGCCCGCGGGCTCGGCTGCGAGCTGCCATCGGCGTTCGGCTACCTGATGTTCCTCGAGATCACTTCCATACCCGACTACGCGATCACCGACCTCGGCCTGATAGGTGTCCGCGAGCTGGCCGTGCTGGACTCGGTGCTCGGCCCGGGCTGACGCGCCCGCCGGGGGGCTACTTTGGGCGCCTCTTGGCGCTCTTGGCCACGTGTTCGACCAGCGCGTCCGACCCCGGGAAGAAGACTCCTTCATGACCATCTTCGATCCAACGGACCTGGTAGGGGGGGCCTCCGTCGGCACCGAGCACCTTGAGGACCTCGGCGGTCCGGTCAGGTTGGGCAACCGTGCGGCCCCGGACCACAAGGTGATCTCCGGTCTTCACGTCCATCGTGGTACCTCCTCGACATCCGGGTTCCCATCGATCATGGTTCCATCGCCGTGCCTCAAGTGTAAGAGCCCAAGGTCCTGAGTTCCGAGCGAGATGTTCGCCAAGGTGGCGGCTCAGGCGAGTGCCACCGCCACCCGTTCTAGGATCGAGCGATGTTCAGCTCCGAATCGTTCCTCGTGACTCCCGAGGACTTGAGGCACCACGGCCGCCGCACCATCGACTGGGTCGCGGACTACCTGTCGAGCCTGGAGAGCTACCCGGTGCTTGCGAAGACAGTTCCCGGCGAGATCGCGGCGATGCTGCCGCGGTCTGCCCCGGAGGAGCCCGAGCCGTTCGAGGCACTACTCGCCGACCTCGACCGGATCGTGCTGCCGGGTACCACGCACTGGCAGTCGCCTGGGTTCTTCGGCTTCTTCCCCGCGAGCGCGTCGCCGCCGGCGATCCTCGGCGAGCTCGTTGCGGCCGGGCTTGCCGTCAACGGGATGGTATGGGCTACGAGCCCGGCTTGCACCGAGATCGAGACCGTCGTGCTGGACTGGCTGGTCGAACTGCTCGGGCTGCCGGTTCGGTTCCGCTCGCAGTCGCAGGGCGGAGGCGTGATCCAGGACAGTGCGTCATCAGCGACGCTGTGCGCGTTGCTTGCTGCACGAGAGCGGGCAATGCGTGGTAATGCGGCTCTCGCCGACCTGTGCGTGTACACCTCGGTGGAGGCCCATTCGTCGGTGCAGAAGGGCGCCCGGGTCGCCGGCTTTTCTCCAGCGCACACACGCCTGGTCGCCGCCGACGAGACATTCGCGATGGATCCGGCCGCGCTCGAGTCAGCCGTCCGCACCGACCGCGAGGCTGGGCTCGTGCCCTGCTGCGTGGTCGCCACCGCCGGGACGACCTCCTCGATGGGTTTCGACCCCATCCGGGCGATCGGCGAGCTGTGCCGCGCCGAGCAGGCATGGCTCCACGTCGACGCGGCGATGGCGGGGTCCGCAGCGGTCTGCCCGGAGCTGCGAAGCCAGCACGACGGGCTCGAGCTCGCCGACAGCTATGCGTTCAACCCGCACAAGTGGCTGCTCACCAACTTCGACTGCGACTGCTTCTACGTCGCCGATCGGGCCAGCCTGATCGATGCCCTTTCGATCACGCCGGAGTATCTCCGCAACGACGCCAGCGAGTCCGGCGCGGTCATCGACTACCGGGACTGGCAGGTACCGCTGGGAAGGCGCTTCAGGGCGCTGAAGCTGTGGTTCGTGCTCCGCTCGTATGGAGGTGAAGGGTTGCGGCGGCACGTCCGCGAGCATGTGCGGCTGTCGGACTGGTTCACGGGAGTTGTGGCCGCGGATCCTCGTTTCGAGCTCTGCGCTCCGCCAGCGTTGAACCTGACGTGTTTCAGGCACGTGGGGGGCGACGAGGTGTCCGAGCGGCTGCTGTCGGATCTCAATGCCACCGGCCGTGTCTTTCTCAGCCACACGAGGCTCGCCGGTCGCTACGTGATCCGGTGCTGCATCGGCGGGACCTGGACGGCGGAACGTCACGTGGAGATGCTGTGGCGGCTCATAGATGAGCTTGCACCAGCGCTCTGAGCTGGTAGGTCACGTCACTGCTCGTTGCGTGACAGTAGACTTGACAGCGTCGGGAACCCAAAGCTTGGGAGGGAGGCAGCCATGTCAGGTCGTGGAGTCAATGCAACTGGAGAGACGAGGCCGTACCAGCGGAAGTGCGATGGCCGATGGTTCGCCACCTACTACGTGGACGGCAAGCTGAAGAACGTCTCGGCGAAAACGGAACGCGAAGTCGTCGTCAAACGGCGGCGCGCCCGGAGTCGTGTTGCGGAGTCGCCAACCGCAGGCGCACTCACAGTTGCCGAAATGGCCGACCGGTGGCTTGCGACACTTTCTGATCCGTTGAGTCTGAACCATGTGGCTCCGGTCGCTGTCGTCAGCTACACGTCTGTCGTGAAATGCCACATCCGCCCAGCACCGTTCGGTGACATACCCGTTGACGGACTCACATCAGGAGACGTCGAGAGCTTGCTTGCGGCGAAGGTCGCCGCTGGCCTTGGCAGAAGCCTCGTGTCACGTGTCCGGCGCCACCTGAAGCAGATACTGGACGAGGGGATACGGTCCGGCTTCGTCAACAAGAACGTGGCAGCCGCTGCTCGTATGCCGAAAGAGAGGCGTCACGCTTCCGAGCAGCGGGCGCTTACAGAAGACCAGGCGAAAGCCCTTCTCGCCGTTGTCAGAGGCGACCGGTTTGAGTGCGCCATCAAGCTCATGCTGGCGCTCGGACTGCGTAAGGGCGAGGTGCTCGGCCTCCAGTGGGAGGACATCGACTGGCATGCCCAGCCCGAGCCTATCCTCCACGTCAGGCACGCCCTCAGGCGCGAGCGTGACGCTCTCGGGCGCGGGCCGTCCCGCCTTGTGCTGGGTGAGGTCAAGGGCCGTGGACGCAGCAAGGGCGACCTCCCACTCGAACCGAGCGTCGTCAAGGCGTTGCGCGACCACTGGGAGCAGCAGGAAGCCGAGAGGTTCAATGCCTATCGCTGGGATGAGACTGGCTACGTCTTCGTGAACACCATCGGTCGGCCAGTCGAGCCCGGCCAGTTCAACGCCAGAGTTTTCGACAGGGCGTGCGCCAAGGCTGGGATCGGGCACTGGAGGCCGCACGAGACCCGTCACAGTTTCATAACTTTGGGCATTGAGGCTGGCATTCCGCCTGATGTCGTGTCTGCGCTCGCTAGGCACTCCAACATCAGGACGACCTTGGATGTCTACAACCATGTTCGCCCTGAAGCGAAGGCACAGGGCGCGGCCGTCATGGCCGGAGTGTTGGGGTTGACCATACGAGGCGAGGGCGCAATCGGCCGGTAACGTCCAATCCATGGCGGAGCCGTTCATTGTCGACCCCGACGGAAGGAGTCTGGAACCCATTGCATACCGCATCGAAGACGTCGAGTTTGTCACCGGCCTGAGCAAGTCGCTGATCTACGACGAAGTGGAGGAGGGGCACCTGGTCAGGACGAAGGTGCGCAACTGCGCAGTCTGGTTGCGCGAGGACGTCGTGGACTGGCTGAGGGCCCATCGGCAGGTCTGAACTACCAGTCGGGCAAAGTTTTACGCCACGGATGTCCTGGAGGCAGACCGACCCGTTCCCTAAGTGCCCGTAGCCGACTCGGGAGCAACACTGGTACGTCATCAGTCGACTCGTTGAGCAGGTCCCAACGATCCTCGTAGCCCACGAACACTGTCTCGTCTACTCGCGCCTGCGCCTGCGGAGCGTTGCGAGTCCCCGGTGCGGCGCTCGGCTCCGTCAACCAGTTCTGATGAGAAATCCATGATGCGGCGGCCACGTGATCTCGGGGAACTACGAAGTAGCGGCAGTGAGCCGGTGCAGGTCCTTCCAGCTTGACCATGACGTACCACTCGCTCGGGGCTGTTGAGAGGAGCACATTCCCCAGCAGCCAGTTGGCCAACCGACCAGTCTTGCCCCACGTCGTCTTGACCTGTAGCGAGACGGTCCGGCTCGTTTCGGCATTGACAGCGAGGACGTCAGTCCGCGCAACGCCTTCTCGCGTTAACGCCGCTGCCCAGTTGAACTGGGCGAGCACCCCACATACCAAGTGCTCGCCAGCGGAGCCCGTCAGTTTCTTATCTAGCACGTGACCTCACAGTTGCCCCAGCCGCCGGGGCGCTGTCGCCCGAAACCCTGACGCGTCGCCTTCAGGAGGGGGGATTGCGGACATTCTCGAACGACGCCAGCTTGGCCTGCTTCCGTTCCCTGTTTCAACTGTGGCACCCGACTGGCGTGCTTGATTCCTCGTGCTCACGTGCCGACCATGAAGTCGCTCCGGCAACTGTGCGGTTCACCACTCTTTCGTCCCTAGCGGGCATGTTCGACACCGGGAGAACACGTTCGACCTGCGAACGGCAGTCCCGCACCGAGGAGGTGAACAAATGAGTGATGAGTTGGCTGTGGCTTCACTGGAAGGCGCTCGACGCCTGTCGCCTGGGCCGGACGAAGTTTCTCGAACTTCTGAAGGACGGGTCTATTCCCTCCTGTCTGATAGACGGTCGCCGCGTAGTGCGCGTTGCCGACCTTGAGGCGTACGTTGCGGCGCTGCCGGTGTCGACCGTCGGCGGGATCCACGAGACAAGCGCTGAGGTCACCGGCCAGGAGACCGACGATGCGGCGATCTCGTCAGCAAGCCCGTGTAAAGCCTCCGGGGCCGTGACTGGTCAGCCTTCTCCCCGTTTCAGTCGAGAGAGAGGTCCTCGGTCATGAGCGTCAAAGTTATGACCGAGGTTTGGGAGCACAGCGAGGCCGAGGGCACGGCAAGACTCGTGCTCCTCGCACTAGCCGACCACGCCGACGACGAGACGCGCTCGTGCTGGCCGAGCATCGGGCGCATCGCGAAGAAGTGCCGGGTGCACAAGGACACCGCCAGGCGTCACCTCCACGCCCTTCAGGAGCTTGGGGAAATCCGCATCGAGGACCAGAAGGGTGGGACCCCTAAGACCTCAGGTGGCCGACGTCCGAACCGTTACGTGATCCGCTCCTACCCGGTTAACCCCTCGCAATCTGCCACCCCTTGCCTAGGTGCAACCCCCGACCTCGCGTCGGTGCAATGCCAGGCCCCGCGTAGACGCGACCCTAACCATAAGGGAATCGTCAAAGAACCGTCACCAGCGCGTTCGCAAGCGAACGGCGCGCCGCGGATGGCAATGCACCCACAGGGGAAGCAGATCCTTGACGAGTTCTACGAGTCCCGAAAGTGTAAACGCTGATCGAAAATCGGAGCACCTGCTGACCGTTTCGCGCTGATCGAAAATCGGAGCACCTGACCATCCCTGGTCTTGCTCGACCCAGCCCTCAGGCTTTTCGCCTGGAGTCGGGCGAGGAGACGGGAGAAGGGTGCACACCGACATGGAGATGTGGACGGAGATCCGGCGCAAGGTGCTCGTCGAGGGCGCCTCAAAGCGCTCGATCCGAAGGGACTACCGGATCAGCGCCGAGGTGCTGGAGAAGATCCTGGCCCACGCCGAGCCGCCGGGCTATCGCCAGAGCGTCCCACGCCCAAAGCCCAAGCTCGGTCAGTTCCTTCCCGTGATCGACGAGATCCTGGAAGTCGACAAGACCGCACCGCCAAAGCAGCGCCACACGGCCAAGCGCATCTATGAACGGCTCAGAGACGAGTACGGCTACACGGGGTGCTCCTCCCAGGTGAGAAGGGCCGTGTCCAGGTCCAAGCACTACTCCAAGGAGGTCTTCGTCCCGCTCTCGCACCCGCCGGGACATGCCCAGTTCGACTTCGGCGAGGCGACGGTGGTGATCGCGGGCGTCGAGGTGAAGGCCGCGCTGGCGGTGATGACGCTTCCCTACTCGGACGCCTACTTCGTCTCGGCCTATCCCCGCGAGTGCACCGAGACATTCCAGGCCGGCCACGTGGCCGCCTTCGAGTTCTTCGGTGGCGTGCCGACGCGCACGAGCTATGACAACACCTCGATCGCGGTCAAGAAGATCGTGGGACGCGAGCGCGAGCTCACCACCGAGTTCCTGCGGCTCGAGAGCCACTTCCTCTTCGGCCACCACTTCTGCCGGGTGGGCCGTGGCAACGAGAAGGGCCACGTGGAGACCCATGTGGGCTACGCGAGGCGGAACCTGCTCGTGCCCGTGCCGAGGTTCTCCTCTTTCGCCGAGATGAACGAGTACCTCGCCGCCTGCTGTTATGCCGATCTGTTCCGCCGGGTCCGGGGAAAGCCCGAGACGAAAGCAGAGCGCCTCGTTATCGACCAGGCCGCCATGTTGGCGCTGCCGTCCGAGTCCTTCGAGGCGCGCCGGGTCGAACAACGCGGAGCCAACTCTTTGTCGCTCGTGAGATTCGACCGCAACGACTACTCGGTGCCGACGGCCTTCGCCCACCACGACGTCACCGCACTCGGTGGGATCGAACAGGTCCGCTTGCTCGTCGGCACAGACGTCGTGGCCACCCACCCGCGATGCTGGTCGAAAGAACAGGTCAGCTTCGACCCACGTCAGTACCTGGCCCTCTTGGAACGAAAGCCCGGTGCCTTGGACGTCGCCCGCCCGCTCGAGGGCTGGGAACTCCCCGAGTGCTTCTCGGTGCTGCGCCGGCGCCTCGAGGCCGACCTCGCCTCGGCGGGGACCCGTGAGTACATAAAGGTGCTCCGACTCATGGAATCGGCGACGCTCAAGGAACTGACCGGAGCTGTCGAACAGGCGCTCACGATCGGGGCGACCGGCTCGGACGCCATCGGTCTCATCCTCACGCACTCGAAAGAGCGCCCGGTCGGGCTGTTCAGCCTCGACGGGCTCCCACACCTGAAGGCCGTCGCTATCGAAGCTCCCGACCTCAGGGCCTACAGGGCGCTCACCGAGATCGGGGCCTGAGGGCCCATACCGCTCGGCGCAGATCGCGCCGCTAGGAGAAAGGAAACATCACCGTGAAGACATTGGAGACCAAGTCCGTCGTGTTGTTGCACCATCACCTGAAGGCCCTGCGGCTGCCGACCATCGGTGCGGAGTGCGAGAAGGTGGCCAAGCAGGCCGCCGCCGACAACGTCGACCACTTGAGCTACCTGTTGCAGCTCTTGGAGCTCGAACTGTTGGACCGGGAGAAACGCTCGGCCGAGCGCAGGCTGAAGGCCGCACGGTTCCCGACGCTGAAGACCCTCGAGAGCTTCGACTTCGCGGCTCGTCCGTCGGTCAACAAGATGCTGATCGCCGAGCTGGCGCGTTGTGAGTACATCGACAAACGGGAGAACGTGATCATGGTGGGCAACCCCGGCACGGGCAAGTCTCACCTGGCCACGGCGCTCGCCGCCCAGGCATGCCACAAGGGCTACAAGGTCCGCTTCTTCCGCACCACCGAGCTCGTGACCGCTCTCATCGAGGCAAGAGACGAGCGCACCTTCCTGAGGCTCAAGGGACAGCTCGCGAGATTGGACCTGCTCGTGCTCGACGAACTGGGCTACGTCCCTGCTTCTAAGGTCGGTGCCGAACTGCTCTTCGACGTCATCTCGACGGCCTATGAACGCACGAGCCTGATCGTCACGAGCAATCTGCCCTTCGAGTCCTGGACAGAAGTCCTCGGTTCTGAGCGCCTCACCGGCGCGACCCTCGACAGGCTCACGCATCGCTGCAACATCATCGAGACCAAGGGCGAGAGCTACCGGCTCCAAGACGCCAAGGCTCGGACCCGGCGAACCAAGCCAACAACCGACTCCTCAGGCAACCAGCCTGTGGACCAAGCTCAAATCACCAAGTAGCTTCAAGCTCAAAGTGCTCCCGTTTTCGACCGGCGCGCGAGCCTGTTGCACGAATTGCGCTGCGTGCTGCGGAAGGCGTCGTGAGTTCACGATGAGCCGAAGATGACCGGCGGAAGATCGGTATTTGCCAGCGCGGCCGTCGATTCGACGGTGAATCGA
>Ga0224558_1001734_pt1 | contig 21874 bp, 14 predicted proteins | sample 714S32024metaG_FD_180682 | JGI IMG/M metagenome (GOLD analysis project Ga0224558, IMG submission 180682) | Peat soil microbial communities from Stordalen Mire, Sweden - 717 S3 20-24 | ecosystem: Environmental > Terrestrial > Soil > Wetlands > Peat | place: Sweden: Norrbotten County, Stordalen...
AGGCTACCCCGAGGCTACCCCGAGGCTACCCCGAGGCTACCCCGAGGCTACCTCGAGGCTACCTCAAAGCCAGGTGATTGGGAAGGAACTGGAAGAGGAAAGCAACAGGAAAGCACCCGGAAAGCGCCAGTAATACGAGGAGATTTTGGGGTATGGAATAGCTGTCCCGCGGCCAGGCGCCGCAGGAACCTCCCAGTCAATAAGCAGTGCGATGCCAGCGATTGAACGTGGGATCGGCGTTAAGAGGACGAGGCGGCACTGACAGCAATTGCTTGGCAGGACCTGCGGTTTGGGCCATGCTGAGAGTGGCGTGAAGAAAGGCCCCGACAGTGCGGCAAGCAAGATACTCGTCATTGATGACGAGGCTGATTTTCGCCAGATCATCATCAGGTTCCTTTCCAAGCAGGGCTTTGCGGTGGTGGCGGCCCCGGATGGGGCGGCGGGCGTGGGCCTGGCGGCGGAGACGCTGCCGGACCTCATTGTATGCGACCTGAACATGCCCGGCATGGACGGCTACGCGGTATTGGCGGCGCTGCGACGCGACCCGAAGCTTGCTGATATCCCGCTCATTTTTCTAACGGGCCAATCTCAGCCAAGCCAGGTGCGTCAGGGCATGAACCTCGGGGCGGATGACTACCTGACGAAGCCGGTGAAACTGGACGACCTGCTGGGCGCCGTCAAGGTCAGGCTCAGCCGCCGCCAGACCCAGCACCAGCGGCAGGAGAAGCAAATGGAACGGGCGATGCAGCTTTTCGGGGGAATCGTACACGACCTGCGCGACCCGCTCTTTGTGGTCCTGGGCTACACTGGCATGTTGAAGGGCCGTGCCGGCCAGGCGGCGGGTGGCGAGGAGAATTCCCGGCAGATCCTTGACCGGATGCAGCAGGCGGTCCTTCGCATGCAGGCGATTATTTCGGAGACGCTTTTCCTGGCCCGATCGCGCATGCAGCGGCTGCCGTTTGATCCCGGTCCGCTCGACCTGCGTGAGTTCTGCGAACAACTCGTGGGGGACCATGAGGAGAGCCGGCGGTTGCAATTTCAATGCGTGGGACAGCAGTTTCCCGTGGTCGCCGACGCGCTCCGGCTGCACCAGGCATTGGACAATCTGCTGTCCAATGCGTTGAAGTATTCGGAGGGGCCGGTTGGGGTCAGCTTGAGCGCCGGCTCGCAGAACTACCTAATCGAGGTCCGAGACCAGGGCATCGGGATTCCAGCCGCGGAGCAGGAGGGCATCTTCGAGCCGTTCTTCCGGGCTTCGAATACGGGCGGCAGGCCCGGGCACGGATTGGGGCTTTCGATTGTCAAGAGCTGCGTCGAGCAGCACGGGGGCAGCGTCCGTTTTCTTAGCGGCAGCAACCAGGGGACGACGTTCTTCCTGGAATTGCCCAAGGCGCCCCTTCCAAAGGCGGCGGTCCAAACAGGGGTATTGGAAGCGGACGACAGAACCAGGGCGCCGGCCAATCAGTCGCCGGGAATCCGATCGGCAGCGGCAGCGCCGGGTTCCAGGTCTCTGCCAGAGAATGCGGGCGGGTTAAGGGGGATCATCGTTGACGACGACGCGCTGGTGCGGAGCGTGATGCGCGATTTGCTGGAAACTACCCAGGACATCTTGATCGTGGGTGAAGCGGGCACGGTGGCGCAGGCGCGCACACTGGCGAAACAGCATGGGCCGCAGGTGGTTTTTCTGGATGTAAACCTGCCGGATGCGTCCGGGTTTGATCTGCTGCCAGACTTGAGGACGGGGACTGCGGTCGTCTTTGTGACTAGTGCGGAAGAGTATGCCGTGCACGCCTTCGACTGCGAGGCCGTGGACTTCCTGCTGAAGCCCGTCAGCCCGGAGCGGCTGAAACAGTCGCTGGCGCGGGTGCGGCAGCGACTGACAGCAAGACCGGCGGCGGCTCCCGCTCTGAGTTCCAGGCTGAGCGATACATTCCTGGTCAAGACCCTGACGGAGAAGCGGCTAGTAAAGGTGGGAGAAATAGACAGGATTATCGCCTACGGCGAATACTCGTGGGTGTATTCGCATGGCGCTGACAAGGGGGTACTGCTCAGGAAGTCTCTGAAGCAATGGCTGTCGGAACTTCCGGGCGAGCAATTCATTCGGGTCCATCGCCGTGCGATTGTGAATCTGGCCTGGATGGAACGAATTGAAAAGCTGCCTGGCGGGCGGATGCAAATCCATCTGCGCGGCACGCCGGAGCCCATCCTGGTCAGCCTGCGTCTGGCCCCGGTTCTCAACCGCAAGCTCAAGACCCTTCGCGGTTAAACGGTTCCAGGCGTGAGTCACAGTTCCAATCCGGGAAAACCGGGTTGGGGAAGCGGTTCCACCACCCGTGAACGGCGTCTTTTCCAGCTCAGAAGTGGGACAGCCCTGCCAACTTTCTCTGCTTCCCCAGATCGAAAGGGACGCCCGTAACGCGCTTGCTGCAAATATCGGTGCGGTCCCGGCTTCACGGTGGCCCTCGCGCACGGTTCCTGCGATAGCTTTCTTGCGAAGATTATCATGGCGCTGGCTGGCTGAAAGGGAAGGTGGCAGGCCAGCGCGTTCGAAGAATTGTCTGAGACGGTCTTATGAGAACTGCGGCATTAACGAGTTTTGCTCTGATCAGCGTAGTGCTGGCCAGTACGGCGGCGCCGGCGCTGACCGGATGGCGCCGCTGGCTGCCGACCGTGTCCGGCAACCTGGCGATCACAAGAGAGCGCGCGGAACGCGGCGATGTAAAATCGCAAGTTGAACTGGCGGACAACCTGGCCGCGAACCAACTCGCGGCACAGGCGGTGGTTTGGTATCGGGCGGCGGCGGAACAGGGAAATGTGGAAGCGAAGTTCCGGTTAGGCGAAATCCTGTTCAACGGCTCGGGCACACGACCGGTTCCCCTCGCGATCATCAATGGCCGGACACTAGAGCAAGGTGACTCGGTCGCAGTGCCTGTGAAGGAAGGGTCCGCGCGCGTCACCTGCGTCAAAATCACCCGGGACTCCGTTCTGGTTACCATAGAGGGCGAAGATGAGCCTCGCGTATTGCACTTGAGATGAAGCTGGAGAACAAGAAGTCGAAGTCCGGCCCGGGCCTGACCACGCTGACGCGCGTGGTGATCCTGATCGCGCTGTACTTCCTCGGGGGGTTGCTCGGCAAACAGGCGTCCTTCCTGTCCGGCAGCGTGGCGCTGGTATGGCCGCCCGCAGGGATTGCACTGGCGGCGATTCTATTGTTCGGTTACCGGTTCTGGCCGGGGGTGGCCTTGGGGGCGGTCCTGTTTTCGTTCATGAACGGAATGCCCTTGGGCTTCTTTACGTTCGGCACAGCCTTGGGCAACACCATGGGAGCCATCGTCTGCACTTTCCTGCTTAGGAGAATCATCAATTTCGACAACGCCCTGGAGCGCACGCGGGACGTGGCCGGGTACATCGGGCTGGCCTGTTTTCTGGGCACCAGCGTCAACGCGGCGTTTAACGTAGTGAGCCTGGTCTATGCCGGAACCGTGTCGTGGGCGGATTTGTTCCCGACGATTCTGCAGTGGTGGGTGCCCAATGCGCTGGCGGGTCTGGTGGTCGCCCCCTTCCTCATTACCTGGGCGACGCCGTCCGCCCTCCGCTGGCATCCGCGGCTGGTGGTGGAAGCGGCCGTGTGCGGGACAGGTCTGGTGGCCGGCACCCTGATTTCCTTCCATTCCTGGTTTGTCTATGGGATTCAGAACTACCCCCTGGCTTATCTGCCCTTCCCCTTCCTGGTTTGGGGTTCCTTGCGGTTTGGCCAGCGCGGGGCCACCATCGGCACGCTGCTGGTATCGGCGCTGGCGATCCACTCGCTCCTGAACGGGCGCGGGCCATTCCTGGCCACCGCCGAGCCGGAGAGCCTGATGCTGATCGGGAGCTACATCGGCGTTCTGGCGGTAACGAACATGCTATTGGCGGCGGCGGCGGCTGAGCGCCGGCAGGCGGAACGGGCTATGGCTGAGAGCGAGAAGCGGTTGCGCACGGTGGTGGAAGACCAGACCGATTTGATCTGCCGGTTCAAGCCCGACGGGACCCTCAGCTTCGTCAACCGCGCCTACTGTCAGTTCCACGGCAAGGCTAAAGAAGAGCTACTGGGCACCAATTTCCTGCACACACTGCCGGTGGAAGATATCGCGATCCCCTTGAGCTGGTTCGAGGCCTTGCCCCCGGAGCAACCGGTCGTTTCCTTCGACCACCGGGTAGCCGGAATCAACGGTCTGATGGTGTGGCAACAGCACAGCGTTCGCCGCCTCTTTCGGGAAGGGGGCCAGACGCTGGAGTTCCAGGCGGTCATCCAGGACATTACCCTTCGCAAACAGAGCGAGCAGGCCCTGCGCACCAGCGAGGGCAAGTACCGTTCGCTCGTCGCCAATATCCCGGACATCGTCTGGACGGCGGACGCGAACTGGCAGCTCCTTTATGTGAGTGACAGCGTGGAAAAGATACTCGGCTACACGGCCGGCGAACTTATCCAGGGCGATGGAACCTTGTGGCTGGACCGCATCCATCCCAACGACTTCCCCAAAGTCCAGCTAGCCTACCAGACGCTGTTCGCCAAAGAGGAAACGTTCGACGTGGAATATCGCACCCGGCGAAAGGACGGCCAGTGGATCTGGTTGAACAACCGCGCGCCCTCCACCTATGTGCGGGACGGCGTCCGGTGCGCCGACGGCCTTCTGTCCGACATCACGCAGCGCAAGCGGGTGGAAGAGGCGCTACAGCAGACCAAGGAGGCCGCGGAGGCCGCCAACCGCGCCAAGAGCCAGTTCCTTGCCAGCATGAGCCACGAGTTACGCACCCCGCTCAACGCCATTATCGGCTTTTCCGAGATTCTCGCCGACAAGACCTTTGGAGACTTGAACGACCGGCAGCTCAAGTACTCCCACAACATCCTCAACAGCGGCCGCCACCTGCTGCAATTGATCAACGACATCCTCGACCTCTCCAAGGTGGAAGCTGGCAAGCTGGAACTGGCCCGCAGCTCGTTCAACGTGGCCCGGGCGCTGGAGAACGTGCAGGTGATCGTCAAGACGCTCGCCTGCAAGAAGGGTATCGCCCTCGACTTCGACGTGGCGGCGGCCCCTCCCGAGCTGTTCGCGGACGAGGCGAAGTTCAAGCAGATCATGTACAACCTCCTGAGCAATGCCATCAAGTTCACGCCGGACAAAGGGCGGGTCACAGTGACGGCGACGCGCCGGAACCACCCGAACGACCAAGGCGCGCTTGGGTCGGAGTTCCCGTTCTCAGGCGAGTGTCTGAAAGTGACCGTGGCCGATACCGGCATCGGCATCCATCCGCGAGACCATGAACGCATTTTCGCCGAGTTCGAGCAGGTGGACTCCTCCTACGGGCGGCTCCAGCAAGGCACGGGCTTGGGGCTGGCCTTGACGAAGCGGCTCATCGAGCTGCATGGGGGGCATATCAGTGTGGAAAGTGAAGGCATCGAAGGCAAGGGCAGCCGGTTCACTCTCCTGCTCCCCGTGCAGAAATCCGAACCGGAACCCGCGCCGGCGCACGACCCGGCGGAGCAAGGCGGAGATGCCCTCCTCCGGCCACTGATTCTGATTGTGGCAGAGGATGACCAAAGCCAGCGTTTGGCCAGCAGCTATCTGACCGGTGTGGGCTATGGCGTTGCGGTCGTCTCCAAAATTCAAGACCTGGCTGCGACACTCAAGAATAACCGGCCTTACGCGGTCGTCATCGACCACAAGATCACCCGGCAGCGCACCGACCACGAACTGCATGACTTGCGCGCCCGGATTCCAGCCGGAATCCCCGCCGTCGTTTTCTCTATGGACGCCGAAGGGAAGCTCGGCTTCAGCCTGTTCACCGGGAACCGAATGCCGGAAGCGTTGACCCGACCCCGGCTCATTGACGCGCTCGGCCGAACCAGCGCCTCCTCGGGCAAAGAGGTCCGGACGGTCCTGATTATCGAAGACGAAACTGCTTTGCTGGAATTGCTCGCCAAGACGCTGCTCTTCAGAGGTTTCCAGGTGCTGCCCGCCGCCAACGGCCACAGCGGCATCCAACTCGCCACTAGCTCCCATCCGGATGTGATCATCCTGGACTTGACCATGCCCGACTGCAGCGGGATCCAAGTCGTTGAGACCCTCCGCGCCCGCCCCGAAACCCAGAGCATCCCCATTCTCATCCATACCGGTACCGTCCTAAGTGAGCCGGAGCGCCAACGTCTGGCTGCTCAGGTCCAGTCCATTACTTCCAAGGCCGAGCCGGCGAGTCTGCTGACGAAACTCGAACACCTGGACGAGGCGCGCGCAGAAGTAATGTGCCAGGAGTGAACCCGTGAAGAATAGAATCCTGGTAATTGAGGACAACCCTTTGAACCTGGAGTTGGTCACTGATCTGCTCGAAGCCGTCGGCTTTATAGTCTGCCCCGCCGGCACCGCCGAAGAAGGCATCCGCGCGGTCTGCGAGCTATCGCCGGAGCTCATTCTCATGGACCTGAGTCTGCCCGGTCTGGACGGATTGGCCGCCACGAGAGCCCTCCGGGCCGATCCTGCCACCCGTCATCTGACCATCATCGCCCTCACCGCCCACGCGATGAGGGGCGACGAAGCCCTCGCGTTGCGCGCGGGCTGCGACGGCTACCTGACCAAGCCCATTGATACCAGAACCTTCGCGGCCAAAGTGGCCGCCTTTATCGCCGCTGCCGACTCGCGGATACCCGAACCATTAGCCGCATCCTAATATGCAAACTGAAACTTTGAGCCATAATGAACCCTCCTCCGCCCGCGCCCTGGGCTGTCGCGGACTCGTGCTGGTCGTGGACGACGACGAAGCCAACCGCATGCTGCTGCGTGATTTGCTGGAAACGCACGGCTATGAAATTGTCGAAGCCGAGAACGGCGAGCAGGCCCTGCAAAAAGTCGAGCAGTGGCCCCCCGACGTCATCCTGCTGGACGTGATGATGCCCCAAATGGACGGCTTCTTGCCCCAATTGGACGGCTTTGAAGTCTGCCGACGGCTGAAAAGAGAGGCCCGCACGGCTCATATCCCGGTCCTGATTGTCACCGCGCTCTCCGAGCGGATGGAACGCTTGATGGGCATTGCGGCCGGGGCCAGCGATTTCCTGACCAAACCGGTCGATTTGCAGGAACTCACTCTGCGCGTTAACCACGCCGTCTACGCCAAACAACTCTTCGACCAGCTCCGGGCCGAAAACCTGCTCCTCAACACTCTCCCCCGCCGCATCGCCGAGCGGATGAAACAGGGCGAAGTCAACATCGCCGACCATCACCCCGACGTGAGCGTGCTGGTGGCAGATCTGGTATCGCCGCCGCCGCCGACTCGCAGCTCACCGAACCACAAACCCCTGCCAATATGCAAACTGAAACCTTGATCCGAAATAAATCCTCCTCCGCTCGCGCCCTGGGCTGTCGCGGACTCGTGCTGGTCGTGGACGACGACGAAGCCAACCGCATGCTGCTACGCGATCCGCTGGAAACGCACGGCTACGAGATTGTCGAAGCCGAGAACGGCGAGCAGGCCCTGCAAAAAGTCGAGCAGCGGCCTCCCGACGTCATCCTACTGGACGTGATGATGCCCCGCCTGGACGGCTTCGAAGTCTGCCGACGGCTGAAAAATGATGCCCGCACGGCCCATATCCCCATCCTCATCGTCACCGCCCTCTCCGAGCGGATGGAGCGCATGAAGGGTATCGCGGCCGGCGCCAGCGATTTCCTGACTAAACCGGTCGATTTGCAGGAACTCACCCTGCGCGTTAACCACTCCGTCCATGCCAAACGCCTCTTCGACCAGCTCCAGGCCGAACAGGCGAGGGCCGAAAACCTGCTCCTCAACATTCTCCCCCGCCCCATCGCCGAGCGGATGAAACAGGGCGAAGTGAACATCGCCGAACACCACCCCGACGTGAGCGTGCTGGTCGCCGACCTGGTGGGCTTCACGACGCTCGCCGCCCACATCGGCCCGGATCAGGTCGTCCACCTGCTCAACGAAATCTTCTCGGGCTTCGACTTGCTGGCGTTAAAGCACGGTCTGGAGAAAATCAAGACCATCGGCGACGCTTACATGGTCGCCGGTGGCATTCCGTTGCCGCGCCCCGACCATGCCGAGGCCGTTGCGGATTTAGCCCTCGACCTGATGGCAGATATCGAGAAGTTCAACCGCGCTTACAATACCTCCATCCACCTCCGGATTGGCATCAGCACCGGGTCCGTCGTCGCCGGCGTAATCGGGCGCTGGAAGTTCACCTACGATCTTTGGGGCGACACCGTCAACATCGCTTGCCGCCTGGAGTCGCTGGGCCAGGCGGAAAGCATCCTGGTCTCCGACCTGACCTATCAGCGGCTGAAAGACAAATACCGTTTCGACGGCAGTCGCAGCCTCGACCTCAAGGGGCGCGGCGCGGAACTAGTCCATGCCCTCCTTGGCCGGCTCTAAAGCTTTTGCGGCCAGGAGGAACCTCCACTGGCACCGTCACCGCAGGAACGAACTCCCAAGTTGAGCGGTGCGCTGGACCCGTTTACTGAATTGCATCGCCTCAGAGACTTCAGGCAGAACCGGCGTCGTGGCGTTGTGGCCGTGATAGATCATTAGGGACACTCTAGCCCGGGCATACATGACCAGGTAAGCCGCAGCTGGGATGACCGATCGCCAATGGCAAATGGCAGGGTCTCCTCAAGTGAGTGGCCGCTCACGGTTGGCGCAGACGTCGAATCTGCCTTGTAAGAAGTTTGTAACATCCCCACCTCAACCATTTTACCCGGCGCCCTGCTTTGCGCGCTCCTGGGCCTGCTGGAGGCGTAAGCAGCGGGCTCGATGCAAAATCTAAGTTCAGGGCGGCAGGCCCGCTCGGTGACAGGTAGCGCTATGGTGACCTGGTTGCATAAGCCAGACCGGTTGTGCCAGCCGGGGAGACTCTCGGCAGTCTCGCGCCGGACACTCGCCGGAGCCTCACCGTAAGTAACTTCTGAGCTCCCGGGGGCCCTTTCAGCCTCTGTCGGGCTTCCCGATACGAGCCAGACCTACGGTCAGCGGGCGGAAGGCCGCTTTCCCGAGGCAAGGCGACCTCGGCGCTGCTTCGGAGAGGGTGGCGACCGTGCCAAGGCAGGCATTAGGCGTCTCCACGACGCAAAAAGCCTAGCCCGGAGGGCTATCGGAGGCCATCCTACAGGCCATGCATCTGGCCCATTTGCGCCTTCGGGATTTCCGCAATTACACGCGGCTGGATGTTGATTTTGCGCCGGGCTTCCACCTGCTGCTGGGCGACAATGCCCAGGGGAAGACCAATATTCTCGAAGCCATCTATCTCATTGCCACCCTCCGCTCATTTCGCGGCGTGGGCGGGGCGCAGATGGTCCGGCACGGGCAGAAAGGCTACTTCGTCGGCGGCAAGGTGGTCGGACAGGGGGAGCATGACACCAAGATGTATTGGTCCAGCCGGGAGCGCAGCCTGAGCCTGGATGCCCAGCCGGTGCGCAAGTTGACCGATTACCTGGGTGTACTGCGTACGGTGGTCTTCTGCACGGAAGACCTGCAATTGGTCAAAGGCGTGGCCCGCGCGCGGCGCCGCTTTCTCGACCTGCTGCTCTCGCAGACCTTTCCGGCCTATTTGCCGCTCTTGCAGCGCTACACGCGGGCATTGCGCTCTCGCAACGCGCTCCTCAAGCATCCGGGGTCCGACGCGGCGGCGCTGGAAGGCTTCTCGCGCGAACTAGTCAAGGCCGGGGAAGGGATCATCCGCCTGCGCAGGGAGCTGGTCCCCAAGCTATTACCGCTGGCGCGGCTGGCCTATCGCCGCATCTCGAGCGACGCCGAGGAACTGCGCCTGGACTATCAGCCCAGCGTCAAACAGGACTTCGCCGTCGAGCTGGCTCAATCCCGTCACCGCGAGGCGGCTTATCGCTCCACCCTGATCGGGCCGCACCGCGACGATCTGCAGCTCTTGCTGAACGAGCGTTCGGCGGCGCAGTTTGGCAGCGAGGGCCAGAAGCGCACGCTGGCCATAGCCCTCAAGTTGGCGCAAACCGAGTATCTCACCGGCCTGCATGGCTCGCCCCCGGTTCTGCTGATTGACGACATTATGGGCGAGCTGGACGCGAGGCGACGCAGCGGATTTCTGCCATTGCTGGAGCGGGCGGAACAGTTGCACGGTCAGGTCTTTATGACTGCCACCGCGGAAAGCTGGCCAGAGGAACCGGGACGCGAGCTATTGCGCTGGCGCGTCAAGGAAGGAACCTTGCTCAAGGAATGTAAGTGACCCATATGCGCATCATTTTGGTATTTGTAACATTGATCACCCTGCGGCTCGGCGCGGAAGACACCAACTGGCCGGAGTTCCGCGGGCCGCAGGGGAATGGAATTTCCACCTCGACCGACCTGCCGCTCGCCTGGGGTGAGGGGAAGAACGTGAAATGGAGCACCCCGATCCATGGCAAAGGCTGGTCATCGCCCGTGATTTGGGGCCAGCAGGTGTGGCTGTCGACAGCCACCCCGGACGGCCACGAGTTGTTCGCCGTTTGCATAGACCGCGACACAGGCAACGTCATCCACGACCTCAAGCTATTCGATGTTGCCAAGCCCCAGTACTGCCACCCCTTCAATAGCTATGCCTCGCCCACCCCGGCCATCGAAGCGGGGCGGATCTATGTGACCTTCGGCGCGCCGGGCACAGCCTGCCTGGACACGCAAACCGGCATGGTGCTGTGGACGCGGCGGGACATCGAGTGCAACCATTTCCGCGCCGCTGGCTCCTCCCCGATCCTCTACAGCAATTTGTTCCTTCTGAACTTCGACGGCAGCGACCACCAATTCGTCGTTGCGCTCGACAAGCAGACCGGGCGCACGGTCTGGCAGAAGCAGCGGTCCATTGACTTCCAGGACCTTGGCCCGGACGGCCAACCCGAGCAGGGCGGCGACGCCCGCAAGGCGTTCGCCACCTGCCAGATCGCTGCGTTTGGGGAGCAGCCAACCCTGCTGAGCCAGGGCTCGAGGGCCCTCTACGCTTACGACCCTGCTTCGGGCGCCGAGCTGTGGCGCGTGGAAGAGCGCAGCGCCTATTCCGGCGCCACCCGCCCTGTGACCGGCCACGGATTGGTGTTCTTTCCAAGTGGCTTTGCTAGCGGCCAGGTGCTGGCGGTCCGGCCAGGCAAGCAGGGCGAAGTCCTCGACGCCAAGGCTCCAAGGCCGCCCGATATGCAGTTGCAGGTCGTTTGGAAAACCAGCCGCAATGCGCCGAAAAAGCCGTCGCTGCTGCTGCTGGAGGATTTGCTTTACGCCATCGAAGACAACGGCGTGGCCACCTGCTGGGAGGCGTTGACAGGCACGGTGGTTTGGAGTGAGCGCCTGGATGGACATTACTCCGCCTCGCCGCTCGCCGCCGGCCGCCACATTTATCTGTTCAGCGAGGAAGGCAGTACGACGGTGATTCCAATGGGGCGCAGGTTTGAGACCACCTGCGTGAGCATGATGGGCGACGGTTACATGGCCTCGCCGGCGGTCTCCGGTAAGGCCCTTTTCCTCCGCAGCCGGACGCAGCTTTATCGGATCGAGAAGTAAGCTGGGCAGCTACGCCGCTCTCCCGAGGAGGTTCCCAACACGTGTTGCGCCTGCTTTTGTTCGACTTGCATGGTTGAACGAAGGATTGCCTCCCGTGGACGTTTGAGCCAGATTTACGGCATGAAGACGAACGCGGAGATGATGGATCCGAAGGTGTTGATGGCCTACGACCGCTGGGTGGCCAAGCATTTCGATGATCTCGTGAAGAACCACGCCGGGAAGTACATCGCGGTCTATCGTAACAAGCTGGTGGCCGTAGCGGACACCCACAGGGAGGTGCTGGTCACGGCAGAACGGCTGAACCCTGCGGAACCACCGCTGACGATGCAGGTGCCTGAGGTCGAGGACTTGGAGGCGATCCTCTGAACGGCCATGTCCCCGCGCCGGACTTTCGTTTTTCACTACAAGGCCACCGCCGGACGGCCTTCACCAATGGTTTCAGTGGGTTTGTTCGTCGCGGGACAATGGCGCGTGGTCGAGTTGTACGTGGATTCCGGTGCTTTCTACACGCTGATGCATGCCACGCACGCGCTGGATTACGGGTTGGATTTCAAGAAGGGCCGGAAGGTGTTTGTGCAAGTGGGTGACGGCAGCCTCATCCCGGTGTTCCTGAACAGGCTGCCGATGCAAATCGGCGGAAAGCGGTTCGAAGCGACGGTTGGTTTCTCCGAGAAGCTTGGTGTCCGTTTCAACCTGTTAGGGCGGCTGGACGTTTTCCAGCATTTCAAGATTTGCTTTGACGAGAAGCGCAAGCTGGTGACGTTCCAGACGGTGGACGGGTCATAAGCGCAATCGGCTCAGAGACCCCAAGCGAACTGGTTCATGCGACTTCGTTCGAGATTCCATTGCGAGACCGGCGCCTTGTAATCGCCAGCGACTGCTTGCATAGTTAGTTCAGCAAATGAGCAAGGCGCTTCAACTACCTCGCCATGCCAGGCGGCTGGTGTTCTTCTGGGCTCTTCAACTTGGCTTGTTGGCCGCCTCTTTGCCGGCGAGTGACATCCTCCCACCTGGCTTCCGCCCGCTGCCGCTTGGTGTTCACGCCCTGGTCGGTGGCAGAGTCGTGACCAAGCCCGGCGAGGTCCTGGAAGCAGGCACAATTATCATTCGCGACGGGTTCATCAAGGCGGTCGGGAAAGAGATCACGTCCCCAGCCGACGCGCGCGTCTGGGACATGAAGGGGACGACCATCTACGCCGGCTTCATTGATCCCTATCTTGTGCTCGGTGGCAGCAATTCGCCTGCTTCCACGTCATACGTTGAGCCGGTATCGGCCGCCAGCCTGACTTCTGCTGGCGTGAGGTTCTACGGCACGCCGGGCGCCCAAACCGTTCCGGGCAGCCACGGCCCCGGCACCGAGGTGGCGAGAATCATGCCCGATCATCGGGCAGTGCGGGACTATTCGCCGAAGGAGAAGACCCTGGCGCCGCTGCGGGCCTTGGGCTTCACGGCAGGAGTGATTGTCCCAGCCAGGGGCATCATCCGCGGAACCAGTGCCCTGGTCGCATTGTCCGAGGAGAATCCCAATGACGCGGTTATCAAGCCCGACGTCTTCCAGCATATCGTGTTCGAGACGCAGTCGGGCGAGGAGCGCGCTTATCCCGCCTCGCTGATGAGGGTGATTGCGGTGGTGCGGCAGAGCTTCCTGGACGCGCACCACTACGCGCTCGATCACGCCGATTACCAGAAGCGCCCCCAAGACCGCAAACGACCCGAGTTCAATCCTTCGCTCGAAGCGCTCGCCCCGGCAGCGGATAAGCGTATGAGCGTTGTCCTTGAGCCGGGCAGTGCCTTAATGGAGGACCGGGCGGCCCAGGTTTCGCGGGAACTTGGGCTCGATTTCTGCCTGGTCTCCAGCGGGCAGGAATGGCGCCGGCCCGACCTGGCCAAGGCGACGGGGGCGACGTTTATAGTGCCGGTGAACTTCCCCGCCTTGCCGAAGCTGCCGGACGAGAGCGACTGGGAACAGGTAAATCTCGACCAGTTGCGCGCCTGGGATTGGGCGCCGGAGGACCCGGTATTGCTGCGGCAGCAGGGCCGCGAACTGGCGCTCACAACCTACGGTCTGAACGACGTAAAGAAGTTCCGACAGAATCTGCGGTTGGCCCTGGACCGTGGCTTGAGTGAAACCGACGCACTGGCTGCCCTGACCACCGTTCCCGCGCGGCTGTGCGGGGTCGAAAGTCAGCTTGGCACGATCGAGGCCGGCAAGCTGGCCAACTTGACCGTGGTCGAAGGGACGAACTACTTCGATCCTGCGGCGAGCGTGCGCGAGGTTTGGATTGACGGCTCGGTCCACCGCGTCCCCGCCGAGGCCCCGAAACCCGCGCCGGAGACGGTGAAGCAGGAGAAGAGAGAAGGCGGATCGGGCGAAGAAAAGGCTCCAGGCAAGACCGGGGACAAGAAGAAGGAGCAACTGCGCGAGCTGCAGAAGACGCGAGTAGCGCACTCGCCACTGGAGGGGCGCGGGCCGCTGGCCGAGCCCAAGGCAATCCTGATCGAGCGTGCGACAGTGTGGACGTGTGGCACCAACGGTGTGCTGACGAATGCACAAGTTCTGGTGGCCGGTGGGAGAATCGAAGGCGTCGGATACCTGGGCAAGATAAAGACTGCCCCGGAGACCCTTGTGATTGATGGCCAGGGTCTGCACGTGACGCCTGGCCTGATTGACGCCCATAGCCACACAGCCATTCTTGGCGGGGTCAACGAGGGCACGCTACCGTCGAGTGCGATGGTGCGCATCAGCGATGTGGTGAATTCCGAGACGGATACACTTTACCAGCAGCTCGCGGGGGGCGTCACTGCCGTGAACCTGCTCCATGGTTCGGCCAACCCAATTGGCGGCCAGAGCTGTTTCATCAAACTGCGTGATGGCGCCAGCCCCGATGGCCTAATCTTCGACGCCGCGCCCCCCGGCATCAAGTTTGCGCTGGGAGAGAACGTGAAGCAATCGAACTGGGGCGACAAGTTCGTGACGCGCTTCCCCCAAACCCGTATGGGGGTACGGACTTTCATCGCCAACCGCTTCACCGCCGCCCGCGAATACCTGGCCAAAGTGAGAGAGGCGTCCCGTCTGTCCACTCTGCCTCCTCGCCGTGATCTCGAACTCGAAGCCATAGGCGAAATACTGGAAGGGCGGCGCTGGATTCATTGCCACGCCTACCGCCAGGACGAGATCCTCATGCTCATCCGCCTGATGGAGGAGTTCGGCGTGAAGATCGGCAGCTTCGAGCACGTGCTCGAAGGGTACAAGGTAGCCGATGAGATCGCCAAACACAGCGCGGGGGCTTCGACGTTCTCTGATTGGTGGGCCTATAAGTTCGAGGTGTATGACGCGATTCCCTACAACGGCAGCCTCATGCGGGACCGCGGCGTGCTCGTCTCGTTCAACTCGGACTCTTCCGAACTGGCGCGGCGGCTTTACACCGAGGCCGCCAAGGCAGTGAAATACGGCGGCACACCCGAGGCCGAGGCGCTCAAGTTTGTCACGATCAACCCCGCCACGCAGCTTCGTATTGACCAGCGCATTGGCTCGCTGGAGTCGGGGAAGGATGCGGACTTCGCGATCTGGTCCCGCTCGCCGCTCGACTCCCGAACTGTTTGCCTCCAGACCTGGATTGAGGGGAAGAAGTACTTTGACCGCTCGCTTAACCCGGAGCGCACTGCGAGGCTGGAAAAGGAACGCGCGGACCTGCTGGCCAAGGCGAAGAAGATTGAGAAGTTGTCGGGCGGTGGGGATGGCGGAGGCGGGGGAGGAGACGAATCCTTCTTCAGAGGCGGCCTGGAACATGAATTCGACGGGTGCGACCGGCGGTGCGTGGAGGAGTGAGCGTATGCAAGAAGCTGGGAAACATCCAACATCCAACATCCAACATCGAACATCCAACCGACTGCGCTTGGGCGATAGTGGGGTGTCGGAAGTACTTTGGTTGCCGCTTGTGCTTCTCGCTGGGGCGATGGGAATCGCGCCACTGAGTGCCGGCGCCGAGGCGGTGCTGTTAAGCGGGGCCACGGTGCATACCATTTCGGGAGAGACGCTGGCGCCGGGGCAGGTGCTTATCCGGGATGGGAAGATCGCAGCGGTCGGGAAGACTGTTACGGCGGAGGGTGCAACGTCCATTGATCTCGCCGGGCAGCACCTTTATCCGGGGCTCATCGCCCTGAACACCGTCCTCGGCCTGACGGAAATCAGCGACGTCAGAGCCACGCAGGACACGACCGAAGTGGGGGATGATTTTACGCCGGACGTGGAATCATGGATTGCGGTAAACCCCGACTCGGAGCTAATCCCTGTGACTCGCGCCAATGGCATCGCCTACTTTGAGCCGGTGCCCCATGGCCACATCATCTCCGGTCAGTCCGCGCTGCTCGCCGCAGCCGGCTGGACCACGGAGGAGATGACCCTCAAGAAGCCTCTCGCGCTGCACTTGTTCTGGCCGCAGATGGACCTCGACACCACGCCCAAGGATAAGGCGCGGGACAAGGCCAAATGGATCTCGCTGGAAGATCAGGCTAAGGAGCGCCGCGCCCGGCTGCGAGCCGTCGCGGATTTCTTCGAGGAAGCCAAGGCCTATGCCAAGGCGAAAGACGCCGCGACCAAAGGCCAGGCGCCAACGCCGGACCTAATCCCGGCCTGGGAAGCGATGCTGCCATTCGTGGCGGGCACATTGCCCATCATGATCCACGCCGATGAAATCCGCCAAATCCGGGCGGCCGCTCAATGGGCCGATACCAACGGCTACCATGTCATCCTGGCCGGCGGCCGCGATGCCTGGATGGCCGCCGAGCTCCTGGTGGGGAAGAAGATACCAGTCATTTATGGCCACATCTTCACCCAGCCGACGAGCGACACGGCGTCGTACGACATCCCATTCCAGGCACCAGGGATTTTGCAGCGAGCGGGGGTTCAGGTCGCCTTCAGCATCGGCTCAGACAGCTTCAACGCCTCCATGATCCGGAACCTGCCTTATGCGGCGGCCCAGGCGGTCGCGTTTGGCTTGCCCGAAACCGAGGCGCTCAAGGGCCTCACGTTGTATCCGGCTCAACTGGCGGGTGTGGCCGACCGCCTCGGCTCCATCGAGCCCGGCAAGGACGCGACGGTCTTCGCTGCCGACGGGGACATTCTGGACATTCGCGCCAACGTGAAGCGAATGTGGATTGCGGGCAAAGAGGTCAGCCTCGAAACCCGACATACCCGGCTCTACGAGAAATACAAGAACCGCCCACGGCCATGAAGGTCTTCCGTAACTGTTCAACTGGCAAGTTAGTGGGGCAGGCGTCTCGCCTGTCGCAGGGGCGTGCCGCCCTCGGCCATGGTCGCTCGGACGAGGTACCGCGGCGGACAGGCGAGACGCCCGCCCCACTACCTGAATCGCCACGATCCTCCTGATGCAACACAGAATCCTTTTCTGCCTGGCGCTCATCATAACGCGCGCGGCGACCCTCGGCGCCGAACCTGTGCCGCTTGTACATGCCCACGCCCATAATGACTATGAGCACAAGCGCCCGTTGTTCGATGCCCTGGACCGCGGCTTTTGCAGCGTGGAGGCCGATGTTCATCTCGTTGATGGCCGGCTCCTGGTCGCCCATACCCGCAGCCAGGTGAAATCGGAGCGGACCCTGCAGGCGCTTTACCTGGACCCGCTGAGTGAGCGTGTGAAGAAGAACGGCGGGCATGTGTATCCTGCCGGCCCGGAGTTCACGCTCCTGGTGGAGCTGAAATCTGATTGGCAGACCAGCTATCCTGTCCTGCGCGAAATCCTGAAGCCGTATGCCGGGATGCTCACTGCCTTCCGCCCAGGAGCAACGGAGACCAACGCCATCCGGGTCATCATCACCGGCCACCGCTCAAAGGACATGTTCGCGGGCGAATCCATCCGCTACGCGGCCCTGGATGGCGACCTGGCCGACCTGGACTCCGCTCTGCCCGCCGACCTAATCCCCTGGATCAGCAGCGATTGGGCGCCGAACTTCAAATGGCGCGGGATGGGCCCAATGGCCGAGGCGGACCGAGTCAAGCTCCAGCAAGTTGTGGCTAGGGCCCACCTTCAAGGCCGGCGCGTCCGCTTCTGGGGCGCACCGGACCAACCCGTCTTTTGGGGCGAAATGCTGGCCAGCGGCGTTGACCTGATCAACACCGACGACCTGGAAGGGGCGCAGAAGTTCCTGCTGAAGAATTAGCGGCGGACGAACTACGTTGAGAATGGGCGGAAGGCGTGCGAAGTATCTTACGGGAACGCAAGTTTATGAGATGCCCAGCCTGTTTCAATGAACTGAGCCAATTGAAGGTCGGCGAGCTCGTGGTGGATGTCTGCCAGGGCGGTTGCGGCGGGATTTGGTTTGATGCCTTCGAGTTGCAGAAAGTAGATGAAGAGAATGAGAGCCTGGGGGAGCCCTTGCTTCACATTCGACGCAACGAGCGCTTGACTGTGGATCAATCCCGCAAGCGTGAATGTCCCCGCTGCACAGGAGTGAAGCTACATCGGCATTTCTTCAGCGCCAAACGCCGGGTTGAAGTGGACCAATGCCCCAACTGCGCTGGTTACTGGCTCGATGCGGGCGAACTCGCCTTGGTCCGAGCCGAGAGGGCTCAGGCCGCAACTGCGGAACAGGCCCGGCAATCCAGCATTTCGCAGGATGTCATTCGTTATCTTTACCGCCTGCGCGCTGGGGAGCGGAGACCTTAACAGCGACCCGTCCTCGTTCCGGCCGCACGGTGGTTGACAAACTGCAACACGGCGCGCCTGTCATCCCCCGGAAACATGACATTATCACGAACCGCCCCCTTTTCCTTTTAGGAGGCCTCCGCCCGGTTCACCCTTGTGTTCGGGGTGCGATGGTGCAGCCGGGGCATGTCGGTACCCCGCAGCAACGGCGTCCTCCTGGGCCGACTGCCCCAGGCGGTGCAGGGCTGGAGTGAGATCACGGACCTTTACCTCAACAAGTTCGGCCACCCCCCGCCCGGTTCGCGGGTCTTCCGCTGGACGCGGCAGGTCATCAACGGTCGGAAAGACGCGCTAAAGAGGACCTGCGCCGATGTGCCCCCGCCGGGGAAGTAAGGGCAAGACCATAGCAGGACCGGAGCAGTGCCTTAGCAATGCCATAGTAGCAAGCATGTTGTAAGCATGTTCCTAGGATGTTCCTTGCTTGTTTCTAGCTTTCCAGCCTCCTCTTCTCCCGCCACCCCGAACCCGGCGCCGTGGTACTTCTACCCTCGTGCCGCCCGCAGCCCAGGGCTATGATCTACAGACGCCGGAGAGGTTGTCAAGGTTACGGCAGCCTACGGCTTCGGATTATTCGTGGCCTTGCAAAAAAGCGTCTCAACCTTAGACTCGCCTTCCCACATCGGGGCAAAGCACGGAATCGCGCAAGTTAGCCCGGCGCCGGCCCCAGCGGGTTTGGTCGTAAACAAAGGCATGGTGGTCTTGGAGCGCAACTCCCGGGCTAACCCGCTCTTCGATGCGCCAGAACTCGCGAAGTGTCTTGCAGTGAGGCGGCCCGAGGGGAATGAATCTCGCCCTGGACCGCGCCGCCTTTTTCATCCGCGATTTCGAACTCCAGTCGGGGGACCTGCCACGCCGCCTGGTCGAACCGCCTGACGCCACTGCGGATTGACGCCTTTACGCTGCCCGGCTGGAGCTGGACGAGGCGATGGGGTGGTACCGAAAGCAAGAAGTGGGCTTGGACGCGGACGATTCTCGGTAGTCTGGCTAGCAATTCCTAATCTGCCCCAGCGACCAGCGGGGGTTTCCTGCTCCGGATGCGCTTCACCTTGGCCAGCCACTGGGCGCTTACGGGAGCGAATAACATCCCGCAGAAACATGACATTCTCACTAACCCCTGCTATGGGGTGGATTTGCCGGGGCGAGGGTCGCGGGCATGGGGGGGAAACCTCTTGAGTTTGTGTTGGTGGTGGCTCATAAATGGGGGGGATTCTTATGATAAACCCAGCGAGTCTGCCTCCGGAATTCAAACATTTGGAAGGGCTGATCGATTCCGCAGTCGATCATTGGGCTCCTGGCGCCAAGCTGCAGATCATCCGGTCGCTGCGGGGCTTCTCAGGGGCTGCGGTTCTCAAGGTCGACATCAGTGGTAGCACTATTCCTCCCGGCCAGTATATCCTGAAGCTGTACGATACGCCGCAGTGGGAGGAAGAGGCTAGTGAGGAAGATCGCCACAAGTTGGCTTGCGCCAGGAATCCCGCCTTTACTCGTGAGCACATTCCTCAGTTGAAGCAGCACTTTCGGCAGTCGGGCCAAGGAGGAACGGAGCCTGACCGGGCTGCGTTACTTTACGAGATTGCAGGCTTCAGCTTGGACAGTTTTCGGACGATTGATGCCGCGGACACCGTGAACGGCACGGTTGAGCGAGCGTGCGAGGCGCTTTTTCGGGACTTGCTGGAGCGATGGGCGGATGAGAATCCTAGCGGCCCCATGACACCACGCTCTGTTTTGCAGGAGTGGCTCGGGTACAGGCTCGATCCAAGCAAGGGGAAGGCGCTCTACGAGTTTGTGAAGGAAGAGTTTGGTAGTGCTCGCGAGGTTGTCAGGGCGCACGAGAGCATAGTGAACCCTCTGTGGTTATGCACCGAGAGCGAAGCCATTGATGAATCCCCGGATGTGACGCTGAGGGGACTTATACATGGGGACCTGCATCCCGGCAACGTGCTCACGCACCGGGCTCCCTCCGCGGAGTGCCCGTACTGGATCATTGATTTTGCACTCGCGCGTATTGCGGCTATCGGCTACGACCATGCTTATTTCGAGGTAGCGTACATCCTCAGTTTGCTTCCAGATTCCGGCCCGGAACAGGTGATCGGACTGTTGAAGGCGCTGGAGGTTGCGCCTGGCCAGGAAGAATTACCGCCGCAAAACGTGGGGTTGGCTGGTACCGTGCGAACGATACGCCAATCCATGTCTTGCTGGCAGAAAACGGCTCAACCTAGGAGGTTTGATCCTCTGACGCGACAGTTCGGGTTGGCGAGAATAGCTGCGGGTCTGAACTGGGCTAACAAGACGAAGTTGGAGCCAGCAAAGCGGAAACTGGCGCTCTACTACTCGGCGTGGTGCGCAAGGAGGTACTTAGAGGAGCACCACGCAGAGGCTTGGAAGGCCATCGCGGCGCCCGCGTCGGCGCCAGGTGGCCCGGCTTCGACTAAGCAGGCTGAGGTCGCGGCGCAAACAAGTGCCGAGTTGTGGGCAGAGATTTGGGAACGTGCAGGACATTTCGATCCCACGACCGGGAGGTACGTTCTCGTGATCGAGGCTGTCGGGGACAGGCCTGGGCTCGAGAGCTTGGGTTTGCTGCCATGGTCCGTGGTAGTTGACCTGGACCACGAGAGCGATGGTGGCGGGTTGTACATGAAGGCGGGGCCGGTCTTGGAAGCCCGCAGGAGTTTAACTACGTTTGCCTTGAGCCCGAGCCCGACCGACTTTGAGCGTGGGACGCTTTGGATGATGGCGTGCGGATGGGCTCGTAAAGGTATTGAGAGACCTGGATATGATGCCTGGCGGCGAACGTTCCTGCCGCAGATTCGGGAGGTCTGCGTGCAAATGCGGAAGGCAACGTCGCCCTCGCCGGTGCGTGTTATAGTGCTTCCAAGCAAGGCTGACCAGTCGGCCAACAGGGCTGAGCGCCTGGAGCGGTTGGTCAATGAGATCGATGAGGCATTCCTCGGTGATGTTCGGATGATTGTCCTCGGGGAGGAGCAGCGGGTGAAGAGCAGTTTGGCTACGCACCTACCCCTCGGCCTGGATGAATTTGTTGATCGGATAAGCTCGATTTACGGGAGCGGGAGCAAGATCGAGCTACCACAGATCCCCGGTCAGGACGGGGTTTGGAAACCGCTGGCACTCGATGCACTCCGCCACGTCGAGCAGAGTTTGGATGTCCTGCACTCGCGGATACTTGAAGACGGGGGCTGGGGGCGGGCGTCTGCGAAGGACACCGCATTCTGGCGAGGGCACCTGCCGACTTGGGGTGATCTGAACGCGGACGTAGATATTCGGCGTGACATACATGGAGATATCTTGCAGGAGGTGCGGGCGAGGCTGGTTGAGAGCCGGAACTACACAATTGAGCTTTTTCATACACCTGGGGCTGGCGGATCTACGACCGCTTATCGCACCGCTTGGGATCTCCGAAACGAGTTCCCGACGGCCATTTTGCGCCATTATTCTGCCGGCACAAGTGGACACCTGGAGACATTCTTTCACGCGGCGCAACGCTCGGTCTTGTTGGTTGCGGATGCTTCAACGCTGCCTGACTCTGCGCGGGAAAAACTGTACCGGGATATGGCGAGCCGGAACTGCCGGGTTGTACTTCTATACGTCCGCCGTAT
>Ga0224558_1001739_pt1 | contig 21843 bp, 15 predicted proteins | sample 714S32024metaG_FD_180682 | JGI IMG/M metagenome (GOLD analysis project Ga0224558, IMG submission 180682) | Peat soil microbial communities from Stordalen Mire, Sweden - 717 S3 20-24 | ecosystem: Environmental > Terrestrial > Soil > Wetlands > Peat | place: Sweden: Norrbotten County, Stordalen...
ACGTGCTGAGCGCGTTTTTCTTCCTGCTCACACTCGGGGCCTACGCGCGATACGCGGAAGGCAGAAGGCAGAATGTAGAATGCAGAAGGCAGAAGGCAGATGGTGGTAGCCAGAAGCCAGCATTACGGGCGCCGGTTCACGGTTCACGGTTCACGGCTGTTCCGGGCGCCGTCTGGTATCTGTTGGCGCTGGTTTGCTTCGCGCTGGGGCTGATGAGCAAGCCGATGCTGGTGACGTTGCCGTTTGTGCTCCTGCTAGTGGACTTCTGGCCTTTGCAGCGGTTTGGCTCTTCGGCCAATGGGGCTCGTGCCTCGTCTGCCTGGCGCCTGCTGGTCGAGAAGGCGCCGTTCTTTCTGCTGGCGGCGGCGTCGAGCGTGGTCACGTTTATCGCGCAGCGAAAGGGGGGGGCCGTCTCGACTAGCCTGTCGCTGGGGGCGCGAGTTGCCAACGCGGTGGTGTCTTACATCCGGTATATCGGCAAGATGCTCTGGCCAAGGGACCTTTCGATTCTTTACCCGCACCCGGGGCATTGGCCGGCGTGGGAGGTGACGGCTTCAGTGGTTCTGCTGGTGGCGATTTGCGCAGGCGTAATCTTGCTGGCGCGGCGACGGCCTTATCTGGCGATGGGGTGGCTCTGGTTTTGCGGCACATTGGTGCCGGTGATTGGACTGGTGCAGGTGGGTATCCAATCCATGGCCGACCGCTATACTTATCTGCCGTTAATCGGGTTGTTCATCATGGTGGTGTGGGGGATAGCCGAATTGATACCGGATCGGCCCTGGCGCGCGGAGGCCTTGGCGGTCGGGGGTGTCTTGTTGTTGGCGGCCTGCGCGCTGCTGACCGAGCGGCAAGTCCGATACTGGCGGGACAGCGCGACGCTCTTCGGGCATGCGGTGCAGGTGACACGAGATAATTACCTCGCTTTCAACAACCTCGGTTTCTACTTGTCCGGGCAAGGGAAGACGGCCGAGGCGATGGAGAATTATCGAAAGTCTTTGATGATCAACCCCAATTATGAGGACGCGCTGAACAACCTGGGGTACGCGTTGGCGGGCCAGAAGAAATACCTGGAAGCCATCCCGCTGTACGAAGCGGCGTTGCGCATCCGGCCGAATCACCCCGAGGTTCACAACAACCTGGGCAACGCACTGTCGGAGACGGGGAAGATTGATGAGGCGATCCAACATTACTTGATTGCGCTCAAGGAGAAACCCGATCACGCGGACGCCCACAACAACCTGGGAATTGCCCTGGCCATGAAGGGGAGGCTGGACGAGGCCATTCCTCATTTCCAGGCCGCCATTCGGTACAACCCCAAGTATGCGAGCGCGCACAGCAACCTTGGCAATGCCTTCGCGGTGCAACGTAAGCTGGACGAGGCGATTAGGGAGTACCGGGAGGCGCTTCGGCTAAAACCTGAGGATGCCCAGGCGCACAATAACCTCGGTAACGCGCTGGCGGAGCAGGGGAAGATGGCCGAGGCAATTGAACAGTATAGGGAGGCGCTGCGAATGAATGCCGATAACCCCGAAGCCAACTTCAATCTGGGACTCGCACTGCTGCACGAAGGCAAGCGGGAGGAGGCAGGGGCTCGCCTTACTGAGGCGCTGCGGCTAAGGCCGGATTACGCGGAGGCGCGAAAGCAACTTGAGTCGCTGAGTAGGCAGCGGATGCCCTAGAATGGGACACAGACGTGGCGGCTTAATGGTCGGCCACATTGGCCTGACCGGAAGTGCTAGCGGGGCGTGGAGTTCTGATTATGCCGTCCCTGCCCAATTCGGCGACTAGCCCGAACAGATCGCGTTGGAGGCAGAAGGGAACATCGGCGCGCAACTCCGGGTGGGCCATTAGGCGGCGGCCGTTGCGAGACTGCGAAACCGCACTCAGTAGATCGGTCTGTTCGAGGCGAAATAGTCGGCGGGCGATGTGCGCGGAATCCGCTACGGCGCCGGCGCTATACCCAGGCCAAACCAGGTCGCACAGCGCGCCAGCTCCGAGAAGGTCTTCATAGGCGGCCTGGTCGAGGGTGCCGCTGCATACCAGCAGCAGATGAGCAGGCGCCTCGCTTTCGAGGAATTCCGCGGTGGCACGCAGATTCAGGAATGAACCAAGCAGCACAGCTGAGGCCGGGGCGCAGGCCCTTAGCGCTTGGGTGCCGTTAGTGGTAGTCATGGCGATGGTCTTTCCCTTGACCCTTGCCGCAGTGAACTCGCGCGGGGAATTGCCCAGGTCGAAGCTGACGCCGCCCGTCAGGTTGGCCTCGATGCGCAGGCCATCTCGCTCGCCGGCCAGGAGAATCTCCGGGTGGTGCTGGCGGAGGACGAGGGCCTCCGGGATTTCGGCTACAGGCAAGATGGCGGCGGCGCCGTTGCCCAGGGCGGTCACCATGGTGCTGGTCGCGCGCAGGACATCGAAGACGACACAGACGGTTTGGTGCAAGTCGCGCTCCCGCAAGTGGGAGTATTCAGCGGGGGCGAACAGGACTTCGAGTGTTGGCTGCATCAGATTGAGAGGCTTTCCCTATTCACGTAGGCATTCTATGCGGCCAGTTTGCGCCAGCCAACGCTATTCATGCCTTTCGACAAGCCTGCACTAGTACCGTGACAGGTTAAATAAGTTACATGAGTTACATCGTTACAAAAGCCGGTGGCGCTGGTCGCTCATGTAACTCATGTAACGATTTACCTTTGTAACTGTACTAGAAGCCACCAACACCCGATCAGCAAGCCACCTTAGCCAGTGTTACAATCTTGTAACCATCTTGCAAAGATTATGCAACCATTATGCTACTATCAGGCAACTCTTGAGGCGATAGCCACCCGCAAGCCACCTGATTGGGTGGAGAGGGAGAGATGAAAGCCGCCCCAACGCGGTCCGCAAGACGAGCTTAAGGCGGCGTCAAGATGACTTCCGAAGTCTGGTCGCCTGTGCCGAACAGGGAGCCATAGGCAGCGTTGAACTTTTGGAATACGACGCCACTGAAGGGCAGGGACTTGCCGCTGGCAGGATCAAGGAAGGTGCCACTGAACGTGCCGGTGGACGAGGAGAAGGTCAACTTGAGCTGCTTGCCTGGGGTGCCGACGACGTTGCGTGGGCCAATCGTGATGGCATTGGTGATGCCCGAGGCGAGACCACCCCCGCAGAAGGTCAAGCAGCCAGTGGGCAGCTTCAGGATGGGGTCGGTGCGGAGGTAAATGGAGCCAAAGGCGTCGCACTCGCAGGAGAAGCCGCCGCGGTAATACTTTGAGGTAGTGCTGGCCTGCTTGAGCCAAATAAGCCTGCCGGCCAGATCGCTATTGGTATTGCTGGCAAATGCCAGCCAACTCAGGAGGGAGCCGTTGCCGGAGTAAAGCGGCAGATAGAGCGGCCAAGCGCCGTTGCCGGAGACGGTCGCGCTTTGGCTGACTTTGGTGCCGTCGGCCAGAGTGCCGACGAAACTGACCTGACCGGAACTGGTCACTTTTAGGGTGCCAAAGCCGTCGCCCCCGGGCAGTGAGGGATTGGCATCGTAGCCGGGGATGACCAGTGTGTAGTTGCCTGCGAAGGGCGCGGTGATGCCCCTGCCGAACACCGCACGGTCGCCGCTCAACGTGGACGCCCAGGCGCCGTCGGTGAGGTGCCCAAAGACTTGATCAAGGTGTCCGTCCGTGACCAACTGGAAGTCGAGGGTAAGGGCCGGGCCGTCGCTACGGGAGATGACGTTTGTGGCTCCGGTCTTCTGCGAGTTGAGTTTGCCGCTGAAGGAGTAACGTTTGATCCCGATCTGGAGGACACCGGAGTAGGTGCCGCGCGCCGTTGTTGACAGAGTGAACGAGCCGGCGCTGGTCAGGCGCACGGCGTCATCCTGGTAGAACAGGCCGTTGTAGGTGCGGCTGTTTGTGACGGACTCTGTGGTGAGATTGGGCGGAAGAATGTTCAAGCCCAGCCGCGATGGGATGAGCGTGTCGGTCACCGTTAGTTGGAATGTGACATTGGTGGTCAAGGTCCCGTCGCTGACAAACACCGTGATAGCCACGTTGCCCGTTGCTCCGGACACCGGCGTAAGGGTGATGGTCCGATTGGAGTCGCTGCCGCCGAATACGATATTATTGGTGGGCACCAGCCCCGGGTCGGCTGAAGTGGCATAGACCGTCAAGTTCGAGGCATCGGTTTCCGCGTCGCCAATGGTGAATGAAATTGCCGGTGTCGGTGTATCTTGAAGCGTGGTCTGATCGGCGATGGAGGAGATCGTCGGAGGGGTGTCATCCGGCTTGGCTGCGACTACCAGCACGTTAATGGCGGGTGCGGAATCCATCGTCGTGCCGGCGTCATAGACCAAGCGGGCTGTCAGGCTGTAACTGCCGGCGGGGACGCTGCTCCAAGTGAAGGAGTAAGGCGCGTTGGTGGCCTCGCCCAGCAAAGCAGTGCCGTTGTAGAACTGGACGCTGGCGATGGCATGGCCGTTGGCAGTGGCATTGGCAGCCAGGCTGATGGTCGCGGGCTCGGTGAAGGTCGCATTCTCAGTTGGTGAGGTCATCGCGATGGTGGGCGGCAGGAGGTTTGTAACCGTCACATTGGCAACGGCGGAGACAACGGTGCTGCCCGAATCATACACTGCGTGCGCGGTGAAGCTGTAATTGCCGGCGGCGACACTGCTCCAAGTGAAGGTGTAGGGGGCGGTGGCATTCTCGCCGAGCAAGGCGGTGCCGTTGTAGAACTGGACTTTGGTGACGGTGTGACCGTTGGCGGTGACGTTGGCGGCGAGGCTGATGGCGGCGGGGGCCGTGAAGGCCGAGTTGTTTGCGGGCGAAGTCAGGGCGATGGCGGGCGGTGGGAGGTTGGTGACCGTCACATTGGCGGCGGCGGAGATAACGGTGGTGCCCGAATCATACACCACTTGCGCGGTGAAGCTGTAGTAACCGGCGGCGACATTGCTCCAGGTGAAGGCGTAGGGGGCGGTGGTGTTCTCACCCAGCAGTGTGGCGCCGTTGTAGAACTGGACTTTGGTGATGGTGTGACCGTTGGCGGAGACGTTGGCGGCGAGGTTGATGGTGGCAGGCGCCGTTAAGGCCAGGTTGTCGGCCGGCGAAGTCAGCGCGATGGCAGGCGGCACCTCCTTGGTGACCGCCACGATGGCGGCGGGGGAAGCGATGGTGCTGCCTGAATCATACACCGCCTGTGCCCTCAGACTGTAGTTGCCGGCGACGACATTGCGCCAAGTGAAGGCGTAAGGGGCATTCGTGTTTTCCCCCAGCAAGGCGGTGCCATTGTAGAACTGGACCTTATTGATGGAGTGGCCATTGGGCGTAACGCTTGCGGTGAGGCTAAGGGTGGCGGGCGCCGCGGAGGCTGACTTGTTCGCAGGCGAAGTCAGCGCGATGACGGGCGAATCTGGCGGTCTAGCTGCCCCTACCAACACGTTGACTGCCGGAGCGGAATCCAAAGTGGTGCCAGTGTCATAAACCAAGCGCGCCGTCAGGCTGTAGGTGCCGGCGGGGACGCTGTCCCAAGTGAAGGCATAGGGGGCATTGGTGCCCTCGCCCAGCAGGGTGGGGCCGTTATAGAACTGGACCTTGGTGATGGCGTGGCCGTTGGCGGTGACGTCAGCAGCGAGGCTGATGGTAGCTGGCTCCGTGAAGGCCGAGTTGTTCGTCGGCGAAGTCAGCGCGATGGTGGGCGGCAACTGGTTGGTGACGGTGACGCTGGCGGCGGTGGAGGCAACAGCGTTGCCCGAATCATACACCGCCTGCGCGCTGAGGTCGTAGTTGCCGGCGGCGACGCTGCTCCAAGTGAAAATATAGGGGGCATTGGTGTCCTCACCCAGCAGGGTGGCGCCGTTGTAGAACTGGACTTTGGTGATGGTATGGCCGTTGGCGGTGACGTTGGCGGCCAGGCTGATGATTGCAGGCGCCGTTAGTGCCAGGTTGTCGGCCGGCGAAGTCAACACGACGGCAGGCGGCACCTCCTTGGTGACCGCCACAACGGCGGCGGGGGAAGCGACGGTGCTGCCTGAATCATACACCGCCTGTGCCCTCAGACTGTAGTTGCCGGCGGCGACACTGCGCCAAGTGAAGGCATAAGGGGCATTGGTGTTTTCCCCGAGCAAGGCGGTGCCGTTGTAGAACTGGACCTTATTGATGGAGTGGCCATTGGGGGTAACGCTTGCGCTGAGGCTAAGGGTGGCGGGCGCCGCAGAGGCTGATTTGTTCGCAGGCGAAGTCAGCGCGATGACGGGCGAATCTGTCGGTCTAGCTGCCCCTACCAGCACGATGGCTGCCGGCGTGGAATCCAAAGTGGCAGCAGTATCATAAACCAAGCGCGCCGTCAGGCTGTAGGTGTCGGCGGGGACGCTGTCCCAAGTAAAGGCGTAGGGAGTGTTGGTGACCTGGCTCAGCAAGTTGGTGCCGTTGTAGAACTGGACTTCAGTGATGGGGTGGCCGTTGGCCGTGACGTCAGCAGCGAGGCTGAGAGTGGCGGGCGCAGTGAAGGCCGAGTTGTTGGCCGGCGAAGTCAGCACGATCGTGGGCGGCGCCAGGACTAGATTCGTGTAGCCGACTTCGGTCGAAAAGACGCTTTCCAGATCGGCGGAGTCGTAAGCTGTGGCCGTGAAGTAGTAGATGCCCCCCGTGATCAAGTTGGAGATGGTTGCAGTGGTAGCGTTGCCAACGGTGAGCGTATTGGTGTAGGTGCGGCTGGCCGGGCCGTAATAGACCTTGTAACCTGCGATATTGGTGCTGGTGCTGGGGTCCCAGGCCAGGGTCACCGTGCTGGCAGCAAACAACGGCGCTGGAACAAGAGCGGCAAAAATGCCGAGCAAGAACGCAATGTGAGCCGCGCCTCTCACCCGACGTAGCAGGCCTACTTTGAGTGCCATATCGAGATTGCGCATTGCATAAGGGCTGCCAAGGGGATGGCTACCAAGGCGCGGCGCGGATAAAGGGCGGTGCGGCCCGGCGCCAAAGGGTACAAATGCTCCGAGCAGAACTCCGCTAAACCCTTATGGTTTAGGGACTTCTAACCTGGAGAGCAGACGATCCACTCCGCAGTGGGATGGCGCAAAGAAAGTACGCAAACTGCCAGGACAACGTGTTCTTCTGAAGGCTTTCAAGACAGGATGTCTTGAAAGAGAGCAAGGACAAGCCGCTCGATTGGCATCTCAGATTTGCCAGTACCATTCGCGGGCTGTGAATGGCGGTAGAGGACTACACTCAGTTGGATCCAGCTTCAGATTGACATAGTGAGCGCTCTGCCAAATCCTTCGCCGCATGTCAGAACTGCATTGGTTTGTCGCGCATACGAGGCCGAGAAGGGAGAAAAAGGTCGTGGAGCATTGCCAGCGGCAGCATATCGCCGCGACGCTGCCCTGCTACAGCTCCGCGCACAAGTATCGCGGCAAGACTGCCGTGTTCCAAAAGCCGCTGTTTCCCGGCTACGTGTTCCTTCAGTTCGAGCCGGTACAGAAGGATTCGGTGCGTCAAAATGATCATGTGGCCAATTTGCTCGAGGTATTCGATCAGCAGACCTTTGAGCAGCAGTTGCATGATATTCTTATGGCTTTGGAGGCGAAAGTGGGGGTGCGTCTGGCACCTGCGATTGGCGAAGGCATGCGAGTGCGCATCAAGGCCGGGCCGTTGCAAGGCATCGAGGGCTGGGTCGAGCACCGTTACGGCATGACGACTGTCTTGCTGCGGCTGGACTTTATTAACCAGGCGGCGGCGGTGAAGATTGATGCCGATTCGCTCGAGCCTATCTGAGCGAGGAGTCTGCCAAGCCGAGTGCTGGCGCATGGTGGCGTTGGACTGGTGACGGCTCGATGGGTGTCTCTGCAACGACGGAGTTTGCGCAAGAACGGCGCAGGATCTTGTCTTTTGGGCTAACCGATAGCAGTTGCAGTGGTGTCTCAATTTAAGACACACTGCGTCCAGGTTATGGACGGTATGGGGGCTCGATGGAGTCCTGCCACGAGGCAGAAAGAGACAATAGTAACGAGGCAAAAGTCAAATGCCGGGGGTTTTGCTTCGTTACGGGCCGAGGATAGGAATCTCAACCGGCTCCAAGTCAATTGCGTGTGAACAACGAGGCACGCGAGATGCTGTGGTTTGGCGCATGGCAATCATGCTGATATCCTGGGTTTGCACCTCGGTAGTGCTCTGTTTGGCATTTTTGGGAGCTGCGGCGCGTCCTATCCCGCGCTTCGACGAGGGAATGGCCGCTGCCTCCACAGCCGGGTTGCCGCAGCAAGGGCTCGGTGTCGTGTTGCAGGATGGCCGGTCGGCATCCCCACAGCCTGAACGGGAACGGGTTTTGCCGCCCTCGTGCCAGGCTGCTTAGCCTGGAGATGTCCCAGCGCGGAGGGGTCGCATACAAGATCGGAGCGCAGCACAAACCGCAGCCCGGCGGAGCCGGAAACTCGAAACCCGAAACCCGAAACCCGAAACCCGAGACAAATAGAAGGACTGGGGAATACGCGGGAGATTCAATTCGCCGTTGCTTCCAGGCCTAGACCTCGGGTCCGAATCAGGATGGACTGCTTTCCGTTTTATTGAGGTATTCCAGCGGAGCCGTGCGCCTCGATGATCCTATTTCCGTGACTCCAACTTCGCTCCGGACATTGCGAAGACGGACACCCAGGGAACCACGGTTGCATGGGTCATACCCAGGACATCAGTTTTCCGGGCGGGGGCAGCAATAGCGGTATCGGTACTTCCACGGAAGGCCCTTCCGTAATGGGCGATGTTGCGATTTTTCGCCCACAGCGGATGATGACCAGGAGTGAATATGCGGCCGGAGTTTTCGGATGATACTACAGAAAGATTCTATGGATTGGCGGGCGATTAGCCCAAGCGGCGAGCGGATGGAACAAACGACGGGGCTTCCCGTCTGGAAGCGCGCGCTCGATTTGGCGTTCATATTAGCAATGGCGCCCGGCTTGGTAATCCTGGGTGCGGGCGTGGCGTTCCTGGTGTTTTGCGGTTCCCGGGGGCCGGTCTTTTTCCGTCAGCGGCGCGTCGGCTACAAGGGGCGCGAGTTTACGTGTTACAAATTCCGGACGATGCGGGTAGATGCCGAGGTCGCCACGCATTGCGACCATTTCAGGCAGTTGATGGAGAGTGATGTTCCCATGACGAAGCTGGACGCGCGAAACGATCCCCGCCTGGTTCCGATGGGCGCGGCGCTGCGCGCCACCGGCCTCGATGAACTTCCCCAACTGATCAACATTCTGCGCGGCGAGATGAGCCTCGTGGGGCCACGACCCTGCATCCCTTACGAATACGAACGTTACCAGTCTTGGCAGCAGCGGCGGTTTGCCGCCGTGCCGGGCTTGACCGGGCTCTGGCAGGTCAGCGGCAAGAACCGCACTACGTTCAACGAGATGATCCGGCTCGACATCGAATATTCGGAGCGCAAGAGCTTGTGGCTGGACTTGAAGATCATTCTGAAGACTTTTCCCGCCCTGTGGCAGCAGTGCCTGGATTCTCGCGCACAGAAGCGCCGACAAGGCACCTCGCCTCAGGCGGGAGTGGCAAAATCCGCAGAGTTATATCGCTTATGAAGACAACAAACGAAACAATCAAGGTAGGTGTAGTGGGGTGCGGCTATTGGGGGCCAAACCTGGTGCGCAACTTGCGGCAATCGCCGGGTTGCCACGTCAAGCTCATGTGCGATATCAATGAACAGCGCCTTGCGCACATGCGACGACTGCATCCCGAGGTCGCGACGACGCGGCGTTTCGAGGATATGCTCAACGGCGCGGATCTGGACGCGGTCGTCATCGCGACGCCCGTGCACTCACATTATGAAATGGCCAAGGCTTGCCTCAGCCTGGGGAAGCACGTTTTTGTGGAGAAGCCCATGACGCGGACCGAGGCGGAGGGTGAGGAGTTGGTGGCGTTGGCGGAGCGCGAGGGCCTGGTGTTGATGGTGGGACACACCTTCCTGTTCTCGCCGGCCGTGAGGCGCATGAAGGAAATCGTTGATGGGGGTGATATTGGGGACGTGCAATACGTGGCTGCGCGCCGGCTCAACCTCGGGCTTTTTCAGAAGGACATTAACGTGGCCTGGGACCTAGCACCGCACGACATCTCGATCCTCCTCCACCTGCTGGACGAGCGCCCGATCAGTGTCTCGTGCCAGGGCAGCAGCCATGTGACGCGCGGAATCGAGGATGTGACGATGATGTATCTGACCTTCGCCAAGAATCGCTGCGCCTTTATCCATAACAGTTGGCTGGACCCCAAGAAGGTGCGGCAGATGACCGTGGTCGGCTCGAAGCGAATGATTGTGTATGACGACACGGAGCCGCTGGAGAAGCTCAAGATTTACGACGCACGCGTGGAGGTGCCGCCGCATTACGACACTTTCGCCGAGTTTACGTATTCGTATCACTATGGCGACGCTTACGTGCCCTACATCAAGCAGGACGAGCCATTGAAGCTTGAGTGCCAGCATTTCCTGGAGTGCATTCGCGAGGAATGCGCGCCGATTGCGAATGGCCGGCTTGGGCTCGAGGTCGTGCGGATTCTCGAAGCGTCGGGAGAATCGCTGCGGCAACAAGGCGCCTCGGTGTCGCTGGGAGCCGTGACGCAGTGGAACAACGGCAACGGACACGGCAATGGCAAGGGCGACGGACACGGCGGTAGTGTCATCTCGACCGCCGGGCGTATCATAGTGGCTGCATGAGCAGCAACGGACAGCTTTTCCAGCGCATCGCGCCAGATGTGAAACTCGGCCAGCGGGTCAAGCTCTTCGCGTTCACCAACCTTTATGGGTGCGAGATCGGCGATGACACGAAGATTGGCACGTTTGTCGAGATCCAAAAGGGCGTGCGGGTGGGCAAGCGATGCAAGGTCTCGAGTCATAGCTTTCTTTGCGAAGGGGTGAGGATCGAGGATGAGGTCTTCATCGGCCACGGCGTGACGTTTATTAATGATCGTTACCCTCGGGCCGCGAATACGGATGGCAGCCTCCAAACGGAGGCGAACTGGAAGTGCATTGGCACCACCGTGAAGCGCGGGGCGGCCATCGGCTCCGGCGCGACGATTCTGTGCGGGGTGGTGATAGGGGAAGGGGCGACGGTCGGCGCTGGGAGCGTGGTCACAAGAGATGTTCCGGCTGGCGCGATTGTTGCCGGCAATCCAGCTCGCGTGCTCCGCGACGCCAGTCCCGTGTGAGGTGCAGCGTGGTTATATCTGGTTGGCTCTCTGCTGCCCGGGCACCGGTTAGGCTTTCCAGACCTGGCCAGGCTTGGTCTTGATGGCCGCCATGGCGTTGCGCGTATCCACAATGCAAGGTGACCAATCCGACAACTCCTCATAGCTTACGCAGGCGTGGTGGGTGGCGATAAGCACAAGATCAAAACCGCTGATGGTTTTGCGGTCCCACTTGACCGACTGGGTGCCGGCCCAGCGGGCGTACTCGCGCGTGGGTCTGATGACGGGCACGTAGGGATCATGATAAGCGACTTTGGCCCCGCGGGCGCTGAGCGACTCCATGAGGAAATAACTGGGAGATTCCCGTTCATCGTCCACATTGGGCTTGTAGGCCAAACCCAACACCAGGATCGAGCTGCCTTTGATGGGCTTTTGGCGGTCATTGAGCGCTTCGGCCACTCGACTTACCACGTAGGCGGGCATGGCCGTGTTGACCTCGCCGGCGAGTTCGATGAACCGGGTATTCTGCCCGTATTCGCGCGCCTTCCAGGTCAGATAGAATGGATCAATGGGGATGCAATGCCCGCCGAGGCCCGGGCCCGGATAAAACGCCATAAAACCAAAGGGCTTGGTCTTGGCCGCCGCAATGACTTCCCAGACATCGATCCCCATAGCGCTGTAAACCACCTTCAGCTCGTTGACCAGGGCGATGTTGATGCTGCGGAAGGTGTTTTCGAGAATCTTCGCCGCCTCGGCCACCCGGCAGGAGGAAACCGGGACCACGGTCTTGACCGCTCGGGAATAAAGTTGCACGGCCTTTTCCAGACAGGCCGGGGTGTAGCCGCCGACGAGCTTGGGGATCAGCGCGACCTTGCTATCCGGATTGCCCGGGTCTTCGCGCTCGGGGGAGAACGCCAGGTGAAAATCGCGGCCGGCCTGGAGCCCGGAACCGACCTCGAGCACCTCGCGCAGGTCTTCATCGGTCGTGCCCGGATACGTCGTTGACTCCAGCACGACCAGCATGTCCTTGCGCAGGTGGTGGGCGATACTTCTGCCGGTGTCCAGAATGTACGATATATCCGGCTCACGGTTCTTGTTCAGCGGCGTCGGAACACAGATGATGATCGCGCTGACCTCGCCAATGCGGCTGAAATCGCTCGAGGGAGAGAACGCTCCCGATTTCAGAGCCTCAGTCACGGCGTCCGCGGGGATGTGCTTGATGTAGCTTCGGCCCTGGTTCAACGCGTCCACTTTGGCGGTGTCGATGTCCAGGCCAAGGACGCTCACGCCGGACCGGGCGAATTGAAACGACAAGGGAAGCCCTACGTAGCCTAATCCAATGACTGCTATTCTCATCTGTTTTGTTGCCTGTCTTTGCACCGAATTGCGCTGGTGCTGCCGATTTCGCCTGATTATGTCCAAGGCTCCCGTTTTCCGCCAGTCGGTTTAATACGGATAAAAGTATCGGAGCTGTTACGGAGTTCGTATGCGCAGAGCGATGATTGGCTTTCGACCGATTCAGCGAGGCACGGTCACTTTGGCCGGCTGGATCATCCGAAGGATAAGCAGGAGCAGCAGCAGAGTCAAGCATGCCACCGATAACATCCCCCTCCAGTCGCGGAGGAGGTGGTGCGCCAATTCGATCGGCAAGACGGCGGTCGCCACCAGGACCGCGCCCGGCCAACCAGCCTTGGTGGAGTCGGCGGGCAGGGCGGGGGATGAGGCTTGTTGCCAGCTTTGGAATGTCATGAAGACGAGGGCGACCCCAACGAATGAGAGGGCGTACCAGAGGAGGCTATGGACTCGGACGGTGCGACCAGCGATGGACCCGAGGGAGACTTGGAGCATTGGCAACCGTTCAACCAGCCAACCATCTTTGTGGGTAAACGAGTCCAGGAAGAGGTGGGTCCAAATGCCCACGAGTAAGGAAACCACGATGACTGCGGGAGAGCCCAGGGGCGGCCAGCGTAGTTGCAGAAACGCTGGTTGACAGGCGCTAGGGAGACGGCGAAGGGCATACGACCGCAGCCCGTAAGTAAGGGTCAAGGCGAGGAGCCCGAGCGGCAAACAGAACACGACACTGCCCCGGAGTTGATGCGACCATTCATCGAGCCTCAGGGGGCCAAAGAAGTAGCCGAGATCCGGAGTGAGACTGCCGGCCACCAGGGCGGGCAAGCTAAAGAAGCGCGGACAGTACCGCCGGAACGGCAGTACGGCGGCCGGGTGTGCCAGGGGAAAAGGCATGCCTGAACTTGGCGACAATGCCGGGTGATTTCAAGTTTGGTGATGGGGCGTCTCGATCAGGTTGCAGCGCCGGAGAGGGCGGCCAAGAGTACGTGGAAAGGGGACTTCGGCAGCACTCCTGGGTTCCTCGACTGTTTTGATCGACTCTGGCCGGCGACTTCGGCAACCGAGGACCGGGAGCCTCAACGCTAAGCACCGCTTCAGAACGTATGCAATATGAGCATTCGCAATATTGTGAAAAGCGATTCGCACTCCCTTCCCGCCGGCCCGACACCGGCACTGCTCTGGTACCACCCTGGTTGGTGCTCTACAGCCTAGCAAAGTTGGCGGCCGTCCCGTTTTGAGACACAGTTTCATAACGGATTGAGCTTGGCACGTTCGTTAGGTGGAGGGGGATTTCATCGGGTTCCTTCGATTCCGCGAGGCCCTATGATCGGGTTTGTGGTTGCTTCCTCTAAGGAAACCAGAGGTGCGTTCGATAATGGCTCCGTACTTGCTGGGAAGGAGATTCCGTAAAGTATGGAATTGCACGTTCGAACACGCATTATGTATAATATAATCATTAAGAACATGAAGTTTCCTGTGAATCAGCTTTGCCGGTTACTTTCGGCTATTCGTCTTTGCCCAAGGTGGGGTGTGAGGGCGTCGCTCTCCCCAGTTTCCGGCCGCCGAGGAACCCTGGTGAGGAGAAGAACCCCCGGCGGAAGGTATGCTGGCGGGTTGAGCATACTTATGGCTTTTTTATTGGCAGGTTGCCAAGGGCCGAAACACGCCCAATCCTCTGATGTCTCGCGGGTTAAGACCTCCGGTTCGCAGGCTACGAGCCCACCTCCAGAAACTTTGACTCTTCGGGAAGGCGACACGGTGCGGATCACATTTCCCGGATCACCGAATCTGAACACCGTTCAGCAGATTCGGCGCGATGGCAAAATTTCTTTGCCATTGGTCGGCGAATGTAAAGCCGCCGGGGTAGCGCCCAGTGATCTGGAGAAGGAACTGGTGAAGCTCTATGCGCCGCAATTGGTTACCAAGGAGGTGAATGTGGCGCTGGAATCCTCGGCCTACTTCGTGTTTGTAACGGGAGCGGTGGCGCGACCAGGGCGAATTATGTTCGACCGCCCCATAACGGCCCTGCAAGCCGCAATTGACGCGGGTTTGGATTACTCGAAGGCGAATCTAAAAGACGTGACCGTAATCCGGCGCCAGGGCGGGCGTGAAGTGCAGCGTCATTTGAATCTAAAGCAGGAGTTGCAGGGGCGTGGCGGTGAACCGTTTTACCTGCAACCCTCGGATATTGTCTTCGTGCGAGAACGATTCACGTGGTTCTAAGCCGCAGCGTGGCACTCTGGCTTCTATCTCGTTCGCGCACATCTGTCTTTGGGTTTGAATGGATCTTGTTCACGTATTATGAACGAAGCTGAACCAACGCTCGGCGGTGACCCGCAGGCAAGTGTGCGGGAAGCCTTTGCGGCGGCCGGCGCGGTTGCCGGAGCCGCGGGCGCAGCACGCGCGTGGTATTGTGCCAAAACCAAGCCCAAACACGATCATATCGCGTCGGCCAATCTGCGGAAGAACCTCGGCTTGGAGGTGTTCAGCCCGAGATTGCGTTCGGAGCAAACTACGATCCGTGGGGTAATCAAGAACATTACCGAGCCGGTGTTTCCCGGCTACGTTTTTGTCCGCTGTGCCATGGAAGAGCACCTTGACCAAATCCGCCACACGTCGGGCATTAGCGGCGTCGTAAACTTCGGTGGTCGAATTCCGATGGTGCCAGCAGATGTGATCGAGGATTTGAGGACTTGCTTTGGAGCCGAGGAAGTCCTGGATTTGCAGAAAGATCCTTCTCCGGGTGATGGGGTGACCTTGGCGGGCGGCGCCTTCCTGGGGATGCAGGCGGTCGTGCTACGGTCCTGGCCCGCCCGGCGCCGAGTGCAGGTATTGCTCGAGATCCTGGGGCGTCCGACGCCCTTGGAGGTGGACCGCAGCTTGTTGACCCTTCACCGGAGTTCTGTGGCTAAGTGGCTGCCGGAGTTGGCTGCGGTATAGTCTGCTTGGATCCGCGGCCGTAGGGTCCATGCCGGGCCGTCCGGTGTCAGGCGGGCCGGGGTTTGGCCGTCAAGTCGGCTATCGTGAATAGGCGAAGAAAGGTCTCCGGAGGGTTCCGGGGCCAAACGAAAAGTGGCGCAGATCAACTGCGAAACACCAAGTGCGGAGCTTTGTTCGCGGCCTAGCCGCTTTTCCCGACTGGGATGCCGCAAGCGAATGAACCTAAGAAAAGCAGTTCGCCAACCACAACAAGAGCGCAAAGAACGCAAGGAATGGCGCTTCATTTTCCTGTCTTCAAGCTTCCTCGCTGCCCTCCTTGTCCGGTTGCGGCTTTGCCGCGCTGTGTTCTTTCTGGTTAAACCGCTCCATTTAGGATGAACGCGAGCTTGGGCCAGCTTCTCTCCCCTGTCCAGGACATCGAATCCGAGGCGCAGGACGCTGCGGTGAATTCTCTTCCCCGAAAGCTATCGCCGGTTCCTGGCCGGCCCGTGCAACGGCTGAGCCCTAATGTGGATGAGCGGTGGGACAGCCGACTTGCCGCAAACGCCGGCTGCTCTTTTTTCCAGGGAACGGCATGGGCAAAGGTGCTGCAGCAGACCTACGGGTACGAGGCAAATTACTTCGCGACGCTTGCGGGAGAACATCTGGATGGGCTGCTGCCCGTGATGGAGGTTGATAGTTGGTTGACGGGACGCAGGGGGGTGTCGCTCCCGTTCACCGATTACTGCGATCCGCTGGCGGCCAAATTGTCAGCCTTCCAAGAGCTTTTCGATCAAGCGGTTCAGTACGGACGAGACCGGCATTGGAAGTACTTGGAATTACGAGGCGGAAAACAGTTTCTGTCCACCGCCCTGCCGTCTCAGCGATTCTACGGTCACGAGCTTGCGCTGGAGGACGATGAGAAAGAATTGTCTGCGGCACTAGCACCCGCGGTGCGGCGCGCCATCCGGAAAGCTGAAAGGCAGGGGCTCACGGTTGAGATCTTGCAGGATGCCAAGGGAATCAAGGAATTCTACTCATTGCAGTGCCAAACGCGGCGCAAACACGGCTTGCCACCGCAGCCATTCAAGTTTTTTGAAAATCTGCAGAAGTACGTCCTGGCTGAGGGAGGTGGAATTATCATCCTCGCCCGGTTCGGTGCGAGAAGCGTCGCCGGCAGTATCTTTTTCCATGCGGGGCGGCAGGCGATCTACAAGTTCGGGGCCTCGGACGAAGGGATGCTTGAACTCCGCGGAAACGACCTGGTGATGTGGGAAGGCATCAAGTATTATGCCTCAAAGGGTTTTCGGACGCTTCATTTAGGCCGAACATCCCTGGCCCACGAGGGTTTGCGCCGGTTCAAGCTGGGCTGGGGTGCGCGTGAGCACTCGATGGAGTACTTCAAATATGACCTGCGAAAGAGTGCGTTTGTGACAGCTCGCGATGAGGCTTTTGGGTGGTACAACCGCCTATTCGCGGCATTGCCCTTGAGTTTGTCGCGCTTGCTTGGGGCCGTCCTGTATCGTCATGTCGCTTAGCCGTGTCTATGCGGAGGAAGACCACAGATAAACACAGATGAACACAGATATAAACACAGCGCGGCACAGCCGCCACCAAATGGGAAAGGACAGAATCATACGGCCCCCCTCCTGGGGGTGCTGCCAGCAATTATTCTGTCCAGCCATGATTCTGTCGGGAAATCAAGTTCCAGAATGGCTCTTATCTGTCTCCATCGGTGTCCATCTGTGGTTACAGTGAATTGATACGGCTTAGAATCCTGACCCCCAGCTAAACAGAATCTCCTCAATTTCCCACTAAATGGAATCACAAAAACCTATGCAAAATCACGAGCGGCCGAATCAGGCTGCCGGGCTAAACCTGGCGGACATTTACTACCTTCTATTTCGGCACAAATGGAAGATAATCTTCCTTTCCGTAGCGGGGTTTTTGGCTGCGACCGTGTATTATTTTGAAGTACCGGCTACCTACACGGCCGAAGCCAAGCTATTCATCCGCTACATCCTCGAATCGAGGCTTCCCGGCGGAATCGCCGGCGACCAGCAAATCAAAACTCTCGACACGGGAGGGGCTAACATCATCAACTCGGAAATCGAGATTATCAGGAGCCTCGACCTGGCAGTCCAGGTAGCTAAAGCAATTGGCCCGGAGAAGATTCTTGGAAAGGGGAGCACTGAGACCAACGAATTTGCGGCCGCGGTCGTGTTGCAAAAGGGCCTGACCGTCGAGGTGCCTCCGCGCAGCGACATTTTGCGAATCGTCTTTACGCACCCCAACCGAGAGATCGTCCAACCGGTGTTGGTGCAACTCATTGACGCCTACCTCCGCAAGCACGTTGAAATCCACCGGAGTGTCGGCGCCTTCGATGATGTATTGACTCAGCAAACCGATGCCTTGCGCTCGCAACTTGGGCAGACCGAACAGGAGTTGCGCAGAGCCAAGACCAACGCGGGCGTCATGTCCATCGAGGACTCGAAGAAGGCCTATACCGAAGAGCTTTCCAAAATCCGCCAGGAATTGTTCAACACCCAGGCGGAGCTGGCGGGGCGCCAGGCGGCGCTGGCGGAGCGTCAAAAGCTACTGCCAGTAAAGACCGAAACGCCGAGCGAAAAGCCGGAAGCCGAGGTCCCATCCGACAAAATGGAGGAGTACAAGAGTGTCTTCGGGCGGCTGGATTCCTTCCGCAAACAAGAACAGGGACTGCTTGCCCAATACACCGAGGAAAACTCGATGGTCCGTGGCATTCGCGAACAGATAGCTTCGGCGGAGAAAACTCAGAAAAAGCTAGAAGGGGAGTACCCGAAGCTGACCAGGATTCAGCTTGCTACCTCCAAACCCGGAGGTCCCGTGATTGATCTTCCCGATGATTCGGCTCAAATCATGGCGCTCCAGGCGATGCTGAAGGTTCTCAACTCGCAAATGGAAAGATTGACCAGCGAAGCCAAAGTGGTCAACGAACTTGAGCCCGCGATTACCGAGCTGCAGAGGAAGCGAGATCTTGAAGAGACCAAGTATCGCCACTTTTCGACCAGCCTCGAACAAGCCCGCTTCGATGATGCTCTCGGCAATGGGAAGATGTCGAACATCAGTGTCGCCCAGGCGCCCAGCCCGGCTTATCGAGAGTCGCGAAAACTGATTAAAACCCTCAGCCTGATAGCCTTTGGCGGCGTGGTTGCCGGATTCGCGCTGGCGTTCCTCATCGAGCTCTTTCTTGATCCGAGCGTCCGGCGCCCCGCCGAAGTCGAAGCCCGTCTGCATCTTCCCCTGTTCCTCACCATTCCCAGGATGCATCAAAACGGTCGTCCTGCGTTGGCGGCGCCGGCGGTGCCGGATGCCGGCCAGCCGGGACCTGGCGAAGCTGGAGCAGAACCAGGAACCAACAAGAAATCCGCAGTGGCGCCCTGGCAAGCCAACGGTCTGGCTACCTACTACGAGGCCTTGCGTGACCGCCTGATGACATTTTTCGAGGTCCATAATCTTGTCCACAAACCCAAGCTCATCGCCGTAACGGGTTGCGGGAAAGGGGCGGGGGTCACGACGATCGCCACCGGCCTGGCGGCGAGCCTATCGGAAACCGGCGACGGGAACGTGCTGCTGGTGGATATGACCACGGGGCAGGGTGCCGCGCACCCCTTCTTCAAAGGAAAGCTCGGGGTCGGCCTGGCTGAGGCTCTGGGCAGTGAGACGCGCGACCATGCCCTGGTGCAAGAAAACCTTTATGCGGTCGCGGAACGCGGCAATGGCGGGCTCTTGCCGCGCGTTTTGCCACGGCGCTTCAGCAACCTCGTGCCCAAGCTCAAAGCCAGCGACTACGACTACATCATCTTCGATATGCCGCCGGTGAGCCAGGTCAGCATTACCGCGCGGCTCGCCAGCTTCATGGATACGGTGCTGCTGGTCATCGAGTCTGAAAAAACTGATCGCGAAGTGGTGAAACGGGCCACCGCGATGCTCGCCGAGTCCAAGGCGAACGTGAGTGCGGTTCTGAATAAGCACCGCGATTACGTTCCCAAACGATTGTCACAGGATATTTGAAGGGTTGAGGGTTGTGAAGGTTGAGGGTTGAGGGTTGAGGGTTGAGGGTTGAGGGTTGAGGGTTGAGGGTTGAGGGTTGAGGGTTGAGGGTTGAGGGTTGAGGGTTGAGAGAGGCTGGCTTGAATCACGCATCACGCATCACGTTGGAGCAGGTCGAGGCGGATGGGCCTCCCGCAAAGCCGACTATCTGAGCTTGGTGGACAAGTTGGTAAATGTGGCATAGCTTCCATTGCCAACCCGCTGAAATCGACTAGGTTTGTTTTGTGATCATTATCCGTTTCCGAGATGAAGCGACGCGGAAGCGTGCGCTCGGGTTTTTGATCGGGCGCTTCTCCGGCCACTCCTGGGCAAGTGGTGAAGTCGCTGTGCCGGAGGAGGCGCTTGTCCCTCTGGCGCGCGAGGGCATCCCTTTCGCTGTCGAAGGGCCCGCGACGCATGAGCGCATATTGTCGTTACGAGATTCTCTTGCCGTTGGCGTTTAACGATGGCCGGCCCGTCCCGCAGGAATTCCTGGCCGAAGCCGCCGCTGAGATTCGGCGCCGTCTCATGGGAATCTCAGGCCATCGAAGGCATGTGGCGCGCCGGCGGTGTCGGCTATCATGACCGGTTGACTTGCTCATTTCGGGCCGGCATAACTCTGCTGCTATTCCCCCAGACCCTTTCGACCAGTGCACGCTTGAACGCCCCGACGAGCCCAAAGCAAAGGCGCCGGAATTGGTGACGAAATAACCGCAATTCTCATTTTGTCAGGCTGGTAGGGCGCGTCACTCCGTGCGCGCCGGTCCTGGGGCGCCTGGGAGCGAACGGCGCGCACGGAGTGACGCGCCCTACCCTGCGACCCATCGCCATAATGAGAATTGCTGGTTCGCATCCGCAGGCTCTTGCAATGAAGGGCGCCACCCGCTAAGTTGAAGTTATGGAAATCGCCATTCCAGTGCCGGACGTTGTTGATAGGCTCCAGAGCCGCCTGCGCTCCCAATTTGCCAGCGCGGTCCAGGAGTGGAGCGAATCGGTTTCAGCCCTTGCCAGATGGGAAGACGACCACTTGCTGGACCATCCCACACCGGCATCGGTGGCGGACCATAAGGCTGCGGTTGAACGGCTCCTGGGGTTTGGCCGGTTTCTGACCCAGACCACCGGCCATCCGGAATTTACGGACCGGCGCACCGCCGGCATCGTGGCTTCCACTCAAGCGCTTCTTGGGGACAAACTGCGGATATGGCATGGTGCGGGGATGAGCCGTTCGGAATCCGACCGGATTTTGGCGGAGGTATTTCCGGATGAGTCCTGATCTGGAGCGGTTGCTCAACGCTTTATGGGAGCGAGACAACTCTGAGCCGCAGGATCGTGCTCGATGGAATGCGACGGTTGAAAGGCTTTTAGGGGATGTGTGCGCCCGGCGGCCTCGTTTAAGCAGGGAGCATTTGATCGACGCCCTTGCTCCGCGCTACCGGGAGTTTCGGCGTGCCCGCCGCAAACCCTCGTTCCTGCCACCCAAAGCCTAGTTTGACGAGTGAGATTTCTGCTGGACGAAGACGTGCCAATGGAAGTGGCGCGTTCCTTGCGCCAGGCTGGCCGGCTGAATCAGTCTTTTCCGAACTGCGAGCTCAGTACTGGGGTTGACAGTTGCAGTGCAGTGCCTTATGCTTTCTTCTATGAGTTTGGTCATGGACGCGCCCGTGGATTGGATTAAGTCCGTCGGAAGCTTGCATTTTCCGCCCAAAGCCGACCACCGCCTCCGGAATCTGATGGACCGCAATAACGAAGGGCTTCTGGGCCCGGGCGAGCGCGAGGAATTGGAGGCACTGGCGGAGTTGAGCGAAGAGCTGTCCCTCGTGCGGGCCAAGGCCCTCCAGATTCTCGGCAACGATGGCAATTGATTCTTAGAGCCAGGGCAAATTCTCCGCCGTGCTTAAACCGTTGACAGCACTAGCATTAGGTTGCGGAGGGCCGATACATGTCGCGACGGTGCCAGCGCCAGGTAAAGCTTGAACTCCAAACGACGTCCTGATTTCGCCAGGCGGAGCCGGACACCAGTCAGTGGCCTGACGGTGCTTGGGCCCTCTTCTTTGCTATTTACCGGAGTCTTGGTTGACACCGCCGACCAGGTCGGCACCCCAAACAGGCGAGCCGTTGGCCCCTCACCGGCTGCCGCCCGCTCCGCCCCCCGCCGCGGACAGGTCGGGAGCCTCCCCATAGCCTCGCCGGATCCTCGCCGTAGTACCTCTGATCGCCGATCAGAGGTACTACGGCGAGGATCCGGCGAGGCTACGGGGAGGCTACGGCGGGGCCCGCGCGCGGCTGGGGAGGGCTGGGCGAGGGGAGGGTGGACGGCCTGCAATGGGCCACCGGGTAGTGTCAGCGCAACAATACCCGCGCATCCCATTGCTTC
>Ga0224558_1001740_pt1 | contig 21841 bp, 14 predicted proteins | sample 714S32024metaG_FD_180682 | JGI IMG/M metagenome (GOLD analysis project Ga0224558, IMG submission 180682) | Peat soil microbial communities from Stordalen Mire, Sweden - 717 S3 20-24 | ecosystem: Environmental > Terrestrial > Soil > Wetlands > Peat | place: Sweden: Norrbotten County, Stordalen...
AATTCTTACTACAGTATTGCCGGCTTGCGCCTCGATACCACTGGCATATCACGGATATGGTTATTGGGCGTTAGTTGACGGAACCATTGTGGGTAATATAGCTCAGCTAATAGTACTGTGGGTGAGCAGCGACTGGAGGCCCGGTTTTGAGTATAGTCTAGCTATTGCCAAAGAGATGTTCAGTTTCGGAGCCTGGGTAATGGGAGAAGACATCCTAGTCTACATCAACACATGGATCGATTCGATAATCCTGGGCATATATTTGGGTGCTTACGATCTTGGACTATATCGAACCGGAACTCAACTAGTTTTGTTGATCTTTGGGGTATTGATTCAACCTGTATTGCCGGTATTATATAGTTCACTTTCACACATCAAAGCAGATCAAGAAAGAGTCAAGAATTTGTTATTAAGAGCTACGAAAATTATTGTTTTATATACTTTACCGTCCAGCATAGGGCTATACGTTGTGGCAAAACCAATATCGACGCTAATATTGGGTCCAAAATGGCACGGTGTTGAGAACGTCATCGCAATATGCGCCATCGCCACCTGTTTAATGTCGTTGATTTCAGCCAATTCAGAGGCCTACCGGGCGATAGGACGGCCAGAAGTAAACACCAAGCTTCAATTGATTTCACTGCTAATATGTCTGCCAGGCTACATATTGGCAGCGCCCTACGGGCTGCATACATTTTTAATAACCAGACTGGTTGTTGCAGCACTGACATTGCTGGCACAATTGTACTTCTCGCATGCCTATCTTGATATCTCGCCAGTGGAACTGTTCCTGTTTTTAAAATGGATCCTCTTTGCCTCAGGAGTGATGATCCTGGGGCTATTCATTGAAAACAAGCTATATGTCCCTTCAAATGCGGTATTGGAATTATTGCTGACTGTAGGCAGCGGCATAATACTCTTCTTGTTGGCAATGTTGCCGGAGGAAGAGTTTATCATGAAGGTCTGGAACGACTTTTCCATCTTTCCTATCGGTAAGAAACGTATGGATCAGGATGTATTCACCGAGAATTGAGGAGCGATGAGCCCCCAAAAGAGAAAAAGTCACCTCCGTCCCTGGCGCACGATCATCCCGGTCGTTGCCGCCCTGATCCCGGTCTTGTTGATCGCCAGGCTGAGCTACCCGCTGCCTGCGGGCTCGGGCTGGCTGCTCTGGCTGTCCCGGCTTGACCCGCTGCTGCTGTTGTCCCAACTCCGCTGGGGACAGGCTGCCTGGGGCTGGATCTGGCTGCCGCTGCTGGTGCTGCTGGTCAGCCTACTCATGGGGCGGGTGTTCTGTGGCTGGCTGTGTCCGGTGGGAGGGGTGCTGGCGGTCTTGCAGGCTGGCCGGGATTGGCTGTCCGGGCGCAAAATCAAGGTGGCCAGACCGGTGAGTCAGGGCGCTCCGGACAGCGCCCGCTATCTCTGGCTGGCTTTCGTGCTCATCCTGTTGCTGCTGGGAGTCAACTGGCCGCTGCTGCTGACTCCGTACACCCTGCTGGGGCACGAGGTGGTGAGGCTGTGGCTGCTGCAGGCGCCATGGCTGCTGGCGGCGGTAGTGGCGCTGGGGATAGTGGTCTTCCCCCGCTTCTGGTGTGTCTATGTCTGCCCTACCGGCCTGTTCCTGTCGGCTGTGAGCAGCCTGCGCCGCTGGCGTTTTACCGCCGGGCCTGCATGCAATCATTGCGGGCGTTGCCGTTCGGTCTGCCCGGTGCAGGCGGCAACGCCGGGGGGTTCGGCCAGCGAGCAGTGCCTATTGTGCGGGAGGTGCCTGGAGAGTTGCCCGCGGGGGGCGATCAGCTTTACAACTGCAAGACCAGGCAGGTCAAGGGTGGCTGAGTCGCCATCGCTGCACCTCGAGAGCCCGCCGCTTATACGCCCTGCCCACAAACGGGCGCCGGCCCGCTCCTCGACCGACCAGTCTCGCCGCAATTTCCTGAAGGGGGCGGCGGCCATCCTGGTCCTGGCGGCGGGAGGCTTCTGGCTGCAGCGCGCTGCTTACGGCGTCACTGAGACGGCGTCTGCCCGGCCGCTCCGCCCGCCGGGGGCGCTGCCCGAACCGGAGTTTGCAGCCCGCTGCGCCCGTTGCGGGCGCTGCATCAAGGTCTGCCCCAACCAGGCGCTGCAGCCCATGCCGTTGTCATCCGGCCTGGCTGCCTTTGATACCCCCTGCCTGGAGCCTCTGCAGGGGCGCTGTGAAATGTGCCTGCTCTGCCAGGATGTCTGCCCGACCGGAGCGATACAGCAAGTGCCCGTGGAGCAGGTCAAGATCGGCACGGCGGTGATCGATCACCCACACTGCCTGGCCTGGGGACAGGGCAAGTATTGCCTGGTCTGCGTCGAGCAGTGTCCCTTTCAGGCCGCCGTGATGGATGTGCGGCAGCGCCCGGTGGTCAAAGCTGACCGGTGCAAGGGCTGCGGGGCCTGCGAGAACGGCTGCCCGGTGCCGGGAGCGGCCATCCATGTCTATGCCTGAACTCCGGGGCAACGGCCCCCTCGTTCTGCTGATAATAGAAGTGGGAGAGAGGCTGCGGATATTTCACAAAAATTTTACACTCATGGGTTATGTTAATCGATGATTTGATGCCGCACACTCGTGTGAGTTAAGCCGGCGCTTTTCCTGAGAGGTGAGTCTGCTGTCGGTTACAGGCAAAAGATCGGCCCTGGCCCTGTTCGTAGTGATCCCGGTGGTGCTCCTGTGCTCTTGCAAAGCTTCGCCCCCGGCGGCCAATAAGGCTCCGGGCGGTGGAACGACAAAGCAAGCGGAGACGGTAGCCCGGGGTGCTGCCGGAGGCCAGACGGGGGCTGCCCAATCCGGGGTAGTCCAGTCCGGCCCGGTACAGTCCGGCGCAGCAGGCAACGGGGAAAGCAAGGCCGCGTCTCCATCTGCAAGCGCCACCGTCAGCGGCCAGGATGTGTTCAATTACCTGATGGCGCAGGTTCCGGAGATCGCTGCCTACCGGAAGGAGATAGGGGATTACAACCAGGCCAGCCAGACAGATTTCAAGTTCATGATGAGAATCGACGGTTATCCGGACCCCGGGGCGGCGGACAGCCTGCTCCGGGATTACTATGACGTTTATGTGGGAGAGGATGCCGGGGATCATACGAACCGCTGGGCAACCTTTTATGTCAAGCAGGACCTGCAGGTGATCATAGTCGATGATGCCCTGACCGGCAGCCAGATCTCCCTTGCAGCCTGGCGCCAGCAGATGAAAAACGAGGCCAGCCGACAGTAAACAGTTGAAAAAAGGGGGACATGTTGTGTGAAGGTGTTTTTCAAGAGAGCCTTAAGTTTGCTGATAGTTATCTTGCTTGTTCTGTCATTATTGGCGTTTAACGCCAACATCTCTAAATCTGCTGCGCTTCCTTTGATCCCCGGCCTGACGCTTAAAACCCCCTCCGGACAGCAAAACGCTCAGCAGATTGTGATCAAGCTCGTGATCGGCAGTACCACTTTGACCGTTAACGGGCAACCTCAAGCGATGGACACCGCCCCAGTTATCAGCGGAGGGAGGACGCTCCTGCCGATCAGGTATGTGGCCACCCCGCTTGGTGCCAACGTCGACTGGAGCCAGGCAGAGCAGAAGGCAACGGTGAGTCTGACCGGCAAGACGATCGCCCTGTGGATCGGCCAGGGCGCCGCCCAGGTCAACGGGGCAACCACGCCGATTGATCCCACCAACCCCGCGGTGACCCCGGAAATAGTCCCGCCCGGTCGCACCATGCTGCCCCTGCGGTTCATTGCTGAAAACCTGGGCTGCCAGGTGGCCTGGGACCAGGCCTCCCAGACAGTGACCATAACCTACGGAGGCAGCGGGACAACAGGTAACAGCGGCAGTTCCACCCCCATCATCACGCTGACGGGCACCGGGAGCGGGCGGGGCATGGTGCAGGCGGCGCCGGACCCCTCCAGCCTGAGCGAGCAGGACAAGATGTCAAAACTGGATCTCCAGCACCGGTTATCGCGGCCCGTCTATGACACCAGGCTGGCCTTGTTTGTCGCCACCCAGCCGGGCGAACCGTCCCAGCGCCCGGCTGCGCTATCGATACCGTCTCAAGTGCCTGTTGTAAAAATTCCATTGGTGTTGCACTCCAACGCCCTGTCTTCATCCATCCTCCAGAACACCGCCGGTACGATCAATCCGAACCTGCTGCCTGCGCTGACGATGCCGGCAGCCACGCCCAACAGTTACTCCGCCAGCCCCTATGCCTGCTTCATCGACAAGAGCGGCGACCAGAAGCGCTGGTTTGCCTTCAACCTGAGCAACGCTCCCGGCGCCGCCAATGTAGTGTGGCAGGTATCCCGGGCGCCTCTGGCAGGATTTAAGACCGGCTGGCAGAAACCACCGGGACTGGTGTCCTCGGGGCAGGTGGCAGCGAGCGCCGGTGAGTTCAGCATCGACTTCTCGAGCTTCGCGGCCAATCACAGCTTTACCAGGATTCCCAGCAGCCAGTGCACGTACTACGTGCGGGCGGTGCCGGTTGACGCCGGTGGCAATTGCATCGGTGACCCGGGCGCCGGCCTGGCGGTCACCTATGGCCAGCCTCTGACGGCGCAGCCTCTCTCCAATGTGCCGTTGGCAGCCACCTTCGAGCTGTGGTCATACAGGGATAGTGGCGGCTTCCTGCTGCCGGCAGACAACCCTCCGCCGCAGAAGGGCGGGCCGGTAGAATTTCCGGATCAATTTGGGCACGACGCCCAGGGGTATTACACCGACAGCCAGACCGCCCCGGTGTGGTTCCAGTTCCAAAGCTTCGATCCGGCTGCCGACAAGATCGTGCTCCAGGTCTCCATGCAGAACTTTGACAACCTGGTCAGCGACTGGGAATATCCGGACCACCTGGTGTATTCCAAGACCTACACCCTGCCGATCGCCACGGCCCAGTACCAGGCCCCGGACTCGGTGCCGCTATACTTTACGGGATTCGGCCCCTCCGCATCCGAGGTCAATGCGGCGGGGGGCATCTATTACTACATAAGGGCAGTCGCCCTGAAGCCGACCAGCATGCCGGGCACGGAGCAGGTGCTGTTCTCGGATACCGTCACCATCACCTACGGGCCGCCGTCTTCCCAGAACATACAGATCTATCAGCCTCCGCAGCCCGCCACCGTGCCCGCCTATACGCCCCATGTCCAGCTCACCGGCTACACTCCCGCCCGCTGGGAATGGGGCGACTGGTACAACTATTATTGCTTCACCCGCACCCCGTTGCCCCAGGAGGTGAACTTCACCTTCAAGGCTGCAGACGGGACGGTTATTCCTCCCTACCCCTATTCTTTGATCCCGGGTGATGCGCAGAATTCTTGGATTAACCAATACGGGCCGTTGCTGCCCAAGTACATGCACGCCGGCGACCCGAATGCCCCGGGCTCGGATGTCGTGGTCACCATCACCCAGCATGATGATTCTTCCTGGTGGGGGGACCTCTGGCAAGCTATCAGCGACTTCTTCAGCGACCTGGTCGACCTGGTGGCCAAGGTGGTGAACTGGGTCAGCGCCGCCTACAACGGCCTCAAGGAAGGGCTGATCAACTTTGTGGCCGACGACATTCCAGGGCTTAAAGACGTGATCGAAGCCGCTGTAGATGTCGGCCTGGGGGCGATGGGCATCCCGCCCACCCTGCCCAACTTCGACGAGTTGGCCCACGGCGGCCTGGACTACCTGGCGGCGACCGCCCTGGATGAGGCCGGCGTACCGGACAACCAGTATACCGAGCAGATGCTGGAGCAGGTGGCCGGGGGTATCGGCCAGCAGATCTCCCAGGCTGCCAACTCCGACGGCGCCCCCAACCCGATCAACGCCGCTTTTCTCAAGAACGCCCCCGAGTACCAGTACCGCCCGGCCTACATCGACCTGCAGGTAACCAATCCCTACCAGGACCGGCCGACTCCCAGTGGCACCATCAACGTCACGGTCATCGAAAGCATCGATAAGATGAATTACGAAAATCTGTGCAAGTCAGGACAGGGCGATGACTTCCAGCTAGAAAACTACAGCCTGGATGCCAATCATAATCCCAACGACTGGGACTTCCCGGTGTTCTTCCCGGTGCATCAGCCCCTGCCGTCGCTGCCGCCCGGGGCCTCCACCACCGTCCGCATCTATCTGCAGGAGTGGTACGGCCAGCCCTATCCCTGGAGTCCGCCCTCCGTGGGTTCCCCCGGGTTTGATACTTTTGAGTGGCTTTACGGCGGCAGTTTTGGCTCGTCCCAGTTCAATGTTTCTGTCGATTTCAATCTGCCGGATATCAACCAGGCCGCCCAGGCGGCGGGTGTCTCCGACCAGGGCGGCGGCTTCAAGTGGGATAATGGCGGTTTTAACACCTCCTTCAGTGATAAACCGATCAACGCCTATACGCAGTAGCGCACCGGTCAATAAAGAACACGGGCCGGAAAGAGCAGCCAAAAGTATACAGACATGGGCGGACCGGCTGATGCCGGTCCGCCTTAACTATGCCGCCGAAAGGGAGGCTGCCTGGTGAGTAAACGAACTCGCTTCGCTCGGGGATTCAGTGGGAGGAAGTGGGAGACTCCTTCGGTTTTAACAAAACCACACTATAATGGTGGTATAATAAGGCGGACGGACCTCTCCATCCCGGGGAGGCAGGCGTGAATTTGAAATGATAGGGGTAAGGAATGGCAATGCAGGCGACTGGAATTTGTATCGGGGCTTCGACGCTGACGAGGGTCGATATCGAGCGGCGGCAAGACGGCAGTATCAACATCACGAACGTGGTTTCCAGGACGCACGAGGGCAACATCAGGAGGACCCTGGAGGATCTGCTCGACGGCGCCGGCTGGCAGGCGATCGGGAACATAACCGTGACCGGCAGGAAATTTAAGAACCTGATCAGGCTGCCCTCCATCTCGGAGCCGGAAGCGGTGGAAAACGCCTACGTCTTTCTGAAGGAGAGTTACGGGGACGCCGATTATATCTCCTGCGCCGGCGGAGAGACCTTCACCACCTACCAGGTGGATGCCTCCAATAAGATCATCAACCTCTTTACCGGGAATAAATGCGCCTCCGGCACCGGAGAGTTCTTCCAGCAGCAGATCAGGAGGATCGGCATCGGCATCGAGGAAGCCGTGGCGGTGCAGAACATCGACCAGCCCTACCGGGTGTCCGGGCGATGCTCCGTATTTTGCAAGAGCGATTGCACCCATGCCCTGAACAAGGGCGAGAAGAAGGAGAACATCGTCGCCGGACTCTGCGAGATGATGGCGCTCAGGATTGTCGAACAACTGGGCGAGAACGTCTCGAAAAGGGTCTGGCTTACCGGGGGCTGCAGCAGGAACAGGGTGATGGTGGAGTGCCTGAAGAAGCATGCGGCCAACCTGGTCATTCCGGCAGAGGCGGGATACTTCGAGGCGCTTGGATCGGCCCTGTGGGCGCTGGATCATGAGGCCGTCCGTCCGGACAGCATGGATGAGATCTTCCTGGCGGAGGCCAAGTCCTTTGCCGTGCTGCCGGCGCTGGCTGCGGCTGCCGGCCGGGTGTCGTTCAAGAGTATGGATTCTCAGGCGCCGGATATAGGACGTCTGACGTCGGAAACCAGGATCCGGGAGATATCAAAAGACGGTGCTCTAAACGGTACCTCGTCTTCGGATGCTCAGCACTCGGCACTCGGCACTCAGCACTGTATTTTAGGCCTGGACGTGGGATCGACCACTACCAAGGCGGTGCTGATGAGGGAGAGCGACAATGGGATCCTGGCCTCGGTGTACATCAAGACCCTGGGTGATCCCATAATGGCCGCCAAGACCTGTTACATCTCACTGAAGGAACAACTGGCCGTCCGTCCGGAGATCGTCGGGCTCGGTGTCACCGGCTCGGGCAGACAGATCGCCGGGCTGCACGCCCTGACCGGGAGCGTCTACAACGAGATCAGCGCCCATGCGGCGGCTGCCGTGTATTTCGACCCAGCAGTCGACACCATCTTCGAGATCGGCGGCCAGGATGCCAAGTACACCCACATCATCAATGGCGTTCCCTGCGACTACGCCATGAACGAGGCCTGCTCGGCAGGCACCGGTTCCTTCCTGGAGGAGAGCGCCGCCGAGTTCCTGAACATCGATGTGCGCCAGCTCGAAGTGGTGGCCATGCAGGCCAGTGCCCCGGCGGACTTCAACGACCAGTGCGCCGCCTTCATCGGCAGCGACATCAAGACGGCGATGCAGGAGAATATCGAGACGGAGAACATCGTCGCCGGCCTGGTCTATTCCATCTGTAAGAACTACCTGAACCGGGTCAAGGGAAACCGGTTTGTGGGACAGAAGATCTTCATGCAGGGCGGTGTGTGCTACAACCGGGCGGTTCCCATTGCCATGGCCGCCCTCCTCGACCGGGACATCGTCGTGCCGCCGGAGCCCGGCCTGATGGGCGCCTTCGGGATTGCCCTGATGGTCAAGGAAAAGATCGGCAGCGGGGAGATCGAGGAGAAAAGGTTCGATCTCGACCAGTTGATTGCCAGAGAGGTTGAATATCAGAAGCCGTTCACCTGCGGGGGCGGCAACACCAACTGCGACCGCAAGTGCGCCATCTCGCGCATCGGGATCGAAGGGAAGACCTATCCCTTCGGGGGGATCTGCGGCCGCTACAGCGGCATCAGGACGCACGACGGGAACGCCAACCGCAATAACCTGGTCAAGCTGCGGGAAGAGATGGTCTTCGAGGGGTTCGACAAGGGGAATCAGGGGGAAGCAAAAAGAACGTCCCCTTGCTTCCCCAAAACGATCGGGATCAACAGGTCGCTGCTCGTTCACACCCTGTTCCCACTGTATTATCACTTTTTCCACCGGCTCGGCCTGGAGGTGGTGCTTCCCGGCGCGCTGGAGGCGGCGGAGAAAGCGGTGGTCAAGAAGGACTCCGCCTTCTGCTACCCGGTCAACCTGGCGCATGAGTACTTCAAGGAACTGCTCAGGATCGACCCGGATTACCTGTTTCTGCCTCACGTCAAGGGAATGCCGGTGGAGAACGGCATCCCCATCAGCCTGGCCTGCCCGATCGTGCAGGGGGAGAGCTATTACCTGAGGACGACTTTCGAAGTCGCACGCCCGGAGCGGATCCTGGCGCCGGTGCTGGACTTTGCGGATGGATACCACAAGATTCCCGAAGCGTTCGTGGAGATCGGGGCGAGGCTGGGGTTTGACCGGCGGCGCAGCCTGGCTGCATACAAGTATGCGGCGGGGATCCAGGAAGCGTTCGGGGAGCGGTGCAAGGCGGCGGGAGAGCGGTTCCTCGCCGAACTGGAACAGACCGGGGAGCAGGCAATCGTCCTGTTCGGGAGGCCTTACAACGCCCTGGTGCAGGACGGGAACATGGGCATCCCTGAGAAGTTGGCGTCCAGGGGGTACCGGGTGATCCCGTACGACTTCCTGCCGTTGGCAGAGGAGGCGCCGCAGCAGAAGATGTACTGGTCGATGGGCCAGATGATCCTCAAGGCCGCCAAATACGTCAGCAGGCACCCACAACTCTTCGGGGTGTTTGTGACCAATTTCAGTTGCGGGCCGGACTCGTTCGTGGTGGGTTACTTCAGGGACATCATGGGGAGCAAACCGTCACTGACCCTGGAGCTGGACAGCCACACCGCCGACGCCGGCATCGATACCCGGATCGACGCCTTCATCGACGTGATCCGGAACTACCAACCGGGTGAGGAAGAGGCGCCGGGTGGCGGAGCGGGCCGCCTGGCGGTATTCGATGAGCGGCGCAAGAAGATCAGGATGACGGATGGCCGGTATATCTCCCTGAGAGACCCCCGGGTCAGGATCGTACTCCCGTCAATGGGGGATCCTGGAACAAGCCTCCTGGCAGCATCCTTCAGACATGTGGGCATCGATGCCGTCGCCCTGGACGCCCCGGCGGAGGCCGAACTGCAGTTGGGACGGGCGAATTCCAGTTGCAAGGAGTGCCTGCCGCTGGCGCTCACCGTCGGCAGCCTGCTCAAGTATATGAAGCAGAATGGCCATGACGACCGGCTGGTGGTCTACTTCATGCCGGAAGCTCCCGACCCGTGCCGGTTCGGCCAGTACCACGTCTATACCGAGAACCTGCTCCGGAAGATGGGCATCACCAACGTTGCCCTGCTGACGCTCTCATCGGGAAACAGCTACGGGGGGCTGGGGACCAGGTATACCCGCCGGGCGTGGCAGGCGGTGGTCATCAACGATGTCGCCGAAGACATCCGCAGCGCCCTGCTGGCTCTCGCCGTGGACCGGGACAAAGCCTTAGGCACATTCAACCGCTTGATGGAGGGGATCATCGAGAGCATCGCCGCGGACAGTTGGAAGTCAGTGAAACAGAAATTGGGCCTGGCGGCAGCGGAATTGTCGGCCATTCCTCTCCGGCAGCCCCTGGATGAGGCCAGGAAGGTCGCCTTGATCGGGGAGATCTACGTCAGGAGGGACGGCTTTTCCAGGCAGTATCTCGTCGAGAAGTTGGCTGCCAGGGGCATCGTGACCAGGGTGGCGCCGGTGGAGGAATGGGTCTACTACTGCGATTATACGGTCAGGAACAACCTGTCCGAGGATGCCGACCTGAAAGACAAGGTCAACGTCCTGATCGAGAGCTACTTCAGGAGAAAGTACGAGCGGGAGATCAAGGAGATCCTGGCGCGTTCCGGCCTCTGCGAGCAGCGCCTGATCGATGTCGAACGGGTGATCGCCTCTGCTGAAGAGTTGATCTCTCCGCACATTGTAGGGGAGGCCGTGTTGACGATTGGCACCGCGATCACCGAGATCATTGACCAGGTGGACGGTGTCATTACTATCGGGCCCTTCGGCTGTATGCCGTCCCGGATCTCCGAGGCCATCCTGAACGCGCGGATCAGCACCCATAAGGGCCGGGTCGACCATTGCCGGCTGGTCCAGGAGGTGCTGGCAGAGTACCCCCACCTGCCCTACCTGAACATCGAAACTGATGGGAGCGCCTTTCCGCAGCAGATCGAGATCAGGCTGGAGGCTTTTGCCCTGCAGGTGACAAGGGTGAATGAACTGGTGAGAAAGCTCGGGGGGCGGGCCTGCTCGACGTTCGAGGTTCGGGACAACGATGAACTGGGCGCCCGGGACGGGGCGCTGTGAGGAGGGTCGCAGTAGAGCGCCGCCTGGAAAAGCTGAGCAAGATGGCATTCTCGAGGTTCGATGCTCATAGAGAAAGGCTTGCACCGGGCGCTGCCAAGCAGGCGTGAAGCGATCACCCTGCCCTGGGCTGGAAAAAATATCAGAGACCCGGCAACAAAAAGTTGATGATTAAAAAGAGGAAATATGATCATGTTGTCAAATTACCTATGCAAAACATATTAAGTGAAGGGGGATCTTTTGGTGCATCAGTTACTTGCCTGGATAGTTTTTATCGTCATCGGCCTGGTCATTGGCTGGTTGTTTTCCCGCGGGGCGGCCAGGCCGGGGATGGCGATCGTGCTCGGCCTGGTGGGAGGTCTGGTGGGCGGCCTGGTGGTTTACTACGTTGCCAATGCCGGAGCCAATCCCCACCATACGATAGCCAGGTACGGGAGCGTCCTGGTATCGATCGTCCTGGCTGTGATCCTGGCGCTTCTCGGCCGGGGCGGTCAGAAGGCGTGAAGAAAACTCGAGCAGTCCCAGGCAGCCCTCACCGAAGGGCTGCCTTTTTGGATCAAATGGAAAGGGTGATGGCGTGACTGTTTTCGAAAGGATCAGGCCGGTCATCGACGAGCGTTTCATCTACGAGGGAGACCTGACGATGGAAACACGCTTTGCCGAGGACCTGGGGGCCGATTCACTGGACACCGCGGAGTTGGCGGCCGACTTTGAGGAGTTGTTCGGGATCGATATCCCAGATGAGGACCTCGCTCATATCCATACTGTAGGCGACGTTGCCAGGTATATCGAGAGCCGTCTCCTTGCGGTTCAAGGTTGAGGGTTTAGGAGGGAGCGCAATTGTCAGTCGACCTTTTTTTGCGCCGTTCGGCCGAACAGTTTCCCGATCAGGCGGCTGTCTACTATGATCATGGTTCGACAACATATCGCCAGTTGGACTTGGAGGTCGACAACCTGGCGGGCGGCCTGCTCGGCCTGGGCCTGGAGCACCAGCAGCGGGTGGCGCTGATTCTCGGCAATAGCCTCGATTATGCGCGCTCCTATTTTGCCATTGTCAGGGCCGGGGGAACGGTGGTTCCGATCAACCCCCTGTACAAGGGAGAGGAAGTAAAGTACATCCTGAATGACGCCGAGGCGGTTTTCCTGATCACAATCCCTCCTTTCCTGCCCTTGGTTCAGAGCATCCGGGGCCAGTTGCCCGGCCTCAAAAAAGTGATTATCACCGGCGGCCAGAGCGATGATTTTGTGGTCGGCTTCGAGGACCTGCTGTCCCGGGCTGCCAGGCCGGTAGAGGCGCCGGTGTCCGGGAATGATATTGCCGCCTGCCTGTACACTTCGGGCACCACCGGAAGGCCCAAGGGGGCGCTGCTCTCACACGGCAATCTGGTCTTCGATACAGAGGCCTGCATTGCCCGGATCGGCTTCCGGCACGAGGATCATCATCTCTGCGTGCTGCCCATGTTTCACTCCTTCTGCCAGACGGCCGCCATGCTGTGCCCTATTGCCACTGGCAGCAGCATCACCATCCACCAGCAATTCAACCCCGACCTGGTCTTGAAAGAGATCTCCAGCCGGGGGATCACCGTATTCTGCGGCGTTCCCACCATGTTTTCGGCCATCCTGGCCAGACTGCCGGAGGCCGACGGCCCGGGCCTGGCCGGCCTGCGCCTCTGTGCTTCGGGAGGCGCCCCCATGCCGGTAGAGATCCTCAATGCCTATCAAAAAACGTATGGCGTCACCATCATCGAGGGCAACGGCCCCACCGAAACATCGCCGGTTTCCTATGCCAACCTTCCGGAGTTGTGCAAGGCCGGCTCGGTGGGACCGCCCCTGGATGGCGTCAGGGTGAAGATTGTCGATGACAACGACCGGGAATTGCCGGTGGGTGAGATCGGGGAGATCTGCATCCAGGGCCCGAACGTGATGCAGGGCTACCTGAACCAGCCCGAAGCCACCGCCGAGGCTATGAAGGGCGGCTGGTTCCATACCGGCGACCTCGGCAGGGTCGATGAGGACGGTTATGTCTATATCATCGACCGCAAGAAGGACATGCTGATCATCGGCGGCCTGAACGTCTATCCCAGGGAGGTGGAGGAATGCCTCTACCAACATCCCAAGGTGGCGGAAAACGCCGTGATCGGGATCAACGAGAAGCTGCGCGGGGAGATCCCCGCCGCCTTTATCGTGCTCAAAGACGGTGTGCAGGCCGAGCCCAAAGAGTTCATCCTGTACTGCCGCAAATACCTGGCCAATTATAAATGCCCGCGGGCGGCGCTGCTTGTCGAAAGCCTGCCCAAGAACGCCACCGGGAAAATAGACAAGAAGCAACTCCGGGAGGCCTATGCCATGGGTCTGATAGCGGCGAAAACAGGGCTCTAGCAACAGGGGAACACGGACAAATATGTGGGTTCCACGTGGAACTGAGGCGATTGTCCCTATACAGTGAACAATTCAAGTGGAGGCGCGCATCAGTTAGTGCTTCTCTGGCGTTATCAAGGCTTGCTGCGTATGGGGATGGCCCAGGAGGTGCTTCCGGCTCAGGCCCTGATGGCCGGAGGCAGCTCGATTATGTCTAACACGGGACGAGAGGTATGGACTACATTCAGCTCTTTTTCCCTATGTTGCCGGTGTAATTGCAGATATTGCAGCACAGCTCGATTATCGTTCTGGCAATTGTCGACAACCGTGATTTGATCTATGGTTCGCCGATCTCCTTCACTATAGGCCTCAGTGGCTTCGATTATTACCCACTGATCCGGATACGCTTTTTTTACTTCTTCCCATAAGCTGTTCCGGTGAAATTCCTCAAGCCATCTTTCAGAGTCGGCTCTGATCTCATCAGGAATGTTAGATAGTTGAATAATCATTTTATGCATTGCCAATTCAACAATGTTTTTCGGTTGGTCCTTGAGCTCGGACAAACATTGATTGTCAACTTTAGTAGACCATTTACCTGAGAACTCCATCAACTTCCCCGGATCTCGTGCTAATAAAACTTGTCTTAACTCTTCACGGAATTCCTTGAAAACTCAAACAGGTGAGCCGGGGGCTCATCAGGCGGGCGGCAGGCGAATGATTATGGGAGCAACCGGCGAAGATCTGCAGCAGTTCGAATCTTTTCAGGTTACTGGCGTGATGACCGGCATGTTCGACCATGAGGAAGATCGTCGGGATCGGGAATTGAATTCAGCCGTGGTAGTTCCGGGGCGCCTGCTGAAGCTTGGCAGCACCGGTGTTGTCATTCTCAAGTTGACTGCCACGGCTTGCTATGGACAGTCTTTCATGGATGTGCTCTACACAACGTCTGAAATAAGGGAGATCGCTGCCTTTACAGCCGAGAGGCGCCGGCATGAGAAACTGGCCGGTAAACTTGCGGTAAAGATCTTGGCCTCTGAGGCCGTCCGGCGATGGTTCGGCGCCAGATGTCCGCTGCCTGAAATTCAAGTCTTGTCCCCGTCAGGCCCGCCCAGGATCGGTGTGCCCGAAAATAACCGGTTGCATGCCCACCTGGAGCAACTGTATTTTTCGCTCAGCCATGCCGGCGATCTCGTCTGCGCAGCCGTCTCCCGCCATCCGGTGGGGGTTGATGTCGAGCAGATTCGACCATTGTCAGAAGGAGCGGTGCTGGAGATCTGCGAAGAAAACATCCGGCAGTCGATGGCCGATTACCGGCAGGGGGCAGAGGGCGCGGGATTGGCGCCAGAAGCACTGCCGATAGCGGTCTTTACCCAAAAAGAGGCTGTGTTGAAGGCATCCGGTGTGGGAATTATCCGCGGCCTGGCCGGAGTCGAACTGTCATCGTTCCTCCTGGGCGCCGCAGTTGATGCCTGTTGTTTTGGCGAACGATACAGGGTCCTGAGCATCGATCATGATGAGTATTTTTTTTCGCTGGCTGAACGTGTCGACCACGGTGGGCGATGGCGGTGACAGGAATGCCGGTAGTGCGATTTGGCTAGTAGCTGCCTCTTTTGCTGGCTGTGATCCTGGCCCTGCTGGCGTATGGCCGCCTCGGCTTCAATTCTGCCGGACGGGACACGGTCCTGCGCGCACCCGTTGCCAGGCAGCCGGTGCTGGTGACCACCGCAGGCCAGGGCGCCGGGGGGAGGCGCCTGTCTACAGGTTAAAAGTTAGTGTAGATGAAACGCGCAGTTACCCCGGTGGCAAAAAGTATGGTCAGGATAACCAGCACATACAGGCCCACACCCCAAAAAATATCGATTCCCCAACCCAACAGGTCATGAACGATCTTTTTCACAGCCATCACCTCAGAAAAGCTTCAGGATCTTCCCGCCTATTTTGGCATAAGTCTGCAGAGCGACGCCCAAAGAGGGCGATGCAAAAAGGACCCAGCCGATTGTGACAAAGTGGAAAGTAATCAGAACATTGACCACCCGCAGTATGACTGAGCGGGACTTGATGCGATAGCCGACGTAGCGGTTCCAGACCCGGTGCGCCGCTATCCCCAGACCGTGCCACAACCCCCAGGCCACGAAGTTCCAGTTGCCCCCGTGCCACAAACCGCAGAGAGTGAAGGCGATGACCAGGTTCAAGAGCGTCCGGGCGAAACCGCGGCGGTTGCCACCCAGCGGTATGTAGATGTAGTCCCTGATCCAACTGGTCAGGGACATGTGCCAGTGCCGCCAGAACTGGGCGATATTCTGCTGCAGGTAGGGATGGTCGAAGTTTTCCGGCACCTGAAAGCCAAACATGCGGGAAATCCCGATCGCGATATCCGAGTAGCCGGCAAAATCGAAATAGATATTGGCGGCGTAAGCGTAGGCGGCTACGACCAGCACAGGCGCCGATACATAAGCGGGGGTTGCCAGCCTTGCCGCCATAATGGCGGCGCTATCAGCCAGGATGAACTTCTTGGCCAGGCCAATGATCATCCTTCTGGATCCTTCTAGCAGGTTGTCCAGTTGAAAACGGGGCCTTGCGGCTGCCTGCTTCTGGAAACCCTGATATCGCTTGATCGGGCCGCTGACCAGTGTCGGAAAGAAAAATATGAAAACGAAATAATCGCTGAACTTTACGGTGGCCGGGTCGATCTTCTGAAGATAGACATCGGCGACGAAGTGGATGAACTCGAAGGTGAAGAAGGATATGGCCAGTGGCATCAGGACCTGCGAATAGGGTAGACTGGCGTGCCAGTGCAATACTCCGGCTATCAGATCGAAGGTCATGACCAGCATTTTGTAATACTTGAAATACCCGAGGATCAGCAGCGGGATGACTACACCCATAATCATGCAATACCTGGCCTGCAGGACGTGGTTTCCGCTTCGGATCTTCAAGATGCTGCGGGAGATCAGGTAGGTGATCACCGTCAATGCAATAACCATCAACAGGTAGGGCGGGAAGTAATAGGCATAAAAGAACATACCGGCGGCGGCAAGAAAATATTTGCGGAAACGTCCGGGCAGCAGCCAGTAAATCGATAGTGATACGGCCAGGAAAACGGCAAAAATGCCCGTGGTGAAGATCACTGCCCCCCACCGCCCCTCAGTTGCGGCGCCAGGCTGGCTGCCAACTGTCCGGCCACGAGCCTGTTGCCCTCCGGATTGAGGTGGACATTATCAGCAAACTCGTTCAGCGGTATTTGGCCGGTAAAATTGCGGTAGGAAAGTCCGCTCTCCCGCAAGAGCCGATCGATAACCTGCACTTTTTGCAGGTAAACGCTGTTGGTAAGCAGGTTCCCCAGGATGTCAGCGTTCTGATCCGTCAGGAAGACCACCGTCGGCACGCTCTTTTCTTTGAGATACTGCAGGATTGCTGCAGACATCCCGTAGCCGTTGTTGGTCTGAGGATCGATAGGGTAGGCGTCGTACATGTAGGCGACAGAATCCCGCAGGGCTGCCTTATCAGTCGTGCCCTGGGCGGCCGGCATTTGATTCGACTGCTGAAGGAGGTTATTAAAAGCCTGTTCCAGTTGTGTGCGGGGATGCCCCTTAAAGAACAGGGCGTTTAAAAACTCACGATAATGATAGGGGGGCCAGTTCTTGTCTACAAACTCGGCAAACAGATCTGCCGTGCTTCTTGGCTGGTACTTCTCGATCACCCTCATGGCATCGGGCGGCAGTCCGTCATCCAGGTAGAGCCAGTTGAACGCTACCGGATTTGGGGAATCATGCCTGGAATAGGAAATGATATTGAAGTCCAGCACTACCGCATCCGGTCGTAGGGGTTCGATCCGGCGGAGCATGCAATAGATGTCGCCGGGTTTGCTGCCAGGGATGGCCAGGTTCCAGACACGCACCTTCTTGCCCGGCAGCAGGTTCTTCAGGTCAAGTTCCAGGTACGCCGGGATGGTCTCTTCGGCAGAGACAGCATTGCCGTACACCACCGAGTCCCCCAACACGATCACGTTGCAATCATAGTCAGAACGGTGCTTCTGGATATATGCCAGGGCGCTTGGCAGCTCCTGGTGGAGCAATTCGAAGCCTTTTGTCAGGCGCTCGCCCATGACATAATGCCCGGCAGACTCGAGATAGTAATATTTAATGCTGTATGGCAACAAGAATTGGGTCGCCAGCATCAGGAGCAAAAAAACAACGAACACTCTCCTGATGCTTCTGGGGAGGAATGGATTTTTTGGCGCCTGAACATTCATCAAATTAAGCGATGGCCCCCAACTCCAGTCATGGGGATACCACTGCTCCTCCTATCGCACAGAAGGCCACTCAGTATTTCGAGAAACCGGGGAGTTTTTAACCGGGTGTGAGCCCTGCCCTATCAAGCCTTGCAAACGGTGGGCAACATGCCAGATTGCTCTGGCGACACGACATTTTATAGAGCCCTGTTGGGTACTGGATTGCTAGTCTCCCGGTGTGTATCAAAACCGAAGGGGTCTCCCGCTTCCTCCGCATCCGGGCTACGCCCGGCCGAATGGAAAGCGAAGAACTTGTAAGCGGGAGATGAATTCGGGAGCGCAGAGACCCCCACTGAATCCCCGAGCGAAGCGAGTTCGTTACAAGTTAAATTACGACTATGATGTATTTCGATACCAATCGATATATTCCTCTTCCCACGATCGCGTAAACACTCTTAGAATGTAATCATTGTTGCGATCTTGAACAACAAGGCATGGAGCGATGCAGGATGCGAGCAGCTTGAGGCGCTTGATACAACCGCCGCATTCATAGGAAGGAATATGCCAGGTATGGTCGAATTTTCTAATAGTTATTGCTGTAAGATGCCCTGAGATGCTGTAAGATGCCCTGAGATATGGTAATCGTGGCGCCAGTCCGGGGCGCGTCCCATTCTCACAGGTGCCTCCAAAACGTGAGAGATATATGAGAAAAATAAAATAAAATGAGATTAAATTGAACAATGGGACGGGGAATGATAAAATTCCATAGACAGTCGGCGATGCCGATTTGATATCCGGGGGAAGGGAAACAGTTGGCAAATGTTCTGGAAGTAAGTGACCTGCAGGTCGAGTTTCCCATTGGGGAGACATACTTCAAGGCAGTGCGCAACATCTCGTTTAGTTTGGCGGAAAGGCAAAAACTAGGGTTGGTCGGCGAATCAGGCTGCGGGAAGAGTGTCACCTCTCTGGCCGTTATGCGCCTGTTGCCGCCGGCAGCCAGGGTCAGTGGAACCGTTTCCTTTCGCGGGCAAAACCTGCTTGAATTACCCGAAGCGGACATGCAGCAGATCCGCGGCAACCAGTTGAGCATGATTTTCCAGGAGCCCATGACCTCCTTGAACCCGGTGATCAAGATCGGAGACCAGATCGGCGAGAGCCTGCTGCTGCACAAAGGAATGACCGGCGCCCAGGCACATGCCGAAGCGGTCAAGCTGCTCGAACAGGTTGGCATAGCCCGTGCCGGCCAGATTGCCAACGAGTACCCCCACCAACTCTCAGGCGGAATGCGCCAGCGCGTGATGATTGCCATCGCCATGGCGTGCAACCCTGCCATCCTGATCGCCGACGAGCCGACCACCGCCCTTGATGTCACGATCCAGGCCCAGATCCTGGACCTGATGACCAAGATGGCCGACGAGTTCGGTTCGTCCATCCTGATGATCACTCATAACCTGGGGGTTATTGCCGAGGTCTGCGACCATGTCGCTGTCATGTATGCCGGCAATATTGTGGAGCAGGGCGAGGTGCGGCAGATTTTCCATCACCCCGGCCATCCCTACACCCGGGGATTGCTCAATTCCATCCCCAGGATTGAAGGTCAGCGCTCCCGGTTGCAACCTATCGAAGGAAATGTGCCATCCATCCGGAATATGCCGGATGGATGTGCTTTTGCCCCGCGTTGCCAGGCGGCGCGGGATAGATGCCGGTCAGAAGTGCCGGGTCTTTATCAAGTAGAACCCGGCCACTGGTCGTGTTGTTTTGCATGCGAACCGTAAATACAGTGATAAGTGATAGGTAACAGGTGGAAGATCTCAGGTATGAGCAAGACTGTAGTGTAGTACAGTACAACTGTGGTATATTTCAAGCTAAAATTGAAGAGGACATTAGTCAGCACACAGGCTTAGGCATCAGAAGCCAGACAGCGGATATCAGGCATCAGGGTCAGGCCCGGAGATTTATCGAATTCGGTGATGAGTGCTGACAGTACTAGCGCTCAGGCTTCAGGCATCAGGGGTCGAAGAGATGCATGGATCTGGCGCTGGATAGGCAAGGGGATGAAAGCCGGATGGCAGCCGAACTGCTTGCCGTGCATGACTTGAAAAAATACTTTCCTATTCGCCGCGGTGTTCTCCAGAGGATGGCAGGATATGTCTACGCGGTTGACGGAGTCACTTTTTCGGTGGAGACGGGCGAAACCCTGGGTGTGGTCGGCGAATCCGGCTGCGGCAAGACGACCATGGGCCGGGCCATCCTGCGCCTGATCGAACCTACCTCGGGCCAGGTTGTCTTCGAGGGCAGGGATGTATTGAAGTTGTCCCCGGGTGAGATGCGCCACATGCGCCGGGAGATGCAGATCGTCTTTCAAGATCCTTACGCATCGTTAAATCCCCTCTACACTATTGCCAGAACATTGCTCGAACCCATGATCGTCCATAATCTATTCACTGGGGAGGAGAGGAAGCGGAGGGTGGCCGGCCTGCTGGAAAAAGTGGGGCTGGACCAGGATTATGCCAATCACCTGCCCCACGAATTTTCCGGCGGCATGCGGCAGCGGGTCGGCATCGCCAGGGCTCTCGTCCTCAACCCCAAGCTGGTCATCCTGGACGAACCGGTGGCAGCCCTGGACGTGTCGGTACAATCCCAGGTGCTGAACCTGCTGGAAGATCTGCAGCAAGAGTTTAACCTGACCTACGTCTTCATCACGCACGATCTCAGCGTGGTCAAGCATATCAGCAAACGGATCATGGTGCTCTACCTGGGTAATATGGCCGAACTGGCGTCGTCGGAGGCGCTGTTTGCCAAACCCCTGCACCCTTACACCAGGGTGCTGCTGTCGGCGGTGCCCACCCCCGACCCGGATTACAAGAAGGAAAGGATACTTTTGGAGGGGGACCTGCCCAGCCCGGCCAATCCGCCGGAGGGGTGCCGGTTCCACACCCGCTGCCCGGTGAAGAGGGATGTGTGCTCCAGGGAGAGGCCCGCCTGGCGCGAGATCGAACCGGGTCACCTGGTGGCCTGTCACTTTCCGGGGTAAGAACAATGCCGGGTGCCGAGTACCGGGTGTAAAGACCTGGCGCCCACTAAAGCATAGTTCTGGCACCGTTAAGGAATGAAGGCCTATGCAACTAGTCAACTGCATTCTGGTGAACGGCCCTTCGAAACTGTGAACGAACGGAAAGCAGGAAACCTTAGTTTATGTGCTGGTCGCAGTCAGGGTGTTTGGCCGCCGACATCAGAAATCGGACGTCGGACAGTCAGAAAATTGAACGCAGCATACTCGGGCCGGGCGCAGCCCGGATGCGGAGGATGCGGAGGAACTTAGAACTTTTTTAGGGGAGAGGATTATGGGGTTGGAAAAACCTTTATCCGGGCGGCTCTGGAAGAGTATGCGAAAGTTCCCCATGGTCTACCTGGGCGGGGCGATCATCCTGCTGTTGTTATTAACGGCGATCTTCGCCCCCTGGATAGCCCATTTCCCTTATGCCACCCAGTTCAAGAACGGAATTACGGCGGAGGGAACGCCCCTGCCTCCCGGCGGCCGGTTTATCTGGGGCACCGATGAACTCGGGCGGGACATCTATTCCCGCGTGATATACGGCGCCCAGGTCTCGATGGTGGTGGGGATCTTTTCCACCGTAATCAGCCTGTTCATTGGCACTACCCTGGGATTGGTGTCCGGATATTTCGGGGGTTTTCTGGATACGGTCATCATGCGGCTTACTGATGCGGTGCTGGCCTTCCCATATGTTCTTTTTACCATGGCCCTGGTGGCCGTCCTGGGTCCGAGTGAAAGAAACTTGTTGCTGGCGATCGGCGTGATCGGCTGGGGGCAGATGGCCCGGGTGGTCAGGGGACAGGTGCTGCAGGTCAGGGAGTTTGAATACGTCCAGGCGGAAAAGGCGATCGGCGCCTCGACGTTTCGGATTCTTTTTTACGTGATCCTGCCGAACATTATGGGCCCGGTGATTGTGTTGACGACGATCTACATCGGGTACAACATGGTCACGGAAGCCGCCCTCAGCTTCCTCGGACTCGGGATTCAGCAGCCGGTACCGTCCTGGGGGAACATGATCTCGGAGGGATTGCAGGCGTTCGAGTTCGCACCGTGGTTGTTTTTCATTCCGGGCCTGGCCCTGTCCCTGGCGGTGTTGGGGTTCAACCTGTTCGGCGACGGG
>Ga0224558_1001741_pt1 | contig 21840 bp, 27 predicted proteins | sample 714S32024metaG_FD_180682 | JGI IMG/M metagenome (GOLD analysis project Ga0224558, IMG submission 180682) | Peat soil microbial communities from Stordalen Mire, Sweden - 717 S3 20-24 | ecosystem: Environmental > Terrestrial > Soil > Wetlands > Peat | place: Sweden: Norrbotten County, Stordalen...
CGAACTCCTGGAACATCCAGCTCCCGGCGGTTACCTTGAGTACCTACGCCTCAAGCTGCGCAGTGTCATCGACAACCCCGGTCCGGCCAAAGTCCAAAAAACTACGCTTTCGGATGATCGCTAACAAACAAGAAGCTCCTGCACGCCGATCCGCGTCTGGCGCAAATCGCGAATACTCTCTCGGGAGCCACGCGTGTGGCGGCGCGTGACCGGGACGGGGAAGTCGATCTACGACTGGTTCCGTTAAAATCGTGGGATCTCCTGTCGAAGGCCGAAATCATCTTGCGGAATGAACCACACTGGCCATGGCTTCCGCTACAGAGGCACGGGCAGGGCGTCCAAAGCCTTGCCGTGATTTTCTTGTTTCAGGCATTCGTCGAGCATCTACTCGCGGAGCTGTACGAGGCAGAGAGTACGCCTGTCCTCGCTCTTGAGGAGCCTGAAACACACCTTCACCCCCAAGCAGCGCGGACGCTGTGGACACACGTGAGCGCACTGCCTGGACAGAAGATAATAACGACGCATTCACCTTATTTCGTCCAGCTTGTGCCTTTTCGGGACCTTCGGCTGGTGCAGCTTACGGAGAATGGAACAGAAATACGATGGCTTCCCCCAAGCTTCTCGGCGCGAGTGCCGCATGTGCCGACGCTGGATGCTGTCGTGGCGAGGACGCGCGGCCTTCTTGCTTATGATCGGGCTGCGCAAACGCTTACCGTAGGTGGAAAGCTTGACGAGGCCACCTATCGGGAATTGCTTACGTGCTATGGAGCGCATGCGGATAGGGCAGTGATTCAGGGGGTTTTGCGCGAGTTACGCGACAAGTCTCTTTTGTACGTGCCGGATGACGAACTGCGCGCACTCGAAACATTCGCCCGGCGAATTCGTGGAGAGATATTCTTTGCCCGGCGATGGCTGATTGTGGAAGGGCAAGCCGAACATCTGATTGTTCACGCTCTGGCCCGCGCCCTCGGCTACGATCTTGACGAACACGGCGTCTCCGTAATCGACGCCGTGAACAATGGCCATCCGGCGACTTTTGCTGCCTTGGCGAGGGCGCTTGGTATCCCGTGGGTAGCAGTTTTTGACGGTGATGCGGCCGGGGTGGGCTACGTGCGCGCCATTTCGGCGCGGGAGTTTACCGCACCGGATGTCGCCCAGCGTTGTAGCACGCTGCCGGCGGGGACACTGGAGCAGCAACTTCTGGCGGATGGCCTGGAACCAGAACTCAGGGCGGTTCTCCACAGCATTGGCGAAGCGAATGCCCTCACGGTTGATCGGACGGGGCTTGAAAGGTGTCTCGACCATAATAAAACGCGCTATGCAGCGGGACTGTCTGCGCGCCTCGCCGCTGACACGACGCTCGTTCCGCGGATGCCGCAGGCCTTTCGGGATGCCATCACCAGACTGAGGGGGCTTGCATGATGGCCACTTCGCTTGAATCTGCTTTAGATAAGCTGACCGGAATCCAGCGGCAGGCCGTGGAATGGGACAACGGCCCTCTGCTGGTTTTGGCAGGTCCGGGTTCCGGAAAGACCCAGGTGCTCACATGCCGGATCGCGCGGTTGCTGGATGGGTCGAGAGGCCAGAATTTCCGGGTCCTTGCGCTGACGTTCACCAACAAGGCGGCCGACGAAATGAAAAGCCGCGTGGCGGGGTTCGTTCCCGGCCTTGAGGATCGGGCCACCATAGGAACGTTTCATAGCTTCTGCGCGAAAATCCTGAGGCAGCACGGCGTTCATCTCGGGATTAACCCGGACTTCGCGATTTACTCAGCGGACGATGATCGCAAGGCCGTCCTAGAAGACGCTTTACGGCGCGCGCGATTAGAAGGCGAACCGGCAAGCCTGGAGGATGTGAAATACCTGGGCCTTATTGACCGAATGAAGTCAAAGCTGATCGAACCGGCAGGAGCCGAGGCCGCGCTGGCGAATCTGGACGACCCCAAGAGGATCGCGGCGACATATCAGCTCTACGAGCAGGAACTGCACCGTATCAATGCTTTGGATTTCAATTCCCTGATCTTCGAAGCGTACCGGCTTGTGAGGACGTTCCCGGCAATTGCCGGGCGGTATCGGAGGTCGCACCCTCATTGGCTCATTGATGAATTCCAGGACACTAACAGCGCACAGTACAGGCTTGTGCGAACGCTGGCCGGGGAGGGGTTCCGCAATATCTTTGCGGTGGCGGATGATGACCAGATCATCTATGCGTGGAACGGTGCGAGCTACAAGCAGATTCAGTCCTTCCTTGCTGATTTCTCCGCTCAGTTGATCCAGTTGCCGACCAACTATCGTTGCCCGGCGGCCATCGTGGAAGCAGCAAATCGTCTTGTGGTGTACAACGCTCAACGGACGAGCACGAAAAAACCCCTTATTGCGGGTAAAACGGAACTGAAGTACCCGCCTTCGGAGCATATTCAGCTTCGCGTGTTCGAAACGGATGAAGGCGAAGCGGCCGGCATTGCCCAAGAGATTGCCGATCACGACCGTTCCATATGGGGACAAACAGCAGTACTAGCGCGGACCCGCGCCCTTCTGGATGGCATACATAGAGCATTGCAGGACCGCGAAGTGCCGTCTGTCATCGCACAACGCCGAGATGACTTTCTTTCAGCGGAATTCCGCTGGCTTGTCGCATCTCTTCGTCAGATCGTGCGCCCGCTCGATCATCGCAGCCTGGCCGTGCTGGTCGAGGCATTTAACCGCTTGGCGGAGACTGCCATTTCGGTCGAACAGATAACTACAGACGCCGAGGCTACCGGGCGCAGCTACTTCGAGACCTGGCTGGAAACAGCTCGGAAGCAGAGCCTCACACCTGCCCATGCGAGTCTCCTGACACTTCTGGTTTCTGCGGCCGGTGATCCCTCGACCGCGAAAACAGTGGTCGAGGCGATCTTGGGAGAATTTGCGAAGGGGACGACGGGGCCTGAAGGCGACTCCGACCTCGCAGAAGACATGGCCGCTTGGCGCGAGCTGAGCCGGGATATAGCGGGCCACATTGGGAAGGGCGCGCCACTGGACCAGTTCTTACAGGAACTTCAGTTGCGGTCAAAGGAGCCCTCGCCAAAACTCGACACCGTCACCCTCATGACCATACACGGAGCGAAGGGAAAGGAATTTGACTGCGTGTACGTGATTGGTCTTGCCGAAGACGTGATGCCTTCATTCCAAAGCAGGCAGAAGGGGGACCGAAGCCCGGAAATGGAAGAGGAGCGACGTAATTGCTTCGTAGCCATCACGCGCACTAAGGAATGCCTAGTGCTCAGCAGCGCGGAGAGCTATCGAGGCTGGCGCAAGTCGCCGTCTCGTTTTCTAGTCGAGATGGGATTGGTGAGGGTAGACGAAGAGACGTGATCTGTCCGATCATAATCCGCTGCACGATATTTGCCCTGACGCGCCGGCGCCTGCGAAGCAAGCCTGTGGAGTCGGCGGGTTCGAGTGCCCGGCGCGGCAAACTGCATGTCCCGGACTTGAACCCTAGTTTCAATCGCTACTAGCCCGGACGAATCGTCTCAGCTTCTGGCCGCACCCTTTTGGGTCCTTTGCTTCTCAGCGTCCATGCGCATGAGTAGCTTCCTGTAAAGAGAGGAAAAAGCTGTCGAGCTGATCTTGCTGTACATGCTCTGCGCAATCTCGCTGTCTGGCTTGCTGACCGTGATGTCCAGAACACTGTCCGCAATCGCTTGGAACGTTAAGAGAAATGCATCGTGGTACGCACCGGGGTTGTTTTCCAGCTCTTTGCGTGAGGAGGCCAGAAATCGATTCATCCGTTCAAGCTCCTTGCCGGTATCTGTGGAGCGCTCCGACAGGTCATCGCGCAAAAGGGCGCAGAGAGCAGCGACGGCGAAGTATACGCGATAGCGTGGCTTGTCGTCTGTGTAGAAACGCCGGAGTAGCGGCGCATATTCCGCCCCTGAATACGTGCTCTCACACAGCGCTAGCGCGTCCCGGCTTTCCTTGAGCAGCAAGAGCAGCACAGAGAAAACCGTTTCATCGCCGCTTTGCTGGTCGTATAATTTCTCCAGGATATCTCCGCGCAACTCTGCGTAGTTACCATCAAAGAGGTTGTTAGGTTTCCGGCTAAAGAGGCCGAGGACGAGTACCTTCAGTTCGTCGTAGTCCACCTTGATGCGGTAGATGGTATTGAGCACCGACGACGCGCTCACGCTGGTCTCGGTTTCAACGGCGTACCCAAGCGTCACCGCAATTCTACGGACGAGCTGTGGCCGAAGGTATCGCGCAAGGTCAAGGTCCACCCGAGCCACCTGGTTCTGGTAGTTCGCTGCCTTTGCGATATCCCACGCATCTGTCGTCCTGACCACTTTGACCTGAACCAAGCACAGATCAGACACGGGCGCGCAGTGTACGAGGCACATAGTTGTCTGGCAGCCATTTACGATGGCCGCCATAGACAACTCGGCGCCGCCATCGTCATTGATGGTCACCTCGGATGCCCGAAACGTGAGGCCGTTGTTCCGCGCCAACATCTTGCCCGGATCGGTCTTTATAGTATTGATGATTTCCTGGTTGACGGTAGACCGCGTAGTGACGACTTTGCCACTAGTGGTGCCTAAGAAGTCGCGAATGTTTTCGAAGAAAAGGGCGTCTCCGTGCTTGTCATAAAGATCTACCAAATCTGTTCCCGAAACCGCACCCAGAAACACCCCATTGCACTCGTGCCATTTGTTCTTTGACTGGAGCGTAATGCTTGAGGGTATGAGGTGAGTCTTCTTGTACAGATTCTGCAGGAGAATCAAAATGCGAACCCCATCCACGATGAATAGGCGTCGCTCAGCGACAAGCTGGCGGTAGTATTCGCGAGAGGCCAGTGTGGACCCCTCGTACTTTGCGATTATTCCTTCCAGCTTCGAGGACGTTGCGAGCGCGAATGTAGGAACCGGAAGCGAATGGGCGAGGTCCTCTGGTTGCGGAAACAGAAACGGCTCTGGACTCGGAGGGGCACTGCTAGCCTCGAAATTCTTGAACTTACTGAGAATAGTGTCGAACTCGTCCTTGCTTCTGACCTTGTATTTCGATTGGGCACACAGTATCCGGCCATCCGCCGTCTCTGCGGTATATAGATCGACGCCACCATCGTGGCTCTTCTTTTTACTGGGGCGCAGAGCAGGAAATTCCTGGCCCTCGTCTGTGAGCGAAATCACCTTCATTGCGAGGTCCAGGAATGTGTCGCCTCGTGCGTTAGAGCCCAGTTCGTCGAAATGTTCATCAAAATGGGTGGTCAGATTCTCGAACGACTCCAGAAACTTTGGAAGGCGCCCTGAAACACTGTCTTCAAGCATATTCACCCCGAAATGGCACTGGACAGATGCGGACAAGGCAGTGATGGCTATCGCGTCCACCGACGGGTACGAAGTGGGGATCAGCCTTTGACCTGGCCCCGGCACTGTACGCGTCCAGGTATTCGTCGCGCTTGTGGTGTGCCGGCACGTCGTGGCGCTCGTCGCCATCAAGACTGTCCGCTTGAGCTGGCCACAGCTTCGCGAATTTAAGCGATTTGAACCCAGACAAGAATTTGCCGTAGTCGGCTGGTTGTTTTCGCGGCGTGAAACTCATGTCTACTTTTTCCTGGGGCGCATCGCGAGGAATACTCAATATATCAATTCCTGTGATCTGGGGCGAATTCCCTCCGCACCAACAAACGCCCAAGGGAGCCCGATCTGTGAAGTCGGGAGCTGCCAGCCGCCCCCGCGGGCGCTGCCGGAATCCGATTCCATGCCTGCGGCTCGGGCGCTACGTGCGATTCATGGGTGGCCGTGCAACATGGCTGATCGCTCCCGTACCCCAGGAAACCATGTCACCGCGAATCCAACTGCAAGCCTGATTCTCCCCGCCCGGCCGCCCCCAGGGCCTCGTGATCTTCAGGCGGATTTTAGCGGCATACCTCACGCTTTAGGGCAAGGGCTGTGCCCTCGGGCTCGGTGTCCCCGCTTTCCTCAGCACGGCTTCGTGCAAGCGGGTGATGCCCCTCCGATCCCTCGCCCTTCCGCTTTGAGGACTCCCCGCCGCTGGGGTCCTCGCCATCGAGGCCCATGGTGGCGGCCTCGCGGACAACAGAAAGGAACCAGCATATGGGTCTCGACATGTACCTCACCGGCGAGAAGTTCGTCATGAGCCTCAAGCTGCAAGAAGACGGTTTTCGTCTCCGCTCAAAGACTCTCGATCTGGGTTACTGGCGCAAGCATCCGAATCTGCATGGCTACATCGTACAGACCTTCGCCGGCGGCAAAGACGAGTGCCAAACCATAGATTTTGGTCCCGACCACATCCGCACCATAATCGCCGCCGTCAAGGCGCGCGAGCTTCCCGACACGACCGGTTTCTTCTTCGGCGTCAGCGACTCGTCGCAAGAGCGCATGGAAGAAGACATCGCGACCTTCGAGAGGGCGCTCGCGTGGCTTGAAACCGACGAGCCCGGAATCTTCCGCTCCGTCAGATATCGCGCCTCGTGGTAGCCGTCGCCCACGAGCAAGCCCCGAGAGGCTTGAATGTGATGACACAGATCGGGATATTCGCTACAGTACAACCCCAGGGAGTTACGAGCATGACTGCACAACAGCCTTCGAACGATCCCGTCCTGACCCGCTTTCGCGATGCCGCCCGCGCGCGCTATGGCGACCGGCTCGTGCGCATCGTCTTCTTCGGATCGCGCGCCCGCGGCGACCATCGTCCCGACTCCGATTACGACATCGCCGTGTTCTTGAAGGACTACGATTCCTTCTGGACCGAACTCGATCCGCTCGTTGACATAACGACCGACATCCTGTCCGACACCGGCGCCGTCATTTCCGCCAAACCCTTCCGCGCCGACAGCTACACTGCCCAAACGCTCTTCATGGGCGAACTCCGCCGGGAAGGAATCGACCTATGACCCCAGCCCTCGCCGACTCGCTCCGCACCGCCAAAACCTGCCTCATCGATGCAGCTATGCTTAGCCCGGTCCCGCGCGCCGCGGCGCGCGAAGCCTATCTTGCCGCCTACCATGCAGCAGAAGCTTACGTTTTCCACTGCACGGGAAAAATAGCCAAAACTCACTCCGGCCTCCGCTCCGAATTTAACCGGCTAGCCAAAGCCGAGGCGCGCATCGGACGAGACCTCGTCAAATTCCTTTCCACAGCCTACGAACTCAAATCGATCGCCGACTACAATACCGACCCTGCCACGCGCATCACGGCAGACGAAGCGCAGGACGCGATCCACACCGCCACGCGATTCGTCACTGTCATCGAAGAGCTGATCGGCACGCCGACATGACCGAACAGCGCGCAGTTGCCAGCAGCGCGGAGCCAACTTTTCTTTTGTGAGCGCCAAAACCAGCAGGCTGGGGCTTCCCAAGGCTGGTCAGCGTCGCCCGCTGTTCCCGCCTTTCCAGTTCCCACCGACCGCCCCAGGGCCTCGCGATTGTTCGGGCGGAAGTTTAGCGGCGGACCTCACGCTCCACGGCAAGGGCTATGCCCTCGGTCTCGGTTTCCCCACTTTCCTTCGCTGCGCGTCGTGCAAGCGGGTGATGCCCCTCCGATCCCTCGCCCTTCCGCTTTGAGGACTCCCCGCCGCTCAATCCTGCTCCATCGAGGCCCCGCTGGGGCGGCCTCCGAAACCTGAAAGGAACAGCTCATGAACGACATCGCCAAAACCGACGCGCTGGAACTTCTCACCGCGGACACTAAGATCCGGCTGCTCGAAAACGGCCGCAAGAACGCCGCGCGCATCGCCGAGGACGGCAATACCATCGACTTTCCTCCCGTGGTGAAGCTCTTCACACCGGACGCCGCCTGCACCTGGCTACTCACCGAAATCGACCCGGAAAACCCTGATATCGCTTTCGGGCTCTGCGATCTCGGCATGGGATGCGCCGAGCTGGGGTCCGTCAGCCTGGCGGAAATTGGCGCTCTGCGCGGCAAGCTCGGCCTTCCGGTGGAGCGCGACCTCCACTTCAAAGCCGCAAAAACTCTTACGGCCTATGCAGACGAAGCCCGCCTGCTCGGGCGCATCAAAACGTGAGGCGCGCCATGACAACCAACATCGCCAAGGCGCACCGCGACGCCTTCGAGGCCCTCCGAGACGGCGCTGTCTCAAATTTCGCGCTGTTTTCGTGCTTCGTGAACGGCGAACCGGCCGCCGCAATCGTCGCTGTCAATTCAGATGGCGTCGATTACGTTCTAACCCCGCTCTTCGTCAGCGTCACGGACGCGATGCGCCTGACCGACCATGACGACCGCACGCCGGACTGCCGCACCAACACCCTCTCAGTCAACGAGGGAAACGGAATTGAAGAATCCCACGCAGCAATCGCAAAAGCGAAAGGAAGATAAACCCATGCCGAACACAAACTGTCTGGAGGGCATGAAATGCCCGAAATGCGGTCAGGAGGATAGCCTCAAGATCGAGGCCACCTGTATCTTTACCGTGACCGATGACGGTACGGAGGATGAAGGCAACGGTCACGAGTGGGGCGATACGAATTATTGCGAGTGCCCCGATTGCGGGCATCACGGCACCGTTGCCGATTTTACCATCGAAGAATGGGGCAAACAACGCAATCTGCCCGAGACCTTGCCGCATGAAAAGAAGTTTGCGGAACTGTTCGACGCCGCACGCGATGCCTATGACCAGATGCAGCAATGCGCAAAGCTCTTTGACCAAGACGAAGAATTCCAGGACGCTTTGCGCAACTTAGGCGACGCTCTCGCCTGAGCCGCCCCAGGATTCCGCGACACAATTCCCCTTTTTCCGTTGACCCTGGCGCAAGGCTCCGCTATCCCGTAAAGTTGCCGGGTCGGCCATCAAGCCCGCACACCTATGCCAACCGTAGAGGCATCATACGCATGACACCGCAAACCGCCGACGAAAAGCCCCGCTGGGTTTACCGTTTCGACAACTACACGCGCGCCCTCACTTTGCTGCGCGAAGGGGTCGAAACCATGCAAGCCAGACATCTAACCGACCTGGAAAAACAGGGTCTCATCCAACGTTTCGAATTTACCTGCGAGCTCGCCTGGAAGCTTCTGAAAGACTATCTCGAACACACGGCGGTGCGTCTCGAAACCGTCACCCCAGCCGCCGTGATCAAGGAAGCCTTCGCCGCCCGGCTCATCGAGAACGGCGATCTTTGGATGCAGTCCCTCAACGCGCGCAACCGAACGTCCCACATCTACGACCTAAAGACCTTCGAAAAAATCCTGGCCGACATCGGCCATGATTACCTCCCGCTCTTCGAGGCGTTGCAGCGCAAACTTCTTCCCAGCACGCTGGAGGAGTAATGATGCCCGCCCACGGCCTAAGCGAACGGCATATCGACATCATCCGCGCGATCCTGGCTCCCTATGCGGATCGCATCGAGCGCGTCGATCTCTTCGGCTCGCGCGCCACGGGCGCCTATCGGCCCGAATCCGACATCGACCTCGTCTTGCATGGGACTGTGGACGAAGCGGCCATAGGGCGCATCCAGACGCTCCTCGACGATGGCCCCCTGCCCTACAAGATCGACCTTTGCGCCTACGACAGTATCGACTATCCGCCGTTCCGAGCCCATATCGACCTCGTCGCCAAGACGCTCCTGACCCAGGCCGATCTCCGGGCGCCGCCACAGGACAAGAGCTTGAAACCGAGGACTCCGCCATGACCGAACCCGTAGAACCAAAACCCGAGTTTCGCACGCTCGGCGAGGATGCCGTCGTGGTGGCCCTCCAAGATCCAAACCCTGCGAACCCCATCGCCGCCCGGTTCGCCACCTAATTCCCGCCCCATTTTCCTCGCCGACCAGCGTACGCGGCCCGCACTCGCCGTAAAGGTCTGCGATGAACGCGAAATGCACGCGCCCTTGACTGCGCCTGGCGGCCCGCTGAAGAAAACCGTCTTCCCTGTCATGAGAAAAATGGGGTAGCAAAGCGAAACGCATCCAGCGCCGCGCTCGATCCAGAACTTCGGCGCGGTGATAGGGATATTTTCCTAACCATTCGCCCACCGGTCGAAGCCCGTCTTTCCCCATCCGCCGACCAAACGGTCTATACTGTACTGGAACACACGCATCTCCGTCAGGTTTTGGAAACGATGAGTACTCACGCCGCACTATCCATAGGGACTCCCCGGTCGATCTTTACCTCGCCGAGGACGCATTCGTCCCTCGCCCGCCCGATTGGGCGTTCTCTGGATGCTTGGCCCGCGCGGGTTTCTTCCACTGCAATCTTGGAGCAAGTGCGCGGTGCGGTAACGATCTCCGCCGCGAGATCTAATCGCACTGGGTCCATCACGCTTCATCTCGTATGCCTGTGACGCATAGCTCGGAGCCGGCGAAGTTGCGCGAAGCGGCCGAAGCTCTCGCCAAGGCCTTTGCCGGGTTCTTCGCCCTCGCTTACGTCAGCGGCTACCTGATCGTGAGCGCACATCTGGAGGCGCTTGGCATTCGGAGCAGCGGCGTAAGCGTCGTCAAGGCGAAGTACATCTGGATGGGCTTTCTATACCTGCTTCCTCTTCTTTTTCTGACCGCGATTACCGCCCTTGTTTGGCTTAGCCCGCCCGCAAGTTTTCGCAAGTTACTCTGGCGCTTCGAACGAACAGGGCGAGCCGTCACCTACGAGAACAGATACCCATACGTCGTGTCGTTTATGGTGATGTTTCTTGGGTCCCGGATGATCTTTTTTACTCCGCGATGGCGCGAAGAGACGGCATGCTGGCTTTTCGTGGCAATGGGGTTGCTACTTTTGTTCCAGATCGTTCACAGAATCGAGCTTTATCAAACCGACAATCTAGTATCGCTACGCAAGGCGGCGATTGCCGCCTTCGGACAGACGACCCACGCGGAAACCAAGAAGGCGAGGGAGCGGCATGACCGCATGGTCAGATGCCGTGATCGATCGCGCGATTTCAAGGAGATCATTGTTGGCCTCTATATCATTCCGCTCAGCGGCACGATCTACTATGTCGCGATGGAATTGTGCTGGCCGCAGCTCCCACATCTGCCGCATGCCCTCACGACGCCGCCTGGGTCGGACGTATTCACCTTGTTTGCGTTCGCGGCAGCGCTCATTTGCCTGCACATGCAGGCAGCAACCGCCCTTCACAGAGATTCGCTGTCGGGCCGAGTTTCTATGAACGAACCCTCCCGGTATCTGAGTGAGCTGGCTGGCGCTGAAGTTGCGCCGACGCCCGAGGATATTTCTAAGCAGCGCGCGCGATGGGTTGTGCGCACCGTGATGTTGATCGTATTGTTTTTTGCAAGCATTCAGGGGTTCACCCACCTCATTTACCCATGGATACCAGTCGAGCGCGGCGGCGGCAGATATTCGACCGGAAACGTCGTTGATATCTGCGCACGGCCGTCGGAGAATACGTTCGCGACTTGGATAGCTCCCCCGAACGCCGTAGCGGTTAGGCCTGTCGATTTCTGCACTGCCGGAGTCGCTATCCAGGACGCAGTTGTACTTGAGCAAGAGCCCGATACTCTGTATGTCGCGTCCGTATACGATTCGGGGATTGGAAAAACGATGACAGCCCAATGCGGTCTAGACAATTGGCATGAGGGGATTAACGGCCCAGCTATTCTTGCCTTGAGTATGACGGATGTTATTGGAGTACGCGACAAAGACACCGTAGAACATTTTTGCGCGGCTTTGCGGGGCAAGCGAAAATGAGCGAGAAGGGCTAACCTATCGCCAAGGCTTATTTCGCGGGAGGCTCGGCAATGTAGCCGACGGTTACGTGCGAGTTATCAGCTCCGCCCTCCCACCTGAATACAATCTTGTGATTGATTCCGTTCGGGCCGGACACGGTGATTGCCGCCGGGCGGAAGAACGACTTGCCCGCAAGAATTTGCGTGTTCCTGCCTTCGGGCGTGAGCGCGAGGGCGAACCTGAGCGGCGCGATATTGACGATGATGGCGACCGGCTCCCCGGCGAGGGCGACCGCGGCGACCTCGATATCGCGCTCAACAAGCCATGGGCGGTTGGGTTCGCCCAAGAGATACAGGCCGGCCGGCGCCGACAATTCCCGTTCGCCGAAGAGCACCTTCAGGAATAGAGTATCGACGTTCGCTCCGAGAAACGCGCCGCCGGGGCCGCGAAGATTGCCGGATGCGGCTCCGCCAAGAAGGATTTTCAAGAACACCCGTTCGAGATCGTGCCCGTCGATCTGAAGAGACAGCGCCGATGCCGCCGGTCCTCCATCGGTGCAGGCGGCGTGGATGGCATTCAGCGTCCCGAAGAACTGTCCGGCCAGCGCATCGAGGCTCGACAGTCTGGAATTGTGGCGGTCGCAAAGAATCTTCCCGGTCATTGCGCTTGGTGGTATGGCAGCCACATCGCCGGGCTTCTGCCAGGGCAGCCCACCCACGCGCAATCCGCCGCTCCGGTTCAGTTCCCGCAGGAAATTATCGCTGATGAAGTGTTCCCGAACATCTTCTTGCTGCAATTTCCGAGCATGTGTGCATAGCAAACCCGCGACCCTTTTCGGGCGGGCGGCGCCGGGGCTTTCGCCGGAGCCTGAATGCTCTCGCTTTTGTTCGTCTCGCGGACGACCGATAGGTGAAGCACCATCTGCGCCCTGACGACACCGTTGACCGTAACGTCGAAGACATGCCAGCCTGTCTCGACTGGTCTTATATTAAGCGTACCCGAGAGGAAAGTACCCTTGTAGTCGCCCGCCAGATCGAGACTCTTGTTGCCGACCTCGAATTCTTCCCCCGATGGCCGCCTGCACCGTAATGCGGTCTTCGCGCCCGAAACGGGTGCAGCCGACTTAAAGCACACCGCATATCGGACACGCAAAACGGGTAACTCGGCGCGTATCCCCAACCTGCCGGATGGCTTTTCGACGCATGTTATACGATCTATGACCCGGCCAATGGTAACCGTACCATCCGGGTGCTCCTCGAATGTTTCACAGAAGATGGCGTACGGAATGAATATGCCGGCTTCCATAGCTTCGCTCTGTTCCGATCATACTCCAGGCTGAGCCTCTCCCTGCTCGCACATTCCCCGTCCGCCCGCCCCCAGGGCCTCTTGATTTTCAGACGGAGTTTAGCGGCGCACCTCGCGCTTCGGGGCAAGGGCTTTGCCCTCGGGCTCGGTTTCCCCGCTTTCCTCAGCACGGCTTCGTGCAAGCGGGTGATGCCCCACGCGGTCCGATCGCTGCCATGCTTCCTGGGCGGCGTGAATCGGCCCGCCTCTGACGAGCGATCCCTCGCCCCTCCGCTTTGAGGACTCCCCGCCGCTGGGTCCCACGCCATCGAGGCCCAGGGTGGCGGCCTCCGAACCTGAAAGGAACAACCCAATGAACGACTTCGTCAAACAATATGAGCTTTATCTCAAAGCGGTCGCCAGGGCCAATGAACTGAACAAGGCCGCTGTCTTCGAGGCGCTCGCCGCCGCGGGCCTGACCAGCGTCACGGTCGAGTTTGACGGCGAAGGAGATAGCGGACAGATTAACGGAATGGCCGCGCACGCCGGCGAATCGCCCGCTGAGTTGCCATCAACATCCCTGAAACTGCAACGTGCGCCGCAGAATGGCGGCGATCTCCGGACCGCCGAAGCGACGCTTCGGGACGCGATTGAAACCCTCTGCTACGACTACCTCACCCAGTGTCACGATGGCTGGGAGAACAACGACGGCGCCTATGGCACCTTCGAGTTCGATGTTCCGAATCGTACCGTCCATCTCGATATCGACGAGCGGTTCACCGACACCACCAACTCCACCCACGAGTTCTGAGGGAGGCGAACATGGCACATCCGTATCACCACGCGCTCTCCAGCGTCCGAAAATGGGGCGGCGCGGTAGAGGATTATATTCGTATCCACAACTGGTTTGACGGGTCCAAAATGATCACAGCCGATTTCCGCCACCGCGCTTTGCGCCATCATGCAGAGGGGATTTTTATGGCGGAAACCCTTTTCGGCTCGATTCTAACGCTCTCGACGGGCCGGGCGATCCCCGTTCGCTGGATCGGCGAGCAGCACGTTCGCGAAGATTTGGGCTTCATCCCGTCCTTTGCGGATTGGGTCAAGGCCATCCGCCCGGAGCCGTGGATGGGCCGCGCCCTGAAGCTTGAGGTTGCAGATTCGCGGGCTGCGGTCTGCGATTTCCCGAGCATTGCCGTCGAGGCGGCCTCAACGACATTAGTATCGAACGTCCGTGGCTAACCGGACCTAATGCCAAACGAAAGTACACTATTCGTTGATTTGTGACAACTGCCGCTGTATATGTGTTACGAGTCGGCAATTCAGAAGTAGGAAAGGGATCGGTGCACTAATGTTTTTTGGATCGCGAAAACGACACAGGTTTGACCCCAACGACTCGAATCAAGAGGGCCAGAGTCGGTTGCATTTTTATGCATATGTCGGCGCCGTCTCTGGTATCTCTGTCTACGCCATTGCGGGCGCCGATGTGAACAAGCAGGACCGGTTCGGCGCAACGCCTCTCCATTATGCGGCGTTGAACGGACAGCAAGAAGCGGTGCAGACTCTCATTAAACTGGCAGCCGATCCAAGAATTAAGACCTATGATGGCCAGTCAACTGCGGACGCGGCAAGATGTGGAGGGCATGAGCAACTGGAGAGATTATTGCAGTCCGCAATTGCCCATTACCATCAGCCTTGAGCCTAAGGAGTAGGAGCAGGAGGAGCCGGAGGAGCCGGAAGCAATGGACGATTCTGCCAATTTGATGGAGCAGGCAAAACCTTAATCCTGTCAATCTCCTTGAGCTTTCTGAATAGGCGCTTATCGTGCTTCGCTAACAGGGACCATGTGTAGGCCTTTACCTCTTCATCGGAAAAACCAGCCGCTTTGAAGACAGCTATCTGTTTCTCAATGACAGCTACCTTTTTGAGTTTGCGGTCGGGTGCATTTCCAGCGTATTCTATAAGCGCCTTAAGCACGTCCGCAGTCGCTTCCATAGCCTGCCCGATCCCCACAAGGTCGAGCTTGCCGTCCGATCCGTATTGGATGCTCGCAACTCTAAGAACGATATCTGATCCCATTGAAGTTTCGAGCGAGTAACCATCGCCCTGGACCAATTCCCACCGGTTCGGTGGATCATCAAGAAGACGCACCAGGCGCTCTATTCGAGTTGACACATCCGCCTTCGGCGGTGAGGTAATATTTGCGGAGAGTTGGCTAATTATTTCGATGATCGACATGTCAAAGTAGAGGGCATCTACTGCACTTATAAACTCCGACCATTCATATGCATACCACTCGCCGGAGACAGGTATCCGCAACATCAGTAGATCAGCCAATTTAGCCTCCTAAATACCATCTGAATAAATTCGTACCACAGCTGGGAGGTGATGCGACCTTTCCCGCACATTCCTGGCACCGAGGATACCATTCAATCCCCTGTCCCGCTCTCAGCCGCCAAGTGTCCATCTGCGCTTTCGCGGCGATGTTCCGCCTGACGAAGTTTTCCATTATACCGTGCTTCATCGCTTTGGTGGCCGCTCACGCCTCTCAATCTCCCGGCGGCGCGTAGCAACGGACCTTACGCTCCAGGGCAAGGGCTATGACCGCTGCCCCCGGTGCGACGAGCCTCGCTGACATCTGTCAGCCTTGGGGGACCATCCTGACGCCCCGAGCGTTCACCCGAACGCCCGCGCGTGCTTTCGCGCCACTTCCCCGCTCACCGCCCCTTGCGCAACCCGCCATCCGGGCCTCGAACTGTCGCGAGGCGTACATCCGCCGCGCCGCTTGTGTTGGGTCCGCCCATAACGACGGACAAAATTGCCTCGCGGCAGAGTGTGTTGGGTTCCGGGTCCCCGCGAATCCCGATGACCCCGCGCCGCGCCGTCTGTTGATCGCCCGCGTCGAGGCTCCGCTGTGGCGGCCTCCAGCGGGAAAGGAAATCGCATGACGGGGAATTTCGAACAGCCGAAACACACGGGAGGCAGCGCCGCCTGGCCCGAAGCATCTACAAGTCTGGTGCAAGCCGACGACATTATCATGCCCGAGGAACTTGCCGCTTATGCGTTCTCTCTGCGCTCACCAAGAGGCTCGCGCAACCGGGGCTCAAGGTGCCAGACTCCTGGGTTTACGAGAAGACCCGCGGGCGCTGCCACACTTTTTCAGGTTCCTCTGCGCTTGCCGCGTTGTGCGTTGCCTCTGCGCTTCGCGCAACCGGGGCGCAACCGGGCCGATTCCATGCCTGCGTCTCGGGCGCTACGTTCGATTCAATTGGGTGCCCCCTGGTTCGCCTACTCTGGCAACATGGCTGACCGCCCCGGCGCCCCAGGACAAAATCCGGCATGTCCGAAGCGCCCCAAACACCGGAACGCGCCGCGCCAAGTCCCGACAAGACCGGCTTGATATTGAAAAAGACGGGCCGCACATCCCCGCGAATCGGGCCGACCGAATCGCGGCCAATCCCGGAGCGCCACCCGTCGCAAACACCTCGGCGATCCAGACATTCGGTCAATGTGACTTTTGCCTGAGGCATCCCCAATTTCACGGAAGGCGTTTCACAGGACCAAACCCGTCGCGGTTCATAACCAGCGCGTACAATCAAATAGACGGGCAAATCATGGTCCCCGCAGGCCCAGTACCATCGCCGGAAAACACGCCCCCCGTAGCCACACCGGCACGACCTTGCTGGACGCCACGACGCAACGAAATCAGATACTGGATGCGCCGCAACGCACCGAGCCTTGCAGAACTATACGAAGGAGCGGTCACACTTCTCGACGACAAGCCGCTCCCCGGACGCGTCCGGTTCATCGCCCACGCCGTCAGAGAAATCAGAAACCGACTCCCCGATGCCATCAGCGGCCCCACCAACCGGAAACAACGACTCGACTACACCAGCCGCATCGACGACATCACCAAACTCCCAAGCGCACACATACTGATCGCAAACATCGGCGACACCGCCGTACCACAGTCCACCACCATCATGATCGACCGAAAACTGGCAAAGAAAATCGCCAAACTCCTCAAAGACCACCTCACCACCAGAGCAAAACCCCTCGACGCCGCACAACGCCTTTTCCAAGGACTCGCACCGGAAAACACACCTCTACGCGATACGTTGACCCCCATCCTGCAACAATGGCTCATCATCACCAGATGGTTCGTCGACCGAGCCCACGACGCCGGACACACCGACAACTACTACCCAGAACAAGAACTCCGCCACCAATTCACGATCTTCGAAAGCACACTCACCGCGCTCATCACACCATTCTTCGACACGCTGGAGGACCTCGATGCCATCCTGGAAGACACCAACACCTGAACAAATCGAGCGCGCCATCAGCCTCCTCGCCCGACCAGAACAGCGACGCTACTTCTTCGACAAACTACAAAACCCCAGCTGGCTCACGCCACTGGAAGAACGAGGATTCTTCAGCAACCCACCAGCACCATTGCGCGACGACACCAAAGGCACCATTCAATTCCCGCCATGGCCCGCGCTCCAATACCTCGCGCGAATGGCCACCATCGCTCAAGCACAAGACGACGTACTGCGCATTGCGCTCAACATCCCCAACACCGAGAACATCATCGTGCACGACCTCCTCGCGGAGATCGCCACCGACCTCCCCGCGCCAATGAGCGCACAATTCGTAGTGCGCGCGCCGCAATGGCTCAACATGCCGCACCATGGCGCGCTCCCCACGACCCTGAGTACCCTGATCAAACACCTCGCTACCAACGGCCAACCAGGCCCCGCCAAGGAACTCGCGCGAGCAACCCTGGATATCACCAAACAAAGAAACCGCGACATCACCGCGCACATGGAAGCTTGGTACTACGGCCAACTCCTCAAAGAAGCACTACCGAGCCTCACCGATGCCATTGGCATGGACGCCCTAACCCTCTCCAGCGACCTCCTCCAAATCGCCGCACCGCCATACACGCTCGGCGGCACGGCGACAGCCAACGACGGCAGCAACCACTGGCACGAAAAGATCGAAGACGACGAAGATCTCCACGACATCAAGAACCACCTTGTCAACGCCACCAGAAACGCCGCTGCACAACTCGCCAAACAACCAGCACACACGAGAGCCGTCATCGCTGACCTTGAAGCACGACCCACCATAGTCTTCCACCGCATCGCCCTCGACATCATCCGACGAGAAAAAGACCGAGTCCCGGATCTCGTCAGCGCCCGCCTCACCAACCACGACAATTTCGAGAACACCGGCCTGCGCCACGAATACCAACACCTTCTCCACGACGCCTTTACCCAACTGCCCGCCCCAGATCAGGAGTGCATCCTCAACTGGATCAACAACGGACCACCAACCGAACAATACGAGAACCGCGTCAGAGCTAGCGGCCGACACCCAACACCAGAAGACACCGACCGCTACAAACGATACTGGCAACGACGACAACTCACGCCAATAGCGGACAACCTCCCGCCAGCCTGGGCATCAGCGTACCAAGCCATCATCAATGAGCTTGGGCCAGAACCCGACGAGCCAACGAGTGGTTTCATGGGACCAACAAGCCCGGTCACCAAAGAAGAACTCGCCGCAATGGCGCCCGAGGATCTCATCGCGTACCTCCGGTCTTGGACACCAAAAGACGAACTCCTCGGACCATCTCGCGCCGGCGTCGCCATGCACCTCACCGGCATCATCACGACCAACCCAACAATGCTCGACCCAGTCATCCACCGCATCCGAGACCTCCATCCGACCTACGTGAGGAACTACTTCTACGGCCTGCGACAAGCCAACGAGCAACAAAAACCCATCGCTTGGGAAAGCGTCCTTGACCTCGCAAGGTGGATCGTGGAGCAGCCACGGGACGCGGCAACCCAGGACACCAAAGATCCCTTCGATGACGACCACGGCTGGGCGGGCACGCGTAGCGCCATCGCCGACCTCCTCAACCAAGCACTCAACAACAACATGCCCGCCGCTTACCGGGACACGGTCTGGCACATCATCCAGATCCTCAGCCAAGACCCCGATCCGACCGTGGAGGACGAAGCAAAGTATGGCGGGACCATGGACGCATACGCCCTCGCCATCAACTCCATCAGGGCCAAAGCCATCGACGCAGGCATCAAGTACGCTCTCATGATCCGCCGAGAGCACCAAGAACCGAAGGACTTCACCGTGATGCCAGAAGTACCGGCACTCCTCCGGGATCACCTTGACCAAGATCCCTCAGTGGCCGTAAGGGCAGTATACGGACGATTCTTCCCTTGGCTCGTTCTCCTCGACAAGCAATGGGCACGATCAAACGTTGACGCTGTTTTTGGCGACGAGAAGGGCAAGCATGCATGGGAGGCGTACGTCACGTGCTGCCCCGCCTACGACGATCCCGTCAGCCTCCTCGAGCAATACTACGAGCGAGCAGTCGACGACCTACAGCACGACAAACAGCCGGAACAACGCGGTAGCAGGCCCGATCAAGACGAGCAGCTCGGCACACACCTCATGATACGCTACTACCGCGGCCAACTCCCCCTCGACACCGGTCTCGTCGCTCGCTTCTTTGAACGCGCACCAAGTCACGCCCGCGCCCACGCCATAGAGAGCGTTGGAAGAATCCTCTACGGCACCAAAGAACCCGTCCCTCTCTTGATTCGCGAGCGTCTCGTTAACCTTTGGACCATGCGGCGACAGGCAGCAACCACTGATTTGTCCGCGCATCGTGATGAGCTTGCCGCCTTCGGGTGGTGGTTCGCTGCCGCCAAGCTCGACCACACCTGGGAGCTGACAGAGTTGCGTGACGTGTTGCGCAATAATCATGCCGTCGCGCTCGACTATCAGGTCATCGAACAACTTAGCAAGCTCGCGCCGACCCACGCCGCCTTGGTAGTGGAGTGTCTGCGCGCCTTCGTGACGACCGAACGACAGTACTGGGCGATTCTCGGTGCCGAGCAGCATGTCAGGACCATCCTTGACCGCGCACTCCAAGACAATACGGCAAAGGACGATGCAACGGCGCTCATTCCATGATCTCGGCGCCATCGGGTACACTAAATTCCGCGACCTCTTACAGGCCACCTAACCCGTCCGGGAAGTCCGGCTCTGCCGAACCGCCGGAAACCGGCAGCCCCTGCTCCTTTCAAGACCGGCTAGAAATTGAGGGCGCCGCGCACCGCCGCGAATCGGGCGACCGGATCGCGTGTCGTCCCGGCCCACCACTCGTCGTAAACACTTCGACGGGTCGGCGAGTTCTCGCTCACGTGGTTTTCGTGGATGGGTTCACGGCTTCCACAGAATCCCTTGATATAATGGGTGTTTCCCCCCTGCAATTCTGTTGGGCGGACTACCTAATGAAGAAGCTGTTTACCGAGCGGCATGGCCTTAACGAGCCACGCGTCAAGGACGAGCTTGACGTTGAGCTGACGAAGGGCCTGTTAACGGTGGTCAACGCCAAGATCGACGAGAACCTGTTCGGCGAAGCGTACTCGTTGGAATGTCCCGATGGCGGAGGCAACAGCTACGGCTGCGACCTCGACAAGTTGAAAGCGGGGCTTGTCGCCTACAAAGTCATTTGGCCGCGCGATTGGCCAAACCGGAAAGACGAGTGGCCCAGCGATCCCCAACTGTTCGATCTGGTCGAATTCCTGTACGAGCACGCTGGACTTCCCCATGCCTACCACTACCACCAATTTTTTCAGCACGACCACCTCACCTATGACAAGCAGAAGGGGCGGGCCAAATTCGAACAGGACATCAACCGATTCTTCGAGCGGAACGGCCTGGCTTTCGAGCTGAAGGACGGGGAAGTCACACGCATGGCGCCAACCGGCCTTCAGGAAGCGCTTGCGACCACGGTTTTCGCTACAGGCGACGCCGCCCTTGACCGTCTGCTCGAAACGGCCCGCGAAAAATTCCTCAACCGTTCACTGGATGTTCGCAAGGAGGGACTTGAGAAGTTATGGGACGCCTGGGAGCGGCTAAAGACGGTTGAACCAGGCAAGGACAAAAAAGCGCAAGCTACGGCCCTCTTGGACAAGGCAACGAAGGAGCCGAACTACCGGAAGCTATTGGAAGACGAGGCAATGGCGCTCACATCGATCGGCAACAACTTCATGATCCGGCACACTGAGACGACCAAGACCGAAATCAAGGGATCTGCGCGCGTCGATTACCTGTTTCATCGGATGTTCGCCATGATCCGGCTCCTACTCAAAACCAGTGAGCGAGGCGGCTAATATCATTTACGGCCGCGCCGCTTGCACAATCTGAGCTTCCCCGATACGCGCCAACTCTGAAACGTATTAAGCTACCAAGATGTCCGCAGTGGGTGAGACCGCCCGCGCGCCATGGCACCATGTTCGCCGCTTGCTGCCGTCGACGCGGATTATGCCAAGATGGTTTTGGGGAATGAAAAAGGAACCATGGCAAAGCTCACGAGCACCATCATTGAAGCCGCTATCGCCGGCTTCGAGGCACAGAAGAAAAGCATAGACGCCCAAATCGCGGACTTGCGCGGCATGCTCACGCCCAAACCGGAATCCGCCGAAGAAACACCGGCAAAGACAACGAGGCGGAAATTCAGCGCCGCAGTCCGGAAGAGAATGCGCGAGGCCCAGCGGCTCAGATGGGCGAAGATAAGGGGCGAATCGGCCCCGGTGAAGAAGGCCGGCAAAACCGTTAAACGCAAGGGCGGCATCACGGCGGCAGGCCGGAAAGCGCTCAGCTTAGCGATGAAGAAGCGCTGGGCAGCGAAGAAGGCCGCTCAGAAGCAGTAGGAGTAGGATGTTCAACGGGCGAGGCAAGACACTAAGCGAGGCTTGGCGTGAGCTTTCGGCAAGGCTGCGTAGATAGTCCCAGTTGGCAACTCATCCGAGCTTTTCGGCAATGCTTTCGTCTTTTGTTTGTCTCCTGTAAGGATCGGGAAACGACGAAAGAGTGTACATGAG
>Ga0224558_1001743_pt1 | contig 21804 bp, 16 predicted proteins | sample 714S32024metaG_FD_180682 | JGI IMG/M metagenome (GOLD analysis project Ga0224558, IMG submission 180682) | Peat soil microbial communities from Stordalen Mire, Sweden - 717 S3 20-24 | ecosystem: Environmental > Terrestrial > Soil > Wetlands > Peat | place: Sweden: Norrbotten County, Stordalen...
TAGTGTGCTGCAGCCCCTGCAGGAAAGCCAGCCGCCTCCGTCAGGAATCAGCATGGACTGGTTGATGCAGCAAGGGGTTATCAGCGCCAGGGTCGACATGTATGACCGCTGGGTGGACGTGGCCGGCGAGATCACCAAGGGCCAGGTGGCGCTCTTTGTCGACGGCCAGGACCGGGCGCTGTTGCTGCCCGCCCTTGAGGATATAAACCGTCCGGTGATGATGCCGCAGACCGAGTCGGTTGCCCGGGGCTCCCTGGACGCCTTCAACGAGAACGGACGCCTCAACATCGCCCTGGTGCGCAAGCGGCTGCACACCACCAGGCTGGCCGTCGAGAGCATCGAAGTCGGGGAGATCGGCAAGAGCAAGATCTACATTATATACCTCAAGGGAATTGTTTACGAGGGGCTGGTAGAGGAGATCAGAGCACGCCTCCAGCGCATCCGGATAGACGATATCATGGCCAGCGGCATGATCGAGGAGTTGATTCAGGACGCCCCCTACTCCCCGATCAGCGGGATCGGGACGACGGAGCGGCCGGACCGGGTCACCTCCGCCCTGTTGCAGGGCAAGGCCGGCCTGATCTTCGACGGCACGCCCTTTTCCCTGATCATCCCGACGACGCTGAACACCGAGATGCAGAGCCCTGAGGATTACTACCACCGCTACTGGTTCTCCAGCTTTATCAGGATGATCCGCTGGGGGTCGCTGCTGATCGCCCTGCTGGCACCGGCTTTCTATGTTGCTGTCACCACCTTCCACCAGGACCTGGTGCCCACCGATTTTCTGATGTCGATCATCGCCTCCCGGGACGGGGTGCCCTTTCCAGGCATGGTTGAAGCCATCATCATGGTCCTGGCCTTCGAGATCCTGCAGGAGGCGGGCATCCGGCTGCCCAAGGCATTCGGCCAGACAATCGGCGTGGTCGGCGCCATCCTGATCGGGCAGGTCGCCGTCGTCGCCGGCCTGGTCTCACCGGTGGTGGTGGTCACCATATCCCTGACGGCCATCGCCTCCTATACCATCTCCTCACTGAACCTGTCAACCGGCATCCGTGCCCTGCGGATCGTATTTATCCTGGCCGCCGGGTTCCTGGGCCTGTTCGGGGTGATGGCGGCCTTCACCATGATCACATTCCAGACCTGCGCCCTGAGGTCCTTTGGTGTGCCCTACCTGTCTCCCTTTGCGCCATTGAGCCTGGGAGACCTGAAGGACACCTTCGTGCGGGCGCCGATCTGGGCGATGAAGATGCGGCCGCGGCTGCAGGGATACGTGGAGCCGGTCAAACAGGACGACAACAAACCGCGCCCGCCTAGGACGAGGGGATAGTCACGATCGGCAAAAAAGGGCGGGCACCCGCACCCAAGAGCAGAGGTTAGAGGCAGGAGTATTGAGGAATTGCAGCTGGCTTTTGTATTCTGACATCCGGCTTCCGGCATCAGACTTCTGATTTAGGGAGGTAGTCGCCTTGCGCAAAAGCTGTGCCTTAAGAATGTTCATCCTGGCGCTGGCCGCCCTGCTGCTCCTCTCTTGCACCGGGTGCTGGGACCGGAGGGAGATCGACCAGCTCACCGTGGTCACGATGCTGGGCTTTGACAGGGTTATCCGGAATGGAAAGCCCCAGATTGTGATTTCCATTCTCTCCGTGAAGAATAACGCCATCGGCCCGAGCGGGGGAACAGGAGGCTCTTCCACCACGATTCCCTTTTTTGGGAGTGTCGAGGCGGCAACCGGGGAGACCATCGACGATGCCCTCAGGAACCTGAGCCTGCGCCTGCCCCGGGCCATCTTCCTGGGGCATGCGGTGGTGATCCTGATCGGTCAGCAGATGGCCCGGGACGGCATCCAGCAGGTAATAGATTTCTGCGACCGCGACAAGGACATCCGCTACCGGACGCAGGTCGCCATCTCCCGGGGATCTGCCCTGGAAGCATTGGAGAGCCAACCGGAAATCGAGACTCTGAGTTCGATGGAAATCTTGAAAATAATCAACACCAGCAAATTTCGCTCGTCCAAGACAGTACCCTCCGATCTGCTCCATGTGGTCTACAACCTGCTGACCCCGGGCCGGGATGTGGTGATGCCCTGGCTGGTCATGTTCAGGCCGCCGGAAAGAGGATCCACCATTCGCAAGGGCCCGCCGAACGCTCAATCCGAAGAGAGCGGTAAACAGGGCCAGCAGAGCGGTGCGGGACAGGGCCTTCAGGGAGGCACAGGCCAGCAGGGCGGCACGGGTGTGCAAACCCAGCAGGGCAGCGCCTTGCAGGGTCAGGTTGCCCAGCAGGACGTCACCGGTGCGGATCAGGATATCAACCAGGCGCTGGGGATCCCGGAGTCACTGCACCCGGATCGGAAGACCCAGGCTGTAGACGGATCGGCTGTTTTCCTCGGAGATAAGCTGGTGGGCCGGCTGGATGAGAATGAGAGCATGGGCGTCATGTTCCTCAACGGGCAGGCCATAGGCGGCGTCATCCCCTTATCCTTCAGGTCATCCGAACCCAACGCCTCTTTCAGTTTCCGGAGAGTGCGCGTCAGCGTCAAGCCGGTGGTCAGCCATGATGGTGTTGCCTTTGAGGTCAGAATCAAGGGATCGGGGGGGTTGGCAGAGGACAAGGACGCTGCCATCGACGTGATGAACGAGGATGATCTCAAGGCCGCGAAGCAACTGATCGACGCTGAGGCCGAGCGCTATTGCCGGGAGGCTGTTGCCAAATGTCAATCTCTGAAATCGGATGTCTTCGGTTTCGGCGATCTGCTCCACAAGTCCGACCCCGCTTTCTGGAGACAGATCAAAGACCAGTGGCGGGACTATTTCCCCATCGTTAAAGTTCAGGTGACAGCTAATTTTACCATCGAACAGGCCGGGGTGGTCGGCGAGGCCATCAAAGTGAAGTAGAGGGGATCGGGAATGGCTATGCTGGACAACGGCCGCATCAGCAGCGTGCAACTGTTCTTCATTTTATTAATACTGGAGGGGGCTTCCGCGCTTCTCTATGCTCCCCGGGGTGTGGCGGCGCTGTCCGGCCCTGACGGCTGGCTGGCGGTCTCCCTGGGCGATCTGCCCTATGGATTGGCGATATTGCTGGTGGCGGTGGGATTGGCCAAGCGCTTTCCCGTTCAGACCTTCGCCGCATACCTGCCCCAGATCATGGGCAGAATCCTAGGCAAGCTGCTGTCCGCCGTCTACGTCATTGGCTTTATCTTCTTCGTATCCTACATTCTGAGCCAGGGTTTATGGTTTCTGAGGATCAATTATTATACCCATACCCCTGGTATCGTGATCGCCGTGGTGCTGGCGGTGGTGGCCATCTATGGGGCCTACCTGGGCATAGAGGTGGTCGCCAGGGAAACAGGGCTGGCATTGATAGGTTTTTATGCCGCTATATTCTTACTGTTTTTTTTGTCGGCCAAGGAAATCGACCTCGGCAATCTCAGGCCGGTCCTCGAAAACGGGCTGCTGCCGGTGCTCAGGGCAGCGATCTTTCACAGCACCTGGCGCGCCAATATATTTTTCGGGCTCATGTTCTACCCGTACCTCAACCAGAAACAGGAGGCGCTAAAAACTGGCCTGTGGTTTCTGGGAATTGTCACGATCATGGCTATCAACACCCACGCCGTTATCGTGGGGGTATTTGGCAGCCTCGCCACGGCTCAAATGAACTTTCCATTTGAAAGATTGATCAGGTATATTTCATTGGCAGGTTTTATCGAACGCCTGGAGACGGTGTTCATGATCTTCTTGATCGGCGCCATCATCAGCAAGCTGGCGATCGCCTACCACATGGCCGGCACGTTCACGGCAGAAACGCTCGGTTTGAAAAATTACCGGGTCACGCTGCTTCCGATCGCCGCGGCCTCGGTGGTGGTCTGCGAGCTGCTGTTCGGTACTTTCTCTAAGGTGGAAGATTTCCAGTTCCGGCTGGCGCCTGTTACGGCTGTGATGGTCCTGGCGATCCCCGCTCTCATTTTATTAATCGCCGTGATCAGGAAGAAAAGGGCCGATCCCGGCAAGGCATAAGTGAATCAGGGGATGGAGTTGCTTGCTAGTGGCGACCCGGTGTCAAACAAAATCAGAAGCATTTTGAGATATGCGCCTGAGATAAGGGCTTCGGCGTCAGAATCAGCAGGGCTTACTGAAAAGAAGGTGCAGCAGTGCTGGAAAAGGGCCGCATCAGCAGCGTGCAATTGCTTTTCCTGTTTTTTATCCTGGAGGAGTCCACCGTCTTGCTCTATGCGCCGGCGTTGTCGGCGCAACTGGCCGGCCGCGACGCCTGGATTGCCAGCTCCATACCGCCGACGCTGTATGCCCTGCTGATCGTGGGAGTGGTCCTGGCCCTGGCCGGGCGGTTTCCGTCCCAGGTCCTCACCGAGTACCTGCCCGAGGTGATCGGCCGGGTCCCCGGCAAGTTGCTGGCTGCCATCTATACCGTCTTCTTCATCCACATCGCCTCGTTGATCGTGAACGAGAGTTCCAGTTTTGTGCATATCGCCTTCTTCCCCCTGACGCCCCTGCCGGTGCTCGATGCCGTGTGGGCTGTTGTAGCTGTCTACGGCGCCTACCTGGGCATCGAGTGCATCGCCCGGCAGAACCAACTGGTCTGGCCGGTATTTTTCATCTTGCTTTTCTTATCGCTTACCATCGGGGCCAGAGACCTGAATATCGCCAACCTTAAGCCGGTGCTGGAAAACGGCCTGCTGCCCGTGATCAGTGGCGGCATGACGCGCTTTGGCTGGCGGGGGTACGTGTTCTTCCTGTTGATGCTCTTCCCCTATCTCAACCAGAAGCAGGAGGCGCTCAAGACCACCCTCCTGCACCTCGCCCTGGGCACATTTGTGACATGCTACGGCATGGTTTTACTTATAGGGGCGTTCGGAGATCGGGTGGTGGCGCACATGGTCTTCCCCTACGTGGAATATGTTAGCTATATCTCATTGGCGAACTTTGTGGACCGCCTGGAGATATTGGTCGTGATCATCTGGGTCGCCGGCGCCCTTGTGAAGCTGGCGGTCTTCTACCACTCCGCCGCCATCGCCGCCGCCAGCACCCTCGGCCTGAAGAGCTACCGGGCAACGCTCCTTCCGATCGCCGTCATCACGGTCATCATCAGCAGGGTGCTTTATGGCAGCTTCGATAAGCTGACTGCTTTCTTCAAGATATTTCCCGCTTATGCAATTGCCATGGAGCTGGCCGTTCCCGCCCTCATTTTGCTGATCGCCGTACTCAGGAAAAAGAGGGCCGGTCCAGAAAGAGGGAATGTCGATGCTGTCTAGCGGCCGCATCAGCAATGTTCATGATGACGGTGACATCCATCCTGTCCGTGTAGGCGATAGTCACCAAGAACGCCGGGCCATGTATTCCACCGTTTCCACTATGTCAAGCAATGTTTTCTGATTAGCAAAGGCAGTCGTTCCAGAATAAAAAAAGCGCCCGTGCGAAGGCTGGGCGCCTAAATCCAGAGTACCGACGCCACTAACAAATTTATTTGCCGCTCCTGCGCCTACATTAACTTGATCGTTCCGTCAATAGTGACTCTGATGGAGTCCACCGGGTACGGCAGGCCGGTCTGCGATTGCGGCGAGAAGTCTCCATTCAAGGCGCCGGCCAGGATCATATCCGCCAACCGCCCTTCGGGCTTGCTGCCGCTGCCCCCGGACTTGCTGTTGTCCTGCGTGCCGCTCAGCCTGGCGATGTAGATGATGTCATTCTTGTCGGTGCCGATCAGGGCGTACTGGTTGCCGTCGTCGGGAGAGATCCACTGCTTCCCGTTCTTGTCCACCAGGTAGACCCGCCCGGTGTTGACACTGTCATAGAGCAGGGCATCCTCGCTTTTTAAATTGGCGATCCGGCCGATGACGGTCGGGGTGTCCTCAACTTTCGTCAACTCGTTGTTGGCGTCATCGCGGTAGATGTCCGAGACGGCGCCGCTCTTGATCTGGATGTAGATCACGTTGGTTTCCGTGGAGTAGGCCACGTCGATAATCTCTGCATCCTTGGACAGGCCGGTGATGGTGGGTTCGAACGACTGGCTGTCGGTCACCATGTTGAGCGGCTCCAGGGTGCAGATGGTGCCCAGCTTGCCCGGCTTGCTGATCCCGGCCAGGGCGATGTTGCGGTCCTGCAGCCAGGAGAAGTAGGAGAGCTTCTCCGTGGGGCCGATGGCGATCTGCTTCCGCAGGCTGTTGTCGCCGGTCGAGTAGATCCTCACGGCGTCCTTGGAGACGTCGGCCCGGAAACTGCCGTCGTATGAGAACAGTTGCTGGACGCCGGCCTGCAAGCCACCGGAGCTGGTTGGCGTCAGAGTGACACCGCCGGCGACGGAGGGCGCCAGCAGGTGGTTCAGGTAGAGGTAGACGCACAGTTGTAAGGCAATTGCTGCGATCAGCCAGGGTATTAGCTTTTTCACCGGATGCACCCCTCAAGAAGTAAAGAATAATCAACCAAGAGTAATCTAAGCGCAGTGCACTTTTCATATCACAAGGGGTTCACGAGATTACAGTGCACCAGTATTTACTTGACGATGAAGGCAGTGGACACCATCCGCTCTCCCAGCGGGTCGCAGGGACGGTTGATCACACTGCCGTTGTAGTACATGGTGGTGCTGGAGCCCCCGTCCAGGTTGGCCGCCGTCCAGGCGCCCGCATCGTAGAGGATGTTCTGAACGTCCAGCAGGGTTGCCCCCGGGGAGTCGATCTGGCGCCCGTCGATCACCAGCAGCAGGATGGTGCCGTCCTGTTTCTGGCCGATGGCGGTGCGGGGGCCGATGCCCATGCCGCCATCCCCGCTGGCGATCTGCTTTTCGCCGTTCTTGATCAGGGTTGGGCCGAAGGAGACGCCTTCCCGAATGTTCATTGCTTCCATTTCCGGGATGGTGTAGGAACCGGTGACCAGCACCCCGTCATTGTCCAACCCGATCAGGTCCTCCTCGGCCTCGTCATTTTCCTCCCAGATGGTGACGCCGTTGTGAATGATCACCCCGTAGGGAGTTTTGCCGGTGCCGGTCCCGGACGGGTCGTCGAAGCCCCCGGCGTTCACCGCGGCGATCGCCCCGTTGTCCCTGGCGATATTGCTGGTGGTGACGCCCGCGGACCCCAGGCTGGGAGTAATGCCCAGCGTCACCCGGGTGGGGTCGTTGACCTCGAGGAGATATCCCTTGAAGCGGGAACTGCTGACCTGCTGCAGGTTTATTGTGCTGTCATGGTGGGTGGGGGTGACATCGGTCGTCTTGCCGCCGGGATTGGTCACCTGCCGGGAGAGCTTGTTGATCTCCTGCTGGCTCATGCCGAGATAGCGCAGCCAGTTATGGTGTTCGGAGGTGGCCACCGATTCTATGGCTGCGATTTTGATGTTGTGGAACGGGCCGAGCCATACAACAAAGGGGCAGGTAACGACAAAGAAGAGGGCGTTGATCACCAAAAAACCGGCAACGGCCAGCAGGGCCTTTCCGGCGGGCGCCCTCCTTGATCTGGTGCTTCTGACAGTGGTGCTGCCAGGGTTATTCAGCATAATCCATCCTCCGTGGTTTCTTTCTCCGGCAGTCTGTGACTCGAAATGTGCCGGACTTATTCATGGGGTACGCTCCGGAATCCGGGAGCGGTTTTTATTCCGGCCTCGGGTTGACGTAAAAACATTTTTACGTCAAGAAGCTTATCATTTTTGCAACTTTCCGGCAAGACCTCATGCAGCCATCAGGTGGAGCGCCGTGATGGGAAGTCCTCTTGGACCGTGATATACCGGGTGTTTAGCGCCTAGAGACGGCAAGCCGGGATTTTTAGCCATCATTAGGCTTGTTGAGGATAATGATTAACAGGGAGCATCTTTGCCGCCCGGATCCGGCATTCCCTATAGCCTGTTTTGTGTCGAATAATAGAGGAATTATTGACAAGGAATATTTCTGAAAAGGTCGAACTGTTAGTAACACAAAACTCAGCGCATGCAGGGGGGGGTATAGGGTAGGCCTCGTTCCCAGTGCCTGTATTCTGTCAAGTCATGCGGAGGGGAACAATCAAGGAAAGGAGGAGCGGCCCGGTGCCCGGGGGATAAGACTCCGGCGCCGTTAAAGGCGAACTCGAGATGAATGACTGGAAAGATTACATGCTGATTGTTGATGATCAGCCGGCCATCTGCGAGTTGCTGGCGGAGGTTTTTGGCTCGGAGGGATACCGGGTCGAAACAGCCTTAAGCAGCGATCAGGCAGTACGCGCTATCCACGCCCGGATCCCCGGACTGATCCTCATGGACATCAATATGCCCGGGAAGAATGGCCTCGAAACCCTAAAGGACATGCAGAGCATGATCTCAGAAGTGCCCGTGATCGTGATCACTGCCTATGGGGAGTTGGAGGATGTCATGGAAGTCAGAAAACGGGGGCTGATCCGGTACTATATCACCAAGCCCTTCGACATCCTCTCTCTGGTCAGGCTGGTGAGGCGGATCATGGCACCGCGCCCGGAGAGCACCCGGGACTTGAATAGTAGGGCGGCCAACCAGTAGTCGGATGACGCTTTTTGGTCTATGGCTGTGTGTCTGGCGGCCTGGTGCCGCTTGTCTCTTGAAAGAGATTTTGAAACCCGCAGGCGGGTTTTTTTGATCCACGAGTTGGCAACAATTTGTACATAATCCGGAACAACACCTTAAGTTTTAGGCGGCGACTCCGATAATCGACCTAGAGGGGTTCATTTCTTTATATCATCACCGGCACATGGACGCCGGTCATTGTTGTCGCCGCGCGGCTCGAGGAGTCATCGTTCTCTATACCTGAACAGGATTTGTGCTTGGCCCTGGTTATGATGGGAAAGGGGAAACGTCATTGATGGATTACGATCTGGAAGAGAGAATGGAAATGGTCAGGGACTTCGTCAACGAAGCCCGGGAACTGCTGGACGATGCGGAGCCGCAGATCATCGACATGGAAAAAACGGCGCTTGGTTCAGGAAGGGTAGACGAAGAGATCCTGAACGCCATTTTCCGCCTCTTTCATTCGCTCAAAGGAACAGCATCCTTTCTTGATTTCCAGGCCATCATCGGTGTCACCCACGAGGCGGAGACCCTCCTGGACATCTTCCGGAAGGGTAAGGCCGAGATCACGCCCTACCATGTGGATCTCCTCTGCCGCACCTCAGACTTCGTCCGGGGCATCCTTGATGTGTTGGAGCAAAGGTTTAGCGACGAGGGGTTCGAGGAAGAGGCCGAATCCCTGATCAACGACTTGAAGCAGACGATCGCCGCCATCTCCGGAGAGGATGCTTTCACCGGCAGAGACGAGAGCGCCTCTGGCTATGCCGAAGGGGATGCCCCCTGCGATCAACTTTTTTATGAAGCCGATGGTGAAGATGCCCCAGCGCCTGACAAGGTGGATGTCCTGCAACCAAAACAGGAGCATGTCCCCTGGTCTGCCCCTGAGGAGATAGGGTTCCGGATCACCCCGGAGATGATCAAGAACTTCTCTGAGGAGAGCCTGGAGTTGTGTGAGGAGGCGGAATCGGCCCTGCTGGCGTTGGAGAGGGTGCCGGATGCCGAATCAGCCGGGCAGGTCTTTCGGGCATTTCACAGTATTAAGGGCAACGCTGGCTTTTTTGGCTACGGGGATCTTGAGAGGCTGAGCCATCTAGCCGAAAATGTGCTGGACCAGATCAGGAACGGAGAGCGGGTCTGCGATCCGGCCTCCATGTCCGTCCTGCTGAAGGTGATCGACGTCATCCGCAGCAAGATGAGCGACCTGTCCCCGGAAGACACCGGTGAGATGATGGATATCGACCAACTCTGCGACATGCTGATGCGCCTGGAATCTCAGGAAGCAGAAGCCGCGCCCGAACCCGAACCGCAAGGCACTGACCATGATAATTCGCTTGCCTCACATTTAGATTCAGATCCCCAGGCTGAGCCCTTGCTGGAGAAGGCGCCGTTTGGGTACCTGCTTGCGGGCGGAGTGCTGCCGGAAAAAGATTTACAAGAGGAGTTGGAACAGCTCGAGGCAGAGAATGGAACCCCTGGTAACGGCAGCGCGGGACGGCCGGATGAAGGCGCATCCGGTTCAGCCGGACAGGTACAAGAGCCTCCCACCTTGGAAGAGGAGATTCAGAAGCTCGCAATAATCACTAAGAAGCCAGAAGCCGGTCGCCCGCCAAAGCGGGCGCGCCAGAAGCCGGTTAAAACTTTTTCTATCCCTGATGTAGAGAGGACTTATCCATCCCGTGCCGAGCGTACGACCCCCGATCCAGCATCTCAGGAGTCAACAGCAAGCGGAGAGTTCTCGGCGATGCGGGCGCAAGTAGAACAAGGCTTGAAAGCAATTATAGAAGGCATGCAATCCTCTCATGCGGTGTCCGATCTCCGTCCTCCGACGGATCTCGGAAGCCAGGATCAAGAAGAACCGAACCTGAAAATAATTGAAAGTGAAGCCCCGCATTCTTTCCTTGAGAGCTCCGACCTCCGTCCTCCGACGGATCTCGGAAGCCAGGATCAAGAAGAACCGAACCTGAAAATAATTGAAAGTGAAGCCCCGCATTCTTTCCTTGATTATTCCCCGGCAGCGCAGGGGAACGAGGCCCAGCCCGCGCCCGGCAAACAGGCGCGGGGTATCAAGCCAAACGTCAGCCCGAGCCTGAAGAATGCGGAGGATGCGGATGATCGTACGTGGGATGGTACGTGGCGCACAGAGGGCGCCATCCAGGTGCAGCGCGGCGCTGCGGTGGTTAGCACACCTGGTATTGCCGCTGGCGCCAGCGCGGTGATCAGGGTGGACATCGATAAGCTGGACAAGATGCTCGACCTGGTGGGGGAACTGGTCATCGCCGAGTCAATGGTTTTCAACAACCAGGACCTGAACATCCTCAAAAACGAGCGGTTTGGCAAGTCTGTCATGCAGTTGAACAAGATCTCCCGGGAGATTCAGGAAGTGGCCATGTCCATGAGGATGATCCCCCTGGCCGGAGTGTTCCGCAAGATGATGCGCCTCGTCCGGGACCTAGCCCAGAAGGCGAACAAGCAGGTGGAACTGCAGATTATCGGCGAGGAGACGGAGGTTGACAAGACGATCATTGAACAGATCTCCGACCCCCTCGTCCATCTGATCCGAAATGCCGTTGACCATGGCTTGGAGACCCCTGCCCAGCGGCTGGCGGCAGGAAAACCGGAGGCAGGGCGGGTTACCCTCGAGGCCAAGCACTCGGCTGGAGAGGTCTGGATCACCATCGAGGACGACGGGAGAGGCTTGGACCGTGACAAGATCTTCCGTAAAGGGGTCGAAAAAGGGCTGGTCAAGATCGAGGACCGGGAGATGAAAGACGAGGATGTCTGGCGACTGATCTTCGAACCCGGTTTCTCCACTGCCGATCAGGTCTCCAGCATATCCGGGCGGGGCGTCGGCATGGATGTGGTCAAGAGAAATATCGAGAGGCTGCGGGGCAAGGTGGACATCAGGAGCAAGCCCGGGGTGGGAACAATGTTCGCAGTCCGCATCCCCCTGACCCTGGCCATCATCGAAGGGATGGTGGTGAGAGTCGGGGCGCACCGTTACACCATCCCCATCAGTTCCATCAAGGAATCGTTCCGCCCCGCCAACGGTCAGATCACCAGCACTCCTGACGGCATGGAAATCGTCCGCATCCGCGGGGAACTGCAGCCGGTCTTGAGGCTGCACGAACTCTACGGGGTGCTGCCCCGTTTTTACCAACTGAGCGAGGGGATCCTGATCATGGTCGAAAACAGCGACAACAAGTGTTGCCTGTTCGTGGACGAACTGCTCGGCCAGCAGCAGATCGTGATCAAGGGTCTGCCGGGTTACCTGAGCAGAGTCCAGGGGGTCTCGGGCTGTGCCATCCTTGGCGACGGCGAGATCAGCCTGATCCTGGATATCGCCGGGCTGATCAGTTCCGTTGCCGAGGTCGTGCACTAATAAAGTAACGAGTAAAGCAAAAAGAAAAGCGCAAAAGCAAAGAGCAGATGATGAGTATAAATGGCATTCAAGCTACTGAGAAATCATAAAACAGTAATCCGTGAGAGTGGAGGCGAGAGTGTTGAGCGATAAGGAAAGATTGGATGCTGACCTGGCTGAGGATTACGATGATGATGGGGAGGATACCCAGGAGGGCAAGTTTCTCACTTTTATCATCGGCAAGGAGGACTATGGCATCGAGATCCGCTTTGTGACGGAGATCATCGGGATACAGAGCATCACCGAAGTCCCTGACATGCCTTCCTATGTCAAGGGAGTGATCAACTTGCGGGGCAAAGTGATCCCGGTGATGGACGTGCGGCTGCGCTTTGGAGTGGAGGAGCGCCCCTACGACAACCGCACTTGCATTGTCGTGATCAACATCAACGAGCAGCCGGTCGGGCTGATTGTGGACCGGGTGCTGGAGGTGCTGGACATACCGGAGGGCGAGATCGAGCCCCCGCCAAAGATGCGGAAGGGGAAGAGCAACCGGTTCATCCAGGGTATGGGCAAGGTTGGTGAACAGGTAAAGATCTTGTTGGATGCTAATAAATTACTTTTTGACGAAGAGGAGAGTGCTTAGCATGGAAGCGAACAGCGATAAAGAGGCCGCCGTCCAGGCCGGGAAAAAGGATTTCTCGGTTTTTGACCTGCTCAAGGTGCCTATATTTGCTGCAGATCAGGATGGGAAGATGGTCTATGGCAACGAGGCTTTTGCGGAACTGGTGGGCATGAAGAAGGGGCGGCTTCCGGGCACGCCGGTGCTATCGCTGATCCAATCCGAGACTAGCGGCATGCAGAGGGCGCTCGACACCGGCGACAGCACTCCCGTAGAGACCTGGGCGACGATCAAGGGCCGGAAGTACTTCTTCGAGTATCGGCCCACCCCGACCTACGACGCCAAGGGAATCATCAAGGGCGTCGTGGAGACGGTTGTCGACCGGACCGGCCAGAAGCTGGCTCTGCAGGCTGTCCGGGACCTGGTGGCCAAGTCCAAGGCAGGTGAACTGTCGGCCAGGGCCAGCGTCAAGGCGGAAGGAGATTATCAACTCCTGGTGGACGGCATTAACGAGATGCTGGACGCTCTGGTCGATCCCCTCAATGTGGCTGCAGACTATATTGACCGGATCAGCAAGGGGGACATCCCGGAGCCGATCACCGAGGAGTACCACGGGGACTTCAACAACATCAAGAACAACCTGAACAACTGCATCGACGAGATTCACATCCTGGTGGACGAGGTCGGCGTGTCGATCGGGCTGGCCAGGAACGGCGACCTGGCCAAGAGAACCAACCCCGACCGGACGAAGGGGGTCTACCGGAAGATCCTGCGGGGGATCAACGACTCCCTGGATGCCCTGATCAGCCCCCTCAACGTGGCTGCCGAATATGTGGACAAGATCTCCCAGGGAGAAATCCCCGAGCCGATCACCGAGGAGTACCACGGGGACTTCAACAAAATAAAGAACAACCTGAACAACTGCATCGGCGAGATTCACATCCTGGTGGACGAGGTCGGCGTGGCGATCGGACTGGCCAGGAACGGCGACCTGGCCAAGAGAACCAACCCCGACCGTACGAAGGGGGTCTACCGGAAGATCCTGCGGGGGATCAACGACTCCCTGGACGCCCTGATCAATCCGTTGCACGTAGCTGCCGAATATGTGGACAAGATCAGCCAGGGAGACATCCCGGAGCCGATCACGGCGGAGTACAACGGGGACTTCAACAAAATAAAGAACAACCTGAACAATCTTATCGGTGAGATTCACATCCTGGTGGACGAGGTCGGCGTGGCGATCGGACTGGCCAGGAATGGCGACCTGGCCAAGAGAACCAGCCCCGACCGGACGAAGGGGGTCTACCGGAAGATCCTGCGGGGGATCAACGACTCCCTGGACGCCCTGATCAATCCGCTGCATGTGGCCGCCAACTATGTGGACAAGATCAGCAAGGGGGACATCCCGGAGCCGATCACCGAGGAGTACCACGGCGACTTCAACAACATCAAGAACAACCTGAACACCTGCATCGGGGCAATTAAAGGCGTCATCGGGGAGATGGGCGGCTTGGTGGGCGCCGCTTCCGAGGGAATCCTGACCAAGCGGGGAGCTACCGAAAAGTTCGAAGGCGCCTATAAAGAGATGATCCAGGGCATGAACGGGCTGATCGGCTCCATTGCCGACCCGCTCGCCGATCTGACGGAGTGTCTCGAATTGATGGCGGTCAATGACCTCACCAAAAAGATGTCAAAGAACTACCCGGGCATCTGGAACGAACTGAAGGATGCCACTAACGATGTTCATGGACAGTTGGTGGTTATCAGGGAAACAGTCATGCACATCAGCGATGGCAACCTCGGAGACCTCGAAGAATACAAGAAGATCGGACGCAAGAGCGAGAACGACACCCTGGTGCCGGCCTTCATCAAACTGATGGAGTCGATCAAGAGCGTGATCGGCGAGGTGATGGTGTTGACCGGGACGGTGGCGGCCGGCGACCTCTCCAAACGGACGGATGAGAAACTGTTCCAGGGAGCATACCGCGACATTGTTAAAGGTCTTAATGGACTAATTGAATCGGTTGCCGGCTCCCTGAACGAACTGATCGAGATATTGAACCGCATGGCGGTGAACGATTACACCAAGAAGGTGGAAAAGGACTATACGGGAGTCTGGGACGAGTTAAAGGCGGCTACCAACCACACCTTGTCAAGATTGTTGAACCTGCAGGACCTGGCGGTCAAAGTAGGCGCCGGGGATCTGAGCAAACTTGAGGAATTCAGGAAGATCGGGCGCAGAAGCGAGAACGACCGGCTGGTGCCGGGCTTTACCAGGATGATGGAGGCCATCGAGGCGCTGATCGAGGATGTGGATACGCTGGCCATGGCAGCGGTGGACGGCAAGCTGGACACCCGGGCCGATGCCACCAAACACCAGGGAGAATTCCGCAAGGTGGTCGAAGGTATCAACAACACCCTGGACGCCGTGATCGAGCCAATCAGAGAGGCCTCAGGATGCTTGCAGGAGATGGCCAGGGGCAACCTGGACGTGGAGGTGGTGGGCGACTATAAGGGCGACCACGCCGCCATCAAGGAGAACCTCAACGCCACCCTGGATGCCCTGAACGACATCCTGAACCAGGTGACGGTGGCGGTGGACCAGGTGGCCACCGGCTCCCGCCAGGTATCAGACTCCAGCCAGTCGCTGTCCCAGGCGGCCACGGAGTCGGCCAGCTCCCTCGAGGAGATCAGTGCCTCCATGCACGAACTGACCTCCCAGACCAACATGAACGCCGAAAACGCCATTCAGGCCAACAAACTGGCCGCCCAGGCCAAGTTCAGCGCCGAAAAGGGCAATGCGGAGATGGGGGCGATGGTCAAGGCCATGAACGACATCAACGAGTCGGCGTCTAATATCTCCAAGATTATCAAGGCCATCGACGAGATTGCCTTCCAAACCAACCTCCTGGCCCTGAACGCCGCCGTGGAAGCGGCACGGGCCGGCAAGCACGGCAAGGGGTTCACGGTGGTGGCCGAGGAGGTCAGGAACCTCGCCCAGCGCAGCGCTGCCGCCGCCAAGGAGACCGCCGAGATGATCGAGGGCTCTATCAAGAAAACCGAGGCCGGCGCCAAGATCGCCGAGGATACGTCCAAGGCGCTGGAGGAGATCGTGAACGGCGCCACCAAGGTGACCGACCTGATCGGCGAGATCGCCTCCGCCTCCAAGGAGCAGGCCGAGGGTATCGGCCAGATCAACACCGGTCTGGCCCAGGTCGACCAGGTCACCCAGCAGGTGACCGCCAACTCCGAGGAGTCCGCCTCCGCCAGCGAGGAACTGTCCAGCCAGTCCCTGCAGTTGAAGCAGACACTGGAAAAGTTCAGACTGAAAAAGCTTGGCTTCGGCCTTGCATCCTCCGGCTTGCCGGAGGGCATCACCCCGGAGATACTGCGCATGCTGAAGAACATGCTGCAGTCCCAGCAGCTGGCGGCGGCATCAGGGATGCAGCCAGGGTTCTCCGACGGCAGGTCTCCGAAGAAGAAGGCGGGGATCAAGCCGTCCGATATCATTGCCCTGGATGACGATGATTTCGGGCATTTCTGATCGCCCAAAGGCGCCCTGTCTCGTTGCGGGCTGGGCGATAGCCAGGTTTGTTACTGGACGGTATACGGGGCGCAGCCCGGGTTTACCATGATTTAGACCAGGCCGCGGCGCCGCAGTTCTTCAACCGCCGCCAGGACACGCTCGTGATCGAGCGAGGTCTCGCGAGCCAGGAGGTGAGTATCCAGCTCAAGGGTCTTCAACTCTTCGCACCGGTACAGGTAGACTAAGACAAGTTTGGCATCAGGCGACAGGCGGCCTTTGGTGGCCTTCTCATCAAAAACGTCAAGCGTGATGAAGAAAGGCATCTTCACTTTTTTAAACTTAATCATCGGCTCTTCCCTTTCCTATAACATCGCCTCAATCGGAGTTCACTCCTCCTGATTGGCGATGTTTTTTTATTTTCTTGCCGTGCCATATGTCCGGCACTCAAAGAATATTGCTTCGTTCCGCAACGTCACCTGTCGACGTGAGGGATTTATAGGCGAAATTAAAGGGAAAACTGATCATGGGTTGCAGTCAGTTCGACATGTAATTCAGCCAAAATATTATATCCTAACTGGGAGAGTTTCTTAGGCCAATCAAAAACCGAACTCTAGGGAGCCGGATGCTTCACAGGTACATTATACCATGCGCTCAAATGTTTATATCAATAGGGGTGATTGAAATAGGTCTCGTAGATTTGCATGAATACCGGAAGTCGGTCTATCTGAGGAAAAAAAGGAGCGCTATCAAGGAATACAATGAACTCTATGAATACTGTCTCATCAAGGGATATGAACACTATTTTCACGGCTACCTGTGGCACGTGATCGAGATCGGCAATGTCCTGGCCTACGTGGTGGAGAAAAGGGGCCAGTTTGTTTTGGTCTCGATTCAATTTCCTAAAAAGAACTTTACCCTGGATAAGATAGTCGAGTGGTTGAACAACTATAGCCTGGTCTTGCACCCCAGGGACGGGGTACCGGGGATGGTTACGGAAGCGCAGGCCATTGTCAAAGGTGTCTTATTCAAGGGCAACCCGATCCTGTTATATAGGAAGGGGACGCAGACCTTGAAGTATAATGCCGGCAAGCTGGTGGAAGTGACAGACCTCTGGCAGGTCTGACGGCGGCATGGGGACAAGTGCAGGAAAAGGCTTCCTCGCAGTAGAAATGATGTCATGTACGATTTCTACTGAAATGAGTGGTGCTACAGAAATATGGGAGATGCTGATGACGAGAGATTCATGCGGGAGGCCCTCAAGGAGGCGCGCCGGGCGGCTGACAAGGGAGAGGTGCCGGTAGGCGCCGTGATCGTCTATGAAGGGCAGATCATCGGGCGCGGCCACAATTTGCGGGAACGGCTGGGCGATCCGACAGCCCATGCAGAGATGTTGGCTATCCGGGAGGCGGCCCTGGCGCAGGGAGGCTGGCGCCTGAACGGGTGCATCCTGTATGTGACCATGGAGCCCTGCCCCATGTGCGCCGGGGCGGCTATTCTGGCCCGCCTGCAACATCTGGTTTACGGGGCGCCGGATCCCAAGGCGGGGGCGGCCGGGAGCTGCCTCGACCTGTTCTCTATGACCTGCTTCAATCACCAGGTGGAGGTTGTTGGTGGTGTCTGCGCCGAGGCCTGCGCCGGCATCGTGCAGCAATTTTTCCGGCGGCTGCGCGGGGGTAGCCAGCCGGTCGATGTTTGAAGTTCGAAGCACAGGTCTAAACGATGCCGATCATCGCAAGGATGGTTGCCGTCGTTTTTCTGGTTGCATTGGCACCTTGATGCTGGTAGGATTATAGTGCGAAAGCGGCGTTGCGTTTGCTTCGTCCGTCAAATATTGCGCGGAGAGATGGCTGAGTCTGGTTGAAAGCGCTCGACTCGAAATCGAGTGAAGGTGTTGAGCCTTCCGGGGGTTCGAATCCCTCTCTCTCCGCCAGAAAAAATGTCGGCGGAGTAAGGATATTTTACTCACGCCTTTCTTGTTTTTCGAACCTGAAAAAGCATGAATCGAGTGTGCGTTATAGTTTCACTATCAATTTAAATATGAGGTGAAAGAATAATGGCATTCGAAGTCTATCGCCCAAGAACCAGAGCAACGACAAAAGCAAAGAGACTCGTTATCAGACTATCCAAAAACTCAATTGTTTTAAACAAACTGGCGAGGGAGAAGCTGAATAACCCCGAATTTATTGAACTGGCCTTTGATACTGAGACAGGTACTATCCGTATTATGCCTGCTGGTAAAGTAGGCGGGATTGCCGTCAAAAAGACCAAAGTATTTGCCAAGGGCTTCTTAGAGCACTTTAAAATCACCGAACTCGGCAATTATGTTGTGGATTATAACGCTGAGGAAAATGCAATTTACGTGAGCTTAGGATAAAAAGTATGGCGGGGTAATAGCAGAAGAAGCTAACCCCGCCATTATTTTTGCGCAAATGGAATCACTAATCGCTTATTAGATTGTAATATCAATGACATGTCCGATATTATCATTCACATTATTGGTCGCTTGAGAAGATGTCGTAAGATTGGCATGCCGATTACGATGCTGCTCAGAATCCTTCGCTTCGCTTAATGCCTGTGCGTTGGTAGGCTGCTGCGTAGCCTGGCCGGCATTCGTTCGTACAATTTTATTAATGGGGTCAAGTGGTTGTAAGTTATCCGAGCCGACAAAAATGGTTGGATTGATTGGAAACATTCCATCAACCATCACTGCGCCTCCTCTCGTTGAAAGAGCTTGCTATGTGGGGAAGATGAAGTTATCCTTCTTTTATTATAGATATTGCATACAACCTTTACAAGCTGAGGCCGAATAAGAAGGGTTTGACCAGCCGACAAGCTAACCATAACATCAACTGGCTCCCCAAAACATACCCCGTTTTCTTTTTAGGCGAACGCACAATAGAATCTAACCCCTTACATTTAGGCCAATCCGAACAGACCGTTCTATCCAGGTTTACCTTCCTGTTATCGTTTACATAGTAAGCCTCGCCGCAATGACAATATATCCTTCTCCCCATAGGAGACCATGTGCAACAGTTTGAGGGGAAGCTTGAAGAAAAAGGGCGGTAAATAAGAGAACATATAGTTTTCATACCAGGTGGGACTAGATGAGATGATGGTAAGACATGCGATTAATGCCTTGTGGGCGCTGTAGACGCGATGGAGGTGCTTACGCCGGGCATTCCTGTTATTCGCTGGATTTAGGTCTCAAGAGAGAGTATAATTGTGGTAAAAAGTGCGACTGGGGGTATTTAATATGGGAGACAAAAGTCCTAAGAATAAGGAAAAAAAGAAGAAGAAGGCTGAGAAGAAAGTTACTGCTCCGATAGCTTCTATAGTGACAGCTAAGAAACCTAAGTGAACCTCCCCAGGACAGGCTTGGGGGGCTTCCCCGGCTTCTCCTGGAAGGTTATCTCATTTCATCGGGACTGCCTTGCTGAGCGCCTCCTCATGAGCTACAGCACCGTGTTGACACGGCCTTAGCCCGGTCGAAGCGCGGGTTTGATCGAGTGAAGGTGATGAGCCTTCCTTCCGGGGGTTCGATATCCCTCTCTCTCCGCCAGAAAATTAAGGGGCTTCGCGGTTCAACCGCGAAGCCCCATTTGTTAGGCATGAAGCATTTTCATATTGTAAGTCAATGTCCGGTGAACCTCGGCTTGACACCGTCTTTGAACAGGCTGAAGGGGATCTGGAACTCCGGGATGCCGGCGACGTAGGGGGCGATCTCGTACTGCCCGAAGTAGATCACCAGGCCGCCGTCCGTCAGGTAGAAGGGCTGGTTGTCGTCGATTGTCTTGAACTCCATCCCCGGTATGGTGAAGTATTCCTTGACCGGACTTGTCTTGATCTGGGCTGCGACATCCTGGTTGATGATAGGCTTGTAGTCGACACCTGTTTTGAACAGGTCCTGCAGGGACAGTTCCTGCCCCGTTTCCAGGTCGTAGTTGTAAGGCCTGCGCTCGGTGCCGCCGTGCGCCCCGCCGGTGTACTGGTAGTAGTCCACGGTGACGCTCAGCAGGCCGTTCTGGTTGTAAGCCACTTTGTAGGCGGTGGTGGCGTTATACTGCTGGAAGGGATAGCCGGAGTTGGCAGCTTGTTTGATGTCCTCTGCTGCCTGGGTCGAGATATCGTTATCGAAGCTCAGGGCGTCCTGATCGAACTGGTTGTTCAACTGCTGCTGGATCTTGCTGTCCTGAAGGCCGGCGATCACCGGAATGCTGAGGTCGACCTGGATTGCATCGCTATTCTGCTGTACCTGATTGGTGGTGACCGTCAACGGGGTCGGTATGGCTGCAGGCTGCATCTGTGTTGGATTCTGCCCCTGCACAGGTGATGCAGTCTGACCCTGGGCGGGCTGCCCGTGTGCCGTGGTTGCCGATGTATGCCCCTGGGCGGGGGGCTGGGTGGACGCCTTGGCGGGCGGCTGCTCCTGCGTGGTTGTCCCACTATTAGTAGTCACAGTTGGTTGGGCATAACCCGGCCCGGCGGACGTCGTCTTGGCTGGCGAAGAGCAGCCTGCCACCGCCAAGCCCAGCAACAACACCATCCAGAATGCATATAACGCCTTCTTCACGAGGCCCGCCTCCGATCTGTCGATCGTCAGACTGTTTCCCTGATAACCTTTCAATCTTTTTCTGTTGAATCCTTTTTTCAATATGATTGAAAGCCACAACATGATTGACAATTTTTCCCCGCGTATGCTAAGCTAAGATAGCTTGTCAGCCCTGGATACCCTGGCATAAAGGCAGGGTATCCACTTTCATATTGTTAATTCCAGGTATTGTGTTTCAGATGGCCGAAAATCTATTTGCCTGCAGGAAAGGCTGGAAATGTTTCTAGGCTACAGTTAGTATATGGGTTGCATTTCTCGACCGCCTCTGTTTGTCGCCTTGGGGGCGACCTTTGTCAATAGTTGCGGTAAAGCCACATTAGGGGGACTCAATGGATTACTTTCTCACTGCAGAGCAGGAGTTGATCCGCCAGATCGCCCGCCGGTTCGCCCGGGAGCGGGTGGCTCCGGTGGCCGCCGCCCTGGACGAGAGGGGCGAATTCCCGCGCCGCCTGCTCGGGGTGCTGGCCAAGACCGACCTGTTTGGGGTCTTTATCCCGGAGGAGTACGGCGGCCTGAGCGAGGGCATCTTCGGGCTCTGCCTGGTGGTCGAAGAGATCAGCCGGGTGGATTCGGGAGTGGCCATCTGTTATGCGGCCAGCGGACTGGGAACAATACCCATCTTATTATTTGGCACTGAAGAACAGAAACGCCGTTACCTGCCGGAGGTAGCCACCGGCAGGAAGCTGGGCGCCTTCGCCCTTACCGAGGCCAATGCCGGCAGTGATTCCTTCGCCCAGGAGACTACCGCCGTCAAAGATGGCGACCACTACGTGCTGAACGGCGCCAAGCAGTGGATCACCAACGGGGGAGAGGCCGATATCTATATTGTGATCGCCATGACCAACAAGGCCAAAGGGGCGCGTGGCGCCAGCGCCTTCATCGTCGAAAAGGGCACCACTGGCTTCTCCTTTGGGAAGAAGGAAAACAAGATGGGCATCCGCGCCTCGTCTACCACCGGACTGAACTTTAACAACTGCCGCGTGCCAAAGGAAAACCTGCTGTCCCGGGAGGGCATGGGCATGATCGTGGCCCTGAAAACCCTGGACCAGTCCAGGCCCGGGGTGGGGGCGCAGGCGGTGGGCATTGCCCAGGGCGCCCTCGACCAGGCTATGAAGTTTGCCAGGCAGCGGGTGCAGTTCGGGCAGCCGATCATCCAGTTCCAGGCGATCCAGCACATGC
>Ga0224558_1001748_pt1 | contig 21785 bp, 20 predicted proteins | sample 714S32024metaG_FD_180682 | JGI IMG/M metagenome (GOLD analysis project Ga0224558, IMG submission 180682) | Peat soil microbial communities from Stordalen Mire, Sweden - 717 S3 20-24 | ecosystem: Environmental > Terrestrial > Soil > Wetlands > Peat | place: Sweden: Norrbotten County, Stordalen...
GTGGTTACGACCCCGTGATTGAAACTGACCTGGCCAGGCGTAAGAACAAAGGAATGTTGCCACGAGCACGCAGGGGAAATTTTTACGATCTGCCCGGCCTCCTGTTGATCACATACCGCTCTTTAATTCTTGTTTGGGGTTAATTCCCCTTAGCTTGCTACGAAAGGCCTATTCCTTATAGAGGCTTTTGATACCCCGTAGCTTGCTGCGGGGTAGTTCATTAAAACCTTTTTTGTAAGGTACATTTTCAGTGGAAAGGTTGTATATCCATCAAGACTGATGATTTGAGGACTACAGGAAGTTATCGTGTTTGGTCAAAAATACTTTTGACGCACTTGGATTATAATAGTAAATCTTAATAATTTCTCTCATCATTCCAGACCCCATAAAAAAATCTAAAAATAATTCTTGACAGACTCACTTTTTTCTATTATCTATCATTTCAATAGAAATTATAGAGAATGAACAACCCCACCGCTAGCAACGGGGTATCTTTTTGTATTATAATTATTTCTTCGCCGCAAGCGACGGGGAATTTAACCCATAGAGATTAAATAAATTATGAAACTCTCGACCAAAGGACGCTACGGTATCCGGCTTATGTTAGATCTTGCCGCCCATTATGGCGAACGTCCGGTTCTTTTAAGAGAGATATCCCGGAGAGAGGATATCTCGGAAAAATATCTCTGGCATTTAATTACTCCGTTAAAATCAGCGGGATTAATTCATGCCACACGGGGAGCGCATGGTGGATACGCGTTGGCTAAAGAGCCTTCTGAAATAACCGTCAAGGATATTTTCGAAGTTGTCGAAGGGCCCATATGCCTGGTCGATTGCATAGAAAGCCCTGCAACCTGCAAACGCTCGGACTTTTGTATTGCCCGTGATTTGTGGGGGGATGCTTCCAGGGCGTTAGCCGAGTCTCTGGAAAAAACAACGCTCGCTTCGCTGGTCAAGAAGCAAAAAGATAAAAAACAGCGTCATGCTGTAAATTACGAAATTTAATGAATGGATCTGTCATGAACTTAATATTAATTGAACTTAACAATTACAAAAAAATAATGTGTTGCTGCATGGAAATACGAAATTCCTGGGAAGGGAGAGGTTCGTTTATGTAGCGCTGAATTATCATAGTAACGAAGACAACCCACCACCCGGAATTTAGAATTCATTCCGGCTGGTGGGTTTTTTATTAACAATTAATTCGATTATTTATGGAGGGAAAATTGTCATGAAGGAAGAAATAGAGATTGAAGCAAGATACAGAAAGGCTGATGCAGATGAGAGATTATATCTCTTCTTACAATTTCCTGAGCTGAGAATATCTTTTCAGGAAATTGACCTTGAAGAATATGCTGCTAATCGGGATTACATCGGTGTTTTCGATCAGGCAGCATAACAAGAGAAGGGAGTTTTTATTGTGAAACTTCAATTCCGAAAGCGCAGCGCAGCGGAATTGGCAAGTTGAACAATCCCCGAAGCGAAGCGGAGTGGGATTAATGACACCACGCGCGAATGATAAAAAGGGCAAAAAGAAATTTTTATTAACATTATAAACAAATTAAAGGAGGAAAGTAAAATGACAAAAAGAAGATTGGAAACACTAGCAGTTCACGCGGGGCAGGAAACGCCCGATCCCGCAACAGGCGCGAGGGCGGTGCCGATTTACAGGACATCGTCATTCGTATTTAAAAACACCGAACATGCGGCGAATTTATTTGGTTTGAAAGAATTGGGCAATATCTATACGCGGCTCACAAATCCGACGAATGCCGTATTGGAAGAGCGCATTACGCAACTGGAAGGCGGCGCCGCATCAGTCGTTGTGTCGTCCGGCACGTCGGCGATTTTTTACGCCATCGTGACAATTGCGGAGGCCGGTGATGAAATTGTTTCGGCAAATAATTTGTACGGTGGAACGTACACGCAGTTTGACGCCATCCTGCCGAAGTTGGGCATTAAGACAATATTCATCGATCCGCACGATCCGAAAAATTTTGAAAAAGCAATCACTGAAAAAACACGTGCGTTATTTATCGAAACAATCGGCAATCCGGTGCTGGATTTTACGGATGTAAAAGAAGTCGCTGACATTGCCCATAAACACGGCATTCCGTTGATCGTCGATGCAACCTTCACCACACCATATCTGCTGCGTGCCATTGATTACGGCGCAGACATCATTGTCAATTCATTAACGAAATGGATTGGTGGACATGGTACGGCAATCGGTGGAAGCATTACGGACTCGGGGAAATTCAACTGGAAGGGTGGAAAGCACAGATTGTTCACCGAACCGGATAACAATTACCATGGTTTACGCTGGGCGCTTGATTTACCCGAACCGCTGGCGCCGATCGCGTTTGCCCTGCGTGTGCGTACAGTGCCGCTGAGAAATCTCGGCGCAGCGCTTTCACCGGATAATGCATGGATATTTTTACAGGGCGCTGAAACACTGCCATTGCGCATTGTGCGTCACAGCGAAAATGCGCTAGCCGTCGCCATACACTTAAAGAAGCATCCTAAAGTCGCCTGGGTGCGCTATCCTGGTTTGCCGGATGATCCGACATACAAGACAGCTTCAAAATATTTGAAAAAGGGATATGGAGGCATGGTTGTTTTCGGAGTGAAGGGAGGATACGATGCAGCGGTAAAAGTTATTTCAAATATCGAATTGTTTTCTCATCTCGCCAATGTCGGAGATGCGAAGAGTTTGATTTTGCATCCGGCCAGCACCTCCCATTCACAGATTTCCGCAAAGGAACAGTTGGCAGGCGGGTTGACACCCGATCTGATTCGTTTATCAATCGGTATTGAACATATTGACGATATTCTGGAAGCGTTGGACGATGCATTGTCGAAAATATAATGCTGGGGCATGTAATGCTCGGGATTTTGAAATTAAAAATAAATCAATTATCGCCGTCAAATACATTTCAGGATTTGCCGGTTACGAAAGGAGAATATCATGAAAATTTATAAGGACATTACCACAACCATCGGCCACACGCCCCTGGTTGGTTTAAATCGAATGACGGAGGGGATTGGAGCCCGGGTTGTATTAAAACTGGAGTCTTTTAATCCCCTGTCCAGCGTTAAAGACCGCATCGGTATAGCCATGATCGAAGATGCTGAAAAACGGGGCATTCTGAAAAAGGATTCCATCATCATCGAACCCACCAGCGGAAACACCGGCATTGCACTGGCTTTTGTCGCCGCCGCGCGCGGTTACCGTCTGATCCTGACCATGCCGGATACCATGAGCCTGGAGCGCAGACAGCTTCTGCAGATCTTCGGCGCGGAACTGGTTTTAACGCCGGGAGCGGAAGGCATGCCCGGCGCTGTCAAAAAAGCAAAGGAGCTTGCAGAAACAACACCGAGCGGAATTATTCTGCAGCAATTTGAAAATCCGGCAAATCCCGAGATTCACCGCAAAACAACTGCTGAAGAAATTTGGGCTGATACGGACGGCAAAGTTGATATTTTGGTGTCCGGCGTCGGCACCGGCGGGACGATTACAGGAGTTGCCGAAGTTATCAAAGCCCGGAAGAAAGACTTCCGGGCGATTGCGGTGGAGCCGGAGGCATCGCCTGTGCTCTCCGGTGGTTCACCAGGTCCGCACAAAATTCAGGGAATCGGCGCGGGATTTGTTCCTGCTGTCCTGAATAAAAACATAATCGATGAAATTGTAAAAGTATCCAACGACAACGCCGGCATCACCGCGCGACGCCTGGCGCGTGAAGAGGGCATTCTCGCAGGAATCTCCAGCGGCGCGGCGCTCTGGGCGGGGCTGGAGGTTGCCAAAAGGCCGGAGAATGTGGGAAAGCTGATAGTAGTAATCATTCCCGACACCGGTGAACGGTATCTCTCCACCTGGCTTTTCAAGGAGCAATAGAAGTTACAGGATACTTATTTAACAAGGAGAATAATAAAATGAAGATCAAGGTATTAGCAGCAGTTTTATTAATAGTCGTATTTGTATCAAGTGCATTTGCGGCATCAAAAAAGGAAGTTGTATTCGGCGTAGCCCCCGGGCCTTACGGCGATATAGTAAAGCAAGGCATTATCCCGGGTCTGGAAAAGAAAGGGTATGAGGTTGAAGTTAAAGAGTTCAGTGATTATGTCCAGCCCAACATTGCCCTGGACAACAAATCAATTGATGTAAATGCATTCCAACATGTGGTTTACCTGGAGAAATTTGCAGGAGATAGAAAACTTAAAATATCTCCCGTCATTTCAATACCCACAGCTGCGCTCGGAATTTACTCAAAGAAATACAAGTTAATTGCAGAAATAAAAAACGGTTCTACCGTAACTATCGCCAACGATCCTTCAAATCTTGCCAGAGCGCTTAGGTATCTTCAGGCTTTAGGATTGATAAAAATAAATCCGGCGATAGATGCGACAAAAGCATCCGAAAAAGATGTTATAGGAAATCCCAGGAACCTGAAAATCCAGCCTGTTGAAGCTGCCCAGATTCCGAGGACAGTGGACAGTGTTGATTTTGCAGTTGTCAACGGCAATTATGCTATCTCTGCTGGGATTTACCCAACGGCGATATCCAGAGAAAAACTTGAAGAGAAGTATCTTATTGTTATTGCTGTGCGTACGGAAGATCTTAACAGCCAGTTTACAAAAGATATCAAAAAAGTGGTCGAGTCCAAAGAATTTGAAAAAGTGATTTATGACAAAAAAAATGTTTTCAAGGACTTTGCGATACCTCAATGGCTTAAGAAAAAACATGGTAAATAAGTATACAAGCGGTAGGAAGGGTATCCCCCCTGCCGCACGGAATTTTCTATAATTATGATCAAATTTGAAAATGTATCCATTACTTTTAATACAAAAAAAGCCACGGTCAATGCCGTACGGAATGTTTCTTTTGAGGTCAACAAAGGAGATATATTCGGCATCGTCGGCACAAGCGGAGCAGGCAAAAGCACGTTGCTGCGCACTGTAAATCTGCTGGAAAAACCATGCAGCGGAAAGGTGAATGTTGACGGCGTCGATATAACCGTCCTTGACAAACAATCATTAAGAAAAGCACGGCAGAAAATCGGCATGATTTTTCAGCATTATAACCTGATACACACTAAAGCAGTTTATGAAAATGTTTCCCTTCCCATGAAAATATCCGGCAAAAGCACAAAGGAAATATCTAAAAGAGTTCCGGATCTGCTGGAAATAGTGGGATTGTCGGATAAAGCCCACATATATCCGGGGCAGCTTTCAGGAGGGCAGAAGCAACGGGTCGGCATAGCGCGAGCACTTGCGAATGAGTCTCAACTTCTTTTATGCGATGAGCCGACTTCGGCTTTAGATCTTGAGACTACAAAATCAATACTGGATCTTATACACGATATCAATAAAAAATATGGCATAACAGTTCTTCTTATTTCTCATGAGATGGATGTGATAAAAAGTATTTGCAGTCGTGTCGCTGTTATGAGCGAAGGGGAAGTCGTGGAATTGAATGATGTGTACAGTCTTTTTTCCAATCCTCAGCATGAAATAACAAAGCAACTGGTCAGGCATTCACTGAACATGAAAATACCTGAAGGGATTCTCGGCGATATTGAAGGTAAACTTGTCAGGGTGTTTTACAGGGGGACTTCAGCGCTGAACCCTATTCTTTCCAACGCTATCCGGAAATATCCGGTTGATATGAATATATTGCACGGACGGATCGAGTATATAAACAATCAGCCGATGGGCGTTCTTCTTGTGAATATTAACGGCGAAAATAATGATGTCGTAAATCTTATACATTACCTGAAAGAAAATACGGCAACTGCGGAGGTTATCCATGATTGATCAAATATTGAACCTGATGCCAGAGCTGGGAAAAGCATTCTGGGAAACTTTTCAGATGGTTGGTATTTCGCTCTCGCTGGCTTTGCTGTTGGGTGTCCCGATCGGCCTGTTGCTTTTTATTACTGATAAAGGGCTTTTCTGGGAAAACAAAATATTTAATACAGCGGGCGGAGTTCTGGTAAATACTATTCGTTCAATCCCTTTTGTCATCCTGTTGGTCATCTTGCTGCCGGTAACGCAAATGATAGTTAAGACCACAATCGGTCCGTTGGCTGCATCCGTGTCTTTGTCTGTGGCGGCTATTGTGTTCTATGCACGGCTGGCTGAAGCATCGTTAAGAGAAGTTGACAAAGGCGTTATAGAGGCTGCAGCAGCCATGGGTGCTTCTATTCCTCAGATAATTACCCAAGTGCTTTTAGTTGAGGCCCTGCCCGGTCTTATCAGAGGTTTTACCGTGACCACGATAAGCCTTATAGGATACTCCGCTATGGCCGGTATTGTTGGCGGCGGTGGAGTTGGTGACCTGGCCATCCGTTTCGGATATTATCGTTACCAGATGGATGTTATGGTTGTTACTGTAGCCGTTTTAATAGTTCTGGTGCAGATTGTTCAGTCCATAGGCGATTACACGGCCCAAAGAGCGGATAAAGCATAAAATAGAGAGGAAACCATATATGGCCATAAGAACAAGAAAAAATTATCTTCAATCACTGAGTGCCCGGCGGCCCAATATTTACAAATTTGGCAAGTTGATTGACGATGTGACAACCCATCCGGCAACTAGGCGTACCGTGGAAAGCCATGCCCGCAGTTTTGATGCCGCACATGATCGCGCTTTATCCGATATCTTCACAACGACATCATCTTTTACAGACAAAAAGATTTTGCGGTTTAACTCCCTGATGCGCAATCAGGAGGATGTCATTGCCAATGCCAGACTCAAACGCGCCATGTACCGTCTGACGGGTACATGCACGGGTGGGCTGTGCGTGGGATGGAACAGTCAAAACGCCCTCTGGAACGTGACTGAGGAAGTTGATCTGGAATGCGGCACGTCTTACCATGTGCGCCTGGAAAAGTGGATTAAACGGGCTGAAAAGAAAGGGCTTGTTGTTGCCGGTGCTTTAACTGACGCGAAAGGCGATAGAAGCCTCAAACCATCAAAGCAGCCGAATCGCAACAGCCATGTTTTCATCAGGGAAATACGCAAAGACGGCATAGTCGTCGCCGGTGTCAAGGCCATGATTTGCGGTGCGGCCGCCTCCGAGGAGATTTTCATTTTGCCCGGAAGTGCTTATGGGGAAGAAGAACGTGACTTTGCCGTGTCATTTGTCGTACCGCGTGACGCGCCCGGTCTGACGATTGTGGAAGCCCGCCGGCCCAGTGATGGTCGGGAATTTGAAAAAGGATTTGATATTCCCGAAACGGGAATTACCCAGGCTTATTTGATTTTCCGGGATGTGTTTATTCCTCAGGACAGGATTTTTCTGTGCGGTGAATATCAATACACCGGCAATATCATCAAATACTTTACGGCCAACTATCGCGCCTGCATCGGCGCCTGTGTAGCGGGCCAGGGTGATGTCATGATCGGAGCGGCCATTCTGATGGCCAGAGCCAACGGTTTGAATGCAAAAGTTTTTGCCGGACGAATTACCGACATGATTGTGAATAATGAAACAACATTCGGTCTGGGCATAGGTGCTATGGCGCTGGGTATAAGGCACAAGGCGGGTGTTTGGGTGTCCAATTCACTGCTCGCCCACACCAATAAAGTGCATGTTGCCACGTTGCCTTATATCACCAAGCGGATTTGTCAGGAAATTGGAGGCGGTGCCGTGGAAACAGGCTGCTTTCCGGCTTATGACGATTTGACCAGTCCGGATTACGGAGAATTCTTGCAAGAAACTCTTCGAGGCGGCAGTGGCAGCGCGGAATCTCGCGCGCGCATCGTTCGTCTGGCGGAATGGCTGACCCTGGGTGCGGGCGTACCCGGGTGCATGCATGGTGGCGGCTCACCCGACGGCGCAAGACTGGTCGTTAAAAATGAGACACCGCTGGAAGAATATGTGCGCTATGCCAGTCAAATTGCCGGACTGTCTGAAGAAATAACAGAGAGCAATAAATAAATATATCCCTCTTGCAACAAAAGGGAAAGGAAACAAAATGAATTACTATAACAGTGTCATCGAAGCCATCGGCCGCACGCCGCTTATCAAACTCTCCAAGATCGGTGCGGGACTTCCGGTAACGATCCTGGCCAAAGTGGAATTTTTCAATCCCGGCGGCTCTGTGAAAGATAGAATCGGACTAGTGATGATCGAGGATGCGGAAAAGAGAGGATTATTGAAACCGGGTGGAACCATCATCGAGGCCACAGCAGGCAATACAGGTGTTGGTCTGGCTCTTGTGGCAGCGAGCAAAGGCTATCGATGCATTTTTGTCATGCCCGACAAGATGAGTGAAGATAAGGTCAATCTCCTCAAAGCCTATGGTGCAGAAGTCATCATAACGCCAACTTCGGTGCCCCCGGATTCGCCGGAGAGTTATAACGGTGTTGCCGAAAGGCTGTCCCGGGAAATACCCGGCGCTTTCCGTCCCAATCAATTTGGAAATCCGAAAAATCCGGAAGCACATTACCTGACTACCGGGCCCGAAATCTGGAAAGATACGGACGGCAAGGTTGACGTCTTTGTTGCGGGGATGGGAACAGGAGGCACCATCTCCGGCACGGCAAAATATTTAAAAAAACAAAATCCGAATATTACAGTTGTGGGCGCGGATCCGGTGGGCTCGATTCTATCCGGCGATTCACCACATTCCTATCTGGTAGAGGGTATTGGTGAAGATTTTGTTCCTGCCACTTTCAATCGTCAGGTAATCGATGACATGGTCAGAGTCAGTGATGTTGAATCTTTCTCTATTGCCCGCAGGCTGGCCAGGGAAGAAGGCCTGCTGGCGGGCGGCTCCGCTGGAACAGCTGTGGCCGCGGCATTAAAATACGCCCTGCGCCTTGAACCGGGAAAAATTGTGGTTGTGCTGCTGCCGGATACGGGACGTAACTATCTGACAAAAATATTTTCTGATCAATGGATGCGGGAAAACGGCTTACTCCAAAATGATCAGGAACGCACAACGGCTGCGGATATTATCAGATTCAAAGGCGGTGTACACGCACTGTTCTCTGTCCGTTCAAATGACCGGGCCATCCGGGCTGTGGAGTTGATGGAAGAATATGATATTTCGCATGTGCCGGTGATCGATGATGGTCGGGTTGTCGGAAATATGAACGAGGTAACGCTCGTCAAACTATTAAACGACGGCCTTGACCTCAATGAAAAAAAAGTAGCAGAGACCATGAGCAAGCCTCTGCCGCAAGTGGATGAGACCATTGATATCGCAGAACCGTACCGATTACTTCTATCCGGTCATGGCGCTGTCATTATAACAAAAGCCAATATCCCTTATGGCTTTCTCTCTCGAATTGATCTGGTCAGATACTGGACCAACAACATTCGAAAGTAACTATTAGTAGAATAATCCCATTGCAGATGCAGAATAAATTACGCATACGCTGGGAAAATGTTTGGAGACAAAAATGAAATTTACCACAAGAGCCATTCATGCCGGTCAGGAGGCCGATCAGACAACCGGTGCAACGATACTGCCAATCCATCCTTCGTCAACTTTTACACAGGAAGAAATCGGCAAATTCAAAGGTTATGAATATTCACGTACGGGCAATCCCACGCGTAAGGCGCTGGAAACCTGCCTGGCCTCTCTGGAAAACGGAAAATATTGCCGCGCGTTTGCATCGGGCATGGCCGCTATTTCTTCTGTTTTATCCCTATTGGTTCCCGGAGATCATGTGATTGCCACGGAGGATCTTTACGGCGGCAGTTACCGCATTTTTGAATGGTATCGCGGCCGCTATAAAATAAATTTTACCTATGTCAATGGCAATGATCCGGAAAATTTTGCACAAGCAATCACTTCCGCAACAAAGCTTGTCTGGATTGAAACGCCGTCCAATCCATTGACGCAAATCGTGGATATCGCCGCAGTTGCGGCTATCTGCCGCGACCATTCGGCGCTTTTGGTTGCGGATAACACGTTTGCGTCACCCTATCTGCAACAACCGCTTGCGCTTGGTGCGCAGATCGTGATTCACAGCACCACCAAGTATATCAACGGCCATTCGGATGTTGTCGGCGGTGCCGTCATTACGAATGACAGCGAAATACAAAAGACTCTGGGATACTATCAAAACATGGCGGGCGCCGTTCCCAGTCCGTTTGATTGCTGGCTGACCCTGCGCGGTTTGAAAACGCTGGGTATCAGAATGGAACGGCATCAGGAGAATGCCCGGAGAATAGCCTCTTTTCTTCGACCGCATCCTTTTGTGGAAACTGTTCATTATCCTGGGTTGCCTGATCATCCGCAACATGATCTGGCCAAAAGACAAATGAGCGGTTTTGGCGGCATGGTCAGTTTTCAGATTCGCGGCGGACGGGAAGAAGCCAATATATTTTTTAAAAGTCTGCAAGTCTTTTCTTTTGCGGAGAGTCTCGGCGCTGTGGAGTCGCTGGCCTGTTATCCCGCCGTTATGACCCATGCGGCCATACCGAAAGAAAAACGGGAAGCGCGGGGCATTACCGATGGAACCATCAGGCTATCCGTAGGGATTGAGGATTGGGAAGATCTGATCAACGATCTCGCCACTGCACTTAAATCTGCACAAATAAATAATTGAGGAATAAACATCATGCAAAACAAACTGATTTCTTTATCTAAAGCCGTTGAAATGTTCACGCGCGACGGCATGATGTACGCAAGCGGCGCGGGATTGCCCGTCGGTTCCGAATCCATTGTCTTCGGCCGGGAAATGGTCCGGCAGAAAAGAAAGAACATTCACTATATCGTGCATAGCTGCAGCCAGCAGGTTAATCTGTTTTGCGCGGCAGGTGTTTGCGATAAAGTGGAAGCCGCCTTTTCCGGACTGGAAGTCTATGGTTTCGCCAACGGTGTACGCCGGGCAGTGGAGACAGGGCGGGTCATCTGGGAGGACTGGTCGAATCTGTCCATGTCGCTTCGCTTTCTGGGCGGGGCTCTGGGCTGGCCCTTTGTTCCCACGACAGCCAATATCGGCAGTGACATCCAGCACAAGAGTGCCTTCCAGCCGGACACCTTTCCCTGCACAACAAAAATTCCGGAGATTACTGATCCCTTTACCGGCAAAATCTATGGCGCTCTGCCGGTCGTAAAACCGGAATTGGCAGTCATCCATGTGACGATGTCCGATGTTTCAGGAAACGCCATTCTTTTAGGAACGGAATGGGGCCGGTTCGAGTTGGCCCGCGCGGCGCAGAAAGTCGTTTTGCAAACGGATTATATTGTGGATACCGCCTGCATCCGGCAATACCCGAATCTGGTGCGCATACCTGAAGTCATCGTGGATGCTGTGATTCCCTGGCAGCTTGGCGCCTGGCCGCAATGCTCCGTAGGGGTTTATGACAGCGACGAAGACCATATGAATACCATGAACAGGCTTTTAGGTTCCGATGAAGGTTGCGCAAAGTATATCGAGGATTACATCCACAGCTGGCGGACGCATGATGATTTTATCAAGGTTGTCGGTAAGGCCAATGCGCAGAAACTAATGAATAACGTTACATCACACCTTCTGGCTCCTTATCGGTCGTGGATTAAAAGCGATGGTGAAATAACAGAGCTTATGGAGCAGTCGCTATTTGAAAAGAAAGGCAGCAAAACATGAATTATTCAAAACAGGAAATGATGGCAGTGGCCACAGGCAGGGAAATTTGCGACGGGGATCTCTGTATCTTCGGTGTAGGGCTAAGCATGCTGGCCGGCTATTTTGCCATAGCGCATCATGCCCCTAATGCGCGGGCGATAACGGAAGGAGGTATTTACGGATCGACACCCGTCGGCGGTTTGCCCTGGGGAATTGAAGACAACAGGATTTCTGCCAATGCAACCTGCTTTACAGGAGCAATTGATGCGCTAGGTTTTCTGGTGGCGTCAGGCCGATGCGATATCGGCATCATCGGCGCGGCCCAGGTTGATAAATACGGCAACGTCAACACGACAGGGTTTTGGGATAAAGACAGTCGTGAACACCGGTCTCATCCAAGAGTGCGTCTCAATGGCAGCGGCGGCGCCAATGAAATCGGCTGTGGATGCAAAAGAGTGGTGATTATGGCTGCGCATGAAAAAAAGCGCTTCGCTGAGCGTGTGGACTATATCACCACACCGGGTTATCTGGAAGGCGGCGCAGCCAGAGAGCGTTATCATTTTGTCGGTGGAGGTCCGTCTGCCATCATTACAACCCTTGGCATTTTAAGGCCGGAGCCAGTCACCAAGGAATTCATGCTGGATTCCTATTTCTCGTTTTCCAGTATCGAAGAAATGAAGCAACAGACGGGATGGAATCTGAAAATATTTCCGGATGCAAAAGCAGTGCCGGAACCATTGACAAGGGAATTGGAAATACTGCGCTCCATAGATTCAACGGGGATGTTGAAGAAAAAATAGTAAAACGAAAATATGCTACAGGAGAAAGAAAAATGAGTTCAAACAGATATGAATTAAATGTCCAACTGGCGCAGATGCTTAAAGGTGGCGTCATCATGGATGTAACTAATGCTAAACAGGCTAAAATTGCGGAAGAAGCGGGAGCCGTTGCGGTCATGGCACTGGAGCGTGTTCCCGCCGATATTCGGAAAGATGGCGGTGTGGCGCGGATGTCCGATCCGGCGATGATTATGGAAATTAAAAAAAGCGTTACCATTCCGGTGATGGCCAAAGCGCGCATTGGACATTTTGTGGAGGCCCAAATTCTCGAAGCTCTCAAAATCGATTATATTGATGAAAGCGAAGTACTTACCCCCGCTGACGAAGAATGCCACATCGATAAAAGCAAATTTTCCATTCCCTTTGTCTGCGGCGCCCGCAATCTGGGCGAAGCGCTACGCCGGATCTCCGAAGGTGCAGCCATGATCCGCACCAAGGGAGAAGCGGGAACAGGAAATATTGTGGAGGCCGTGCGCCATATAAGAGCCATCAATCGCGAGATTCGGGTTCTGGCGGGACTGCCTGTGGAAGAAATCACGAGCTTTGCCAAAGCAAACGGCCTGCCCTATGAACTGGCGCTCAAAGTCAAGGAATTGGGAAGATTGCCGGTGGTTAATTTTGCTGCCGGCGGTATTGCCACACCCGCTGATGCAGCCCTCATGATGCAGTTTGGTTGTGACGGTATCTTTGTCGGCTCGGGCATATTTAAATCCACAAATCCCGAGGCACGCGCACGGGCTATTGTAAAGGCAGCGGCTTACTTCAATGATCCTGCAAAGATTCTGGAAGCGTCAACCGCAATTGGTGATGCCATGCCGGGATTGGAAATCTCCGAAATTCCGAAAGTACAGCTGCTTGCCGGAAGGGGATGGTAAAAAGAAAACGATTTTACAGAAGACATGAAGAGGAGGTGCTCAATGCAAATCGGATGGGTTGGAGGATTGAATCGTAGCGAAACGTATCTTACCAGCATGGCTGCCGCTGCCGGCCATAAGCTGGAATTCCATAACGGTGACGTCAGGGGGAATGGCTTTAAAGCGCTACGCAGGCTCGTGAATCGTTCATCATTTGTCATTATCCTGATAACCATCAATAGTCATCAAGGTGTTCAGCTAGCGAAACGCATGGCCCGCAAACATAATCGTCCGGCAATAGTCATGCAGAGATGCAGTCAATTTACTTTCCGGGAACTTCTTGCTGAATTTGATGGAAAGAATGGCGCAGCGGACCTTAAGTATGGTGCTTATGGAGAGACTGTGCGAATGTGACATATAGCTAAGACAGGAAATAAATTCCAGATCATATGCAGGAAACATCCAACTAGCGTGTTTGAACTATTTTAAGAGAATCTTGTTATTATTATGAATAGTAGAGAAAATCTCGTGAAAATGATCGGCGTTCTTGATCTGCAAGGCGGCGTCATTGAACATCTTAATCACTTAAAGAGTCTTGGTGTTAATGGCCGCCAGGTTAAGAAGCCACAGGACATTGTAGGTCTTTCGGGACTGATTATTCCCGGTGGAGAAAGTACCTGCATTTCCAAATTAATAAACATTTTTGGTTTGCGTAAAGCAATTACCGAAGAGTTTAACAGCGGAATGAAAATATGGGGAACCTGCGCTGGTGCAATTCTTCTGGCAAAAAATATAGCCGGAGAGGCGCCGCATCTGGCGCTGATGGACATTGAAATTAAGCGTAATGGTTTCGGTAGTCAATTGGACAGTTTTGGCTTGCACGCCATAATTAAGCCTATCTCACCTCGTCCTATTCCATTGACCTTTATCCGAGCGCCGAAGATTACGCGAGTCGGGACGGATGTCAATATATTGTTGAGAATTGATGATTATATTGCTGTTGCAGAGACTCCGGGCGCACTAGCAACTGTTTTTCACCCGGAACTCACGGCAAACCTCTCTTTTCATCGCTATTTTTTGAAAAAATGTGGCAGAGAAATAGTACAATAAACATAATTATGAATTATTGGATTTTCCATACGGTCGGGAGGAGACCGGGTTTCAGGGGCACTGCAAATGCCTTACAGGGAGGTTCGACTCCTCCTCCGGCCGCCAAATTATCAGCAGAGGAAGAGAATAAAAAATTAAACGATTATGAGAATATTGATTGTGCCGGGATTTAATGGTTCTGGTCCAGGCCATTGGCAGACTCTTTGGGAGGAAAAATACGGCTGTGAGCGGGTCAATCAAAGAGATTGGGGAAATCCCGATATTGTCGAATGGATAAAAACATTGGATGCCGTTATTACGGCGAGTTTAGAACGCACCATCATTGTGGCCCATAGTTTAGGCTGTCTGGCAGTGGCACATTGGGCGAATGCTTATCCGGAAAAGACCGGAAAAATCCAGTGCGCGCTGCTGGTTGCGCCGCCCGACGTGGAATCATCATCCTATATACCGGAAACACTGCGGCGTTTTGCCACGCATGAGGTAATTCCCTTTCCTTCTATTTTAGTTGGCAGTGAAAATGATCATTACATGACATTAGCATCTGTGCGGCGGCTGGCCGAGCATTGGGGAAGCCGTTTTGTTAATGCCGGCGCTGTCGGCCATATAAATCTGGATTCCGGTCATGGTCCTTGGCCTCAGGGCGAAATACTGCTAACGGATCTAATTAAAACATCCGCAAAATGAATTATCTGAATAGTCGCGCTTTGACAGGTCTTTAAGCGGATACAAAAGATATTTGCGTATTGTTAAAGTGGTAGTTGTTTTCATTATAGGAATGATATAAATTAACAGATATTTAATGAATACTTAATAATTTAATGGTATTATTTCCATGAATCACGGGTATGAACCACAAAGCAAGCTTTGTGGTATTATGTATCATATATTATCCCACGTAGCTTCGCACGTGGGATAATTTCCAATAGCCAAAGGCTATTGGAAAATTCGGCTAAAAAACTTCAATGCGCTTTGCTTTTGAAGTTTAAGCCTCATTACGACTAACGCTTTAAACTTCATCCCGACTTGTCGGGATTCGTTTTCAGCGAGTCTCATTAAAAAATGAAAGGAGATAGATGATGAAAAGATTTGCTACGGCGTTAATTATATTACTGCTGGCAGCGGGGTTGGTTTATGCGAAGGATTACACGGTCATGAAAAAAGCAGGCAGCTACACAGTTGAAGTAAAGCTGGACAAGAATCCACCCATTACCGGTCCCAATAAGATGGAGATAAACATCAAGGATGACAAAGGGGGCAATGTAACCGACGCCACGGTAGTTGTGGAATATGTTATGCCCGCTATGCCCGGAATGCCGGCCATGAATTACAAGGCAAAAACCGAATTGAGCGGCAGCCGATATCTGGCAAATGTCAATTTTTCCATGTCAGGCGCCTGGGCCGTTAATATCAAAATCACGCGTGCCGGAAAGACGCAGGCGGTGAAACTAAATGTGGATGTCAGCTAAGACTATACACACGTTTATTGTTGAAACTCCAATTCCGAAAGCGAAGCGCAGCGGAATTGGTAAGTTGAACAATCCCGCGAAGCGGAGGGTTTTAATACCCCGCAGCTTGCTGCGGAATCTGTTTCCAAAGCTTGCTTTGGAGTTCATACCCGTGATTTTTTTCATGGCGTTCTTTCTTCTGGGGACATCTGCCTTTGCTCAGGAGTTGAAGCTTTCCGATCTTACGGAAGAGGCCTTGAAGAACAGCCCTGAAATTCAGGCTTCACTCTCGAAGATAGAGGCCGCCAGATATCGTATTCCCCAGGCGAAGAGTCTTCCTGATCCTATGTTAACGTTTGGCTATCAGAACGAGGGATTTGACAGGTACACCTACGGCGAAGAACAGGGTTCCCAATGGATGTTTTCTGCATCTCAGCAGTTTCTGTTTCCCGGCAAGCGCGCTCTGAAAGGGGAGATGGTGCAGCGGGATGTCGAAAGCATGGAGGCCATGCATGAACTCCTGAAACTGAGGACTGTAGCACGAGTCAAGGAACTTTATTTCGATCTCTTTCTGGCCTACAAGAATATTGATCTGTTCAAGGACAAACGGAATCTCTTCCTCAGAATAGAAGATCTGACGCTGGCCCGCTATGCGGCAGGTCGTGCCATACAGCAAGAAGTACTAATGGCGCAGACCGAAAAATACATGCTTCTGGAAAAAGAAGAGATGTTCAAACAGAAGATACAGTCTCTGGAAGCCATGTTGCGGGCAGCGATAGGAAGAGAGGATGCGACTCCTATGAGAAGACCAAGCGATCCAGTGCCTCAACCTTTCTATCTCGATGCGGATGAGGCCGTGAAAACAGCCCTCAGCAATTCTCCTGAAATAAAATCACGGGAAAAAAGCATAGAAGCAGCCGACACCAAAATTCGGATGACACAGAAGGAGTATTATCCGGACTTCAGTATTAACGCCGCGTATTTCAACCGCGCAGGTGATTTTAAAGATATGTGGAGCGCGACGGCAACGATAAACATCCCTCTGTTCTTCAAAACGAAGCAGGAACCGGCAGTTCGGGAGGCGAAGGCATCTTATTCACAGGCGAAGCAGGAAATGGAGGCCGTAAAACTGATGATTTCAGCGGCCATACAAGATAATTTCTCCATGCTCAGATCATCGGAAAAGCTCATGGATCTTTATACGAACGGGTTGATTCCCAAGAACACCCAGGATGTAGATTTGGCTCTTACGGAATACACCAATGGAAGAACAGACTTGATTGTCGTGATCTCCCGTCTCAAGACCCTGTTGGATTATGAAAGCCTTTACTGGAATCAGTTTGTGGAAAGAGAAAAGGCCATTGCGCGACTTCAGGCGATTACGGAAGGCTTGGCCTCAGTGCCGGGAGGTGAGAAGAAATGAAAGATCGGAATTTTATCGCGGTGTTGGTTATCAGCGCTACAAGCTGTTTATTATTTTTTCTGATTTTTATATTTTCAATACCTGTTCTTGCCCAGGACCATGCCGGACATACTGTGCAGCCCACGGCGGCGGTGGAGAAACAGAAGGCCGTAAAACCTCAGGCTTCACAACCGGCTCCACAGGAAGAGGTGACAGAAGAGGCGCCTCAGGTGGAAATTTCTTCCCAACAGCAGCAACTCATCGGAGTCAAGACCGTCAAGGTTTACCTGAAACCCATCCAGAAAGTTATCCGCACCGTAGGACGGATTGAGGCCGATGAGCGGAAGCTGGCTACGATCAATACGAAAATAGAGGGCTGGATTGAGAAGCTCTACGTAGATTACACGGGCCGCTACGTCAAAAAAGGAGAACCACTGGTGGAGATTTACAGCCCGGAACTTCTGGCGACACAACAGGAATTTCTGAGCATCTTAAAATGGGCAAAACAACCGGACGATAATAAAAAAGATGATAAGCTTAGCCTTATGCTCACAAAGGATGCCACAGCCTCCCTGGATGCGGCAAGGCAACGGCTGCGGCTCTGGGACATATCGGATAACCAGATCAAACAAATCGAACAGACGGGCAAGCCTATACACACGTTGACTTTATACAGTCCTGTCAGCGGATTTGTTACACAGAAGATGGCCGTTCAGGGAATGAAAGTCATGCCGGGAGAAAAGCTTTTTGACATTGCCGATCTTTCCACACTCTGGATCGTTGCCGACATTTACGAATACGAACTGGCCTTTGTGAAAGTCGGCCAACCGGCCCGGATTACTCTCAGTTATTTTCCGGGAAAAGAACTATTGTCGAAGATTGATTATATCTACCCCACTATTTCAGCAGATACCCGGACGGCGAAGATTCGCTTAACACTTGCCAATCCGGGAGGCCAGTTGAAACCTCAGATGTTTACGAATGTGGAAATCAGGATAAGCCTTGGTAAAAAGCTCGTCATTCCTGAGTCGGCAGTTATTGATACCGGTACATCGCAGGTAGTTTATGTGGAAAAAGGAGACGGCGCCTTTGAGCCCCGTGAGGTAGAGATTGGCCTGCGGGCGGACGGCGCTGTGGAAGTGTTGCGGGGAATCAAAGCCGGTGAAAAGGTCGTCTCATCAGCAAATTTCCTGATTGATTCCGAAGCTCAGTTTAAGGGCATAAAACCCTTGCGCAGGCTGAAATAAAAAATTTATGATCGCTAAAATCATTGAATTCAGCGCCCGCAATAAATTCATCATTTTTCTGGTGATGATCCTTTCCCTTGCCTGGGGCTACTGGGCGTTAAAGAATGCACCCCTCGATGCCCTTCCTGATTTGAGCGATACCCAGGTCATTATCTACACTGAATGGACAGGCCGAAGCCCTGATCTGGTGGAAGACCAGATCACCTATCCCATTTCTTCTACCCTCCTTGCCGCTCCGCAGGTACAGGCAGTCAGAGGGTTTTCCTATCTCGGTAGTTCCTTCATCTACGTAATTTTCAAGGAAGGGACGGATATCTACTGGGCGAGAAGTCGGGTGCTGGAGTATCTTCAGGCTGTTAAAAATAAAATTCCCACCGATGTGAACCCCGTCCTTGGTCCCGATGCGACGAGCCTCGGCTGGGGATTTTCCTATGCCGTTGTTGACGAGACAGGCGGCCATGATCTTTCCGAACTGCGCTCCATTCAAGATTATATTGTTAAACTGGGACTGGAAAGTGTTCCCGGCGTTTCGCAGGTCGCGAGCATCGGCGGATTTGTAAAGCAATATCAGATCACCATCGATCCCAACCGTCTCCTTGCCTATAATATTCCGATCACAAAAGTAATAGAGGTAATCCGCAAGAGCAATCAGGATGTGGAAGGCAGGGTACTGGAGATGTCCGGCGTGGAATATATGGTGAGAGGCAGAGGATACATCAAGGACCTCAAAGATCTGGAAGATGTTTCTCTTGGCACGAACAGTGCGGGGACACCGATTTTTTTAAAAGATGTCGCCCGTGTTCAGTTCGGGCCGGAAATCAGAAGGGGTTTGGCGGAATTAGACGGCAGGGGTGAAGTCGCCGGAGGGATTGTCGTTGTCCGCTTTGGTGAAAATGTTCTTTCAGTGATCGAGCGGGTCAAAGAAAAAATTAAGTCCGACATCGCGCCCAGCCTTCCCAAAGGTGTGAAGATTGTCACAACCTATGACCGGTCGGACCTGATCAAGCGTTCCATTGGTACTCTGAAAGATGAAATTATCAAGCTGGCCCTTGCTGTCAGCATAGTTTGTCTCATCTTCCTGTTTCATCTGCCCAGCGCTCTGGTGGTAATCCTCACCTTGCCCGTGGCGATCATTATGTCGTTTATCTGCATGTACTATCTGGGCGTCACATCTAATATTATGAGTCTCAGCGGTATCGCTATCGCCATCGGGGCCATGGTCGATGCCGCTATCATCATGGTGGAAAACTCTCATAAGAAGCTAGAGGAATGGGAAGCGGAAGGGAGGCCGGGTAACAGGACGGACGTGATCATTAACGCGGCCAAAGAAGTCGGCCCTTCTCTTTTCTTCTCTCTGCTGGTGATCACCGTGGGATTCCTCCCCGTGTTCACGCTTCAGGCGCAGGCAGGCAGGCTGTTCAAGCCGCTGGCCTACACAAAGACTTTTGCCATGCTCTTTTCATCCTTTCTCGCCATTACTCTGACACCGGTTTTGATGACGCTTTTTATCCGGGGCAAAATCCGGCCGGAAGAAAAAAATCCCATCAGCATTATCCTGCACAAAATTTATGAACCCGTCGCCAGACTTGCCTTGAGATTTAAAAAGACGGTTATTGTTGCCGCCGTCATCATTATGATCCTGACTATTTATCCATTTATGAAACTGGGTTCGGAATTCATGCCCCCGCTTTATGAAGGGTCTCTCTTTTATATGCCGGTGACCATGCCCGGGGCATCCATTTCCGAAGTATCCTCCTTGTTGCAGATACAGGATAAGATCCTAAAAAAAATCCCGGAAGTTGCCCAGGTATTCGGCAAGGCAGGACGGGCGGAGACGGCCACAGACCCTGCGCCGCTGGAAATGTTCGAGACAGTGATCAACCTGAAGCCGGAGTCCGAGTGGCGTAAAGGGATGACGGTAGAAAAACTCAAAGACGAGATGAACGATGCATTATCCATTCCGGGGGTGGCGAATTCCTTCACCATGCCGATCAAGGCCCGCATTGACATGCTTGCCACGGGAATCAGAACTCCCGTAGGAATTAAGATATTGGGGCCAAACCTCGAAGAAATAGAAAAGATAGGAATTGCTCTGGAGAATCATCTCAAGGACATTCCGGGAACCCGCAGTGTTTACGCGGAGAGAGTAGCGACGGGTTACTTTCTCGATATCACAATTAAGAAAGATGAATTGGCACGGTATGGCCTGACCGTTGACGACGTAGGCGAAGTGATTCAGGTTGCCATCGGGGGGATGAATCTCACAACCACTGTTGAGGGGCGGGAGCGCTATCCTGTCAACGTCCGGTATCCAAGGGAATTACGCAATGATGTGGAAAAACTCCGAAGGGTGCTGGTGCCGGTGATGGCGGCGAACCCTCCGGTTACCGCATCGACTGCGGGTATGTCCGGTTCCGTCGGCCCTCTCCAAATACCTTTGGGGGAACTAGCCGATATTAAGATTGTAAAAGGTGCGACGGCCATAAAAAGTGAAGAAGGACTCTTGACTGCCTATGTTTTTATCGATTACTCAGGAGGCGATGTGGGCGGGTATGTCGATCAAACCCGGAAGAAAGTTGCTTCCCTGATAATACCTGAAGGCTACCGGCTTTCCTGGAGCGGTGAATACGAATATATAGTCAAGACCCACGAAAGGCTTAAAATGGTCATTCCCCTCACGCTCTTTATCATTTTTATCCTGCTTTACTTCAATACAAAATCAGTTATCAAAACGGCTATAGTTTTGCTTGCTGTTCCCTTTTCTCTTGTCGGTTCCTTCTGGCTTCTCTACATTCTGAATTACAACATGAGCATTGCTGTGTGGGTGGGCATTATCGCCTTAGCGGGGCTCGATGCGGAAACTGGCGTAGTGATGCTCCTCTATCTTGACCTGGCCTATGAGAAGTGGAAAAAAGACGGAAAAATGGCCAAGGCTTCCGATCTGAAAGAGGCCATCATGTACGGCGCCGTGAAGAGAATCCGTCCCAAGATCATGACGGTGAGTGTAATCTTGGCTGGTCTTATCCCGATTATGTTCAGTCATGGTACCGGCGCCGATGTTATGAAGCGGATCGCCGCGCCCATGGTTGGCGGTGTGATAACCTCGACCATTCTCGAATTGATAATTTATCCCGCAATCTACATGATCTGGCGTGGCCGGGGGTTAAAGAAAGATTAAGGGCTTGGGTCTGTTGACCGGGGGCGCATTCCCGCAGGGAGGTGCAATTATAACTGGTCACATTCCTTGCCGGAAAAAGCCGAAGGCTTTACAAAACGCTCATCGTAAGGAGTTCACCTACTTAGTTTTAGTAGTGAGCAT